>Ga0105046_10011474_pt1 | contig 13771 bp, 8 predicted proteins | sample MAT03_FD_78385 | JGI IMG/M metagenome (GOLD analysis project Ga0105046, IMG submission 78385) | Freshwater microbial communities from Lake Fryxell liftoff mats and glacier meltwater in Antarctica - MAT-03 (megahit assembly) | ecosystem: Environmental > Aquatic > Freshwater > Ice > Liftoff... | reverse complement strand
TACGTCCACGCGCACCCGGAGCGGGCCGACGAACTACTCGGGCCGGCGCGTCGCTGAAAATCAAAGGCGAGCGGCCGGCGTGAGCCGGCTGTTTCTTGGGGCTCCTCGTAGCCCCAAGAAACAGCCGGCTCACGCCGGCCGCTCGCCTTTGATTTTCACCCCGCCCCCACGAACACACCGCCGGGGAAGTCGGCCGCGTAGGCGTCGATCGTGGCGAGCAGCGTGTCGCCGGTGGGGTCGAGCACCAGCACCGACCGGGCCTGCTCCGTCGGCGCCACGATCACCGCCGCCCGGCCGTCGCGGGTGCGGCTCGCGGTCGTCGCCACCGAGATGCCGCCGCGCAGGCCTTCGTCGAACGCGGTGGTCGAGTTCATCAGCTCGCCGGTGCCGCCGCGGAAGGTGCGGACCACCGGGCCGCCGCCGTCGCCGGGGCCGACCACGATGTCGGCCCGGCCGTCGCCGTCCACGTCCCCCGCCGCGACCGTGATGCCGACCCGGGCCACGTCGAACGCCAGGAACCCGGCCAGCACCTTGCCGTCCCGGCCGAACACCCGCACCTCCGGCGAGAGCGTCGCGGCCCCGACGATGATCTCGTCGCCGGCCACGCCGTCGTAGTCGCCGAGGGCCAGGTTCACGCCGCCGGCGAAGTCGGTGCCGAACGCGAAGAAGCTGCCGAGCGGGCCGCCGAGTTGCTCGGCGCCGCCGCGGGCGATGTGGAAGCTGCGGACGTGCGACCCGCCGCCGGGGGCGGCGCCGGTCACCACCTCGGCCACGCCGTCCGCGTCCAGGTCGCCGACGGCGACGTTCGCCCCGCTGCGGAAGCCCGGGTCGTAGGCGAAGAAGCTGGCGAGCAGCGACAGGTCGGCGCCGCTGAACACCTTCACGTGCGGCCCGCCGCCGGGGCCGGGCGTGGTTACGATGTCGGGCACGCCGTCGGCGTTCACGTCGCCGACCGCGACGCGGACGCCGCCGCGGAACGCCGCGTCGTAGGCGAAGAAGCTGTACACCTCGGCGCCGGTGTCGGCGTCGAACACCTTCACGTGCGGCCCGCCGCCGGCACCCGCCCCGGTGGCGATGTACCGCCGCGGGGTCGGCGTCACCGTGATGGTCACGGTCGCGGTCGCGGTCGCCCCGTGCGGGTCGGTGACGGCGTAGACGAACGAGTCGGTGCCGGCGAACGCCGGGTCGGGGACGTAGCCGAACGTGCCCCGCTCGTCCAGCGTCAACCGGCCGTGGGCCGCCCCGGACACGAGCGACACCGCGAGCGGCTCGCCGTCGGGGTCGGCGTCGTTGGCGCGAACGCCGCCGTACGGGCTGGAGTAGAGGCTTCCTTGCGGCGTGCTCACGGCGTCGGCGACGGCAACCGGTGGGCGGTTCTGGCGGTTCACCTGGATGAACACGGTGGCCGGCGAGCTGGTCCGCGCCGGGCCGCCCGCAGTGGCGTCGTCGGTGACCACGAACGCGAACGTGTCCGGCCCGTCGTACCCGGCGAAGGGCGTGTACGTGACGCGGCCGGTGCTCGGGTTCAGGCCGGACAGCGTGCCGTGGGCCGGCGCCGTGACGACGGCCACCGTCAGCGCCTGCGTCACGTCCGCGTCGCCGTCGTCGCCGACGAGGAGGAGCACGGCCGACGAGTTGGCGGCGAACGCCACCGCCTGCGAGAACGCCGTGGGGGCGTCGTTCACCGGCGTGAGCGTCACCGTCACCGTGCCGTCGGCCTCGTCGCCGTTGGCGTCGGTGACGCGGTAGGTGAAGGTGACCGGCCCGCCGGCCGCGGTCACCCGCGGGTCCGGCGCGTACACGATCGTGTCGCCGACCACCCGGACCGCCCCGGACGCAGGCACGGACACGATGCTCACGGTGAACGGCCCGTCGGTCAGGCCGCCGTCGTTCGCCAGCACGGCAATCGTGACCGCCTGCCCTTCCGGCGTGGTGGCCGAGTCCGGGGCGGGGTTCGGCAGGGCGCCGAGGGTGAACAGCTCGATGTCCTGATACGTCACGGCGGGCGTCGTACCGAGCGAGCCGGAGCCGGCGGCGGGTCGGCCCGGCACCGAGCCGATCAGGACGAGCCGGTCGCCGGCCGCCTGCGACCCGCCCGAGACCGCGACGGGAAGCGGCCCGGGGGTCACGGTAAAGGTGTCGTCCGCCGCGCCGCCGGCCACGGTGATGAAGTCCACGCCGATGCCGGCGGTCACGTCCAGGAGCCCGGCGAAGCGGACGGCGCCTCTCGCCACCGTCACCTCGGCCGCCGCCGACGAGGCGACCGCCACCCGCAGCCCGTCGCCGGCCGACGAGGTGGGGGCGGTCACCGTCAGCGACCGGGCCGTGAGCGTCAGCTGGCTCGCGGTCATCAGTTGGGCGGTGGCGCTGGTCGGCCCCGTCAGCCGGATGTCGGCGGTGCCATTGGGGGCGACGGACCTGAGCGTCAGGTGGCCGGTCCCGGCGTCCACCGCGACGGGGCCGATGCGAGCGTAGTTCACCGTGCCGTGGCCAACCTCGCTCACCTGCCCGGTCATCGTGGGCGTGAACGTCACCGCGCCGCCGGAGCCGATCACGCTCAGGGAATTCGCCCCGCCGGTGTCGCCGCCGTCGATGCCGACTCCACCGCCGAAGGCGTGGTCGGCGGCGACGACGAACCCGTCCGCGCCGTCGCGGCCGTTCAGGTTGAGCCGGTCGGCGGTGACGCGGACCGCGTGGGTGGCGCCGCCGGCGTACGCGACCGTGACCGTACCATCCGCCGCGACGCTCAGCGCGTCGTCGGCGCCCGTGCCGCTCACGGCCGCGACGGTCGCCGCGACCGCGGCCTGCTCGAAGTTCCGGTAGACGAGCCCGAGCAGCGCCGAGCCCGCGGCGGTGGCGACGCTCACCGTGCCGGACCCGCTGGCGAGGCCGAACACGACGGTGGCGAGCGGGGCGTTCACCGTCACCGCATCGGCCCCGGGCTGGCCCAGGCCGTCGGCCGCCAGCGACTCGACGCCGGTCAACGTGAACGGCGTGGGGGCGGACCCGCGGGCCAGCGTCAGGACGCCGCCGTCGGTCGCGTCGGGGGCGTACGTCACGGCGTCGTCGCCGCCGCCGCCGAACAGCGTCACCGCGTCCGTCCCCGCCCCGCCGAGGATCGTCACCGTCGCGGCGAAGCCGGCGTCGAGCGCCCGCAGCGCGACCGTGTTCCCGCCGGCGCCGAGGCCGACGACGAGCGCGTGCGTCGGGTTGCGGAAGCGGGTGGACTCGAACGTCGAACCCGACACCGACGAGAAGCCGGCGAGCCCGGCGGGGCCGACCGCCACGTCGGGGTTCGGCGTCGTCGGCAGGTTCACGACCATGTCGGACGCCTCGCCCGCCAGCTCGACCGGCTCGACCTCCGCGAAGCTGACGAGGCCGGTGGTGCCGACCTGCACCGTCCCCGTCTCCGGCCCGTCGTGGCTGACCACGACGAACTCCACGCGGTAGCCGGTGACGACGAGGCGGTCGTCGTCGCCGGGGTTCTCGCCGCCGGCGAACGACAGCCCGGCCGATGTCAGCGGCTCGCCGTTGACGTGATCGACGGTCAGCGTGTCGGAGCCGGCCCCGCCGTGAACCGTGACGCGACCGAGCTTGTCGGCCGGGATCGCGGCGACGAGCGTGCCGTTCTTGTAGAACTCGACATTCACCCCGGACGAGTCGCGGCGGACGAGGAAGGCGTCGTCGCCGTCGCCACCGTCGAGCGTCACGTCGAACGGCCCGCCGACCGCGAGCACGGCCGGCAGCGCTTGAATGAGTCCGGCGCCGGTGTCGAAATCGAACCCCGGCGCCCCGAGGTCGAGCGCGGTGGCGGCAAGGGTGTCGATCACCTGGGCGGGCGTGAGGGTGCGGTTCGCCTGGAGCATCAGCGCGGCGACGGCCGCGGCGTGCGGGGCGGCGGCCGAGGTGCCGGTGAAGTTCGGCCGGCCGTCCGGCTCGTCGTCCGTGGCGCCGAAGAACGTCGTGTTCACGCCGTCCGGGGCGACGAACCGCGGCTCGGTTCGCGTCGCCGAGCCGGTCGGGTCGCCGTTGGCGTCGAAGGTGAAGACGGGGGTGCCGCCGCGCCCGGTGAACGTCCGGGCAATGCCGGGGTCGGTGCCGAACCGCGGCGTGTCCGAGTACCGGGCGGCGCCGACGGTGGCGGAATCGGTCGCGTTGGCGTGGCCGAACACCGTGCTGCTCTGCGTGTCGTACTCGTCCTGCACGAAGCCGTCGGCGAAGGCGACGTACTTCACCAGCACCGGGTCGGGGCTGTTCACCGAGAACTTGCCGAGGGCGAGTTGGTAGCGGCCGCCGGTGGTGCCGGCGTCGACCTCGAACACCTCGACCGGGTCGCCGCCGACGTTCGAGTTGAAGCCGCCGATCGTCATCAGGAACACGCCGTTCTCGTCGAACACGGCCACGTCCATGTCGATGCGGGCGCCCGGCCCGCCGGCCGAGGCGTACCGATCGACCCACTGGAACGAGAACGTCGTCCGCCCGGCGGGGAGCGACACGGACTGGAAGTAATCGACGCCGGCACCGGGATCGAAGTCGTGGGCGAGGAAGTTGGCGGAGGTGGGGATGAGGCCGGTGCCGCTGCTGCCGAGGTTGTCGCCGCCGCGGTACGCCGACTCGTAGGACTGCCGTCCGAGGTTCCCCGCGGCCGAGAAGTAGACCACACCGGCGGCCACGACCTCGTCCACGGCCCGCGCCGCCGGGCCGTCCTGGAACATCGGAGCGGCCGGGAACGTCACGTCGTCCACGATGATGTCGGCGCCGGCCAGGGCGAGCTCTCGGATGCGATCGGCGAAGACCTGCTGCGTGGCGCCGGCGGCGGCGAACAGGAGTTGCGCGCCGGGCGCCACGTCGTGGATCACCTGGAGCATCGCCCGGCCTTCGTCGGCGCCCGCCCCCTCGTGCAGGACGGTCACGTTGCCGGGCAGGTCGCCGCTAGCCGCGTCGCCGGACGCGCCGCCGAGCGAGTCAAAACTGTCCGAGATGACGCCGACGCGGACGCCGGTGCCGTCGAGGCCGAGGAGCCGACGCACGTCGTCGGAGCGCTGGGCGGCGTCGCCCTGGGTCATGGCGGCGCCGGCGCTCGTGACCAGCCGGTACGCCGGTCGGAGTGAAGCGAGTTCCGGCAGTTCCGCCGCGGCGCCGACGGAGCGGATCGGCAACCACCCGGCCAGCGTGGCGGACGGGAGGAATCCGAGACCGGCGAGCGCCGACCCGAGCGCGGCCGCGTTCCCGGTGGAGACGGCCTCGACGGCGACGTACCCGTTGGTGACCTGAAGGAGCGAGTTCGACGGGGCACCCAGACCGGCGTCGGCCTCGCGGCTGAGAAGGGCGAGGTCGAAGCCGACTTTCGCGAGGGGGCCGGTGCGGTCGCCGCCGGTGTCGAGGCGGGCAAGGGTGACGAGGTCGGGGAGCGCGGCGGGGACGGCGCGGTCTTCGAGCCACTCCGCGAGGAGGCGGACGCGCGCGGGCTTAGTCGCCGGCCGGGGGGACCGGAGGAGCCATCTGGTGATGTGAACCATCGACCACACGGTGAAGGCACCTCGGGGCGGTCGAGAGCCGGACGGCAGGCACAACTCAGGGGGCCGGCAGACCAATCCGAGCATTTTACCGCCGCCGGGCCGACTGACCAACCGACGACGGTTCGGGCGTGGGCGCGGCGGCGCACGGACTTTAGGAGTTTAGACGGACCGGGTGTCCGTTCGGTTTGCCGACGGCGGAATTTTCCCCCCGACCGGCCGGTCCTATACTTCCCGCGGCAGCACCCGGCACAGGGGGAACACATGGCCGAGAAGCGACTGGCGGGGAAAGCGGCGATCGTCACCGGGGCCAGCCGCGGCATCGGGGCGGCGATCGCCAAACGCCTGGCCCGCGAGGGGGCGGCGGTGGTGGTCAATTACTCCAGCAGCCGCGCGGCTGCGGACGACGTGGTGAAAGAGATTGAAGCCGCCGGAGGCCGCGCCGTCACCTTCCAGGCTAACATGGGCAACCCGGCCGACATCCCGCCGCTGTTCGACACCTGCCTCCAGGAGTTCGGCCGGCTCGACGTCCTCGTCAACAACGCGGCGGTCATGAAGCGCACGTTCCTGGAAGAGGTCACGGCCGAGAACATCGCCCAGCACTTCGACGTGAACGTCCGCGGCTACCTGCTGGCGTGCAAGGAGGCGGCCGCCCGGATGACCCGCGGCGGGTCCATCATCAACGTCGCCAGCGCGATCAGCCGCATGGCCTACCCCGGGGCCGTGGTCTACACCGCGACGAAAGGGGCGATCGACGTGATGACCCGCGTGCTGGCGATGGAACTGGGGCCGCGGGGGATTCGCTGCAACGTCGTCGCCCCGGGCTCGACCGTCACCGACATGAACAGCGAGAAGAGCGGCAAGACGCCGGCGGAGGCCGACCAGGAAATCGCCATGACCGCCCTCCGCCGGCAGGGGCTCCCGGACGACATCGCCGACGCGACCGTGTTCCTGGCGACCGACGAGGCCCGCTGGGTGACCGGGGCGTGGCTCGACGTGTCGGGCGGGATTCGGTTGTAACTCCAAGCCCGGGGACGGCCGTCCCCGGGCTTTCCGCCCGTGGGCTGACAGCGGCCGCCGCGGCCGGCGTCGTACAATCACGACGCCCGGAGCCGCCGATGGCCGCCGACCGCGACCCGCCCACCGCCGCCGACGTCGCCGTCACCGCCGCCAGCCCGGCGCTGGTGATGCTCATGGTCGGCAGCCTCGTCTTCTTCCTCGTCGAGGTGCTGTACGCCGGCCGGTACTCCGACCGCCTCCTGTACACGCTGTTCTTCTTCGTGTTCGGCGCCGTCCTCGTCGCCCGCATCGCCATCCAGTACGACGCCGCCCGCGCCACCCTCTACGGCGTCGGCCTCGGCGGCGTCACGTTCCTGGCGCTGATGGCCTACGTCGAGTACCCCGCGGGGACGCCGTTCCAGTCGGTGCGCTGGCTCGTCAACCTCGGCCTCATGCTGCTGATCTGGTGGAGCGCCCACAAGCTGACGTGGGACTGCACCCACATCGACGAGAACCGCGACAGCTCCGGCCGCGGCCTCCTCAGCGCCGCCGGCCTGGGCGATGAACCTGCCGACGAGGAACCGGCCCCCCCTGCCCCGGAGCCGACGGGCAAGAAGAAGAAAAAGAAGGGGCCGGGGGCGTTCGCGGTGTGGGTCAACGGCTGGCGCGCCGCCCTCGCGGCCCGGCGGGAACGGCCGCACACACCGGGCGTGTGGGTGATCTATTTCGCGCTCGCTGCGCTGCCGCTGTTCGCCGTCGGGCAGTCGCTGATTCCCTCCGACGACGCCGACCGCCGTCGGGCCACGTTCCTGCAAATGGCCGTGTACGTCGGCAGCGCCCTCGGCCTCCTCGTGACGACGAGCCTGCTCGGGTTGCGCCGCTACCTCCGCCAGCGGAAGGCGAAGCCGCCGGCGGCGCTGACCGCCGGCTGGCTCGGCCTCGGCGCGGGACTGATCGTGGTGTTCCTGGCGCTGGGGGCGTTCCTGCCGCGGCCGCACTCCGAGGTGCCGTGGTTCGGCCTGCCGCGGGCGGGAACCGGCGACCGCGACGCCAGCCGCTACGCCCAGCTCGGCGACTCGGCCGGCAAGGGCGACGGGGCCGACGGGAACGTGTCCGAGAAGGGCGCCGGCAACGCCGCCGGCAAGGGCGGCGACCCCGGCGGCGGCAAGGGCACTCAGGGCGCCGGCAAAGGCGACGACGGTCAGGGCGGCGGCGGCAAGGAGGGCAAAGGGGCCGGCAAAGGTGAGTCCGGCAGCAAGGGCGAAGCCCGCGGCAAGACCGAAGGGGCGAAGGGGAAGGACGACGGCGCCGGCGGCAAGACCGAGCGCGAGGGGGGCGAGAGCAAAGGGAACTCGGGGCAACGCAATGCGGGTTCGGGCTCCCCGCCACAGGTAAGCGAGTCGGTGCAGAAGGTGGCGGAAATCGCCAAGTGGATCGTGCTCGCGGTCGTGGTCTTCCTGGTGCTCGCGGGGTTGGTGCTGGCGGTGCTGAAGTACCTGGCGCCGTTCACCGGCTGGGCGCAGCGCTGGCTCGACGCCGTCCGCGCGTGGTGGGCCAACCTGTTCGGCAAGAAGTCGGGCGCGACCCGCGCCGCCGAGGAGGCCGCGCGGGAAGTGGGCCCGGTGCGGCCGCCGCCGTTCTCGGCGTACAGCGACCCGTTCGCCACGGGCACCGCCGACGACCGCGACCCCGCGGAGTTGGTGGAATACACCTTCGCCGCACTCGACTCCTGGGCGTGGGACCGCGGCCGCGGGCGAAGGGCCGACGAAACCCCGCTGGAGTTCGCGGCCCGGCTGGCGGACGAATTCCCCGACCACGCGGCCGACTACCGCCGACTCGCGGGGGCGTACGCGCGGGTGGCGTATGCGGAGGGGTCGCCCCCGGCAGGGACGTTGAAGCTGCTGGAAGCGGTGTGGGACCGCATGGTCCACGGCACGACCGCCGCGGCTGAAGTGGAGTAAGCGTAAAGTAGGCGAGCCGACCGCCGTGAGGCGGCGGGTGACGTTCCCATCATGCGCCGCCTCACGGCGGTCGGCTCGCCACATCTACCGACTTCCGTCACGAGTCGCGGAAGTCGTTGTGGCAGTTGCTGCAGCTGTCGCCCATCTTCTTCAGCTGGATCATCATCCCCTTGGCGTCGTTCTTCCCGGCGGCCTCGGCCAACCCGGTGCCCGCCGAGCCCATGTCCTTCGCCCACCGCTCCCACTTCGTCTTCATGCTCGGGTTCGTCGTCGCCTTCTCGTTCGGGAGCTTGACCGTGTAGTCGGCGATGGCCGCGACGCGGGCACCCAGCACCATCGCGTCCTTGGCGTCGACCTTGCCGGCCTTGGTGAGGTCGCGGATGTCCTTCTCCATGTTCAGCCCGCCGGACTTGCTCATCGAGAAGGCGTGCATCACGTCGTGCAGCTCGAACGTCCCGTCGATCGACTTGGGGTCGAACTTGCCGCCGGCCGGCGGGCCGGACAGCCCCTTCGCGGCCTCGACGCCGGCCTTGTAGTCCTTCTCCTTCAGCTTCAGCCCGGCGTACACCTTCGCGGCCTGGGCCTTCGTCGCGTCGTCGCCGTAGTTCATCAGCAGCAGCGCGATGCTGCGGCCGCCGACGGCGAGGTTCTTCTTCTGCGAGGTCGAGAGCTCGTCGAGTTGCTTCTGCAGGGTGGCTACGTCGGCGGCGACGGCCGCCTTGACGGCGTCCTTCGGCAGGTCGGCCGGCGTGGCGGTCGGGGCCACGACGAAGCCGAACGCGACGGCAAGCGTGGAGCACGCGAACAAGCGGTAGCGCGGGGTCACGGACAGTCCCTCCGGGGGAATGGTGCGGGGCGGCGGGGCGGAACCGCGGGTATTATCGCAGACGACCCCCGCGACGGCCAACCACTGTGATGTTTCCGCCGCTTGCGGCGTAGCAAGTTGCTGCACCGCCGCAAGCGGCGGGGCGGTTCACGCACCCACGTCCGCGGTTCTGAGCGTGAACACCGCGACTTCGGGCCGCACCCCGAAGCGGAACCGCCAGCCGTAGCCGACGCCCTTGTTCACGTACACCTGCCCGCCGGCGTGGGAGTACATGCCGGCCGCCCAGCGCTTCGCCTTCTTGCTGAGCATCAGCCGGCCGAGGCCGGGCCAGTCCACCTGGCCGCCGTGGGTGTGGCCGCTGAGCATCAGGTCGAAGCGGTGGCCGGCGAACTGCTCGACCGAGCGCGGGTTGTGCGCCAGCACCAGCCGCGGCGTGTCCGGGCAACTCCCCGCCAGCGCCGCCGACGGGTCCGACTCCAGACTCCACAGGTCGTCCACGCCGGCGACGACCAGGCCGCCGCCGGGACGATCCAGGCGCACGGCCTCGTTTCGCAGCACGCGCACGCCCGCGCCCCCGAGAGCGTCGGCGACGTGCCGGTGCAGGTCGGCGTGGCGCCGGACGCCGCGGGCGGTGTGGACCGAGAAGTCGTGATTCCCCAGCACGCCGAAGACGCCGAGCGGCGCCTTCAGGTGGCGGAACAGCTTCGCCGCGGCGTGGAGGTGTTTGGGGCCGCGGTCGATGAAATCGCCGGTGAGGGCGATCACGTCCGGCTTCTCGGCCTGCGCCCGCTCCAGGGCGCCTTCGACGTACCCCTTCGGGAGGTGAGGGCCGTAGTGGAAGTCGGTGAGGTGCGCGACCTTCAGGCCGTCGAAGTCGGCGGCCAGCCCGCACACGGCGAGGGTGAAGCGGTTCACCTCGAGCCACGTCGGTTCGACGTGCCGGGCGTAGCCGACGCGCGCCCAGTTACGACCGATGGCCTGGGCGAGCCGGGCCTTCACGGTCGGCGGCCGCGGCGGGGTCGGGCGTAGGGTGTGGTGCGGGCGGGGCGGGTGGTTCATCGCGGGCCGCATCCGGGGGCGGGGCCGGCGGGTTGGACGGACGTTCCGCCCTGCAGGATTCTACACCCAAGCAGATTCGTTGCCGCTGAATGGAGGGCGAAAGCCCACCCGCCGCGGCGGGTGGGCCTCGGGAGTTAATAAACGACACGGGGCGGGCCGCAGCCCGCCCCGCACGCTACTACTCCTCGTCGTCGTCCTCTTCTTCCTCGTCGTCGTCCAGGTCGTCGTCGTCGTCGAACTCGTCGTCGTCGAACTCGTCGTCGTCCAGGTCGTCGAGGTCGTCGTCGTCGTCGTCGAGGTCGTCGTCGAGGTCGTCGTCGTCGTCGTCGTCGTCCTCCAATTCCTCGTCCTCGTCAGCGGCGGCGAGGGGGACGGGGACCAGCGACCACGGCCGGAGCTCGTCGTCGGCCGGGGCCAGTCCCGGGAGGGTTAGCAGGCGTCCGGGCATGCGGCATCCTCGATGTACGGGGTGACCGGTGGGTGCGATAGCCGAGTGCTATCGGCGCCCGCCGGGGGGAACTCCATCCGAAACCCGCGGCCCGCGGGGGTGGTTCGCGCAGCCACACCGGCCGTCCCGGGGTGGTCAAAGGTAGACGCTTCTTATCACCCTCCGCGGCCGTGGCAAGCGAACTTCGGCGCTTTTCCGCCCAACCCCAAACCCTCACGAATTCAGGGCTTGTGCCGCGAACGACCGGAATACTCCGACATTCCGGGCATCCGTTTCGATCCCTCCGGCCGACTGGGTAGGAGATTGCCCCCGCACGGCGGGTTCGGACCCTTCCCCCGGACGTGCTCGGCGGCGTAGAACAGACGTACCCACCGCGAGGCGTTCATGCTCTCCCTGGCGAAGTTCACGATCGGCGTCGGCGACCGCTTCGCGCACCAGGCGAAGGCCCAGTTGCGGGCGTGCCAACTCGCCGGCGAGCACGGCATCGAGGTGATTCCGGTCTGGAACAAGTCGAACCGCGAGCACACGATCATCGGCAGCGAGCCTAGCACAACTCGCGCCGCGGCCGACGCCGCGGTGCGCGATCTCGGGTGGGCGAAGCCCTACCACGTTGATGCAGACCACATCCGCCTCGACACCGTGGACCGGTTCCTCCCGGCGTGCGACTTCTACACCATCGACGTGGCCGACTCGATCGGCCAGCACGTCTCGGACCCGAACGACGTGGTGTCGTTCGGAAAGCAACACGCCGGGCTCATCGGGTCGTTGACCATCCCTGGCATCGACACCACGTTCAACATCACGCCGCACTTGTTCGAGCGGATCGCATTCAAGTACCTGAAGGCCGCACAGGACGCCGGCGCCATCTACCGCAAGATCGCCGCCGCGAAGGGGGCCGGCACCTTCATCACCGAAGTGTCGATGGACGAGACCGACGCCCCGCAGACGCCGCCGGAGCTGTTGGTGATCCTGGCGGCGCTCGCGGCCGAGGGTGTGCCGGCGCAGACGATCGCCCCGAAGTTCACCGGCCGGTTCAACAAGGGGGTTGATTACGTCGGCGACCTGCGGCAGTTCGAGAAGGAGTTCCGCGAGGACCTGGCCGTCATCGCGTTCGCGGTGCGGGCGTTCGGCCTGCCGCCGAACCTTAAGCTGAGCGTCCATTCCGGCAGCGACAAGTTCTCGCTCTACCCGGTGATGCGGAACGCGATCCGCGACTTCGGCGCGGGGTTGCACCTGAAGACGGCCGGCACGACGTGGCTCGAAGAAGTCATCGGCCTGGCGGAAGCGGGCGGCGCGGGTCTGGCGTTGGCGAAGGAGATCTACGCCCAGGCGCTCGCGAAGCAGGACGAACTCTGCGCCCCCTACGCTACCGTCATCGACATCGACGCCGCGAAGCTGCCGTCGGCCGCGGTCGTGAGCGGGTGGTCGGGCGCCGAGTTCGTCGCGGCGCTGCGGCACGAGCCGACGAACCCGGCGTTCAACCCGCACCTTCGGCAACTGGTCCACGTCGGCTTCAAGGTCGCGGCGAAGCTCGGCGCGAAGTACCTCGACCTGCTGCGGGCGTGCGAGGCGAGTGTAGCCCGCAACGTGACCGGCAACCTGTACGACCGCCACCTGAAGCCGCTGTTCGTGGAATAAAGCAGAAGCTCACGCAAAGGCGCAAAGCCGCCAAGAAAACGAGACGGATTGCGTCCTGATCCTTCTTTCTTTGCGGCTTTGCGCCTTTGCGTGAGCTTCCTCCGAGGAGCGCCCGATGAACCTGTTCGACCTGTCCGGCGAAGTCGCGGCCGTGTTCGGCGGCACCGGCGTGCTCGGCGGCGCGATGGCCGACGCGCTCGCGGCGCACGGCGCCAAGGTCGCCGTGATCGGCCGCAGCGAGGACCGCGGCCGCTACGCCGTCGAGCGGATCGAGGCCGCCGGCGGCACCGCCGTGTTCGTCCCGGCCGACGCCATGAGTAAGGACTCGATCCGCGCCGCCCGCGACGCCATCCTGAGCAAGTGGGGCGCGGTCACGGTGCTGGTCAACGGCGCCGGCGGGAACAAGCCCGAGGCGACGGTGATGCCCGGCGGCGACTTCACCAAGCTGCCGCTGGACGGGTGGTCGGCCGTCTTCGACCTGAACCTCGTCGGCGGGACGCTGCTGCCCTGCCAGGTGTTCGGCGAGACGATGGTCGCGGCCGGCCGCGGCAGCATCGTGAACGTGGCGTCGATGTCGGCGATCTTGCCGTTGTCGCGGGTGGTGGCGTACTCGGCGTCGAAGGCGGCGGTGCTCAACCTGACGCAGTGGCTGGCCCGCGAGTGGGCGACGAAGGGCGTGCGCGTGAACGCCATCAGCCCCGGCTTCTTCCCGGCCGAGCAGAACCGGCGGATGCTGCTGCGCGACGACGGCACCTACACCGAGCGCGGCCAGTCGATCGTCGGCCACACGCCGATGGGCCGGTTCGGCGAGGCGCCGGAGCTCGGCGGCGCGATCGTGTGGCTGGCGGCGCCGAGGGCGTCCGGGTTCGTCACCGGGCAGAACATCGTCGTGGACGGCGGCTTCTCGTCGGTCACCATCTGACGTTGAAAGCCCGGGGACGGCCGTCCCCGGGCTTTGGGGCACAGCTATGAGCCACTCATTCGACCCGGCGCTGCCCCTCTCCCGCGCCCGCACCGTCCCGAACACGTGGTACACCGACCCGGCCGTGCTCGCCGCCGAGCGCGAGCACGTATTCGCCCGCGGCTGGCAGCTAGTCGGCCGCGCCGATCAGTTGGAGGAACCCGGCTCGTTCGTCACCGCCGATGTCGTCGGCGAGCCGATCCTGGTCGTTCGCGGCGACGACGGGGTGCTGCGCGGCTTCTTCAACGTCTGCCGGCACCGGGCGGCGCCGATCCGCACGGAACCGTGCGGCCACGCCACGAAGCTGCGCTGCCGTTACCACGGCTGGACCTACGACCTGACCGGCAAGCTCCGCGGCACCCC
>Ga0105046_10011470_pt1 | contig 13773 bp, 5 predicted proteins | sample MAT03_FD_78385 | JGI IMG/M metagenome (GOLD analysis project Ga0105046, IMG submission 78385) | Freshwater microbial communities from Lake Fryxell liftoff mats and glacier meltwater in Antarctica - MAT-03 (megahit assembly) | ecosystem: Environmental > Aquatic > Freshwater > Ice > Liftoff... | reverse complement strand
CGTGAATTTCAGCAAATGTTCAATATCCCTGATGGGCTTGGGGTTGGCATACGCCGCCTTTTCCGCCGAGTCGGGTTTAAAAGAGATTTTCACGCCGGTCCAGCTACGGCACTGGTCACTGCAAAAGGTTGCCAAGAGCGCTGTTCCTTCAATAAAGATGCAGGACTGGGTTGCTACGCCAGTTGATGCCTTCATTCTTAGCAAGCTGGAAGCCAGGGGGTTGACACCTTCCAAATCAGGGGATCGAGTCACCCTTCTGCGTCGCGTGAGCCTAGACCTCACTGGCTTGCCGCCAACACCCGAAGAGGTGGACGTATTTGTATCCGATCAGTCCCCTAATGCTTGGGAGAAACTGATTGACCGGCTGCTCGCCTCGCCTCATTATGGCGAACGCTGGGGCCGGCACTGGCTGGACGTGGCTCGCTTCGCCGAGAGCCAAGGTTTCAAAGCGGATGAGACTCGGCCCGACGCATGGCGCTATCGCGATTACGTTATCGAGAGCTTCAATTCGGACAAACCGTACGATCGATTCATCCGCGAACAGATCGCCGGTGACGAACTCTGGCCGAATGTTGCCGAAGCCAGAATTGCGACGGCGTTCAATCGTCACTATCCCGATGAGTATAACGCCCGCAACTTAATGCAGCGGCGGCAGGAAATTCTGAACGAAGTTACGAACGTCGTGGGCAGCGCCTTTCTCGGCCTCACGGTGGAATGCGCCCAATGCCACAACCATAAGTTCGATCCGATCTCGCACAAGGATTATTACAGCTTACAGGCCTTTTTCGCGAATACCGCCGCCGACGACCGGATCGTCATAGCGCCGCCCCAAGAAGTACAAGAGCACGAGCGGAAGCTCGCTCTGTGGGAAGGCAAGACACGGGAGATCCGCGAAGAAATCTCAGCCATTTTAGCTCCCGCGCGAAAGAAGATCTGGGACGACTTTTTTGACAAGTACCCACCCGAAGTTCAGGAAGCCATCACTAAGCCCGATAGCGAACGAACTCCTTACGAGGCGCAGCTCTACCACCAAGCTAAACTCTATCTCGATCCCAGTAAGGATGCCGTCGTAAAGTCGCTGCGAGGACCTGACAAGCAGCGTTATCAGACCTTTGCGAAGAAACTTCAGGAATTCGCCAGCCTGCATCCCGGCGACCTACCTCACGGAAGTGGTATGCGCGATATAAGTGCGCAGGCTCCGGTTACCCATGTGTTAGCGGGAGGCACGTATCTGGGCCGCCAGGAGCCTGTCCAACCGGCTTTTCCTTCCGTTCTATCGGCGGAATTGCCCAAGATTCAGCCTGCCGCCAATGGCCGCACCACTGGCCGTCGTACCGCACTTGCCAATTGGCTGGCAAGCCCCGAGAACCCTTTGACGGCTCGGGTGATGGTCAACCGGGTCTGGTCCCACCATTTCGGGCAGGGATTGGTTGCCTCCCCCAACGATTTCGGAGTAATGGGAAAACGTCCCAGCCACCCCGAGTTGCTCGACTGGCTTACCACCGAATTCGTACAAAATCAGTGGAGCGTCAAGAAGCTCCATAAACTCATCTTGATGTCGAATGTTTACCAACAGGCGTCAACTCACCGGGAAGCCGCGGCTAAGGAAGATTCCACAAACAGGCTCCTGTGGCGCTTCCCGCGAAACCGTTTGGAAGCCGAAGCCATTCGTGATTCCGCTATTCACGTAGCAGGGGTGCTCAACTCCAAAGTTGGGGGGCCGAGTGTTTTCCCCGTGCTTCCGGAGAATATGCCGTCGCCGCGAGGAGGCTGGTCGAAAAATCCAACCGCCGAGGAAAATTATCGCCGCAGCGTCTACATCTTTGTGCGGCGAAATACACCCTACCCCCTGCTGAAAGCACTCGACTTTCCTGACACGAATATGAGTTGCGGCCGACGTGATCAGACCATTACGTCGCCGCAGGCGCTTACCCTTTTGAATGATCGCGCGGCCATCGACTGGGCGCAGAACTTTGCGGGCCGAGTGCTCGGAAAGGCCGGGCTTGATCCCAAGTTGCAGGTCGAAACAGCTTACTTGTTGGCTTATTCCCGTAAGCCTGATGGCTGGGAGACGGATACGGTCTTAACTTTCCTCGAAAAGCAACGGGGAATTATTCAGAGCCGCATTGCAAAGGGGGAGAGCATTGCGTTACCCACGAACGTTCCCGAGAAGGGTGAACCGGCGCGTCTCGCCGCCCTCGTCGATTTCTGCCATTCCCTTCTAAACTCGAACGAATTCGTCTATCAGGAGTAGGAACAGGACCAGAAATGTCAAAACTTACAGCTCCGCATTTTGTGCGAGCGGCATCCCGAAGGGACTTTTTGGTAAATGCCGGGACTGGTTTCGGCGCCCTCGCTTTAGGATCACTGTTGGCCGGTGACGGAGTTGCCGCCGCCGTAAAGGGTCGCAATGCCATGGCCGCCAAACAGCCGCACTACGCTCCAAAGGCTAAATCGGTGATTTGGCTTTTCATGGAAGGCGGCCCGAGCCACATCGACCTGTTCGATCCCAAACCGGAGTTGAAAAGACTTTCGGGTCAACCCTTACCGCCATCGTTCGGCAAGGTGATTACGGCGATGGGCACGAGCAACAACACGTTAATGCCCTCGCAGCGGACCTTCAAACAGTATGGGAGGAGCGGTCAGTGGGTGTCGGATTGGTATCCGCACATTGCCCAGCACATGGATGACATCGCCGTATTGCGGTCGTGCCAGGCTGACGGCTTGAACCATGTTGGTTCGGTGTGTCAGATGAACACCGGTTCCATTTTGGCGGGACGGCCTTCCATGGGTTCATGGGTTCAATACGGACTGGGCGCTGCGAATGAGAACCTGCCCGCTTTCGTAGTTCTCACCGATGACAAAGAAGTGATCGGCGGTCCCAATAACTGGAGCAACGGATTCCTTCCCGCAACCTATCAGGGAACTCTCTTCCGCAATGAGGGGCCCCCTATTCTCGATGTACTTCCGCCGAAGACCATTGGAAATGACCAGCAGCGGGGGAAGTTAGATCTGATGGCGTCGCTGAACGAGCACTTCGGTCGCGATAAGCAAACGGATCTCGATCTGGAATCCCGCATACAATCCTACGAGTTGGCTTATCGTATGCAGTCAGCGGCGCCTGAGGCGGTGGATCTCTCGAAGGAATCCGACGCTACCAAGAAGCTCTACGGCATGGACGAAGAAATTACGGAAACGTTCGGGCGAAATTGCCTGCTGGCCCGCCGGTTAGTGGAGCGCGGCGTCCGGTTTATCGAGCTTTATTGCAGCAGCGGCAGCGGCTGGGACGCGCACGTCGACATGGAGGAAAATCACAGCAAGAATTGTAAGATTTCCGACAAGCCGATTGCGGGATTATTGGCTGACCTGAAAGCGCGAGGTTTGCTGAACGACACGCTTGTAATTTGGGGTGGCGAGTTCGGACGTACCCCTTTTAACGAAAAGGGCAAAGGGCGGGACCACAACCCCTGGGGATTCACGACGTGGTTCGCGGGCGGCGGCGTAAAGCCCGGGCAAACCGTCGGGAGTACCGATGAACTCGGCCTGCGGGCGGTAGAACGCCCGGCGCATGTTCATGATATTCACGCCACCATTCTTCACTTGATGGGCCTGAACCATATCGACCTTACCTACCTCCACAACGGCCGCTTCGAGCGGCCCACGATTGTGGCAGGGACGGTTGTAAAGGAACTTCTCGCCTAAGTTTTCGGTCGTTCGGGTTCGGCAAAATAGCCTACTTGACCAATTGAAGCTCATTCGATAAAGTGGAGTCCGGCCATGTCGATCTCGACATCACCGAAATTGAGTTTTCCGCCGTCGGCAGTTATTGTCTTGCAACATTCAAACATGCCCCGGAAAACAAGGGTATCCAGTTCACGATAGCCGTCGATCCGCAATTGGCGGGCTCTATTGTCACCGATGTTCGATATCTGCAACGGATTCTGAAAAACCTGCTGGGCAACGCGCTCAAGTTCACAGCGCGGGGATCGGTGACGCTGAGGATGGGGCCATCCCAACGGGAGTGGCGTTCACGGTTATGGGCACGGGAATTGGCGTGGCTGAAAACAAACAGGAGTTGAACTTCGAAACGTTCCAGCAAGCCGACGGAAGCACGACCCGGAACCACGGAGGAACGGGCCTGGGACTATCCATCAGCCGGCAACTGGCACACCTGCTGGGCGGGGGAATTCAAGTGAGCAGCCGGCCGGGCGAGGGAAGCAGCTTTGTGCTCTCGCTGCCGCTCATTTATCGAGCGAGCGCGGAAGCGGAACCGGTCGCGAAAGCGAAGCCGGCCCAGCGGATTGCCGTGCCAAGTTCGAAGGAGGTTGAGGATGACCGTACACGGATCGCGCCAGGCGATCCGCTTCCGCTGATCGTCGAAGACGATTCTACGTTCGCCGGCATCCTGATGGAGATGGCACATTCCCGAGGGTTGAAGGCATTCGTGGCCTCCCATGGAAGTACTGCTTTGGCGCTGGCCAGCGCATTTCGGCCGCAAGCGATTACCCTGGATGCCGGTCTCCCGGACATTCAGGGTTGGCCGCGGCTGGATCGGCTGAAACACGATCCTGAAACCAGTCAGATGCCTGTATACTTCATAAGCGGGACGGACAAAGGCAGCCGAGCGATGTCGTTGGGCGCCGGCGGCTTCGTCCGGAAAGGCGACGGCGTGGGATTGGCGGACATCTTCGAACAAATCGGGTCAGGGACGCGACGCGATCCTTCTCCCCCGCCAGCCATCCAGGAGAGTCCGCTGCACGACGCCGTACGGCACGACAGGACCATCCTTCTGGTCGACGACGACCTGCGCAGTGTCTTCGCATTGACAGGTGCGCTGGAACAATTCGGCATCCGGATTTTGCATGCCGTAAGCGTGCCGGCGGGAATCGAGATGCTGCTAAAGCATTCTGACATTGAGGCTGTGCTGGTGGACATCATGATGCCTGGAATGGATGGCCGTGAACTGATGCAACTGGTTCGGCGCATGCCCCAGTTTCAAGACCTGCCGATGATCGCCGTTACGGCCAAGGCGATGGAGGATGATCGGGAAGAATGCCTGGCGGCCGGTGCGCCGGACTATATCACCAAGCCCATCGGCCTTGCTCAACTCGCCGCGGTGCTTCGCGTGCTGATCTCTGGCAGGCTGCAAGCCGGCGTCGTATTCGCGCACTAACTCTAACAAGCGGCCTTGCAAGGCTCGTTTTATGACTTTTCCGGACAGGAGCAAGGGTAAGTGATTATAGAAACAATCCATCCTCGTAACGGGGCGCCAACCCGGAAGAAATCTTCCCCGCGGGTCGCCTCCAAGACTGCGATCAGCCAGGAGGCGGAAGCCGATTCCAGATCGCGAACCATCCTGGCGGGATTGACGGCCTTTCGCGACGGCGACTTCTCTGCCCGCCTGCCGAACACCTGGTCGGACGTCGACGGGAGAATTGCGGAAGTCTTTAACCAAACCATCACGCAGAAGCAACGCCAGGCGGCCCACGTCACCCGGCTGAGCCTCGCCGTGGGTAAAGAAGGGCGGCTGAATCAGCGGATCATGCTGTCTTCCGTCGGAGGTTGGGCAGAGGAAATTGATTCTATCAACACTCTTGTTGAAGACCTTGTCCGTCCGACGATGGAGGCGACCCGCACCATTGGCGCCATCGCCAAAGGCGACTTGGGCCAGTCCCTGGAACTACAAGTGAATGGCCGTGAACTGCGGGGCGAATTCTTGCGCTCCGCGAAATTGGTCAACACGATGATCCAGCAGCTCTCCGTCTTCACCTCGGAAGTGACTCGCGTGGCTCGCGAAGTTGGAACCGAAGGCAAGCTGGGCGGACAGGCGCGGGTGAAGGGGGTATCGGGCGTCTGGAAGGAACTCACCGACTCAGTGAACCAGATGGCGGGCAACCTCACCGCCCAGGTCCGTAACATCGCTGAGGTGACGATTGCAGTGGCGACAGGTGATTTATCGAAGAAGATCACCGTCGACGTGCGTGGCGAGATTTTGCAGTTGAAAGAAGCCACGAACACGATGGTGGATCAACTGCGCTCCTTCGCCTCCGAAGTGACGCGCGTGGCGCGCGAGGTCGGCACCGAAGGGCGGCTGGGCGGGCAGGCGGTTGTGCCGGGTGTGGCCGGAACATGGAAAGATCTCACGGACTCTGTCAACGCGATGGCTACGAACCTTACGGCGCAGGTTCGGAATATTGCGAACGTCACCACGGCCGTGGCTCGCGGCGATCTATCGCGCAAGATTACGGTCGATGTGAAGGGCGAAATTCTGGAACTGAAAGAAACCATCAACACGATGGTGGATCAGTTGAACGGGTTCTCCTCTGAAGTGACGCGCGTGGCCCGCGAGGTGGGAACAGAGGGCAAGCTTGGCGGGCAGGCGCAGGTGCCTGGGGTGGCGGGAACGTGGAAAGATCTCACGGATTCGGTCAATTCCATGGCCTCCAACCTTACCGGGCAGGTCCGCAACATCGCCGATGTGGCGACGGCCATTGCGAAGGGCGATCTTTCGTCAAAAATCACCGTCGAGGTTAAGGGTGAAATCCTGGCGCTGAAGAATACGCTGAACACCATGGTGGATCAGTTGAACGGGTTCGCGTCGGAAGTGACGCGCGTGGCCCGCGAGGTGGGAACAGAGGGCAAGCTTGGCGGACAGGCGCAGGTGCCGGGCGTGGCGGGCACATGGAAGGATCTCACCGACAATGTGAACTTCATGGCGTCCAACCTGACGGGCCAAGTGCGCAACATCGCGGAAGTCACGACGGCTGTCGCCAATGGAGATTTGTCCAAGAAGATCACGGTCGACGTAAAGGGCGAGATTCTGGAGCTGAAGAATACGATCAACACCATGGTCGACCAACTCAACGGATTTGCGTCGGAGGTAACTCGCGTGGCTCGGGAGGTTGGCACCGAGGGCGCATTGGGCGGCCAGGCGGAAGTGTTTGGCGTCGCGGGAACCTGGAAAGATCTGACGGACTCAGTGAACGCCATGGCGACAAATCTGACTTCACAGGTCCGCAATATCGCCGAAGTGACGACGGCCGTGGCGAATGGCGATCTGTCGAAAAAGATCACTGTCGATGTGCGCGGCGAAATTCTGGAACTCAAGAACACCATCAACACGATGGTCGATCAGCTGAACGGGTTCGCGGGTGAAGTGAGCCGAGTGGCGCGCGAAGTGGGCACGGATGGCAAGCTGGGCGGCCAAGCCCAGGTGCTTGGCGTGGCCGGAACGTGGAAAGATCTTACGGACAACGTCAACTGGATGGCGTCGAACCTCACCGGCCAGGTTCGAAACATCGCGGATGTGGCGACGGCAGTGGCGAACGGAGACTTGTCGAAGAAGATCACAGTCGACGTGAAGGGCGAAATCCTCGGGCTGAAGAACACCCTCAACACGATGGTCGACCAGTTGAACGCGTTCGCCTCTGAAGTATCCCGCGTGGCGCGCGAGGTGGGCACGGAAGGAAAGCTGGGCGGCCAGGCGCAAGTTCGCGGCGTGGCGGGCACATGGAAGGATCTGACCGACAACGTCAATTCGATGGCGAACAATCTTACGTCTCAAGTACGCAACATCGCAGACGTTACAACAGCGGTCGCGCGCGGCGATTTGAGCCGCAAGATCACCGTCGAAGTCAACGGCGAGATCCTGGAGTTGAAAAATACTATCAATACGATGGTCGATCAGCTGAACGGATTTGCCGGTGAGGTGAGCCGCGTGGCGCGCGAGGTGGGCACCGAAGGCAAACTGGGTGGACAGGCGGAGGTTCTTGGCGTGGCAGGCACGTGGAAAGATCTCACCGACAATGTGAACTTCATGGCTTCCAACCTGACGGGGCAGGTGCGCAACATTGCCGAAGTGGCCACGGCCATTGCAAAGGGTGATCTTTCATCCAAGATCACGGTCGAAGTGAAAGGCGAGATTCTCGCTTTGAAGAACACCCTCAACACAATGGTCGATCAGTTGAACGCCTTCGCCTCCGAAGTAACCCGCGTGGCGCGCGAGGTGGGCACCGATGGCAAGCTGGGCGGTCAGGCGACGGTGGAAGGCGTGGCAGGCACGTGGAAAGACTTGACAGACAACGTCAACTCGATGGCTTCGAACCTGACCGGGCAGGTGCGCAACATCGCCGAAGTGACCAACGCGGTAGCCAGCGGAGATCTTTCGAAAAAGATAACGGTGGAAGTCAAAGGCGAAATCCTCGCTCTGAAAAACACAGTCAACACGATGGTTGACCAGCTCAACAGCTTCGCGGCGGAAGTAAGCCGCGTGGCTCGTGAGGTGGGCACAGACGGCAAGCTTGGCGGCCAGGCGATGGTGCCGGGTGTGGCCGGAACCTGGAAAGATCTCACGGACAATGTCAACTCGATGGCGCAAAACCTTACGGGTCAAGTACGAAATATCGCCGACGTAGCCACAGCGGTGGCGCGAGGCGATTTGAGCCGCAAGATCACCGTCGAAGTCAAAGGCGAAATCCTGGAGTTGAAGAACACCGTGAATACGATGGTGGATCAGCTGAACGGATTTGCCGGTGAGGTGAGCCGCGTGGCCCGCGAAGTGGGAACCGAAGGCAAGCTGGGCGGACAGGCACAGGTTCCTGGTGTGGCCGGAACCTGGAAGGATCTCACGGACAACGTGAACTCGATGGCTTCGAACCTCACTGGACAGGTACGCAACATCGCCGAAGTCACGATTGCGGTCGCGAGTGGGGATTTGTCGAAAAAAATCACCGCCGACGTGCGGGGGGAAATCCTGCAATTGAAAGAAACCATCAATACGATGGTGGAGCAGTTGCGTTCCTTCGCTTCCGAAGTGACACGGGTGGCGCGGGAGGTGGGAACCGAAGGCCGGCTGGGAGTGCAAGCCGTTGTCCCCGGTGTGGCGGGAACGTGGAAAGATCTTACCGATTCGGTGAATACCATGGGCGCGAACCTTACGGCACAGGTACGCAACATCGCGGAAGTGACCACGGCCGTGGCGCGCGGCGATCTCAACCGCAAAATCACCGCCGATGTGAAGGGCGAAATTCTGGAGTTGAAAATCACCATCAACACCATGGTGGATCAACTGAACTCGTTTGCCGGCGAGGTGACGCGTGTGGCCCGCGAGGTCGGCACCGAGGGCAAGCTGGGAGGGCAGGCGCAAGTTTCCGGCGTGGCCGGCACGTGGAAAGATCTCACCGACAACGTCAACTTCATGGCGTCGAATCTCACGGAGCAGGTACGGGGCATCGTCAAGGTGGTGACGGCGGTGGCCAACGGAGATCTGAACCAGCGTCTTACGGTGCAGGCAAAGGGCGAAGTGGCGGCGCTGGCCGACACCATAAACGGCATGAACGTGACCTTGGCGACCTTCGCCGACCAAGTGACCAATGTGGCTCGCGAAGTAGGCGTGGACGGCCGGCTGGGGGGGCAAGCAAATGTACCGGGCGCGGCCGGTACCTGGAAGGATCTTACGGGAAACGTCAACCTGCTCGCGGCGAACCTGACAACGCAAGTCCGAGCCATCGCCGAAGTGGCCACGGCGGTGACCAAGGGCGACTTGACACGCTCCATTCAGGTGGAAACTCGCGGGGAAGTGGCCGAGTTGAAAGACAACATCAACACGATGATCTCCAACTTGCGCGAAACCACGGAGAGCAATCGTCAACAGGATTGGGTGAAAACCAACCTTGCCAAATTCACCAGCATGTTGCAAGGTCAGCGTGAATTGAGCACCGTGGGCAAAATGCTCCTGTCCGAACTGACGCCGCTTGTCCAGGCTCACCAGGGCACGATCTACCATCTTTCGAGTACGGACGCAAGATTGACGCTCCTATCGAGCTACGCGCACGGCGCCGATACCTCGCTCACCGAAAACATTGGCTTGGGTGAAGGCCTTGTCGGCCAGTGTGCGAAAGAGAAGAAGCGCATCCTGCTGACCGATGTGCCTCCCGGTTTCGTGAGAATCTCGTCCAGTCTCGGCGAGGCGCCACATGTGAGTATCGTCGTGCTGCCTGTCCTGTTCGAAGAGCAGACCAAAGCAGTGATCGAACTAGCGGCACTGCATGAGTTCAACCCAGGCGCGCTGGCTTTCCTCGATTTGCTGACGCAGAGCATTGGCGCGGTTTTCAACACGATCGAAGCAACCATGCGTACCGAGGGGCTGCTGACGCAATCGCAGCAACTCACCGTGGAGCTTCAATCCCGTCAGAGCGAACTGCAGCAGTCCAATGAAGAGCTGGGGACGAAAGCGAAACTGCTGGCAGATCAGAACGCCGAGGTGGAGCGCAAGAATACCGAGGTCGAGCAGGCTCGCTACGCACTGGAAGAGAAGGCCGCCGAACTGGCGCTGACCTCGAAATATAAGTCAGAGTTCCTTGCCAACATGTCTCACGAGCTGCGTACGCCGCTCAACTCGATCCTGATTCTGAGCCAGCAGCTTGCCAACAATACCGCCAGCAATCTGACCACCAAGCAAGTGGAATTTTCCCGCAACATCAATTCATCCGGTTCCGATCTCCTGAATCTCATTAACGATATTTTGGATCTTTCGAAGATCGAATCCGGCACAGTGACCGTAGACGTTGAGGAGATTCCTTTCGCTAACTTGCGCGACAATATCGACCGCAACTTCCGGCATGTCGCCGAGGCGAAGAATTTGCCGTTGCACGTCCTCTTCGATACGGGTTTGCCAGACTCGATGGCTAGCGATCCCAAAAGACTGCAGCAGATACTGAAGAACCTGCTCTCTAACGCTGTGAAGTTCACCAGCCGCGGGCAGGTGGAAGTTCGCGTGAGTTTGGCTACTGAGGGGTGGAACCCCAATCATTCGGTTCTCAACACGGCTCAACAGGTGGTGGGCTTCGCCGTGACGGATACGGGAATTGGCGTCCTGCCAGAGAAGCAGAGGCTTATCTTTGAGGCGTTTCAGCAAGCCGATGCAGGCACATCCCGCAAATTCGGCGGGACAGGCCTTGGCCTGGCAATCAGCCGCGAACTGGCCGTGCTCCTGGGTGGCGAAATCAAGCTTTCCAGCGTCCATGGGCAAGGCAGCACGTTCACTCTATTCCTGCCGGTGCTCTATGGCGGGCCGGATAGCCCCGGGTCCACACCCTCCAGAAGTTTCAGCGCAGCTACACGGGTTCCCACGGTGGCCATAAATACAAGCGTGAGGGAAGTACACATCGAGGACGATCGAAATTCCATCGAGACTGGCGACCCGGTGATGCTGATCATCGAAGACGACCCGCATTACGCCCGCATCCTGTTGGGATTAGCGCGAGACAAGGGATTCAAAGGGATCGTCGCGTTGAAAGGGGCGATTGGACTCTCTCTGGCGCGGCAGTTCCGCCCCTCGGCGATCTCTCTGGACATTTTCCTGCCGGACATGCTGGGCTGGACAGTTTTGAATCAACTGAAAATAGACCCGGCTCTGCGACACATACCGGTGCAGATCGTAACGCTGGAGGAGGAGCGCCAGCATGGCCTTGCACACGGCGCGTTCTCTTACCTTGTGAAGGAACCGACCACCGATAAGTTAATCATGGCGCTGGACCGCATCAAGGATTTCAGCATTCCGCGCACGAGGCGATTGCTGATTGTCGAGGATAACAAGATCGAACGCCAATCGATCATTGAGTTGCTCGGCTATAAAGACATCGAGGTGGTGGCGGTTGGTACGGGCAGGAAAGCGTTGAAAGAGCTGCTGGAGAAGACTTTCGACTGCGTGGTGCTGGATCTGCGTCTGCCGGATATGACGGGCTTCGAGCTGCTGGAGAAAATGCATGACGAGCCTACTCTGGCGGAGGTGCCCGTGGTGGTCTTTACGGGCAAGGAGTTGACCGAAGCTGAGCAGATGCGGCTGAAGGCGATGGCAAAGAGTATCGTTCTAAAGGATGTCCAATCGCCCGAGCGCCTGCTGGATGAGACGGCGCTGTTCCTGCACCGCGTCATTGCGGAATTGCCGCCGCAAATGCAAACCATGCTGGAGCGCCTCAACGGCTCCAACGAGGTCCTTAAGGGCCGCCACATTCTTGTGGCGGACGATGACCCGCGCAATATTTTCGCGCTCACTTCATTGCTTGAAAACCAAGAAATGCGAGTGACAACCGTGACCAACGGCCAGGCAGCCATTGACATCATTCGCGGGGCCCCCGACCTGAGTATCGTCCTCATGGACATCATGATGCCGGACATGGATGGCTACGAAACGATGCGCATCATCCGCAACTTGTCTGAATTCCGCACTCTCCCGATTATCGCCTTGACCGCCAAGGCTATGAAGGGAGATCGGGAGAAGTGCCTGGAGGCCGGGGCCAGCGACTACATTGCCAAGCCAGTGAATACCGAGCAACTACTCTCACTGATGCGGGTCTGGTTGTTCCGATGAGTATAGATAATTCCAGCGAGGCTCCGATCAATATTTTGATAGTCGACGATGAGCCGAGAAACCTCACCGTGCTGGAAACAATTCTGGACGATCCCGGCTACCGGCTGGTAAGAGCCGGCTGCGCGGACCAAGCGCTGCTTGCCCTCATTGTGGAGGAATTCGCGCTTTTGATCCTGGACATCCGAATGCCCGGCATGACCGGCTTTGAGTTGGCCAACATGATCAAGGAACGGAAGAAAACGGCCCGCGTTCCCATCATCTTTCTCACCGCATATTACAACGAGGACCAGCACGTTCTGGAAGGATATGGCACTGGCGCGGTCGATTATCTCCACAAGCCGGTAAATGCGGCGGTGCTCCGCTCTAAAGTAGCGGTGTTCGCCGAACTGCATCGAATGAATCGCGAGTGTGCGACCGCCAACCGCGTTTTGCTCAGCGAAGTGACTGAGCGCCGCCGCGCGGAGGATCGACTGGGAGAGTTAAATGAAACGCTGGAACTGCGCGTGATGGAAAGGACGCGGGTGCTGACTTCGACCACCGCCGCGTTAGCGGTTGCCAAGTTATCGGCCGAAAAAGCGAACCTTGCAAAATCGGAGTTTTTGTCGAGCATGAGCCACGAGTTGCGTACGCCGCTCCACGCAATCATGGGTTTCACGCAGATCCTCGACTCTGAGTCTTCCTCTTTCTCACCCGAACACAAAACCCATCTCAAGCAGGTTCTAATTGCCGGCTGGCATCTACTGGAACTGATCAACGGAATCCTGGATCTCTCGCAAATCGAGTCCGGCAACCTTTTCTTGTCATTGGAATCGACCTCGTTAAATCCGATCCTGCTGGAATGCCGGGCCATGATCGAGCCGATGGTGCAGAAACGGGGCACGAGCGTGACCGTACTCCCATGCGACCATTCACTTTCTGTACAGGCGGACCCGCTCCGGTTAAAGCAGGTGATTATCAACCTGCTTTCGAACGCCGTCAAATACGGCGGAGAAGCGGGAAACGTCTCCGTGACCGTGTCCACGGTCTCGCCGGAACGCATCCGGATCAGCGTTAAGGATAGTTGGCCGGGCTTGTCCGTCGACAAGCTGGACACGCTCTTTCAACCATTTAATCGCGCGGGACAGGAGTTCGGCGCGGAGGAAGGCGCCGGCATCGGTCTTGCGCTGTGCAAGCGGCTGGTGGAAGCGATGGGCGGCAATATTGGCGTGGACAGCACGGTAGGCGCCGGAAGTGTATTTTGGTTCGAACTCAATATGGCGAAGGTGCCCGAATTACTCACGGCGACGCTTCCATAGCCCCGCTAACTCCAATGCCGGCTAGCGGATGATGGGAGCCAGCGACCTTCCGGTTCTCCGCCCTTCGTCCCTGGCCGGCCAGAAAGCCACTGTACGCTATTAAAAATG
>Ga0105046_10011469_pt1 | contig 13775 bp, 13 predicted proteins | sample MAT03_FD_78385 | JGI IMG/M metagenome (GOLD analysis project Ga0105046, IMG submission 78385) | Freshwater microbial communities from Lake Fryxell liftoff mats and glacier meltwater in Antarctica - MAT-03 (megahit assembly) | ecosystem: Environmental > Aquatic > Freshwater > Ice > Liftoff... | reverse complement strand
GTTCTCGACTAAATCGACAGCCTGCCAGCGCCGGTTTTCGACGGTAACCAGAAATCTGCCGCTCGCCTTAGTGGCCAGGTTGATCAGATACGGTTAGACTCTGGAGCTTGATACTCAAACACTTTGCGAGCACACCCTGTGGTCACATCCGAAAAAGCGATCCCAAAAAACGAAACCAGCATGGAGCCACCGCAGATTGCTGCGCCACGCTCGAAAGCGCAATATGCAGTCAGCCGCGCGAATGCGGTTGCGGCTGCAGCGATTGGCGATCAACTGCGAGGCCAGGAAATTCTGGTTCTGGATTTGACGGGTGTCACGTCGATCGTGGACTTCTTTGTGATTGCCACGGGATCCAGCCATCGTCAGATGCACGCCATCGCGGACGAAGTCAACCGCAAACTCAAGCGGGAAGACGGCAACCGGCGTTTGAACATCGAAGGGTATCGAACTGAAGGCAACTGGATTCTGACAGACTACGGCGACGTGGTTCTGCACGTGTTCACAGCCGAAGGTCGGGCACTCTACAATCTGGAACAACTCTGGGCCGACGCACCACGCATCGACTGGAAGTCTGAAGCTCCGCCCTCGACGCGGGTAATGAAGATGGACTTCTTAAACGATGAAGAGACGCTATCTGGCGATCAGCAATGATTCGTCTTCGCGCATGACTTCAACGAAGGCACGATCAACGAAGGCACGTTCCATGAATCCGGATGTCGCGTTGCCGCAATGGCGTGAATTGCAGAATGCGGCACGAGCGGCACGTGGAAATGCGTGGGCACCGTATTCCGGGTATCATGTAGGGGCGGCCGCCTTGACATCCGACGGCAGGATCGTCGTCGGATGCAATGTTGAGAACGCTTCGTATGGACTGACGATTTGTGCAGAACGAGTCGCCATCTGTGCGGCGATTTCTCAAGGCTGTTCCAGCTTCACCGCAATTTGTGTGTCGCTCACGGGCGTCCCGGTGCCCTGCGGCGCGTGTCGTCAGTTCCTGTTCGAATTCAACCCGGAAATGTTGGTCATGCTCGACGACGTGAACCACACGACCAATACGGTGCCGGAGCTCGTTCGCCTGTCCGAATTGCTGCCACGGGCGTTCCGGTTGCCTTGAAGTGGCAACTGGAGCGGCTGGTTTCGCAAGGGGTGATGGGGAACATTCTGCAGCAGAACTGCCCCAAGTCCAATGTCGTCGGGTGGTGGCCTTCCTCGCCGAACCAATCAGCGGATTAACTGTTTCCAATCACTTTCAGGAAGCGACGGCGGCATTCGACAAGGAATGGCCGTTGAAGCCGTTCTCTGTACATCCGCCACAACTGACCGCAAAGTTGGGAGCACGTACCGGGCGACGCTGGTCGGCATCCACTGGAAATGCAGATCGACTCGGTCGATGCGCGGGAATCGCTCAAGCAGTTGGTGGCACTGGGATATATCGAAAAACCCGATGACGACAAAGACAAAGCGGTCGCTCAAACGGTGCGGGAACTGCAGTTCAACCTCGCCCGAAGCCAAGTGGACGCACGCATGATTGCAGAAGTCAAAGGGCTGTTTGATCCGTTTTGGAATCAATTCCCGGATGAAGGCCGATTCGGGGTCAAGCTGTTTGAATGCCAGTTTCAGTTGCAGCAAACGTCCGAGGCTGAGGCAACTCTCAATCGGTTGGCAACCGTTCGACAATGGGACACCGCAAGGTTCATATCTCGGACATGAATGTCCAGCTTACAGGAATGCCTCACTGTGCGAAGAGAAGAATATGATCTCACTGGGACCGGGATCTGCAGACGCAGAGAGGTCCAGCACTGCTGCAGGAAGATCAGTCAACAAGAATAAGAACCCGCGCCGCAATGATTGAGCCGATCAGAATGTACCATGAGAACGCAGGCAGTTCATACAAGGATGTCTTTCAGCACATCACCTCCCACGTCGGTCAGGCGGTAATCACGGCCATTGAACCGGTACGTGAGCTTTGTGTGTTCCAGTCCGAGCAGATGCAGCAGCGTGGCGTGCAGATCATTGACGTGGACTTTGTTTTCGACCGCCTTGTAGCCGAAAGGATCGGTCGCGCCGTAGTGGAAACCGCCTTTGACGCCCGCTCCGGCCATCCAGATGGTGAAGCCATTCGGGTTATGGTCGCGTCCCTTGTCTCCCTGCGAATCCGAAGTCCGACCGAACTCGCCGCCCCAGATGACGAGCGTTGAGTCCAGCAGCCCACGGGCTTCCAGATCTGCCAGCAGGGCTGCGGCGGGTTGATCGGTGTGCAGGCCGCAGGATCGGTGGTTGGTTTCCACATCGCTGTGACAATCCCACGGGACGTCGTTTACGCTTCCGTCACCGCCCACGCCCTTCCCTGCAAAAATCTGCACGAAGCGCACGCCGCGCTCGACGAGCCGCCGCGCGAGCAGGCACTGCCGTGAAAAGGTGGTACACTCAGGGCGATCCATACCGTAAAGTTTGTGCGTCGCTTCCGACTCGCTCGCCAGATCCAGGGTTTCGGGCGCCGCCATTTGCATGCGGTACGCAAGTTCGAATGAGTTGATCCTTGCCGCCAGATCGGCCTGAGTCGGTCGGCTTGTGGCATGCGTCTGATTCAGTTCGCGGATCAGATCAAGTTGCGATCGCTGTTGGCTGTCGGAGTGTTTGCCATCGCGAGCGAGGTTGTCGATAGATTCCTTGCGACGCGCATCAAGTGCCAGAGCCTGGTACGTCTTGGGCAGGAATCCGGCCGACCAGATCTGATCGTCCCCACGCGGTCGCGTGTCATGCAGAACCACATACGATGGAAGATTCTGATTTTGTGATCCCAGGCCGTACGTCATCCAGGCACCGAGCGCCGGAAGTCCAGGACGGTTGGTTCCACACATCAGTTCAAGTGACGCAGGGGCGTGATTGTTCTGCTTCAGATACATCGAGTGCAGAAAACACATCTTGTCGACGTGCTTCGAAAGATGAGGAAACAGGTCCGAGACCCATGAACCTGATTCCCCATGCTGTGCCCATTCAAACGGTGACTTGAGGCACTTGCCGCTTGTCGTGAAGAACCCGGTCTGAGGGTCGGATCCGGCGAGTTGTTCGCCGTTTCGCTTCTGCAGCTCCGGCTTGTAGTCCCATGTATCGACCTGCGATGGCGCTCCTGTCATGAACAGCCAGATGATCGACTTCACTTTGCCGGGGAAATCCGGCGCGCGGAGTGCGAGCGGATCGGCGGGATTCGAAGCCTCAGCAGTTTCGCCCTGCAGCATGCTGGCCAGTGCGACTGACCCGAAACCAAGCCCCGCCTGCTGCAGAAAGCGACGACGGGCCGGGAGCACGACTTCGGCAGGGGAATAGAAGTTGAACATGGGATAGTCCTTCAGTCGATGTATACAAACTCATTCAGGCAATACAGAACATGGCAGAATTCGATGAGGGCTTTGTCGGTCGATTCCGGTGAGTCGTCGCCCATTGCGATCCGCTGCTGCTCGATAAACGCTTTCATGCGGGTTTGCTCGGTGTCAGTCGGCAGTCGGCCGAAAGCGATCTGATAACCGCGATCAACGGCCGCCGACAACGGAACGTCTGCCGCTGGCCTGATCAGCGCGAACAGTTTTTCGGCCTGCTGACGAACAAGTGGTGAGTTCATCATTGCCAGAGCCTGTGTCGGGACCGTCGTGACGCTTCGCGCGCCGATACTTTGAGTCGGTTCCGGAGCATCGAACATTGTCATGATCGGAAGTAACTCGCTCCGCTTGACTCTGAGGTAGATGCTTCGACGCTGGCTGTCATCAAGCACGCTTGGCCCGAACATCGTCGGGTCGAGATTGCCACCGGTGGCAAGCAATGCGTCGCGAATGGTTTCTGCTTCCAGTCGATGCGGTTGAAAATGCCACCAGTAGCGATTGGCAGGGTCGATCTTCAAATTGTCAGAATCGACTTCGTGTGATTGCCGATAGACATCGCTGAGCATGATCGCTCGGTGCAGTGGCTTCAGCTTCCAGCCGCCGCGGACGAGTTCTGCCGCGAGATACTCTAACAGCTCCGGATGTGACGGTCGTTCCCCCTGGACACCAAAGTCATTTGAGGTCCCGACGATTCCTTTGCCCAGATGATGCTGCCAGAGACGGTTGACGATGACTCGCGCAAGAAGCGGCCCGGCACCATGTTCGATGTCGGTCATCCAGTTGGCCAGCGACACGCGAGGATTCTCCGGCGCAGGCGTTTGAGCGGGTTTCGCAGGTTGACTGCTCCGCCACAACACCTGCAGGTAACCAGGCTCCGCCTTATCCTGCTTGTTATCGACTTCACCGCGCCGCAGGAAGTAGACATCCTGTCCGCCGGCAATGGTGGTATAAACCTCCTGCAGATTTGGCCGTGGTGCGGATGCCGCATGATCGCGGACCGCGTGAAAAACTTTCGCGGTTTCCGCATCGAACGGAGCAAACCAGCGAGTCAGTGGAATTCGCACTTGTTCGGGCACGTCCTTGCTGTGCGCGGCGACGATCGCACGCAGTTCGCCGACATGTTGAGATGAAACTTCACCTGCCCATGTCGCCGGGTTTGGCTCGACGCTGAGTGCGATACGCAGGCGACCGATCCCGAGGTCGCGAAACTTCAATTCGACGATCAGCTCTGTCCCGTTTGCGAAGCCCGCGAGGGGCGATTCAAATTCAAAGATCGCTGCGTTGTCTTTCTTCGCGGTCGTGCGCACCACCCACGCCGTTTCCGACTTTCCATCGACGGCGTTTGCCAGCGGCTGATTCTCATCTTCAAATGCCGCGAAAACCGGCTTCAGCTTTACGATCTGATCAGTGTCGCCTGCCTGTGCATCGAGCGGACGAGCGGTAACCGTGATTTCGGCGAGTTGAAAACTTCCGTCGCCGCTGAGCCCAGGCCCGCGCTGTGGCAATGACTTGTCGGTGAAGGCATCGAGACGCAGCGACTGCACATTCTTTTGATGCGTCTGGAATGTCAGTCGATACTGCTCTTCATTGCGGACATTCCGACGCTGACCTCGCTGCCGGACATTCGTCCCCGGATTCAGCGGGCCGTCATACGCAACGACCCCGCCCGGAAGTTCCTTCAGCCAGGATCGTTCCGCTTCGACACCAGTCGGCTCCAGCGCCTGCCAGCGAGTTGCTTCGGGCTGCTTAGCCAGTTCGTCTGCCTGCCATGCAGTGAAGCGGGCTGGCAGTTCATTAATTGCAAACGCAGTGAGGGCAGTGACGAGGGGTTCATGTTCGGCCTGATACTTCACGATCGCACGATCTGTTGCGGCTTCGTCGAGATCCAGCGTGCGTGGGCCGTGGGCCGTTTGAGCCAGAGATGCCGCCAGAGCGTAGTAATCCTGATGCGGAATCGGATCGTACTTGTGTTCGTGGCACCGAGCGCAGCCGAGGGTCAACCCCAGCATTGAGCCGCCAATTGTCATCATCATGTCGTCGAGTTGATCGTAGCGAATTCGCTCGACCGTCTTGGCAGTGATCTGTCCGGGGTATGGCCCCGCCACAAGAAATCCGGTCGCTGCCGCCCCTTCGATGTCATCCGGAGCAAGCACGTCACCCGCCAGCTGCATCCGTACGAACTGGTCATAAGCCAGATCATCGTTCAGAGCACGAATGACCCAGTCGCGGTAGTGATAAGCTCCGGGACGAAAGCCGTCGAACTCATAACCTCCACTCTCCGCGAAGCGCGCGGCGTCAAGCCAGTGGCGTGCCCATCGCTCACCATACGCGGGCTTCGCGAGTAGTTCATCGACGACCTCCTCAAACGCCTGCGGCGACGTGTCCGCGACGAACGCAGCAACCTGCTCCGGCGTCGGCGGCAGGCCAATCAGATCGAAGGAGGCCCGGCGGATCAACTTCTCTTTGCTGGCAGGGTGATTCGGCTTAAGACCCTGCGCCTCCTGAGCCTGACGAATGAAACCATCGACCGGCTTCTGAGCGTCGGGCAACGAGACTTCCTTCAGCGGCTGGAACGACCACCATTGCCTGCCTTCGTCGAGGTTGATCTCGCGCTTCGATTTGACTGGTCCTTCGCCACTGCGGGGGTCAGGTGCTCCGAGATCGATCCACTTTGCGAAGTCGGCGATCACTTCGTCAGGCAACTTGCCAGTGGGCGGCATTTCCATACCATCATACTTCATCGCTTTGAGCAGCAGACTTTCCGCCGATTTCCCCTTGACCAGCAGCAACTCACCCGATTCACCGCCTGCAGCGACTCCCGCCGCTGAGTCGAGATACAACTCGCCCTGCAGCTTTTTCTTATCCCGCGCTTCAACCGAGTGGCAGCCATAGCAATGCTGCACCAGTACAGGGCGAATCTTCTGTTCGAAGAACTGCACGCCTTCATCATCTGCAGCCTGCGAGACCATCGGAATCATCAAGGCCAAAGAAATGGCGATCTGGATCAACGTTCTCATAAGAGGAGGGAGTCTGTGGCGGGATGAAGAAGTGTTCAGTCAGCGTGAAATGGATATCATCACAACTCAGGGTTGCTCAATTCAACCGACAAATCGAATTTTGTGCAGTGCAATGCCATAGTCTTCCGTCTGCAAGTCTGATTGCGGTGGTGGTGCCCTTCTGGCTCGCTGGCCCATCATTTCCAGAATTCGGACGGTCGTATCATCGTTATACAACACTTCGCCCTGGGGCGGCCTGTCGGATGAGTTCGTGATACGCCGGAGCAACTCGCAAGGCTGCGGCGTGGACAATGTCCCACTGTGTCGAGGCTGCCAGAGGAATTTCGCCACTCCTCTGCCGCCCCTGAAGGCGGTTGAACGGCAGCCCGTTTCCATACTTCAGCATTCAGATCATACGTACCCACTGCGTGGTCGAACTTGTCGTCGCCAACGCAGGCGGGACTCGGTGCCGTAAAGAGTTTTCCGCAAAGGTGGCAGCGCAGCTTCTGCATGCGATAGACAGTCGCGTGCAGCGGAGCCTGGCCGGTAAAGCGAACCAACACACCGGGTGACTTTTCGTAAAGCGTTCCTTGAACGCAGTCAGGACAAGCATCGCCAGGCGAAAGTTCAAGATACCTGACATCGACCTGGTCGGCACCCGGCGATTGCTGCTTCGATTGACGATATCCATACGAACCCCGTGAAGAGGGGACTCTGCAAAACAGCTTGATGATTTCAAATGGTCGAGTGCATGCTTTTTTCGCAGTGACAACGTGAATCCCGATCTACCGTCGATACGAAAGGCCGATCCGGAATGGTTTCACACCTCTGGAGTCCGTTTCGAATTCAAGTTACACTGCCAGAACCAGTGGCACACAAAACACCAGGCTCGCCAGCAGTTTGTCAGTGCAGCAGTTTGTCAGTGCCACCCAACCGGGTACAATCGATCGTGGTTTGCAACGAATGTTCCAGGTCTGTGCGGAGTTTCGAAGTGACGCCCCTGGGAATCAAGGTATTTGTGGATTTGGTCTTTAAAAAGATCTTTGGCAGTCCGGAAAACTCAGTCGCCTTGCTCGGGCTGTTGAATGCGATTCTGGAACTGCAGCGTCCGATCCCGGAAGTGACCATTCTGAATCCTTTCAGCTACCAGGAATTTGAGACGGCAAAGCTGGGTAGAATTGTGGAAGTTCGAATTCGATGAAACCACAATTTCGAGCGCGAACCCGCTGGCACAGTGGTGCTGGCTGATTCTGAATGCACACAATTATACGGCGGAAGACCTTCGGCGATTGTTTCCCGATCTGGCATTTCAACGGGAAATCGGTTGCCTTGAAACAATCTCTTCAAAAACAGAGGACAACGCGATGCACGATCAACGCGAAAAAGCCCAACGAGATTACGATTGGATGCTGTCGAGTGCGCGAAAGCAGAGGATTGAGCAGGGGATTGAAAGAGGTCGCGAAGAAGGCACCGTGATCGGGGCGATTCAAGCGCTTCAACAGATTCCGGGAGATGCCGTTTCGGGCACTCAGGAGTTATCCGATCAGTCCATAATCGAACTGCAGACAAAACTGGCAGACCTGCATGAACGAATTCGGTCGCGAATGGGTTAAGCAGGCGGGAAAGTGCCCCCAATTTCGGATCGCCTTAACCTGTCTCCGGAACTGTGGCTGCAAACGATCGCAGGTTTCGCCAGACGCCGTTCCGCCTACAGTGTCACCCCCGCGTCCCGCTTCAACGCCGCGGCACTGACGACGCTCAGGCCGATCACGTCGGATCGGTAGCCCGAAACAAAATGTTCATCATGCAAAACGCGCAACCGTTGTCTTGTGAACTGCTCACGCACTATTTGTTAAATAGTTTGGATGGCCCCGACACTTTGCAAATGTCCCTGTCCACTCGGGTTTTCGATGATGAGTGTCTCGTAGCCGCCCGTCCCTTTCGTTTCTCGGGCGTAAATTGAAATTAGCAACCTCGTTCTCACCACGGGAGTTTGCGGCAAGGCTCCACCAGCCATGTTGCTGATCACCTGTTGGTAGGAAGCGTGATATTCCGCCGTCTTCAAGACTTCAACGAGTTCGGTCCGACACTCTTCTTGGCGCGCTAACTCGGTGTCGCAAGGAGGGATATCTTTCCCATCGAGCTTCAACGTTGCGTAAACGCGCCCCGTCCATAGATGCCTCTCGTAACCCGGTTCCCACTCCCCGCCATTGCCTTTCTGCTTGATTCCTCGGCCCTCGTTCGAAGATCGACCGGACGCGAGCTGCTCGGAAGAATGGTCGCCGAAGTCAAGGACGAAGCTTTCCACCTCGCTCCCATGTCGCTGGCCGCGATGGACGAGAAGTTTGTGCGGACTTGGTGATTCATCAATGTGATATCGATAAGCAGGGAACCCGAAATACCAAATCAAGCCAATCAGAAAGAAGGAATAGTGCCACGCATCCTGAAGGGGTGCCAGAAACCCGAATCTGGCACCCTGATCAGGGTGCGAACCCAATTTTTGCAACGTACCGGTGGTGGCGCTCCGCTTACCACCGGCTGATTTCTTAAACCGCTTTGCGGTGAATCACAAGCGGGCGTCTTAGTTCGGCCACAACCAGCGGGTCAGCGAGACAATCATGAAATACGTCAGGGTCAGGCTGCCTGCAAGGGCTGTCATCAGAAACGCGATCAGCAGAGCCAGGAAAAACCAGTCACCGATTTTCCTGCGACGCCGGGCCGCCGGAGTGGATTCGTGCTGAATCAGCAGTGCGACATTCTTCTGATTGGACTTCCAGACGACATCAAAAGCATCGCCCAACAGCGGAATGGTACCCACCAGCCAGTCGATCAGAATATTGAAACTCATCCGGGTCAGCGTCACGCGGGAGACTCCGCGGCGCTGGGCTTCCTGCAGGATGTACAGAGACACGAACGAGGTCGCGAGATCGCCGATCCCCGGCAACAGTCCCAGGATTGCGTCGAGGCCGAAGCGGAGCTTTAATCCTGGGATTTCGAAAGCACTGTCCATCAATCTCGCGAGTAACTTCAGGTGCTCGAGATCCAGGGCTCCGTGGGGCACAGCGGAGCGCTTGTCTATCAGTTCCGGTTCAAGGGGACGTGTCGATTTCACAGCTGGATTCCCTCACCAGTTCTCGCAAACTGGTGATTCTCTTCGCGTCTCTGCGGCTTCACATGATCGTGTTTACTGCTTCGCGTTGCCGCCGGGCCTGGTCCAGATGGTCAGGCGGACCTTCATGCCTTTTTTCAGCGGCGTGCCCGCAGGTGGATCCTGAGACTTCACGGTGAAGATATCATCTTCTTTTTCCGCAGCCGGCCCGGCTTCCAGAATGATATTATTAGCCTCTTGATCATCCTTGACACGTTTCAGCCCCTGGCGTTCCAATTGAATCACGGCCTCAGAATGAAGCATGCCTCGGACGTTGACGAGTGCGGGATTTGCAGCCTTCGGCGGCACGCTAGGCTTTGATTCAGATTGCGATCGAGGATCTGCCGCATCGACATCAGCGACCTGGGCGGGCTTGTCTGAACCCTGAACGTTGACCTTGAAACCACTCAGGTCGGGCGTAAATCGAGTCTTTGGGTTCTGCTTGTCGAAGATGGTGTCGATAAACCTGTTCTCATTCACTTTCAAACCTGAAAAACTGTACACAGTGATTTTGGTCCCGGCTGGATCGACCAACTGCACCGCGTCCGGAAGAAATGTCTTCAGATTCAGAATCACATCGGCACTGGCCCAATTTCCCGCATCCTGCGGTAGCCGAGGCAGAATGTGCAGGAAGGCTTGTCCGGATTTCAGATCAATCGGGCGGAGCAGAGACATCGCGAACCGGCGTTTGGCTTTTTCCGGTGGCATACCAAACAGAAATGGCAGCGGGCTGTCCATGATATTCTTGCCCTGCATGTCAGATGGCAATTGAGCAACACGTGCTTGTTTTTGTGCGACGTCCATTTCGTAGACGCGCAGGCCGTCGCAGGACCAGCATTCTTCCTGATCCGATTTCAACTCGAATGGTTTCCCGTCTTTTCGTTTCTTCGTTGGTACGTCACCACTTGCTCGTTGATCCTTCATCTTCGCTGTGATCTCGACGGGTGTGATGTTAATGCGGCCCTTGTCGGGTGTCTCGAAGTAGAATCGCCCCTGGGAAAGTTTTTCGATTTCATACGTCATGTCGTAGACACGCCGCAGATGTTCGCCTTCCAGACGCTCAATCTTTTCGCTCGCAGCGGCCCAGTCGCGAAGCAACTGTTCAAGCTCTGGCGGCAGCGGTTTGACATCCTGATTCAGATGATCATTCTTGACTTCTATCTGCGCACGGGACGGTGAATCGTCCACCTCCTGCGACCGGGAGACCGGTGCCACAGGGCGTTTGGCAGGCAATTTTGATTGCGCCTGAACAGCAGATGAACAGCAGCAGACAGAAACGACGGTAATGGCAGCGATGAAGCGCACCATCGGACTCCTTCCGATGAGAGAACATGTCTGCTCCAATGAGCAGAATCGTTGTCAAACACGCTGACTGAAGTTGACTCAAAGGGCCCGGCGTCCTGCCGCATCCTTCGTGTCCGGATCACATTTGATGACAGGCCTGAGCCTGCCCGCGACGAGTCCGCCTCAGTAGGGACAGCCTTATAGCGGTTTCCACAAAATGGCTCCAGACCGGTTTTGTCAAGTTTTCAGACAATCCGCCGGGCTGAATATCCCTGCGAGATTCGCTCTGAACACCTCAATTCAGCACGAGCGAAAGCATCGACGGCATTTTACCTTCGTCAATCTCGATCTGTGCGGTTTTTCCAAAATCATCGCGCGCGAAGAAACGAATTGCGGCGATTTCTGCCGCATTGCTCAGCCCCTTATCTTCCGCGAAGATGATAGTTGTAGCTGCCGTTCCTGTGAATGTTCAGACGGCTGTGCATCCTGTGCCCGTAACCGTAGACAGGTGCAGCGTAAACCGGCGCAGCATACACGCGTGCCTCATAAATGCGTGCCGCATACACGGGTGCCGCATACACGGCCGCTGGAGCGTAGTACGCGGGAATCATCGGAACGAGCGGAGCATAGTAGCTCGTGGAATAGGAAACAGTCATCACAGGCACCTGCGTGACTGCATACGTCACGGTCGGAACAACATACGCTGGCTGGTACATCATCACTGGCGCCACATAAACGGGACTTGGGTAATGATGAAAAAAGTGATCAGCGTTCGCCGTTCCAATCGCGCCAGCAAACGCCAGTACACAGAAAATCAAGTTCCGAGCCATGTTTCTTGTCCTCAATGATTTCCCTGTCGCCGCATACCGCCGATCATCCCAACACAGGATGGCAAGCTTCGAAGGCAATCTGGGTAATTTTCAAGAATTGTATCGCTTTAGGGGCTGCAGTGAAGCGAGTGCGGAATTCCACAAGTCGATTTTTCAGGTTTGGACATTTCGCCGAGGATGAAGTAGCAAAAAAAGCGTTAACTGACGCTGTTAGTGAGAGTTCTGGTAACGGGCTCATGCTATCTTAGTTGCGGCAGAAAGCGGTGCCATTCGCAAAGCGGCGACTGTAGACCTTCCATTGACGAGCCGACGGCAAAACGTGAGATTCGAATGGCGAAGAAGAAGGGACCGAAAATTCCACCAGACCTGGTAGTCTGGATCGAAGCTCGGAAGCGTCATCGTTTGAGCGATGCCCAGGTGCAGATGGCACGAGAGTTGGGGCTCAACCCGAAGAAGCTGGGAGGAATGGACAATCACGAACAGGAACGCTGGAAAGAGCCTCTGCCTCAATTCATCGAGACCCTGTACCAAAAGCGATTCCACAAGCCGATTCCTGATAACGTCGTTTCTATCGAGCAACGAGCTGCGCAGATTCACGCGAAGAAACAACTACGAAAACAAGCAAGACTCGCCTCCGTCTCCCCCGTTGACGACGACCCCACAGGTCCTGAACCGGCGACATGAACTTTCTACGGTTTTGCCGCTGCTTCCGGAGGCCTTGTGATCGCTCTCAATACGGTTGAATTGAACCAATTAATCTCCTTCGGAATCCTCGAAAGATGTGCGGCTTTCACTTCGTGCGCTTCGTGAACACACGCCGAGGCGAGAACCACGATATGTAGATCTGGTTTGGACGAATATTCACGCCGTCTTGATTCTCGATGTTCAAACCCCAGCCATCACGCGACGTCGTGATGAGCCTTTGTCAATCGACATTCATTAACCAGAACAGGGTTCCACGTTCAGACCAGTCGCAAAGGGTTGAAGAACAATCAACGCGGGATCTTGAGTCATGTGGCCCTGTTCCTGGCTCGTCACGGCGGAGCAAAGTAGCCATCACGCTCCGTCGTGATGAGTTTTTGTCAATCGACATTCATCAACCAGAACAGGGTTCCACGTTCAGACCAGTCGCAAAGGGTTGAAGAACAATCAACGCGGGATCTTGAGTCATGTGGCCCTGTTCCTGGCTCGTCACGGCGGAGCGTGACGGCTACATTTTGCGGCAGAGGTAATTCTATGGACCTGCATTTCTTTGATCGGAATACCGAATACACTGTCATCGAGAGACGACTGCCGCATTGGGTCCAAAGCGGTGTGGTGTGTTTTGTGACGTGGCGGACAGACGATTCCATTCCGGCGTCTGTGCTTGAGAAATGGAGACAGGATCGTCGCCAATGGCTTCGTCAGCATGGGATCAACCCCATCTCCCGAAACTGGCGTCAGCAATTGCAGTTACTCGACATTGAAGCTCAGGCAGAATTCTATCAGCATTTCTCGAAACGCTGGCACGACGAACTCGATGCGTGTCACGGGGCCTGTGTGCTGCGAGACCATTCAAATGCCGAAATTGTGGGCAACAGTCTTCATAAGTTTGATGGCGACAGGTACGAGCTGACGGATTTTATTGTGATGCCAAACCATGTCCACCTGCTGGCCACGTTTTCGGTCGAGGCCGCCACGCTCGAACAATGCGAGTCATGGAAGCACTTCACTGCTCATCAAATCAACCGAAAGCTTGTTCAGAGTGGCCGCTTCTGGCAGCAGGATGGATTTGATCATCTGGTGCGATCCGTCGAACAGTTCGAACATTTCCGCAGGTACATCGCCAGGAACGGTATTAAAGCCGGTCTATCTCCATCCGAGTATCTGCACTATTCGAAGGCAATGTAGCCATCACGCTCCGCCGTGATGAGCCCTTAGTCTTTCGCTCACAGCGGTCAATGCCAACCGCTATGTTCTGCGGCGTTGCGCATCGGCAACGAGCCAACTGACGTGACGTGGGGCTCCTGAAAGCTCGTCACGGCGGAGCAATGTAGCCATCACGCTCCGCCGTGATGAGCCTTTGTCAATCGACGTTCGTCAACCGAAACATGGCTCCGAGAAAAGACCAGTCGCAAAGAGCTGAAGAACAAATGCCGCG
>Ga0105046_10011465_pt1 | contig 13776 bp, 8 predicted proteins | sample MAT03_FD_78385 | JGI IMG/M metagenome (GOLD analysis project Ga0105046, IMG submission 78385) | Freshwater microbial communities from Lake Fryxell liftoff mats and glacier meltwater in Antarctica - MAT-03 (megahit assembly) | ecosystem: Environmental > Aquatic > Freshwater > Ice > Liftoff... | reverse complement strand
GGCGGCCGGGCATCGAGCTCGATCCGGGCGCGTACAAGGTCACCGGCGTGTTCTTGTGGGACACGCTGCCCGAGAAGCTCGAGGTCCCGGCCGAGACCGGCCTGCTGTCCCTGAAGATCCGCGGCGAGGCGGTCGCGTTTCCGCAGCGCGACAACAGCGGCGTGTTGTGGCTGCAAAAGCGCGAGACGGCCGACAGCGAGGAGAACCTGCTCGACGTGGTCGTCCACCGCCGGATCGCCGACACGATCCCGCTGGTCGTCACGACGCAGATCGAGATCCACGCGTCTGGCAAGAACCGCGAGGTGCTGCTCGGCAAGGCGCTGCTCGACGACTTCGTGCCGATGGCGGTCCGATCCGACCTGCCGGCGCGGCTCGAGGCCGACGGCCGTCTGCGCGTCCAGATCCGTCCCGGGCGCTGGGTCATCACGATCGATGCGCGCAACGCTGACCCGGTGCCGGAGCTCAAGCTGCGCCCCGGCGAGGGCCCGTGGGCCAGCGAGGAGATCTGGGCGTTCGCGGCGGAGCCGATGCTGCGGCGCGTCGAGATCACCGGGGTCGCCGCCGTCGACCCGCAGCAGACCCTGCTGCCCGAGGACTGGAAGCGGCTGCCCGCGTACCGCGTGCGCCCCGGCGATTCGATGCTGCTCGGCGAGACGCACCGCGGCGAGGTCGACCGCGGTCCCGACCAGCTCGCGCTCGACCGCACGTGGTGGCTCGACTTCGACGGCAAGGGCCTCTCGGTGCGCGACCAGCTCAGCGGCGAGGTGTTCAACACCCGTCGCCTCGAGGTCCGCGCGCCGGCGCTGCTCGGCTTCGCGGCGGCGCAGGGCAACCCGCAGTTCATCACGGCGTTGACCGAGAGCGGGCAGCCGGGCGTCGAGCTGCGCAGCACGCACCTCGACCTCGGGACCGACATGCGCGTGCCGGCTGGTGGCTTTGAGGTCGGGCTGTCGGCGGTCGACTGGGACCAGGACTTCGCCAGCGTGCGCGGTCGGCTGCACTTGCCGCCGGGGTGGCGGCTGCTGCACGCGACCGGCATGGATGAGATCGACGACACGTGGTTGCAGCGCTGGACGCTGCTCGACATCTTCCTCGCGCTGGTGATCTCGATCGCGATCGCAAGGCTGTACGGCTGGGCCTGGGGCACGCTCGCGGTGGTGACTCTGGCGCTGGCGCTGCCCGAGTGGATGGCGCCGCGTACGGTGTGGATCTTCGTGCTCGTCGGCGAGGCCCTGTACCGCGCGCTGCCGGACAACCGCCTGCGCTCGGTGGTGCAGATCTACCGATTGATCACGCTCGTGGCGCTGACCGGGATCGTCATCGCGTTCACGATCCAGCAGGTGCGCGGCGGGCTCTACCCGGCGCTCGCGGTCCGCAGCGACGACGACCAGTTTGGTTTCGGTGCGCTGGCGAGACGGGATGAACCGATGAACGCGGCCGCCTACTCGCCGACCGCGGAGAGCAGCCCGGCGGACATCTATCGCCAGGTCGACCAGACGGCCGTGCACTCGCGTGAGCAGGCGATGGACAGGCTTGAAGGGCCCAGGCCCGAGTCCCTCGACCGGGTCGATGGCGACGCCAAGGGGTGGGACCAGGAAGAGCGCGGCGAGCAGGCGGCCATGGACGGCAAGCTCGGCACGCGCGGCGGGTCCGGCACGTCCAGCTATGCGAGCGTGCAGTCGGTGCTGCGCAAGCAGCAGAAGCTGCGCGAGTACGACGCCAGCACGGTCGTGCAGACCGGCGCCGGCGTGCCCGGCTGGTCCTGGCGCGCGGTGAACCTGAGCTGGAACGGCCCGGTCACCCGCGACCAGAAGATGCAGTTGGTGCTCGTGCCGCCGCACATCAACCTCGCGCTGGCGTTCATCCGCGTGCTGTTCCTGACCACGCTGCTGCTCGCGGTGTTCGGGGTGTTCGGCCGTCGTCGCCGCGAGCGTGAGCGCGTGGCGGCCGGTCATGGTGGCCGGGCCGGTGCGGTGGTCGCGGTGCTCCTGGCCTTTGGGACAGGTGTGCTGGCGCCCGCGACGGCCCGCGCCCAGGTGCCGGACGCCGAGATCCTGGCGGAGCTGCGCACGCGCCTGATCGAGCCGCCCAAGTGCCTGCCCGCGTGCGTGACCAGCCCGCGCATGCGCATCGAGGCGAGCGAGCGCGGGCTGCGGGTGGTTCAGGAGCTGCACGTCGCGGCGTTCGTCAGCGTGCTGCTGCCGGGCTCGGCCGAGCAGTGGCTGCCGACGACGGTGCTGGTCGACGGCTCCCCGGCGACCAGCGGCCTCGCGCGCACGCCCGAGGGCACGCTGCTGCTCGAGCTGCGTCCGGGCCGTCACGAGGTGGTGCTCGAGGGGCCGCTGCCGGTCCGTGAGACCGTTCAGATCGCGCTGCCGCAGAAGCCCCACCGCGTCGAGGCGAAGGCCAGGGGCTGGACCGTCGACGGGATCCACGAGGACGGGCTCGCCGACGATAACTTGCAGTTGACGCGGGTCAGCCCGCAGGACGCCGCGGCGGCGCCGAGCGAGCTCGAGGTCGGGAGCTTGCCGCCCTTCGTGCGGCTCGAGCGCTCGCTGCAGCTCGGGCTGTCGTGGGAGGTGACGACGCGGGTCGCCCGGCTGACGCCCAAGGGCGCGGCGGTGGTGCTATCGGTGCCGCTGCTGCCGGGCGAGTCGGTGACGACCGCGGACCAGCGCGTCGAGGCCGGCAAGGTGCTGGTCAACATGGCGCCGGACCAGGACGAGCTGAGCTGGACCTCGGTGCTGCCGATCACCGAGCAGATCAAGCTGACGGCGGCCGCGGGCGAGCCGTGGTCGGAGGTGTGGCAGGTCGAGGTCGGGCCGGTGTGGCACGTCGAACACGTGGGCGTGCCGACGGTGCGCCAGGGTGAAGCGGGGCTGCGAGAGTGGCAGCCGTGGCCCGGCGAGCAGGTCGTGCTGACGATCACGCGGCCCAGGGGCGTGCCCGGGCAGACGCTGACGATCGACTCGGCGACGCTGTTCTTGTCGCCGGGTCTGCGGGCGGTCGACGCTCGCCTCGCGCTCGCGCTGCGCAGCAGTCGTGGCGGCCACCACGTGGTCCAGATCCCCGAGGGCGCGCTGCTGCAGAACGTGACGGTCAACGGCGAGCGCCAGACGATCGGCCAGGATGGCCGTCAGGTCCGCCTGCCGGTCGAACCCGGCTCGCAGAACATCGAGCTCAGTTGGCGCGAGGCCCACGAGCTGCGTCAGCGCTACATGGGACCGCTGGTCGACCTCGGCGGGCCCGCGGTCAACGTCAACGTCGAGATCACGTTCCCGCAGAGCCGCTGGATCTTGCTGGTCGGCGGGCCGCGGCTCGGGCCGGCGGTGCTGTTCTGGTCGTATGTCATCATGCTGCTGCTCGCCGCGGCGGTGCTCAGCCGCCTGCGCTGGACGCCGCTGCGTGGGCATCAGTGGTTCTTGCTCGGGCTCGGGCTGTCGCCGATCGACGTCCCGCTGGCGATGTTGGTGATCGGGTGGTTCCTGGCGATCGCGTGGCGCCGCGAGCACACCGCGGTGGCCGTCTGGTGGTACGACCTGCGCCAACTGCTGCTCATCAGCCTCACCTTCATCGCCGGCCTGTGCCTGATCGAGGCGATCCATCGGGGCCTGCTCGGGCAGCCGGATATGCAGATCGAGGGCAATGGTTCGTTCGGGAATTCGTTGCGCTGGTATCAGGACCGCGTCGAGCAGACGGCCAGCGGCGGCCTGGTGCCGCGACCGTGGGTGCTGTCGGTGTCGATGTGGTGGTACCGCGGCCTGATGCTCGCGTGGGCGTTGTGGCTCGCGTGGCTGCTGGTCCGCTGGTTGCCGTGGGCTTGGCACAGCTTCGGCTCGGGTGGCCTCTGGCGGTCGCTCGCTCCGCCGCCGCGATACGTGCCGCGGCCGGCAGGGGCCGGGAATTCGCTGAGCGCGGAGCGTCCGGTGCCGTCCTCGGCGGCCGCGGCCGGCGGGATCTCAGCGCACAGCTCGTCGGCCTCGGCGGCGATCTACGCGACCAGCGGACAGTCGCTGGCCAGCGTCGAGGCCTCGCCGCCGGGGAGCCCGTCCGATACGCTCCCCTCGACGCGGATCGGCACCGGGCTGCCCGAGCGGCGCTCGAGCGCCACGGCGCGCGTCATCTCGGGCACGACCGGACACTCGGCGCTCGAGATCCAGCAGACGATGGAGGGCACGCTGGAGGGCGCCCCGGTGCGCACTCGCCACACGCCGCCGCCGATCCCGTCCGCGACCAACCCGCCGCGTAAGAGCGAGCCGAAGACGCTGGACCTCGAGCCCGACGACGACTGATCTCGCGGGCTCAGCCGCGGCGAAACGGTAGGGCCCGGTGCGCGAGCACCAGGGCTTGTCGGTCGTGCATCGTGTGCAGCAGCCGGCGCCAGCGCGACTCGTGGTCGGCGAGCGCGCGGGCCTGATGCACGAAGGCCGAGCGCGCGGCGTCGAGGGCCTCCATCTGCATGCTGCTCCGCGCGCCGAGCAGCCAGGCGACGGCGGGGGCCATCATGATCATGAAGCTCATCCACAGCGAGAGTCGGAAGTAGCCGCCGAGGCCCGGGCCGGTCAGGGCCGAGATCAGGGCGAACAGCAGCACGCTGCCGCCGACGATCACCAGCGCGGGACGGATGAGCTCGAGCACCGGCATCGTCGGCACGGTCGGTGCGGCCTGGCGCAGCGCGGCGACCTGGCGCAGCGCGACGGCGCGGGTCTGCGGGCTCTCGGGGGTCGGCTCGAGGTAACACTGGGTGCTGACCACCGCCGAGAACTCGCCCTTCGACACGCACACCCTGACTCCCTCGACCATGCCGTGCAGCTCGGTGGCGCGGGTCTCGTAGCCCTCGGAGGCCGGGAAGTGGGTTGCGGCGGCGTCGAGGGCCGCCTCGGCCAGCGCGTGCACGACGACCGCGGCCTGGGCCGGGGTGTACTGGGTCCGGGGCATGGCCCACGCAACTCGTAGATCGGCGTCGTCTCCCATCACAATCCAAGGTACCCCCGGCACGCGAGTCCGTCCACGGCTGGGTGGGGACATGCGAGCGCGAGCGAGCGGCGCGCGCGAGGCCGCCGAGCTCGAGGCCGCCTTGGAGGACGACGTCGCTGACTTGCCTGGTGACGTAGCGACGAAAGGCGTCCTTGATGAAGTCGCGCTCCTCGAGGCCGCCGAGCATCGAGTTCACGGCGGCCATCAGATTACCGACCTCGTCGGCGCTCATCGGTACGCCGCGCTGGGTGTAGCGCTCGGGGTTGAGCTCGGTGACGAGGGTGGTCAGATCGCGCAGGGGCTCGGTGGTGTGGCGGGTGACCAGCAGGCAGCCGGAGAGGCTGACGGCGAGGCCGGTCGCGGTGACGAGCACGAGGTGCAGCGCGAGCGACCCGGGCTGACCGCTGGCGATCGCGGCGGCGGCCTCGCGGTAGGCGAGGGTGCCGGCGACCACGTCAGGGTGAGGCGGCGAGCACGGTCGCGGGGATGCAGCCACGCTCGTCGTAGTCGACCTCGATGTCGACGCAGGTCTCGCCGGGCGCGACGCCGATCAACACGAAGCGGCGCGGGCTCTCGGTCGGCTCGACGCGCAGGATGCTGCGGTCCTGCGAGCGCAGGTCGAGCTGGTCGGACTCGTAGTAATCGAACTGGTTGGAGCTGAGCGGCCGTACATCGATCGCGGCGGCGATGCCCACCGACAGCTCGATCTCCGTGGCGTGCACCCGGACCGGTACGGGGGGCGCCGAGTAGAGCTCGAGCTCGATGCCGTCATAACGCGGGCCGCAGGCGGCGAGTAGGAGGGGGAGCAAGCACAGGCGCTTCACAGCACACCTCCCGTCGAGCCGGTGGAGTCGCTTCCGGTGGAGTCGCTGGTGCCGGTGCTGGTGGTGTCGGTACCGGTGGAGTCGTCGGAGGACCCGGAGGAGTCGGAGGAGTCGGAGGAGTCGGAGGAGTCGCTGGAGGACCCGGTGGGCTCGTTGGTCTCGCCCTCGACGGTGATCGTGAGTTGCACGGTCACGGCGTCGTGGGCGACGGTGAGGGTGGTGGTGCCGGCGATGCCGGCCGCGACGCGGACGCGGCCCGAGTCGCCGCCGGCGACGACGGCGACGATCTCCGGATCGGCGCTGGTCCAGGTGTGGCCGAGCACGCCGCCGAGCAGCACGCGGTCGGTGTCGACTGCGAGCGCTTGCAGCTCGCTGGTGGTGCCGGCGGCGAGGGTCAGGGCTTGCAGCGGCGCGGCGCCGGGTAGTTCGGCGGGCACGACCTGCAAGGCGTCCACTTCGCGGATCTGGAGGTGGATGAGGTCGACGACCTCGTTGTTGCCGGTGACGGCCAGCACGGCGGCGTAGCCGGTCGCCAGCGCGGTGAAGCCGTCGCCCTCGCGGGTCAGGAAGGATGACGAGGCGGATTGCAGTTGCGGGGGCGGGTCGCCGATGTGCTCGGCGTCGTCGCGCCAGTCGTATTGCAGGTTGATGCGGCCGCCGAGCGCGAAGGCCCGCGGGAACTCGTCGCCGACCCCGGTGCCGCCGTCACAGAAGGGGTCGCCGCTGGTCGGACACTCGTAGAGGAAGACGCCGACGCCGAGCTCGCCGTAGGCGGGTCCGGGGTCGTGGGTGTAGCTGTCGCTGCAGGCTGTCAGCGTCAGCACGAGGAGAAGAGGGGGTTTACGCATCGGCTTCGAGCTGGCTTAGGTTACGGGGGAGGAGTAGATCGCGGGCTCGCCTGGGCGGGCGGACCGCGAAGGCGACCATCGTAGCAAAGCGCTGCGTCGGATGCGCTGGGTCGAGGTGGCGAAATTGGTCAGGCGCTGCCGCTAGATGGCCGGCGATCGTGGTTCTGGCACAGGAGGCAGCGTTACACTCCCGTGACATGCTCGTCGCGACGCGGACGAATTTGATCCTGCGATGTGACGCGACAGCGCGGGAGCGCCCGGACTAGGTTTGCCGGGCCGCCGGCCCAGGAGCACCCGATATGGAAGCGCTGTTCGACGCAAGTCTCGGAACCGGCACGCTGGTGCTGCTGGTGCTCTCGCTGCTGATCGCGTTCGGCTTCGAGTTCGTCAACGGCTTTCACGACACGGCGAACGCGGTGGCGACGGTGATCTACACGCGATCGTTACGGCCGTGGACGGCGGTGATCCTGTCGGGGGTGTGCAACTTCCTCGGGGTGTTCGTCGGCGGGATCGCGGTGGCGATGAGCATCATCAGCCTGCTGCCGGTCGAGCTGTTGGTGGCGAGCGGCACCGGGGCGGGGCTGGCGATGTTGCTGGCGCTGTTGGTCGCGGCGATCGTGTGGAACCTCGGGACCTGGTACCTGGGGTTGCCGGCCTCGAGCTCGCACACGCTCATCGGGGCGATCGTCGGGGTCGGGCTGGCCAACTCGCTGCTGCCGGGCCACGAGTTCGGCGTGGGGGTTAACTGGGGGAAGGCGGGGGACGTCGGGCTGGCGCTGCTGATCTCGCCGCTGGTCGGCTTCACGATCGCGGCGCTGCTGTTGCTGGCGGCGAAGAAGCTGATCCGCGACCCACAGTTGTATCGGCCGCCGGTCGGGACGCAGCCGCCGCCGCGATGGATCCGGGCGGTGCTGATCGGCACGTGCACGGGCGTCAGCTTCGCGCACGGGTCGAACGACGGGCAAAAGGGCGTCGGCCTGGTGATGCTGATCCTGATCGGCATCGTGCCGGCGGGCTTCGCCCTCAACGTCGGCATCAGCGCGCCGGAGCTGGCGAGGGCGACGCGGGCGATCGACCTGGTCGAGCACACGGTGCGCGCCGACGCGGATCGCCCCGCGGTGAACGGCGCGGAGGTCACGAAGCGGGCCGAGCTGCTGGCCGAACTGGGCGAGCTGGAGGGGGTGCTCGGCGCGGCCCGGACGCTGCGTGACGTGCCGGCGGAGCAGCGCTGGATGGTGCGCCGCGACGTGCTGCTCATTGAATCCGAGGTGAAGAAGCTCGAGGCTAAGGTCGACGTGGCGTCGGCGGCTCAGCTCAAGCAGGCGCGCGGCGACCTGCGCAAGCTGACGGACTACGCGCCGAACTGGGTGCTGTTCTGCGTGGCGATGTCGCTGGGGGTCGGCACGATGGTCGGCTGGCGGCGGATCGTGGTGACGGTCGGGGAGAAGATCGGCAAGGAGCACCTGACCTACGCGCAGGGGGCCGCGGCGGAGCTGGTGGCGATGAGCACGATCGGGATCTCGGCCGGGCTCGGCCTGCCGGTCAGCACCACGCACGTGCTGTCCTCGGGCATCGCCGGCACGATGGTGGCGCAGCGCTCGGGCTTGCAGATGCACACGGTCACCAAGATCGCGTCGGCGTGGCTGCTCACCTTGCCGGTCTCGATGCTGCTCGCGGGGACGCTGTTCCTGGTGTTTCGGGCGATGCTGGCCTGAGATGCTCGAGCACCAGGCGGTACGGGCCGGGGCGCGCGATCATGCGGGCGCGCGATCATGCGGGCACGCGATCATTCGCGCCCAGAGTCCGATCGCATGTACCATGCGGCGCAGATGAGACTCACGACGTTGCGTATGGTCCTGCTCCCGATCTTCGCGCTCGTCGCAGCGCCCGCGTGCAAGCCGGAGGAGACGCCGCTGCGCACCGAGCTGTTTAGCGAGGGCTGCGCCCAGTTGTTTAGCTGCGGCTGCGCGGAGTACGAGTTCGCCGACGCGGCCCAGTGCGAGCAGGTCTACGCGGTCCAGTATGCCGGGCTGGAGGCCAGCGCCGAGGCGGCCGGGCTGACCGTCGACCTGACCTGCCTGCAAGAGGACATCTATCTCGAGCTCGCGTGCAAGACGGCGTCGGACTTCCCGGACGAAGGCCCGCCCGAGGAGGCGGAGTGCAGCCACTGCAACCTCGTGCACGGCGACGTCGCGGCCGGGCAGCCCTGCATCGACTACGGGGACATCAACGACTGCGCGCAGGGGCTGTTCTGCCTCGACAACGTGTGCATCGACCCCTGCGCGAAGGCCAAGCTCGGTGAGTCGTGCGCCGACTTCTTCGGCACCTGCGAGGATAAATTGTTCTGCGACTACGGGACGGGCCTGTGTGCCGAGCCGGCCGGGCTCGGCCAGGATTGCGCGGAGGGCCCGTGCGCGGAGGGCCTCAAGTGTGTGTTCGGCGACTTCGATGAGCCGCCGGTGTGCAAGGCTCCGGTGGGTGCGGGCCAGCCGTGTTCGGGAGGAGACGCGTGCGCGGAGGACCTAAACTGCAACTTCGACACCGGCACCTGCGAGCCGCTGTCAGGCGCGGGCGAGTCGTGCGACTTCAGCGACTGCGCGGGCGAGCTGTTCTGCAACTACGACCCGGACAGCGGGGAGAGCACCTGCGGCCCGGCGCCTGGCGTCGGCGAGGCTTGTCAGGGAGCATGCGCGGAGGGTGCGGTCTGTCTGTTCGACACGCAGGTCTGCGTCGCGCTCCCCGGGACGGGGCAGCCGTGCATCGAGCGTCAGTGCGCGAAGGGCTCGGAGTGCGATGAGGACGAGAAGTGCATCGACGAGCAGCCGCTGATCTGCGGCTACTGAGCGCGTGAGCGGTTTTCGTTCGTGAGCCAGCCGCGGTCGGGGCGGTGTCGTGAGGCGCACCGGGAGGCTACAGTGCGCCCTCATGTCGTCGCCCCGACCCTCGACCACCATGCGCGAGCAGACCTATCCCGCGCCGTATCCGGACGGGTGGTACCGGGTGGCGCTGTCGAGCGAACTGCGCCGCGGCGACCGGCGCTACGTCGAGTGCCTCGGGCAACAGATCCTCGTGTACCGCAGCGACGTCGATGACGGCGTACACGCGATGGCTGCGTTTTGTCCGCACCTCGGGGCGAACCTCGCGGACGGCTGCATCAAGGGGGGGCGGGTGCAGTGCCCGTTTCACGGCTGGGAGCTGGCGAGCGACGGACAGGTCGCGCACATCCCCTACGCGAAGCGGCTGCCGGTGCGCATGCGCCAGCCGACCTGGCCGGTGTGCGAGCGCTACGGCCAGATCTTCGTGTATCACCGCGGCGGCAGCGGGGTGGATACCAGCGAGGCGCCGCCCCACGAGTTCCTGAAGATCGCCGATATCGATGACGGCCGGCTGGTATATCGCGGCAAGCATCACGCGGGGGTCGTGCGCATGCACTTGCTCGAGTTCGCGGAGAACAGCGTGGACTTCGCGCACTTCAGCCCGCTGCACGGCAAGATGTTCGTGCCGTGGACGCGCCTGGTGGTGCCGGGCGTGATCGTCGAACACGACGCGCTGTGGGAGCTGGAGACCGACCCGGCGCGCTCGCACATCGCGTACTTCAAGAACAACGCGGTGCTCAAGGTGCGCGGCAAGTACCTCGAGCGGACGCGGGCCCAGGCGATGATCACCTTCCTGGGACCGGCCGGCGTGGTCACGTTCCGCTTCACGATCCCGGGGATGGGCGAGATCCTGATGTTCCAGACCCACCTGCCGCGCGCGCCGCTCGAGCAGGAGGTCGACTTCCACTGGTTCGCCGAGCCGAAGATCCCGCGGCTGCTGGTCTCGTACGTGGTCGGCAACTGGGTCTCGCAGTGGCGCAACGACGTCGACATCTGGGAGAACAAGATCCACCGCGAGCGGCCCACGCTCGTGCAGGAAGACGGGCCGATCCTGCGGCTGCGGCGGTGGTTCTCGCAATTTTATCCGAGGCAGGAGCCGGACGACGCGGTCTCGGCGGCGGAGTAAGTCAGCGCATGCCGGGGGCCTCGTGGCCGCTCTGGGCCACGTACTCGGTGTAGCCGCCGCCGTACAGGCGCGGGGGGCCGTTGCCGAGCTCGAGCACGCGGTTGCTCAGGGCGGCGAGGAAGCGGCGGTCGTGGGACACGAAGATCATGGTGCCCTCGAAGTTGGCGAGGGCGCCGACCAGCATGTCCTTGGTGGCCATGTCGAGGTGGTTGGTCGGCTCGTCGAGCACGAGCAGGTTGGGCGGGTCGTAGAGCATGAGCGCGAGCACGACGCGGGCCTTCTCGCCGCCGGAAAGGATCCGCACCGGCTTCTCGGCGTCGTCGCCGGAGAACCCGAAGGCGGCGGCGAGGCCCTTGAGCTGGCCGATGGAGGCCAGCGGGAAGGCGGCCATGAGGGTCTCGAGCACGTTGCCGGTGGCGTCGAGCAGGTCCATGGCGTGCTGGGCGAAGTAGCCGAGCTTGACGGCGGCGCCGATCGTGACAGCGCCGTCGTCTGGTTGGGTGTGGCCGGCGATGAGCTTGAGCAGGGTGCTCTTGCCGGCCCCGTTCTCGCCCATGATGCACCAACGCTCGTGGCGGCGGACCATCATGTCGAAGCCGTCGTAGATGGTCTTCTTGCCGTAGGACTTGTGGATGCCGGCGAGCTTGATGACGTCGTTGCCGGAGCGCGGGGCCGGACGAAAGTCGAAGCTGAGCACTTTGCGGCGGCGCGGCGGCTCGAGCTTGTCGATCTTGTCGAGTTTCTTCACGCGAGATTGGACCTGGGCGGCGCGCCCGGCCTGGGCCTTGAAGCGCTCGATGAAGCGGATCTCCTTGGCGAGCATGGCCTGCTGGCGCTCGTATTGGGCCTGGGCCTGGGCCTCGCCGATCGCCCGCTGCTGCTCGTAGAAGTCATAGTTGCCGACGTAGGTGACGAGCTCGCCGCCCTCGATCTCGACGATCTTGGTGACCAGGCGGTTTAGGAACTCGCGGTCGTGGCTCGTCATGATGAGGGCGCCCTGGAAGTCGCGCAGGTAGTGCTCGAGCCACAAGATCGACTCGAGGTCGAGGTGGTTGGTCGGCTCATCGAGCAACAGCACGTCGGGGCGCAGCAGGAGGATCCGCGCGAGCGCGACGCGCATCTTCCAGCCGCCCGACAGCTTGCCGACGTCGTTGTCCATGACGTCCTGGGCGAAGCCGAGGCCGGCGAGGATCTCGCGGGCGCGGGCGTCGAGGCCGTAGCCGTCGAGCTCCTCGAAGCGGGCCTGGACCTCGCCGTAGCGGGTGATCAGCGCCTCCATCTCGTCGGCGCGCGCGGGGTCGGCGAGCGCCTCGGTGAGGTCTTGCAGGTCCTGGGCGACCTGCGAGATCGGGCCGGCGCCGTCCATGGTCTCGGCGACGACGCTGCGGCCGGCCATCTCGCCGACGTCCTGGCTGAAGTAGCCGAGCGAGACGCTCTTGTCGACGCGCACCTGGCCCTCGTCGGGGGTCTCGGTGCGCATGATCATGCGATAGATGGTGGTCTTGCCGGCGCCGTTGGGGCCGACCAGACCGACCTTCTCGCCGCGAAACACCGTCGCCGAGGTCTCGATGAAGAGGATCTGCTTGCCGTGCTGCTTCGAGATGCTGTCGATGTGGATCACGCGGGCGCAGAGTACATGAGGCGGCCGTACGAGCCGCGGCGCAGGTCGTGCGGACCTGCACGGCGTGGCGACCGCCTCAGCCCTTGAACACCTGCATCTCCTGGGCTCAAGTCGCAGCGTCCGTCAGGCGGCGGACCTTGCCACCGACCTCGGGGCGCTGCAGAAGTTCCTTTAGAGTGCTCTCCAGGCTCTCCCGGTCATGGCAGACGAAGCGCTCGTCGAGAAACTTGAGTGACACGGGGTACCCGTGTTGCGAGATTTGCGCCCGGAACAGTTCCTCGGACCTCACCTGGCCTTCCGATCCGTCAGCCTGGAGCATCCAGGCGTTCCAGATAGCCAGCTCATTCTCGCCTCGCAACGCGCGACCGAAATACTCGAGCGTACCAGCCAGGCCGCCGGATGTCAGGGGTCGTGCCAACTCTGGGACCTGCTGGACGGCCAGGGAAACTTTCTGACCGGTGGCTTCCTTAATCGTTTCGTCCAGTGACACGAATACTTCGCGGACCTCCTGCTGCGAGGACTCGGTGCGTTCGAAGGCTGCAAGGCCAGCAGCCAATGCCTCTTTCAGATTCGTGCTCGTCATTGCGGCGCGCCTTTCTCGGGCAAGTACGAAAACCTCCCGATGATGGGTAGATGGTCTACCCCATACTTCAACGATGTCTGTGAGAACAGTGACTCGGGGCACACGATGTCCGTATGCTCTTCATTCAGGCTCCAGCCCGCTTCGTCCAGGAATGCACCAGTCACGAGCATTTGGTCGTAGGTGTACCAACATTGGCCATTCCGTGCGTTTTTGCCGTAATAGTGCGTTCCGGCCGGGCTGAAGCTTGGCGCGCCCCGTGTAGTGGGTCTATGCTCCCCAAGCTTGCGCCAGAACGGGTTATAGAGCAACTCGCGGCCAGGATCGCCATGGACGAGTCTGCGCTCCCGAACCCCTCGCAATTGACCGTGCATGGCGTCGGAGAATGGCTCGTCGTTAAAGTCTCCGATCACGACCAAATGCGCGTCGTCGTCGCCTTGGCGGCGTTGTTGGATCTCGCTGCTGAGGTCGGACGCGAATAATCGCCTCAACGCCTCTTGGTCCTCACGAAGATGTGAAGGAAAGTGCACTCCCAGGATCTGAATGTTCACGTCTACATTCACATGCTTCAACGTCAACTCCAGGATCCTCAACTCGCGGCCCCTCTTCCGGAACCTCGTATGGGTCTGGTGCGAAATCTCGACGCGCCGTGGGTCGAAGATGACTCCCAGCCCGGATTTGATCCCCCCTGCTCCGGGCAGGCTATTGAAGCGGCCTGGGCAAAGGCTAAATAGTGTTTCCCCGTCGATCTCGCCGAGAATGAGCATGTCTGCTTGAAGGAGAAGCTCGTTCACGATCTCCTTCGTCATATTCCAGCGCTTCAAGCCATCTTTGGACTTCGTCGACGGGCGCTGGCCCGGAGCGATCAGCCCGGTATTCCACCAGCCGACCCGCAAACTTGGGAGGTCGGCCGCGAGCGCACTC
>Ga0105046_10011463_pt1 | contig 13777 bp, 12 predicted proteins | sample MAT03_FD_78385 | JGI IMG/M metagenome (GOLD analysis project Ga0105046, IMG submission 78385) | Freshwater microbial communities from Lake Fryxell liftoff mats and glacier meltwater in Antarctica - MAT-03 (megahit assembly) | ecosystem: Environmental > Aquatic > Freshwater > Ice > Liftoff... | reverse complement strand
GCCCCAAAAAAACAAAAGCCCGGAGCGCGTTTGGCGCGCGACCAGCGAGCCACGACGGAGTGCGTGGTCCCGATCGGCGAACGTCAGTGAGCCGGGCTGCGCGGGGATCCGGGGCAAAGGACCCGGAATGCCAGTAGACGTCCGTCAGCGAGCGCCGGAGCGCGTTTGGCGCGCGACCAGCGAGCCACGACGGAGTGCGTGGTCCCGATCGGCGAACGTCAGTGAGCCGGGCTGCGCGGGGATCCGGGGAGAAGTCCCCGGCGGGGGTTTGGGGGCTGGCCCCCAAGCTACTGCTGCACACCCGCTTCGAGGATTTGTTTGAGCGAATCCAGGTCATCGAGCAGCGCGGCGCAACCGCGGGCGACGCAGGTCATTGGATCATTGGCGACATAGACCGGCAGGCGGGTCTCGCGAGCGATCAAATCCGCCAGACCGCGCAGTTGGCTGGTGCCGCCGGCCATGGTGATGCCACGTTCGATCAGGTCGCTAGCCAGTTCTGGGGCGGTGCGCTCCAGCACCATCTTGATCGCACCGAGGATAGTCTGGACTTGTGGTCGGATCGCTTCGGCAATCTCAGTCGAGGTGATCTCAAACTGATGCGGCAGGCCGGTGCGCAAGTCGCGGCCTTTGATCATCATGCGCAGTTCATCGGAAGGAGCGACGGCAGCGCCGATCTGCAGTTTCACCTGCTCGGAGGTATTCTCGCCGATAACGACCGAATACTGGCTTTTGAGGTACTTAATGATCGCCTGGTCGATCTCATCGCCGGCGCAGCGGACGCTTTCGCTGGTGACGATGCCGACCATCGAGATGACAGCGACCTCGGTCGTCCCGCCACCAATGTCAACAATCATCGAACCAACCGGATCGGCGACCGGCAGGCCGGCCCCGATCGCAGCCGCCATCGGTTCCTGGAGCAGGAATACCTCGCGCGCCCCGGCTTTGCGCGTGCTGTTGGTCACCGCGCCCTTTTCCACCTCGTTGATGCCGCTGGGCACCGCCACCACGACCCGCGGCGGTACGATACGCCGGCCACCAGAGGCCTTGCGGATGAAGTAGCGCAGCATGTGTTCGGTGATCTCAAGATCAGCGATAACGCCATCTTTGAGCGGCTTGATCACATCAATATTGCCCGGACTCTTGCCGAGCATCACCTTGGCCTGGTCGCCCACAGCCAGACCGGTCGGCCCGTCGATCACCTGCTTGGTGCCCTTCTTGACCGCAACCACTGAAGGTTCACTGATCACCACCCCGCGCCCCTTGACCGCCACCAGGGTATTGGCGGTGCCAAGGTCGATCCCGAGATCGAGGCTGAGCAAACCGACGACGCGATCGATCCATGACATCCGGGGCAGGATCGTACCGTTAGTCGCCGACGCAACCCCATGTCTGTGCACATGCTGCCGCATGCTGCTTCACCTGGCTGGAAAACCTGCGTAGGATCTGGCATGATCCAGGGCTTCGGCTCGGTTACTGGCCCATCCGCGCCCCCGACGACCACGTCGGGGGGTAGGTCCGCTGTGCTGGCCGAACGGCAGCCCGCCGAAGGACGCAAGCGGTCGACTCAACTCTCCAGCGCCGATCAGCAGACGATTGCCAAACTCCAGTCACGCGATCGCGAGGTGCGTGCCCATGAGGCAGCGCATAAATCGGTCGGTGGATCGCTCGCGGGGTCAATGTCGTTTAGCTACGAATCCGGTCCTGATGGGCGGCGCTACGCGGTCGGAGGCGAGGTGTCCATCGACACCGGAGCCGAACGCGACCCGCGCGCAACTATCGCCAAAATGCAGCGGGTGATCGCGGCGGCCCTCGCCCCGGCTCAACCGTCCTCCCAGGATCGCGCTGTCGCAGCGGGTGCCAGTGCCGCCATGGCGGATGCGCAGCGGCAATTGGGCGAGCAGCAACGCGCTGAATCGAATCGGGCGCACTCCCAAGCTGAGGACCAGGGCGGTGCCAGGCACTCCGGTCAGGCCCTGCCCGGATATGGAAAAACCAGTGAGCCGCCCGGCAGCCTAGTCGATCTGATCGCCTGATCGACAGTGGGCAGCCAGTCTGCTGACAGGACAGGCAGAGGAAACCGGTCGACGTGAAGCAACTCCTGCGTTAATCCACGCACCCCTCAGGAGCAACCCACCATGCTGCGTTCCACTCTCGCCGTCACTCTGCTTGCGACAGCCTCGCTGTCAGCTGCAGATTCGACCCCGCCAACCGCCGTCGAGGTTGACGCCCTGATCGACCAGGCCCAAGCCTATCTGCTCTCGCAGGCCCAGCCCAACGGCACCTTTATGCAGGGCCAGAAGTTCGTCTTGGGCGTCAGCGCCCTGGCCGCCGAATCGCTGGCCGCCGCACCCAAGGCCATCCCGGCGTCCGATCCACGCATGGCCAAGACGCTGACGTATGTCACCAGCTTCATCCAGAAGGACGGCGGCGTCTACGACCCGGCGGAAGGCCTGGGGAACTACACTACCTCCGCTGCACTGATGTTGTGGACGGCGACCAGCACCGGTGAACCGGCCGCCATTTCTGGGGCGCAGAACTACATCTTCGGCCAGCAGAACACTGATCCCAAGAATCCCAGCAAGGGCGGCATGGGCTACGGCTCAAAGGGCCCCGGCTTCGAAGACTTGTCGAACACCAGCTGGGCGATTGCCGCCCTGCGCGGATCCGGGGTCCCCTCCAGCGACCCCCGCCTGCAAGAAGCACTCAAGTTTCTTGAGCGCTGTCAGGATCTTTCGAACGTGAACAAGCTGCCGTGGTCGCGCGATTCGGGCGGCGCGGTCTACAGCCCGGATGAGAGCAAATCAGCCGGCAGCTGGAACCGCGAACAGCCCAAGCCGGGCGAAACACCGCCCAAGCTTGAGCCCTACGGCTCGATGACCTATGCGCTGCTCTCGTCGTACATTCTGCTCGACCTCAAGCCTGAGGATCCGCGGGTTGCTGCCGCGATGGGCTGGATCACCGCCAACTGGACCTTCGATAAGAACCCCGGCATGATCAACACCGAGAAGAAGCCGACCGCCGACCAGCAAGGTCTGTACTACTACTACCGTGTCGCTTCCAAAACCTTCTCCAAGGTCGGCTCCACGTCGGTCGAGCTGAAAGACGGCCGCAAGGTTGACTGGCGTCGCGATCTGTTCGATGCCGTCAGCAAGCGGGCCAAGAAGGACGGCGACAAGGCCTACTGGGTCAACGAGCAAGACCGCTGGGCTGAAGGCATGCCAGTGCTGACCACCAGCTACGTGCTGCGATCGCTCAAAGGTCTGCGCGCCGCCCTGTAAACGAGTTCCACGGCTGAGCATGGCATCCGGCCATGCTCAGCCCCATTCGTCGGCAGCCATGGTCTTGGCTCCAATGTGTTCCCACTCAATGCGGCGGAAGGTCAGATCGACTTCCTCCGCCAGGGCCAGACCGGCTCCGCTCGCGGGTAAGACCAGCCGATGTCCGCTGACCGTGACGTCGCTTAGGCGGACCACGAATGAGGTTTCGTCACGACCGCCCTCCACGAACCGGACGAATGAAAACACCACGCTACGTAGCACGCTTCCCGTGCACGCTGCCTGGGCCAACTGCGGCGTCATCGCTCCTGTATCCTTGCTGAACGTCAACGGCTGATGCTGTCGCCGACCACCCGCGCCACCCGCTGCCGCGTCGCGCAGGGCGCGGATTGCGGCAGCGAAGGAGCGCACTTCGATCCGTCCATCTCCAGGTTCGCCGATCTCACCCCGCAAACGGCCACGAGGGCCTTCCAGGACGGCGAAGGTTCTCCAGATCATGGGGACTCCTGTTCGGCCACCAAGTGCTCGGGGGGTTGGAATCCGGTCAACAGGTCTCCAGCAACCGCTTCCCCGATTGATTGACCTTCCAGAAGCGCCTGAGCCCTCCACACCACGGTCGAACCCGCAGCCGAACCATCAAATGGCCAGGTCAGCGACCAGCCACCGCGGGCGGCAGCATGCGGCTGGCCAGCTTTCAGCAGTCGCAGCCAACCCCATTCGCGGTTGGCGAATTCGAGCGTCTTCCATTCACCTGTAACAACCCGGATGGCAACCTTGGCGCCGCCCGGTTCGCCCTGGCGCAAGGTCAAATCGTAGGAGGCATCCGGCTTGTCATAGAGCCTGACCACCTGACTGCCGCAGCCGATCGCCAAGTCGGTTATGCCTTCGCGCTGGACCAGGGTCAGTCGGCACGGTGCGACGACCTGTTCGCCGCCCCCTGCGAAAAATCCATCGCGGATGGCCGCGGCGCGGGCGTTAGCCTCCAGATAGGCCCGCGACACGGTCAATGCCGGATGACCGGCTACCGGCTGGGCGCGCAGCTTGTCGATCCCCGACATGCCGCGCCAGAGCACACCGTTGAGCGGATTGGCAAAGGCGGAGAAACGGGCCAACGGCACTTCCTCGGCAGCCTCGGCGAAGGGGAAGCGCCCGGCGCAGTCGCGCTTCCACACCGGCAACACCTGGATGCGCCAGTCCTGTTCCAGGCGAGCGGCTGCGCTGCGGTCGATCGGTATCCACAAGCCACGCACCACCCCGCCCAAGCCAGCTCGCAGGGCGTCGCGCAGATCATCTGGCTGGACCTCGGCCAGCCGCATCGAGGCCGCAGCGTAGGCTTCATCATAACGCTTGGCGAGCGCGACGGTCCGCTCGACCTCGGACGTTCCCGTCGCTGATACCGTCAGGTAGGACTCGACATCCGCCCGCAGCGCCAGCAGCGGATCCAGCGATGGCCTAGCCCATGGAGCGCGCGCCGTGCCGGTCAACGAGGCGAGGCCCGACGGCGGATCCAGCTCATCAAGCGCCCGGCGCACCACTGATGGCCAGGACGAACCGGGTCCGGCCGCCTCAGCGATCCTGGCTGGCAATTCTGCCGGCGTAGCGGTCTCCACCACCCGGACGCCAGAGATCAGGGCAAGCCAGGCCCGCCGATGCTCGCTGCGAAACCGCTCGGTCAGGCGACGGCGGATCGCATCACGATCCAACGTGATCGACAAACCGTGCAGGGTGCGCTCAAGGGCAGCCGACTTCTCGTCGACCAGATCGGCGACGGCGGCGTCCCAGGCATGGCGGCTGAGCGCAGCCTCGGGCTGCGCTCCCGGCAGCACCACCCCGATCTGCGGCGACGGCGAAGTCTGGCCGAATCGACTACGCGCTTCCCGCAGAATCTCATCCCAGCCTTGGCGGATCCACAACGATTCGCCGAGTTCGCGAGCCGTCGCCTCCACCAATCCAGCATCGGCCGGCAGTTTGCCGATCCCCCGCGGCAGCAACTCACGGGCCAGCCGCTCGAGCTGACGTTTGGCCAGCACCTCGGTAGTCCAGTCGAGCCGAGCGTCCGGACGTTCGATGGCTAGGTACCAGCGACGGCTATCGCCCAATTCATGAAGTAGCACAGCTGGTTCCGGGGCGATCGCCCCAGCCATCATCTGATAGGCACGGAAGGTGTCATACAGCCGATCGGTATCGGCCTGACGGAGTGCACGCAGACGGACGATCTCGGTGGCCAGATCATGCATGGCGCGGTTGGCGCAGATCTCCCCGAGACGACGGACATAGAGTTGCCCAGCGGATCCGACCGCCGGTCTGACCGCCCGTACATCATGGGCGGCAAGCCTGGCGAGCGCAGCGCCTAGCCGGTCCAACGCGTCCAGATTACGCGAGGTGTCCTCGGGATGCAGTCGTTCAAGGGCCAGAGTTTCCGAGGCCGCATGGCGCAGGTTTGCGATCAAGCTGGCGCTTCGCCAGGTACCATACAGCAGCCACAAGGTGCATGCCGCCGCCGCAATCGGCAGTATCCAGGTCGCCACGATGCGTACCCGCTGATGGCTGCGGCGACGATCATGCGTTGGCCGGGCCAATTGGCGGTCTTCGGGTAGCACCCGTGCCAGCAGGGCATGTGAGAAATGGCCCGCACCCCCGGTCGATGGTGCCGCCCTGCCGCTACCAAGATAGACGCTACGTTCGAGATCCGTCCGTTCGCCACGCATGGTCAGCGGCAGGGCCGTCGGTACCGCCCGATGGCAACTGGACAGATACACGCCGCGCAGCAGGCATCCTTCGCGACCAGGCCGGACCAATTGGCCGACCAGATCACCGACTGGCTGGACAAGCCCCTCCAGCTGGGCCGGGAACTGAAACATCTTACGTGCCGCCTCCCCGTCGCGGGCGCGCATGAGTCCAAGCGGACGGCGCGCACGCAAAGCTTCGACCAGGGCGCGATGTTCGGCCTGCCAGGCGGCCGCCGGTTGCCCGGACATCGGCCATGGAAAGGTCATGCCAAGGACCTGCTGGCGTTCGACCTCGGCTAGTCCAGCGAAGAAATCCTTGTAACCACCAATGTGGTCGGCCTTGGTCAGTACGATGTACAATGGAGGATTGCTGCCGATCGCATCGGCCAACTCAGCGCCCCGTGCATGCAACGCCGCAGCCGTGGCGGAGATCCACGTCGGCCCCTTGCGTAACAGGTCCGACAGTGGAATGCAGGCGATGACCCCGCAAGGCGGTCCACGTCGCCGGACCTGACGGACACGTGCCAGCCAGTGCAACCATCCGTCTGAGGCGGCTGGTTGTTCAACCCAGGCCCCCGGCAGCTCGATCAGGCCGCCACCATCATGTCGCCACAATCGCGGCAGCGCGTTGACTGCCCCTGCCGCCGGACGGAGATTCCAGGCCAGACCGGATTCGCCGAGCAGTCCGCTCTTACCGCTGCCCGAGGCGCCAAGCACCAACCACCACGGGGACCCTTCGACCGCTGCCCGGCATTCCCTCCAGGACTGATCCAGAACCGGATCGGTCGACCGTCTGCGACGCAGCAACCGCCAAACCAGGCAGGCAAGCCCGGCCACCACCAGCAGCGTCAGCACCACGATGAGACTCATGATCAGGACGTTCATTGCAGTTCCGCGACCGTCTCACCGGCCAAGCCTGACAGCCACAGGTTGGTGAGCAGCCACACCACCAAGACCATGCAGATGGCAATGCCAGGAATCAGCCAGATGCGCAGTCCAGCACGGCGTTCCTCAAGATGCGGATCGGCTTCAGCCGTAGATGGACGCCAATGTGGTGACAGTCCGTCCTCGGGCAGCTGGCGTTGACCAAGGACCTCGGTCGCGGTCTGTTCGGCCAGTTGTCGACGGGCAGCCTCGTGGGCTTCACCGACCATCATGCCACGGAAACCAAGCGCGAGGCAGGTCTGGTACACCTCAAGTACGTCGGCATCCGCCTCGTTGCGCGGCCGACGCCAACGCTCGATCCGACGGTAGAACTCTTCGCCTGCCGAGGAGCATTCGAATAGCCGCAGTTGTAGCGGCAGATCAAGCCAGTCCTGGCGCACCGCACTGCCTGGTGCCATGGCTCGTTCATCGATCAAGGCGACCAGGGCGAAACGTGCTGCGTCGATGCCCTCGCCAGGATGCCCGGCCCGGGCGGCAGCGGCAGCAAAGTCCGACAAGGCGGATTCACATCGGTTGCGCAGGACAATCGGATCGGCGGTTCCGCCTGGCAGTGTTGTGGCGATGCGCAGCGCCTCGGTGGCATGATCGACGAGTCGCATCAGACGTCCTTCAGGGCGAGGAACTCGACCCGTGCTCCGGCCAAATCAGGAGGCAGGAACACGGCCAGGCTGCGGGTGCGCATGGCGAGATCCCATTCACTGCCCAGCGGTTCGAGCCGGAAATAGCTACCACCTGGCTGCACGGGTATCTCCTGCGGCGGGACTGGCACGTAGGTTGCCCGAATGCCAGCCATCGAAGCTGCAACCAGAGCGTCGATGCGCCCCTGCGAGGCGATCCGGGCACGCAATGGCACATCGCGGATCACCCGCTCGGCCGGTATGTCGGACACGATCGCCAGGAACACCTGGGCCCCTGCCGTGACCTGCTCCGGGATGCTTCCCGCCAGCAGTCGCTCGCCAGCCCGGGTCACCGGGATGGGAACGTAGCGCGTATGGACCACGCTGCGCAGCAGGGCACGAAGCCGACCTTCGAGGGCGGAGAATCCGACGTGTGGCTGGTGATGGTCGTAGCTTGGCAGATCGCCGGCATCGCTGCCGCCATCAAGCGCCGCAAGTTCGCCGCACAGGGCCACCAACTGCTCGTGCATGGACGCTGGGTGGATCCAGCCCGCAGCCTGCCGCTGACGCAGTACGGCGAGGTGGGCTCCCAGCGTCTGCAACGTCAGCACTGCACCAATATCGGCGACAGCGAATTCGACCAGTCCACGGGCCCGACTACGGCGATGGGCGATCAGTTCTGTAACCCGGGCGGCGATCAGCTCCTCGATCCGTCGCAGATGACCAAGCAGGGCTGGAGCAGCATCAATGCGTACACAGGGTGGTGCGCTGGTGGCATCGAACTCAAAGCGGTCGGCAGCCGGATGGACCAGCCGGGCGATCGGCAGGACGCTGGCGTCGTCGAGATTTTCGCCGCCCAGGACCAGACGAAGGTTGGCGAGACGCAACTCGACCAGGCGGGGACGGCCTCCGGTAGCATCGGGGAGTTCAGCCGTTCGGCGGCGCCAGCGGGTACGACGGCCTTCGTGGACCCCCTCGTCCGAAACATCGACCCCACTTATAGCCGGCATTGACAGGGCGAGATAGACCGGACAGGCAGTCTCGCCGGTCGGCCAGCGTTCGCTCAACGCAACCGCTGCGGGTAGCTCATCGGGATCGTCGCAGCGGACAGCCGTGCTGTCGGGCAGTACGGCCTCGAGAGCGAGCAGCCGGAAAACCCCGGCTGCCAGCGCAGCCGGATCATGCTGTAGACGAACCACCCCATGAGCCAGCGGAGCGACCGCCCGCATCGCCATCGCCAGCTGGTCGGCGCACGCCCGATCAGCCTGCTGCAGATGCTGCGGCCCCAGCATCATACCTTCGCGCCACAGCGGGGACGGAATGGTCATCGCTTCGTCACCAGGCGCAGCCCGTAGCCACTGGCTTCGATGATGGCGTCATCGAAGCGAGCTATCGGCACGAGCAACGTACGTGGTAATTCTCCCTCATGCCGAACCAACAGTTGCAGTCCGACCCAGGCGGCCTGACCTACATTCCCGTCGAGCTCGATCCGACGCGGTGGATCGCCGGGTGACCCGGGCAGGATCGTGACGGTCATGGGCGTACCTAGCAAATCACCGCTCAGCACGCGGGCCGGCTCGGTCCACAAGGCGGCGTAGCCGGCCCGCGAGAAGGCGTCGTCATCGGAGAGCATATAGATGCGCACGTCTACCGGCGTGCTTTCGCCCTCGGCGTTCAGATTGAGTGGCGCGACACCGCGTACCAGGGTCGCGCGGGTAGCGCATCCCGCAGCAGCGAACATGCCGAGGAGGATCACAGCCAGAACGACAGTCAAGTGGCGCATAGGATTTCCGAAATTGGCACGCTACGTGGCTTGATCTCCGCCACAAGTTCCCAACCCGTTTGCCGACGAGGGTTCTACTATCGCTGTAGCAGAGCTAGGAATCCGTCTTCATGGCAACATGCTTGTACGGCGTGATCGACCCTTTGCGTGAGCCGCTGTCCCTGCGCTTTGAACACCGGCATATCCATGGCCTGCGCGTCGTCCGAGCGAGCATCCGCGAGTCGATCGGACATCCGTGGTCGGCCGAGATTGAGGCCGTCCAACCGGCCAGCGATGCGGCGATCGATCCAGAAGCGATGCTCGGCGCCGACGCCTGCCTCGGCCTCCAGCGGAGTGAGCGCATCCGACGCGACTGGGATGGCGTAGTGATGGCCTGCTCACGCATGCCTGCGGGCAGCGCCTGGCGGCGTTGGCGACTGACGCTGACACATCCAAACGCACAGCGAGGGCTGAATCGGAACAGTCGCCTGGTTCGCGATCGGGATGCGGCTGGGCTTGCCGCCGATCTACTGGCCGACCGACGGCATGGCGTGCGTCGGGACCTACGCCAGCCGCCAGCCAGCCGAGAGCAACTGAGCCAGTGGCGTGAAAGTGACCTAGCCTGGGCCCAGCGCCTGCTGGAACACGACGGCATCAGTCTGATCTGCGACGGTCGCGGTAGCCTACTCACCGACCATCACGATGGCTTCCCACGCTTGGACCTGGAACTGCCGTTCATCGTTCCTGCCGATGGCGCGTTGGCCTCGATCGACCCGACCCGGCGCCCAGCGATTCGTGCCTGGAACCGGTCCGTGCGCGCAGTCGCCGGCCGCGCGGTGGTTCGTGACTGGCACTGGCGCAGCCCGCAGGAGGCGATCGTCCGCAGCGCCGAACTCTCTCGTGCCGGCGGTGAAGTGCGTGATGACGGTGGTCACCACCGCGACGGCGGCGAGGCTGCCCGTCTGGCGGGCATACGCGCCGAGGAACTGCGCTGTGCCAACGCCATCTGGTCAGGCGATGCCGATCATCCCAGTCTGACGGCTGGTCATGTTGTGCGGATCGTCGCACCCGACGAGCCGGATGCCGATGGTTCCTGGCTGCTGACCACGCTGCAGCACGAATTGCACCAGGAGATTGAAACCGGCGGCAGCGGCGGATCAGGCAACATCTACCATTGCAGTTTCACGGCCTGGCCTGCTGACCGAACCTGGCGACCGCAGCGCCTGACTCCGATTCCGCGAGTGCCCGGTTTGATCCATGCCGTCGTCGATGGTCCGCGTGGCGCCATCCATGCCGATCCCGATGATGACGGCTGCTACCGGGTGCGGCCGGTCTATGACGCAGACGGATCAGAGACAATGGCGGTTCGGCTGGCCACCCCCTACGCCGGCGAGGATCACGGCCTGCACCTGCCGCTGCATCGCGGAACCGAGGTGCTGATCGCTCATATTGATGGTGATCCGGATCGGCCGGTGATCGCTGCGGCCGTTCCGAATCCAACGCATCCGTCGCTGGTAACGGCTGACAATCGCAGCCAATGCGTGTTGCAGAGCGCATCCGGCAACCGGCTGATGCTTGATGATGCGGTTGGCCGCGAAGTGTGGGAAACCGTGGCCAAGCGCGACCGACGCGCACGCATCGGCGGCGACGATGACAGTCAGGTGCGCGGAAACAGCACCACCGTGATCGCGGGATCCCAGACCACCGCCGTGCAAGGCGATAACGCCGTGACCGTGGGTCGAGCCAGCGCCGAGACGGTGGCGGCAGCGAAGGCGCTGACCGTCGGCGGAGCCATGCAGGTGTCAGTCGGCGGCGCCCTCAATACCACCGTCGGCGGAGTTATGGCCGAACAGGTCGGCGCCGCGCAGCTCAGCGCGGTGGTCGGCAGCCGCACCGCGACGATCGGTGGGGACTGCGACGTGACAGTGGGCGGAGACCAGCAGGAGACCACTACCGGCAAGCGCCAGGTGCGAGCCAAGCGTATGCGCATCGCGGTCCAGGACGAGTTCGCAATCACCTGTGGCAAGGCCTCAATCGTCATGAAGAGCAACGGCGACATCATCATCAAGGGCGGTGCCATCACCATCGACGGATCGGGCAAGGTCGTGGTCAAGGGATCGAAATTGGCAGGGAACTAATGCGTTCATCGGGCAGACCAGACTGCGGGATGACTGCGGGGATGGCGGAACATCATATCAGCGCCATCGGCGACGACGGGTCGGTGTGGCTTGATCACGATGTTGCCGCCCGGGTGCTGTCGACGGTGCCACTGGCCGACCTGCGGCTGGCATTGATCAACCACACGCCCGTGTTGGTCTGCGGCGATCCGCCGATAGTGATCGGCGTGATTCGGGGACAGGCGACGGTGCCGCCTGGACGACAGGTGGTGGAGGCTGCACGAGAACTGGTGCTACGCTGCGGCGCCGGCTCGATCAGCATCGCTGCTGACGGCACAGTGCAGATCCGCGGCAGCGACATCCGCTCCAGCGCACGACGGTTGCAGCGCATCACCGGGGCTCAGGTCAAGATCAACTGATGGAAGCGATTATTCAGCAGTTGGCGGTCGAACATGCTCGCGAAGCCGCGCTGCTGTGGTCCTTGCACAACGAGGATCCGGATGAGGAACTGGTGGCGCGCATCAAACGCCACATCGCTGGCATGCAGGCGTGTCAGCGCCGCGGCGCGGATCCGCTGGCCGGCTTTGATCGCCCGCTGTCCGGCGCCGAGCTGCTGCCAGCGGCGTGTCTCGGAGCGTCCTCAGCAACTGACGCTGATGATCTCGGCAGGCTCGCAATTGCCGCAGCGGCCAACATCTCTGGTTGTGCCGCATGTTGATCGAGAACTACACCGGCTGGGCAGCGACTGTGCTGGGCATCAGCGATCGTCGTGGCGAACCGGCCCTCTGCGTGGTCGTACAGGCCACGGTCGACCTTGAGGGCAAGGCTTGCCAGCAGCCCACTATCGCCATCGCGGGCAGCTGGTCAGGCGATCCCGCCCGCTGCGCGCCTGACGAGGCGCCGTGCTGCACCCAGCCCAAGGCCGGCACCGACTGCCTGTTGCACGGACACGGCCACCAACGAGTGGTGCGCTTCCGTTGTGGTCCGGTGTCAAGCGCAGCGCAGCTGTCTGGAGCACGACAGTGGGTACGGCGCTGGTGCGGCGTCCGCCCTGGGCCTGAAGCTGCATTCCAACCCGTGCCGCTGCGCTGGGAGCATGCTGTCGGTGCACTGCCGGCCAATCCGGTGGGTTGCGGAGTCGTCGCGGCACGATCCCGCTTCCAAGACGGCGTGCCGATGCCCTGTATCGAGCACCCGAATCGACCGTTGCGGCGCTGGGGCCAGACCCCACCGCCGGTAGGATTCGCGGCCACCACGCCCGCTTGGGCCCACCGTCGCGAGCTCGATGCGTTTGATGCTGCCGCGCAGCAGATCGCCGCGCCCGCTCTGATCTCCCCCTTCCTGCGCGGTGACGAGGACGTCGTGGTCGAGGGCTGCCACAGCCCAATCCGCTGTAGGCTGCCCGGTCTGTCGCCACCACGCATCCGCCTGATCCGCCGGCAGGGAGATCTCGAGCCGGAGGCCCGACTCGACACTGTCCTCATCGACGCCGATGCCCGTACCGTCCGATTGACCTGGCGGGCCTGGTGCGTGGTCGGCGAACATGCCTGGGTCGGATCCGTGACAATCGGCGATCATCCATGAGCGTCACCGTCGCAGCCAACGGCCGCACCCTGGTCCATGCCGCCTCCAACGGCATCACCATCGCATTCCCCGATGTCTGCAAGACGCCGGCCGCGCTCGGCGCACCGCTGCCGTATCCTAATATCGCCCGCAGCGCCGATGCGGCGAAGACCGCCAAGCGGACCACCGCTGACGGCAAACCTATCTGCCTAAAGACGAGCGAACTGTCGACCTCCTGCGGCGATGAGCCAGGTGCCGGTGGCGGGGTGGTCTCGCAAACCTGCAAGGGGAAGTCGCACCCGGTGTCGGCGAGCGGGGATGTCCAAATTGAAGGCAGTGGGGTGGTCCGCGCCTTTGACCTGTGGCTGCACAACGGCCGCAACACGCCGCCATTCCCGATCCTCCAAGCTCCATTGATCGCCCTGAAATCCACGGCGCGGATCCCTTGCCTGGTCTGCAGCAAGGACAGCGATCCGGCGAAGCCCGGCAAGCATGTCCCAGCCGGGTCGATGGAAGACGCCCACGCCCAGCATGTCCGTCGCGGCGACACCGAAGGCGGCGCTTGCCTGTGGGCGCATCGCCCGGTCTGGGAGGAGTCCTCGTGCTGCCATCGCTGGCAGGCCGAGCGGGCCGCTCGCGCCGGCGCCTCGGCCGACTACGGCCCGCTACCAGCGGATGCCTTCCGCGAGTTGCGCAGTCCGTGCTGGCATGAGATCCATCACCTGATCAGTCCGCGGCTGCTTCACCAGGCGATCGACGACATCTGCGG
>Ga0105046_10011461_pt1 | contig 13778 bp, 10 predicted proteins | sample MAT03_FD_78385 | JGI IMG/M metagenome (GOLD analysis project Ga0105046, IMG submission 78385) | Freshwater microbial communities from Lake Fryxell liftoff mats and glacier meltwater in Antarctica - MAT-03 (megahit assembly) | ecosystem: Environmental > Aquatic > Freshwater > Ice > Liftoff... | reverse complement strand
GGTCATGATCGAAAGGCGGGTCGGCGAACAGACGCTCATGGCGCAGAAATTATTGAAGCGGATGCCGCGGGCCGCCAGCCGTTCCATGTTGGGCGTGCGGTAATAATCATTGAGCGGGTAGCGCTTCGGTTTGCCGGCCTCATCGGTGAGGAACGGTAGCGACGTGTCCATCACGCCCATGTCGTCGACCAGAAAGACCACGATGTTCGGCTGTGAAGCATCGGCGGTCTGGACGACGGCGGCACTGAACGCCGTGGCGAACAAGGCCAGCACATACAGGGTGGATGTTCTCATTAGTCGCTCGTTGATGAAGAGTGAGTCAGCGGTCGGCAGTGGCAATTTACTTCAGTTCATGGTATCCAGCCCCTATCAAGATGTCTCACGCCGGAACCGGCACGCGGACAGACTCGCCGTTCGCGAGAATCACGATCACTTCGCGAGTCGCATGGCTGGGGAAGCAGGCGACGGCTCTCGTGGGAATCGCGAGGTCGGTCGGGGGGAACCAGTCTTTAACTTCACGGCCCGACACACGAAGCCAATAAAGACGATTGGCCTCGGTGACCCCGATCAGAAGCCCCGACTTCCAGATCGTGACGGCAGTATATTTCGCGTGAGATGCCGAGATGGTGCGCTGTTGGCCTTGTGGCGTCATGTCGGTGGGGGCCTCGAACGAGGACCAGTGTATCACGCCAAAACGGTCGATCATCGCGATCTCAAGAACTTCCTCCGAGACGCGCAACCACTGGATGGGCACGTGCCGCAGCGACGAATGTTCCGGAATGGAGGGAAACGATTGCATCTCAAACTTGACATTGTCGGACCAATGCAGCCGGTGATTGGTGAGCTTGATCAGCGAGCCCTGCTGCCCTTCCAGGCAAAGTAGGATGGGAGCCTCGGCAAACATTGATGGGACTGCTTGCTGAAGCAACAAGGCGACTCGAAACGTGATAAGTCCGTTCTCCGTACTCAGTAAGGTAACCGATGTTTGCGGCCCGAGCTTCTGAATAATCGGGTTAAGGTGATACCAATCCGATTCGAGAAGATCATGACTTCGCATCGTCTGAAATCTGAATTCTCCCGTTTCACGCCGTCTGTAGGAAAGCAGGCGAACCAGGTTGGGAGCGTCATCCTTCTTCCCCGCGGAGACAACCACCGTGCCAAGCGGATCGACGGCCAGCGCTTCGACGGGATTCGAACTGCCAGCGGCCACCAGCGTGGTTTTGCGTGTTGCCGGGTGAAACATGCTGATATGACCGTTGGTCAGGCCGATGACGATGTCGCCCGACTGATGAGCGAAGGCCACCGCGGAGACGGTGCCGTACGCGATCGCACTGATCTGGTTGGGACGCGATTCTTTGGGTTTCGCTTGCCTCAACTCCTCGCGCAGGGCGATCTGTGCATCGGAAACGACGGCCGCCGACCAGAGGCCGGAGTGTCCGAAGAGGTCGGAGACGATCGAGCCCGGGCGTTGTTCGATCTGGGAATGCCGACGGAGAGTGTCAGCCAGGGCCATTCGGCAGCGGTCGCGAAGTTCCGCGCGGTGGCGGGCCAGATGGGGCAAGTCGGCGAGCGTCATCACTTTGTTGAAGAAATTGACCCTGCCGCGTGTGTCGCCTGGCCGATCGAGCCAAAGCTGTACCTCATCCAGATGAAGCCAGAACGAATCCAGTGGCTCGGCGAAGGCATGAATCTCGGCCAGGCGGATCGCGCAAGGGATGGCGTTGTCGGCGAACTTCGGCGACCGATCGCGCTCGCGCCAGCCCAGGGTGAAATAGGCGCCGGCGAGATCGGCACGTCCCGTCTTGCGAAGAATTAGCTCGCCTGCCTGACAGTAGTCTTGATGATCGTCCGCCACCTTCTGGGCGGCCGCGTGAAATTCCACGAGAGCAAGCTCAGCCTCGCCCATCCGTCGCAAGAGATCGCCGGCTGCTTCGTGGTCGCCGGCTTGCCGGTACAGGCGCAGGGCTTCGTCGTACTCGCCCGCTGCCTCGAACGCGCGGGCCGCCAGATGGGGTCGATTTAGCAAGTCGCGGAAGAGAATGGCCGCGTCGCGATGCAGCCCGCCCTGCGAAAGCACGTCAGCCGCCGTGTGAATCTCGTTGAGCAATTTGGCATAGATGAACGCCGCCCGACGGCAGTCGCCGGCCGCGAGCGCCGCCTGGGCCGCCTTGCGATACTCGGCCGCGAGATCGCGCTGCACCTCCGCGCCGCCGACCCACACGCTGGCCGGTCCCCGCGATCCGAACAGGCCCGCCAACGACCAGCGGAGTTGGTGTGTGGGCAATTCTTCATTCGTGTGCAACTGACCGGCAGGCTCCGTGCCCCCCATCGGCAGGGCGTTCTTCAATGCCTCCTCGATGCGTCCCTCGCGGAATTTGCGAAGCAATTCACGTAGGGCCGCTTCCTGCTTGCCCAATACCGATTCGCTCAACCGCGGCACAGCAGCGAGGGCCGCGCCGATCATGGCCGCGCCGGCGCGGGCCAAGGCCCCGATGCCCAGGAGAACACCCATCCCCGCCAGGCCCTTGCCAATGCCAAGCTGGGCCCGGCCGATTGCCGTCTTGACGGGTCCCACCGCGGGCGGTCGGGGCGTTTCGGTGCCGATGTAAGCGCCGCCCGCATCAAGAATCGATTCGGGCGTGAGATCGGGGACGACCCGCGTAATCGTCGTCAAACTGTGCGGTCGCGATGGCCCTTCCGGGAAGGGCCGCCAGTCACTCCGCTTCACGGCGGGGAAGCCGATCAACGCTCCGGCTTCCAGGGTAAAACGCGGATCAAAGGCCAGGCAGCGATCGGGCGGAAGGAAGACCAGGCCGCGTTGTCTGGTCAGGACTGCCGCCTCATCGGGAAGCAATTCGGGCGTCAGATCGGCGTCGAGCGGCAGATAGCCGTTCTCGGCCAACCGCCGCAGACGGAGCATGTGGGCGGCCGGTACGAATGGCGGTTCATCGCGCAAGATCAGGAAACCGCCCTCGACGGGAAAAATCGGCGGCAGCGGATCAGCACCCAGATGCCCGCATACGCGCAGTAGTTCATCAATGTTCGCGGAAAAGAGCAGCAAGCCCGCGCACGCCTCCGGGCGGTCATGACGCAACAGGTGAAAGGGAACACGCACAGGCATCGGTCAACTCCCCGCCGGGGTGCAAGCACGTCGAAGCGCCTCGGCGATGCGCAGGGCGGCATCGGGCGCGGCCGGCTCGCCAGTCAGACGCGCCCAGCCAAAACGCGTGCCGTCCGGCATCCAGACGGCTAGATGTTCCTGAAAGACGAAGAAGATGCAAACCAACCGATTGCGGTGACGATCGTGAATGAGCACCTGACCGGTCGCATCGACGATGGCGTTCACGTCAAAGCTCGCCGACCAGCCGAATCGCGATGGATCATACGAGGCGATTGAGGGCGTCTCGCGCCGGCTGCCGACCACGACTTCATCGCTGAGTGTCTCATCCGAAGCCTGTTTGGTGAAGCGGTGTTGCAACGGCCCTTGCTCCCAAGAGATGAAGTGCCGTTTCTTCCCGATGACAATCGTCAGGCTCGCTTTTCCCAGCAGAATCTTGGCATTATTATGCACCCGGCCGCGTTCGACCACCAAACGATTACGGCCTCCTTCGCCCAACGTCCGCACCATCACTTGCATCCCGCGAGTCGGGATCGCGAAACTCGAACCGTCGGGCGACAGCCGGCAAAATTCTCGATCGGACGCTTTGCCCTCGACCTTTTCGAGAAAAGCCACTGGTTCTTGCAGATGGTAGAACCGCCATATTAATTGCTGAGGATCTTCTTCTACGGCCAGCGCAAGCACGCCGCCCGCGTATTGAGCGTAAACCTTTTTTCGATGTAGCGAGATGGCTCGTCCATCTTCTGCTTGCCGCACATGGAATGTTTCATGGGGAGTGCGAACATGCAACAAGCTATTACTGTATTCCACCCAAAGCGACTGCATAGTCGGTGGCGATTCGCCAAACGGAACTACTGAAATCCAGGGTGCCCCCAACGCACGGCACTTAGCTTCGTCATATGCCCGTTTGGCCCGATCGCTAGCCTGTTGGCCTTGATCCGGAAAGAGAGAGCCCGTCGCAAGATCCAGCCCTTGGCCTGCTGCGGAATCTCCCCAAGAGATCGAATTCCAGTCGGCAAATTTGTGCCAACAACGGATCTTGTCTTGCACAAGTTCGAGGATGAACAACTGGACTTTTCGAGACTGCAGATTGTAATACGCGGCCGCCAGGTTGTTTTGCATGATGCCGCACACGACGAATCCCCCGCGCATGCCGAGGACCGCTTCCACCTTGGTCATGACCTGACCCGTGCGGAAGGGCCGGGGCAACATCTCGGCATTCTTGCCGTCCGCGATTGTGTAGAGATGCAAATATCCACGCTGGGTGGCGATGAGTAGGTACTCCGAGTCCGCATCGAAATCGAGCGCGACCAATTTTTGAAACGGCCCAACGGCGAAGGCGAACGGCAACGGCTCGCGGTCGCCGGTCCACGACGAATCGTCTGTCGGCCAATCCTCGCTTGCCGTTTCGGTCTCGTGCAGGGGAAGTCGAAATCGGCTTAGAGCGACCGCTTCGCCTCCCTGGATCTGACTGAACTGGGCGGCGCCGTCTTCGTCGACGGCCAGGGTAAATACACGTTGGCTTCGGCTTCCGCCTCGCTGAGCATTCTGAACATCCGCATCGGCGAGACTGCGGGGATGCGTGAGGAGCACGATGTCGGCCGCATCGCTCACTTCTTCGTGAAGCTCCGCCGACAGCAGTAGCGCCGGGTTCCTCGTCAGGTCGCTGACTTCGAGTCGATCGGCCAACAGGTGCGGATCCGCGAGCGAGGGATCGTAGCGCTCTTCATTCGGGCCGTGGAAACGCACGAAGAAAGGCAATTTGCGCCTCTCCGCCAGCTTGCGGAAAGCGAGAACCGCGGCCGCGAGGGCGAAGCGCACGACGCCCCAGGTCCGCACACCTTGATCGACGAGCAGGATCAATTGTTCATCGGTCCGTTGCGGCGGCTCTTCCCGACGAAAGAAGAGCAATTCGTTTTCCGCGAAGCGGCGGACGAAGTCATCGGGATCGAGCGCGAACTGACTGGGCAGAAGACGCTCCGGCTCACCGCGCGTCGCCACGTCGGCGTAACCGCCGGTAGGCAGTTCCGGCGGCGCCCGCCGTCGCGGTGGCAACGACAGCGCACTCACCATGGTCCCCACGAACGGCAACGCCCCCGCCAATCGCGGCCGTTGACGGATCAACTCGTCGAATGTGCCGCGGAAGTCGGGCGGCTTCACGTTGATGACTTCTTCCGCCAGTCGCTCGCCTTCTCCCTCTAGCGGGGCCCGGCCATGCCGGAACCAATGGCGGATCTCTCGCTCGGTCATGCCTTTCAACGCATCGACGACGAACCAGCGAAAGGTGGCGACATCCAGAGAGGGGTCTTCCGAATTGCCCTTGATCTCCGTCATCGGCGACGGCGTCGAGGCAAGCCAAGAAGCGAGTATTCTCGACGTCCCCTCGGGCAGGTATACCGGCGGCACTTCGCGGCAGATGACGCCGAAGAACGCCCCGGCATTGCGCGGCGTGGAGCCGGGGGTGCGAAAAGCGTCGATCAGGATTTTCCGCAACGGCTCGGAGGTCCCGTACCAGGGCTCATCGCGCATGCGGAAGAGACGCAGAAGGTCGAGGACATAACAGAAATGGATCAACGGCCGCTGGGCGGCGAACCCTTCCAGGAAACTGGCCGCCAACGCCCGCACCGCAAATGTCGACCCGTCCTTACGCTCAATGGCTTCGCCGCTCGGCGACCAGCGCAGCGCGTCGGTCGGCCCGTAACCGGGCGGAATCGAGAAATAACGGTCGATGTAGACGCTGGGGTGCATACTCAATCACTGTCTGAAGATTCAGGACCTCCATCGGCGAACGCTGGAGCGAGTCACCGGCCGCAACGCTTCTTCGGGGATTGCTTCAGGACCTGTTGCCGTCAGCACCAGGATTTCCGCATCGTCGATGTTCGCGGCCGAGCGAAGCACATTCTCCGGCCAATCGGGGTTTGGTCGCTGGCCGATTAGGGTCCAAACACGCCGGCCCCAGAAGCGTTCGACGCCGGGCAAAGGCGGCAGACGTTCCCCACGAAGCCAAACCAACCCCCCGCAGATCGCCGCCTGGAGGCTGCGAATCTCCAGACTCGTCGCGCCGTCGATCCAATTCCGAAATGCATTCACCGAACAACGAACGGCCGACACCGGTTCCGGTCGGTCACTGGGAACGATCGACACAACAACCCTCTTGCCCATCAAAGCAGTCGGCGGCGGTGTCGGCGCTAAGGTCGTCGGCAGAATCGCACGATCGAGCGCGATTGCCTGCGTCGAGATGGGCGCGGTGAAGTCGGGCAGCGCCGAGCCGAACGGCCGCCAATTCCCCGCGTCGGGCGTGTACAAGACGACGCGCGGCGCGGGCAACAGGGCGCGGACTACCGACGGCATCTCGCCATCCCAGAAAATCCACGCATCGGGCGGCGATTCCACGACGCGAACACTCGACAAGCGCCGCAGAGACGCTAACGCAGTCAGGTACGGCAGCGGCATCCGCGCGGCCCGACAATCTTTGAGGAGCGGCACGTCGTTCATGTGCCGATCTTCTCCAGGAGCGACGATGCTCGCTCGAGCAGATGACGTCGGGCTTTCTCATCGCCCACCCAGGCCGCCTGATCGGAAAGCCGCATGGTCTGTTCCCGCAGGCGAGCGAGATTGGCAAGAGTCGGTTTCGTCTCTTTCAGTTGTGCGGTGACCTCGTCGAGAAGCCGGGCGACTGCCGCGCCGTCGACCCGTTCGGGCGTGGCCGCCAGCGGATGCGACTGATCTGCTGGTTGTTGACGGAGAATCCCTTGAATGAGAGCGGTCAACGGCCCGATCTGTTCTTCTCGGTCCCAAAGATAGCGCATCACCCAGAGGTCCGAACCCGCCGCGACCGATCGGCCGGTGAGGATTGCCGAGGCGGCCACCAGCTTCAACACTTTCACGGCGCGGCGATCCGACAGGGCGATTCCGAGATCGCGGACTTTGAAGACGGCATCGGCGTACAATTCTTCAATTGGCGTGAGGTCGATCGTGCTAAGTCGCTTCGAGAGTTGTCGCAAGTGATCGGCCTGAATCCGATCGGCACCCGGTGGCGGTGTCTGCCGATTCTCAAGAGCCCAGCCCGCCCGGAGCAAGCGCGGCATCGTTTCGCGCGGCAACGGTTCCACCCGGCAACGCAACAGGAAACGATCGAACAAAGCGCCGAGAGCGTCGTCTTCTGGCAGATTGTTGGATGCGGAAAAGAAGGAAAGCATCGGCAGGATATGCGTCTCGGCCCCGCGCCGATAGATTCGCTCGTTCAGCACGGTCAACAGATTATTGAGGATAGCACTGTTGGCGTTGAAAAGTTCATCGAGAAACACGAACTCCGCTTCCGGCAGCATCCCGGTTGTCACCGTGGCCACGGTCCCTTCGCGGAGGCGGACGAGATCGATCGGACCGAAGATTTCGTTCGGTTCGGAGAACCGCGTCAGCATGTATTCGAAATAGCCCGCATCGACGGCTCTAGCAAAGGACCGGATCAGGGCCGATTTGGCCGTTCCGGGCGGCCCGTAAAGAAAGAGGTGCTCGCCGGCAACCAGAGCCAGGGCAATCAGATCGATGACTTCCTCGCGGCCGACGTACTCCGCCTTGAGCGGTTCGACAACGGCGTCGTTCAACCGGCGCACCAGATCGGGCTCATTCACGAAACAACCCCTTCCGCGGTTACCGGCATGCTTTTCCCCTGTTGCTGGAAGACAAGCTCGACTACCTCTCGGGTTCGCCCCGTTGGAGGAATCCAGTTCGCCCGCGGCTGGAGCGCAAGCCGCTCGGCATAGAGCATTTGTAGGCCGGAATGGTCGTTGAACATCAGGTCCGTGAGCGGATCTTCGTGAATTTCCGCAGCCGCCCCCGAGAGGGGCCAACGTCTCAGGATATCAACAAGGGCACGCTGGAGTGGGTCGTCCGGTGGACGAATTCGCGTTCGGCGATGGATCGCCGGCAGGAAGCGCAAGCAGAGATCGGCGGAAAGCTGAGCCGACGCGGACGTCGGCTCGATTCGCGAATCGAACAATAACGGTTCATCATCGCGCTCGACAAGATGCCAGCAGGCCAGCCCCACGAACTGCGCCGCCGCCAGTGCGGTCGCCGGCTCGAATGCGAGCGGCGGCCCCGCGATTTCGAGACGCCAATCGTCAAAAGCGTGTTCGAGAAGTTCGACGACGGCCGCGCAATCGGCAGTGCCTATGACTGGCTTCTCGACAAGGATCGCCTCACCCTGAACGAGTAGTTTTTCGAAGAAGAGAATGGGAGACGTCATGGGGCGAAGTATTCCTGCGTCACGGGTGCGAGTTGATTGCTACCCCAAGATTATGAAATGTGGGCATCGTCATCGCAAGCGTTCTTTTGTTTTGAGGTTTTCGAGAGCTTTCCGTCACGTTATTCGAGCCGTAGATCTTGAATGAGGACTTTGAACAAAGGGGCAACAGCATCCAAGGTTGACACCGACGAAGAGAGAAACTTGCGGCCAGCGGGTAGCTCTTGGACGAAATCAGGTACGCACTGGAAGACTACCTCAATATGTATCGCGTTATGAGCGATCTCTGCGACACGGTGACGCTGATTTTTTCAGATAAGTTAACAAAATGTATCACCCACGGAATTTTAACCATGACCAAACGCATTCAGAAGAAATCCAACCCGGTCCAAAAGCCGCCGGATTCCATGGCCGCGCTGCGCAAAGCGATAGCCGGGCAAACGAAAAAGGAACTGGTGGATGTCCTAGTGGAGATCGCTATGGAAGATCGCACGGTTTTCCGGAACTTGAGCACTAGGTTTGACGTGGTATCCACACCAGACGAACTGGTGTCGGCGACGCGTCAAGCAATCGCCGACGCGACCGATTTCGACAAACGGGACGTCAACCACAACTTCGACTACGACCTTGAAGCCTATGGCGAAGTCAAACGAAACCTTGGCCGTTTGATCGACTTGGGAGCGTTGCGGGTCGCGATGGAACTCTCGCTGGAGCTAATGAAGCAAGGAAGCTACCAGGTCGAAATGAGCGACGAAGGACTGATGAATGAAGATATCGAAGACTGTCTGAGTGTGGTCCTCAAGTCTCTCAAGAAGTGCGAACTTCCCGCGGACGAATTGATCGCCTGGTGCACAGCGATGCTCGGCAACGACCGCGTGGAATTTATCGCTAAGAAGGAGATTGAGTCGCTGAGCAAGCGGTTTCAAGCGGATGCGAACAGATAACCTTAGGCCAACGGTCTGCTTTCAATGGGCCACTCCCGGCTCAACATCGACTCGACCACTGATAGTGTTCTTTAGGCCGTACTCGCGAGAGGCACCCGTGACACACTCCTTCTCACGGTTTGGGCGTCTGTCTCATGGTTTCGGCATTGTTTCAGCCTCGGTTGGGCGTGTGGTGAGACAGACGTTCGATACGGGCAAGGATCGGAAGCGCTGGCGTTCTCGAACTATGAAGGAATCGTCGCCGATTGCGTGAACAAAACCTAGCGACAAACATCGAAGGAAGCGCGTGCCGGGGACGAGCCGCATCACCTTCACGGCTGGCGGTGATGTTTGTCGTAGTGATCGAGCATCGCGTCGCCGAAGTCGTTGTCAAAGTCACGGTAGACACAATGAAGATGATTGGCGTCATCTTGAGTGTTATCGTACTCAATCAGGAACGTAGGGCCCTGAATGAGATAGTGGTGTGGTTCTCCAGGCTTGACGCTGCCAGCCCAGATGAAATGGATTTTATCCGTGCCCGCCCGTTCAATGCGAGCCAGGTCCTGATCTGCCAATTCCTTCCGGATTCGTCCAATGTGGACCCGCACGAGCTTCATAAGAGTCTCGCGTTGCTCGGCCGTCATGGCCGACATCGCGACGCCGCGAGGCGTACCTCGTTCGATCTTGCGTTGATTGCCGGTGATGAGTCCGCCAACCGTTTCGGTCAAGAAATCCGGGATTTTGCCAAAGCCGATCTTTCGCTGTTCATCGGTGAACGACTTAGCCAGCGCGCGACCCAATTCGGTTTCTTGTTCCAATACCTGAAGCCCCTTACGCGGCCCGTCGGGAACCGTGGCGGGAATCACACCGAAGAACGACGGAGTCACGGAGATCCAGCGTCCTTTGACTACCGTCACGTTAAGCGATAAGTGAAAACCTTCGACGCGATATCCCCACGTGCCGGTCGGAGAAGGATCGCCAAAGATGGTAAAGTAATATTGGTCGGAGTCACGATAGCTCAGCGGCTTTTTATCGTTTGCACGTAGATAGTCGCCGAGGCTCATGATGGTCAGCGCCTTCTGGTTGCCGGCGTGGCTAAGCGTGGCACTCATCAGCGCGTATCCAAGTTGTCGTTGGCCATCCTTCAGTTGCTTCAAGGAAACGCCGCGCCGAGCGATGGGAAAGAAGTGAAAATTGCCCCGCTCCGCGTCTCGAAAAAGGTACTTCGCCTGCATATCCGGTTCGATCGCATCAATAAAACGCTGGGCGGCAACCGCGAGTTCTCGGGCAATCTCCGGGGAATCAATTGCATCCGGCGGAGGCTGAACCTTGTCCAGCCCGCCTGCCGTGGACAGGAGCGCGACTGCTGCAATCGGAGTAAAGAAAAGAGCGAGACGGCGGTTGAGCTTCATGGTGCTTCTCTTTTCAAGAAGAGTCGGGCGATCCCCCTTCCTGTTACGGAATTAAGGTAGTGTTGATTCGCCTCGCCTTCCAGAGAAAACCAATCCACGATTCGCGTTACAAATGCAGCTTGTAGCCATGGCATGGTGAAGGGGATATTCGTCACGAAGGGGCAACGTTCGTCACCAAGAACGGCGACCGCACTTCATCTTTGGGGAGAACGGCGACCTCGTCATCGCCAAGCTCTCGGCGGAGAAATACGACGAAATCAGGCGGGCGAAACTGCTGGATCCCGTCGGTGTCGGCCTGGGTCGCAGCATAGTCTGGAGTCATCCGGCCTACGCGAATCAGTGCATCTTCACCCGCAACGACAAGGAGATCATCTGCGCATGGCATCGCATGTACTCCGTTACGCGAAGTGATTATGGGGGTGCTCGATCGGGCGCCTCACGGCTTGCCACCCAGCTTCTTGATGGCGCTGCGCATCTCACCTTGGGCGGCCGTATCGGTTTCCGCCTTGAGCGCCTTCTCCAGCGCCGGGAGCGAATTCGGGTCACTGGTATTGCCGAGCGCTCGGGCGATGTAGCCACGGCGGTGCCCGTCCGGTTCTTTCGTCAAAACTTCAACGATCTCGGGGGCAGCGATCTTGGCGGGCGCGCCGATCATACCGAGTGCATGCGACGCTTTCATCCGCACCATCGGCTCTTCATGGTGCAGGTATTTGCGAAGGGCGGCGACCTGGCCGGGCAGGTCTTCGTCCATCATCGCCAGGGCGCCCAGGGCCACCGTACGCGTGACCGGGTCGGCGTCCTCGGCGGCAGCCTGCTTCAACGGCTTGACGGGATCGCGATTAGTGGGGACTGCCTTACCGATGCGGCCCAGCGCCCGCGCTGCCGTCTCCCGAGCTTCCTTGAATTCGTCCTTGCCCAATTGAGCGACCAGCAGCGGAATGGCCGACTCCGCCTTCGTGCCCAAGTTGCCCACGGCCGTTGCCGCCGTGGAGCGAACCTCTCCGTCGGCATCTTTGAGTCCGCTCTGAATCTCCGGCACCAGATGGTCCGACAGATCGGAATGAATGAGTTTCTTCATCGCCGCACGGCGAACATCGACGGTGGGACTCGCCAGGTCGGCCCGCACCTTCGCCAGTTGCTCCACCTTGGGCTCGGCCGGTGCGGCCAGAGCGAAGGCGGAACAAACGAAAACGATGAAGCACGCAACCAATCGATTCATGATGGCCACCCCTGTTTTGAGCACCCGATCCCACGATGTTGAGTTTATCGAATTGTTCGCGGTGCACCGTTTACGTTCCGCAGAAGGTTCGGTACGCGCCGTCTTCGGGTGATGGTTCTTGGTACGGGGCGAGATCGGCTCGCTCTTCATACGGCGAAGCCAAAGCGGCCAGCAGGCGATGCAGCACTGACAAATCGTCGCGATCCTCCGCGGCGGCTAGGGCCTCCTCCACCCGGTGGTTCCGCGGGATGACGGCCGGATTGACCGTTCGCATCAGAGCGACCGCCGAAGTGCTGGACTGGCCGTCACGACTGAGTCGAAGCCGCCAGCGTGAATGCCACGCCTGGAAATCCGGATCCTGAAATTTGTCACCGGCGGGCGGCTCATCCGACGACAGATCGCGGAACGTGTTGGTGAAATCGGCATGGGACTTCTGCATCCATTCAAGCAGCGACTGAATCAACTCGACGTCGCCTGACTCGTCGGTCTGAAGGCCCAATTTCTTCCGCATCCCGGCAAGCCAATACTGTTCATACAAGGTAAAAAACTCGACTATCGCTTCGGTCGCGATGGCGATCGCCTTCTCCTGGTCGGGGTCAATGAGGGGCAACAGGGTCTCGGCGAAGCGGGCCAGGTTCCACTGCGCGATGGCGGGTTGGTTGCCGTAGGCGTAACGCCCGCCATGGTCGATCGAACTGAACACGGTGTTCGGGTTGTAGGCGTTCATGAACGCGCACGGACCGTAGTCGATCGACTCGCCGGAGATCGCCATGTTGTCGGTGTTCATGACCCCGTGGATGAACCCGACGAGTTGCCACCGAGCGATGAGCGAGGCCTGGCGGTCCATGACCGCGCGGAAGAACTCCAGGTACTTTTGTGAGGCGTCGACCAGTTCCGGGTAGTGACGATCGATCGTATAGTCGGCCAACGCCCGCAGGTTCGATTCATCTCGACGAGCCGCAACGAACTGAAATGTTCCCACCCGGATATGGCTGGCGGCCACGCGGGTCAAGACCGCCCCTTTTAATGCCGATGCCCGGTAGACCGGTTCACCCGTGGTAACGACGGCGAGACTACGCGTGGTGGGAATGCCGAGGGCGGCCATGGCTTCGCTGATGATGTACTCACGCAGCATCGGCCCGAGGGCGGCTCGGCCATCGCCGCCCCGCGAGAATTGCGTCCGCCCTGCCCCCTTCAACTGGATGTCCACAAGTCGGCCGGATGGCGTGCGGTGTTCCCCAAGCAAGATGGCACGGCCATCGCCGAGAATCGTGAAGCCGCCGAACTGGTGGCCGGCGTACGCCTGAGCGATCGGCTGAGAACCTTCCGGAAGAGCTTGACCCGCGAACAGAGCCGCAGCCGTTTCCATCGCTATCGCGCCGAGGCTGAGGCCAAGCTCTTCCGCCAACCGGTGATTCAAAATCGACACCCGTGGAGCTTCCACCGTGGCCGGTTTGGCCGGGGCGAAGAGAACGTCCGGCAGCCGTGCGTAGGTATTGTCGAACCGCCAACCCACGTTGCTGTTAGCGCCACCCGATGCGGTCATAGTGTCCATCAATCTTCTCCTGACCATCAAACCAAACGCGTGCCGGCGGTTTAATCACAGTTCCGCCTGTCCAAGATAAACGTAACCGTTCACCCCTCCGCGATCAACTTCGGTCCCGTATTGCCGGCCCGGTGGGCTTTGATGGCTTGATACAGGAAGTCGAGGACTGGGCGCTTTTGAAGCTTGAGTGTCTGCGTCACTGTGAGGATGCGCTCGACGAAGCGGCAGCCGTTGTCGCTGTGGCAGCCGAAAGCGTTCTTCCGCCACAGCACGCCCGGCCGCAGTTGGCGTTCCATATGATTGTTTGTCGGCTCGACG
>Ga0105046_10011459_pt1 | contig 13779 bp, 13 predicted proteins | sample MAT03_FD_78385 | JGI IMG/M metagenome (GOLD analysis project Ga0105046, IMG submission 78385) | Freshwater microbial communities from Lake Fryxell liftoff mats and glacier meltwater in Antarctica - MAT-03 (megahit assembly) | ecosystem: Environmental > Aquatic > Freshwater > Ice > Liftoff... | reverse complement strand
TATGGTGTCCCCAAAATTCCCGATAATTAAGTATGGTGTCCCCAAAATTCCCAAGTATGGTGTCCCCAGAATTCCCTTCTTGTGATGGTTCCTTATGATGGTTATAGTTAAGAACTGACCTATTGTGATGGTTCTTGTTAACTTTTGAGTCTTTACCCGACTGTCTTTCTGAACCGCATGATTGCGACAGATAGTACCGTAAATCCTATGATTCCAAGCGCCAGCATCTGATCCCATAAAATCCAGAATCCGGTCCCTTTCAGGAAAATACCACGGATAATCACCATGTAGAAACGGAGCGGATTCAGCATGGTCAGCCATTGCACCGGTTCGGGCATGTTCTCGATCGGGAAGGCGAAGCCTGAGAGCAGCATGGCCGGGAAGATGACGAAGAAGGCGGTCATCATGGCCTGTTGCTGGGTCTGACTGATGCTGGAAATCAAAAGACCGATGCCGAGCGAGCTCATCAGGAAGAGGGTGGTGGCCAGGAAGAGCAGCAGCAGGCTGCCGCGGATCGGTACGTCAAATACCAGTGCGCTGACCAGACTGATCAGGGCCACGTCGATATAGCCGATAAGTACAAAGGGGAGGGTCTTGCCGAGGATGAACTCGCTTTTACGGATTGGCGTGACTATGACCTGCTCGATGGTGCCGATTTCTTTTTCCCGCACAATGGCCATGGAGGAGAGCAGCATGGTGATGACAAAGAGGATGTTGGTGATGACCGCTGGAACATAGAAAGGTGGGCTTTCCAGGTTTTCGTTGAACCAGGCCCGGCTGGCCAGCTGCACCTGGCCGATGCGGGGCGCATTGCCGCTGTGCTTCTTGATGAAATCTGCCTGCAGCCGGGTGTTGTATTCATTGGACAGTCGGCCCAGATAACCCATGACCACGCCAGCCGTGTTGGAATCGCTGCCGTCCAGTAGGGCCTGCACCGACGTGTTTTCTCCCCTGGCCAGTTGCTGGCTGAAACCGTGCTCAATCTTGATCACCACACGCACCTTGCCATAGTCCAGCAGTGCGGTGGCCTCGGTATCGTTGTCAATACGCTGAGTCAGCCGGAAATGCCCGGAGGAGGTCAGAATTTCTGTAAGCTCACGGCTTGCGCTGCTGTTGTCCCGGTCCATAACAGCAGTGGGGATGTTGCGAACATCCATGTTGACCGCATAGCCGAAAATAACTGTCTGCAATGCAGGCAGCACAAACAGCACGATCCTCATGCGCGGGTCGCGAAAGACCTGGATGAATTCTTTGATCAACATGGCTCGGAGACGTTCAAACATTTTTACAACCTTTTGCTTACGATTCCTTCTCCCTCTGGGAGAGGGGCAGGGGTGAGGGAGATTCTGATCTTTCTTGCAGCAATCTGTAAATATGCTCAAGGACAGATTCCGCATTTGTTTGTTGATTTCGCAGTGTACGGGCAAACGTGAGAATTTCTTGTGGTACTCTTTTGGGCATTAAAGGATCCCTCATCCGGCCTTTGGCCACCTTCTCCCAGAGGGAGAAGGGACTGGCTAAACAATTTTCTTCCTGAACTTCCTAACTGCCACGGCCATCACAATCAAACCGAAGGCAACCAGAAACAGCATTTCAGGCCAGAGTACAGCCAGTCCCACATCTTTCAGATAGATCCCGCGCAGTATAGTGACAAAATAGCGGGCTGTGATGATGTGGGTCACTGTCTGAATCGGCAGCGGCATGTTTTCTATCGGGAAAATGAATCCGGAGAGCAGGAAGGCCGGTAGTACGGTGGTGACAATGGCCAGCTGGCTGGCCAATAGCTGGCTTTTGGTAATGATGCTGAGCAGCATGCCGAAGGAGAGGGCGCCGAACAGGAAGATCATTGCCAGTGGAGTCAACAGCCAGAGACTGCCTCGGATCGGCACGTCGAAGACAAATTCTCCGACGCCGATGCAGAGCAGCAGGTCCAGAATGCCGATACAGAAATAGGGGATCATTTTTCCCCAGATCAGTTCGGCGGCTGTTACCGGCGTTGCCATCAGCTGTTCCATGGTGCCGGTTTCCCACTCGCGGGCAATGCAGAGTGATGTCAGGATGGCGGCCATGATCATCATGACAACAGCGATCAAGCCGGGGAAGATGAAGTTGCGGGAAACCATGTCGCTGTTGTACCAGACACGCGGCACCAGTTCCAGTGACGGCACTTTCGAGTGTGCTCCGCTGCGTTGCAACTGTTTCAATGCAATCTGACGTGAATAGGTCTGGGCGGTTGCGTCGGCATATCCCAGGGCAATGGTGGCTGTGTTGGGATCGCTGCCGTCCACTATTACCTGGACAACGGCCGGTTCACCCAGAGATATTTTGCGGGCAAAGTCAGACGGGAGCACCATCGCAATCAAGGCGTCACGGTTGTCAATAGCCTGCTCGATCTGGTTGTAATTGGAGACATGTTCTTTTAGGTCAAAGTAGCGGGAACCGTTGAAACGGCTTATGAATTCGCGGCTTTCAATGCTGTTACCCTGGTCCCAGACCACCAGCGGAACCCGGTCCACATCCATGGTCAGGGCGTAGCCAAACAGGAACAGCAGCAGCATCGGCATGCCGATCCCCATCATCAGACTGCGTGGATCACGCAGGACGTGCAGGAATTCCTTTTTGGCAACGGCTTTCAGTCGGCGCAGGTTCATGGTTTGTTAATACCATGGGAGGATAAAAATGAAAGAAAAATCAGCGATAAACCTCATCATGGCTGCCAATGTCGAGCAGGATTATCTCATTCTCGGTGATCAGCAGGGTTAGCGTAATGCGGTAACTGTAGGTAAGGCTGATTGCGTGACATCCCTTGAGTTTGCCGGTTAAAGGGTGCAGACGCAGGTGCGGCTGGAAATGGTCCTGTTGCAGGTCGGCGATGACGGAGCTGAAGCGAGTTTTGAGGTCGGGATGCTTTGAGAAAAATTTACGTGCCTGTCGCAGGAATTGTTCCGATGTTGTGATTGTCAACACCGGCTATTCCCCGTCGAGAGCTTTTAAAAGGTCGTCAGGTGTTGTAAATTTACGAACTTTTCCCTGTTTAACCTCGTCCAGCGAGGTGCGTACGCGAGCCAGATAACCCTCATTAGCCTCAGCCACCAGTTCCTGATAGCGTTCCTCGGTAAGCACCACGTACTGGGGTTTGTTGTTTCTGATTATGTGTACGTCACCCTGTATGAGCAAGCTGTCAACAGCTACGATACCCCGACGTTTAATGTCCTGCGCTGGTATGGTATTCATTTCGATACTCCTAACGGTACTTATTTTAATACTTGTAAGAGTATCATTTGGCAAAAAGTTGTGCAAGAAGTTTGGAGCTTCACACCCCGATATCCTCATTCCAAAGCTCTTTCCAGCTTCAGTTGCAGTGCTGATAATATAAACCTAAAAACGGATTTTGAACCGCCGAACTTTCAAGTGGTTTTCATCCGGAAAAGGTGTTTTTTATTCTGGCGGAGTTAATACAATTGATCTGATTGGAATTATTATCACATTTGGCGGAATAGGGAAGGGATTTGTCTTGTGTCGGGGAAGCGGCTGCAATGCCTGCAGCACCCCGCCTTTGATGGCAGGGTGCCCTGATCCTGGAATTTACATACTGTCTACTCCCCAGACCGTAAAGCTGGCCCCGCTGCTGTTCATGCCGATGCGCGGCACCGGGTAGCTCGACATACCGTCAACTCCCAGGAGGGTTGACACCAGAGAGGCGCTGCCCCAGCCCGAGCCAATGCTGTACTTGTTGGATCTTACGGTGCTGTAAAAGTTGGAACTGTTGAGGATTGTATCTGCCTGGTACCAGACGGCTATGGCGTTACCGGCTGCATCCATTTTTACATGTGTGTCGGCAACAAACGGGCTTGTGTCATCACTGGTTTTTACAGATGTAGCCCATGTTCCTCCGGAAAAACGATTGGTAAAGGTAAAGCTGCTGCTGATTCCGTCCTGCTGCTCCCAGACAGTTATGGCATTACCGCTTGCATCTATGGCCACGTCAGGACTGTAGCAGTTACCTGATATAGTAGGATGGTTGGAAATCAGCGTGTCTGTACCCCAGCTGCCTTGCGGTGTGAAACTGATGGCCCGGATGCCGCCCTGGTTCCAGTCACAACAGCATAGCCATTAATGTTGATGGCAACGGCGGTTTGTCCGTAAATACTGGTCACATTCCCGGCTATGCTGTTGACTTTGACGATAGTTCCATTCCAGCCGGTTGCAGTACTGAACCTTCTTACCATGACATCCATCGGGCCGTTTGAGGTGGAGCCATCGTCCTGCCCTTCTGTCCAGACCGTCATGCCGTCACCGTTGGTATTCAGGGCAATATGCGGGGATGCTAATGATAACGGCGTTGTTGTCAGTCGGTCCGCGGGCGACAATCCTGTAAAATCCGGAAATCTGTTCTACCCAGACAACAATAGCGCGCCAGTTTGTATCTACGGCAACGTCAGGATCATTGGCGATGATGGCGTCCTGATTACTCCAGAACTGAGCCTGCGGAGCAGAATTGATAGCGGTGATTGATGAACTGAGCAGGGTTGCACCGCTGTTTATATCGGTGATACTGACGTTGGCGGCTCCATTGGTCAGAGTTACCTGGATATTGTCAAACAACAGATCGAGACCGGTATGATTGGCAGTAAAGATCTTGTATGGCTGGTTATGGGTTTGGGTGTGCAGTTGGGTTCTGATTGAGTGTGAGGTGTGAAAAAAATGCGTAGCTTGTCGGCGCGAGGAATACCTTGTTATAGAATTATTATGGTTGTTTATTAATATGTTGCAGGTCGTGTTCCTCAATCATGGCGATAAAAACATCCTCAAGAGTTGGTTGAATACCATTGATAGAACGCTCCTGCTTCAATTCTGCCGGCGTTCCAATGGCAACCAGTTCTCCACGGTAGATCATGGCCAGCCTGTCGCAGTACTCGGCTTCATCCATGTAGTGGGTGGTGACAAAAACGGTCACCCCTTTGTCAGCCAGCGAATAAATCAACTGCCAGAACTTGCGGCGGCTGAGCGGGTCAACGCCTGAGGTTGGTTCATCCAGAAATATGATCGGCGGCTCATGCAGGATGGCGCAGCCAAGGGCCAGTCGCTGCCGCCAGCCGCCGGACAGTTCACCGGCATTGGAGCTGCGGCGCTCGGTCAGGCCTGCCATTTCAATCACCCATTCGGTTCTCTCCCGTCTTTTTTCGGGCGAAAGCCTGTATACCCCGGCATAAAAGGCGATGTTCTCTTCTACGGTCAGATCCTCATAGAGCGAGAAGCGCTGGCTCATGTAGCCGATATTTTCCTTGATCTTTTCCGGTTGGGTGGCAATGTCAAAGCCGGCTACGGTTCCGCTGCCTGCGGTTGGTGCCAGAATGCCGCACATCATGCGGATGGTGGTTGACTTGCCAGCCCCGTTTGGTCCCAGAAAGCCGAAGATCTGCCCACGCGGCACTGTCAGGCTGACATTGTCAACGGCGGTAAATGAGCCAAAGCACTTGGTCAGATTGTTGAGGGAAACAGCATCCCCTTCTGCTGCAGTGGCTGGGGCATTGCGATGACTGAGTTCGGCAGAAGATACAGAAGAATCTATTCTGCTGATCACATAATCTTCCAGAGAACAGTTGTTGTTGGTCAGTTCAACAGGTGTGCCGCAGGTCAGCAGCTTTCCGTTATGCAGCAGGCCGACCCGATCACAGCGGGCCGCCTCATCCAGGTAGGCCGTGGCCACAATGATGGTGACCCCTTCACTGCGCAGCTCATTGAGTATGCGCCAGAAATCGCGGCGTGAAACCGGGTCAACACCATTGGTCGGTTCGTCCAGCAGCAGCAGTTTCGGTTTATGGATCAGGGCGCAGCATAATCCCAGCTTCTGCTTCATGCCGCCGGACAGTTTGCCGGCCTGACGGTCTGTAAAGGGCGCCATACCGCTGAAAGCCAGCAAGTGCTCGGTCCTAGCAATTCTTTCAGATTTTGGGACATCAAACAGATCGGCGTAAAAGCGGATGTTTTCAGCGACGGTCAGGTCTGGATAAAGGCCGAAACGCTGGCTCATGTAGCCGATCTCACCTTGTACCTGAGCCAGTTTAGTACTCAGGTGTCCAAGTATCTGCGCCTCACCCTCGGTCGGGTCCATGACGCCGGTCAGCATGCGCAGGGTCGTGGTTTTGCCGGCACCGTCGGAGCCGACCAGGCCGAACAGTTCGCCCTCTGCAATTGAGAGTGTCAGGCTGTCCACTGCGGTCAGGTCATTGAAGCGTTTGGTGAGATTTTTGGTAATTACTGTCATGTTATATCCAACTTTTAGCTGAAAATATTCTTTCTCACTCTGGACATAATCGCTAACTTTGAATTTTAGTCCCTTCCCCTTCAAGGGGAAGGTTAGGATGGGGATGGGTTGTTTTTTGGTAGCTTGCCCCGGACTTCAAAGCTCCCTCATCTGACCTTCGGCCACCTTCTCCCAAAGGGAGAAGGGATGTGGCTAACGCTTTTCGTTTTCCAGGATTATGACCGCATCAGCAGGCATGCCAGGTTTCAGTTCCATTTTGGGATTGGGTAGAGTGATTTTGATCCGGTAAACCAGCTTGACCCGCTCTTTTTCTGTCTGAACATTTTTAGGTGTGAACTCGGCTTGAGCAGAGATAAAGCTGACCTTACCTTCAAAGGCACGTCCAGGCCAGGTGTCAGTTGTTATACGGGCTGATTGACCAACCTTGACTCGACCCAATTCGTTTTCCGGGATGTAGGCCCTCAGCCAGACTTCATCCATTTTTCCGATGGTTAAAACCGGAGCTCCAGGGGTCAGCATTTCACCCGCTTCTGCGTGTTTGGAAAGCACAAGTCCATCCAGTGTTGATGTTAATACAGTTTGAGACAGCCTGGTCTCGGCGATTGAAAAACCGGCACCCGATGATTCGGCACGGGCGCGTTTTTCTTTAACTGCATCCGGTCTGGGACCGATACGCAGCAATCTGAGTCGCTCTTCAGCCTCACGGACAGCGGCAGCAGTGGCGTCGCGGCTCGCACGAACAGTATCCAGTTCCTTCTGCGGAATAACCTCCCGTTTGAAAAGCTGCTCCATACGTATGGCATCTTTTGCGGCCCTTTCTGCATCGGCTTTTACGCGGGCCAGGGCCGCTTCTCCCTGGGATATTTCCTCACGTCTGCTGCCGGCTTGAAGGTCAGCCAGACCTGCCTGTGCTGCCCGGTGGTCCGCTGCCCGGGCATTGCGTTCATCACGCAGTTCGTCATCATCCAGGCGGGCCAGAATCTGTCCTGACTTGACAGATTCACCCTCATCCACCAGTCGCTGTGAAAGTCTGCCGCCTACTTTAAAAGCCAACTCGACAGAAGTGACTTCAATTGTTCCTGATACTTTTAACTCATTCGCAATTCCGGATTTATGACGTGTCATCAAAAATACAACTGCAGCGATTATCAGAATACATATAAGAACGATGACCGCTTTTTTGTTCATGAACAGGTCTCCTTTGAGTCGTAGCCCTGATGTACGTTGAGCTTCCGAGTGAGCTGCAACGAAGCAAAACTGGCCCGCAGTAGTTTTGTAAGAGGCTCATTTGCAATTAATGCCAGTACTTTCAACGTGTGTCAAGCAGGCATGAAAGTTCAGAATGCAAAACAGCGGATGAATTTGCACATGCAATTTACTATGGTATTGTCAAGGGTATATTCATAATGAATTTTTCAATTGATAAAATATCTGTTCTGCTGGACAGGCACAATAAAGCTGAATTACCAGAAGACGGCAGATCCAGGGCCGCAGTGGCGATGGTGTTGCGGCAGGGGGAGTGTGGAGTAGAGTTGCTGTTTATTCAGCGCGCAAAACACGAAAAGGACCCCTGGTCAGGAAATATCGCTTTTCCCGGCGGAAAAGCTTTACAAGGTGAGGGGTTGCGCCAGGCCGCAGAGCGGGAAACCGCTGAGGAGATCGGTCTCGATCTGGCAGAGGCATTGTATTTGGGGCGTATGCCGGAAGTAGTTGGATCTTATCTTCCTGTTCGGGTCACCTGCTTTGTTTACTGGCTGCCGGGGCCGCCAGGTCGGCTGGAGCTGAATTATGAAGTTTTTGATATTTTCTGGGCAGGTCTGAATGATATTATTGCCGCAGAAAGTCAGATTCTTTCGACTGTGAATTTTGGAGGTGAGGCCTTTGAAACACCGGCAATAAATCTTTTGTGGCCCGGAGCACCTGTATTGTGGGGATTGACGTACCGTTTGACCAGGCAATTCATAGATAGCTGCCTATTATGCTGATCTCGTGCTTGCTTTTTTCATTAAATTGGGTTACTGGTAATACCAATATTGATTAGTTAATAACCAGTCAGTTATATTGATCGCAACTCAAATTTAACAGGAGGTAATACCACATGAGCGAAAGAACAGGAATCATCACATTCAAAGGCAATCCATTGACATTGGTCGGACCGGAACTAAAGGTTGGAGACAAAGCACCAGATTTTGCCGTAGTTGATAATGGATTGGCACCTAAATCATTGGCTGACTATGCCGGCAAAATCAAAATTATATCTGCCGTTCCGTCGCTGGATACACCTACCTGTGACACAGAAACCAGGCGCTTTAATCAGGAAGCCGCCGGATTGCCAGGCAATGTTGTTTTACTCACGATCAGCCTTGATCTTCCATTTGCCCAGGCTCGTTGGTGCGGCGCTGCCGGTATTGATAAGGTCGTGACACTTTCCGACTACCGCGACCGTTCCTTTGGCAACGCCTATGGCGTGCTGATCAAGGAACTGCTCCTGCTGGGGCGTGCAATTTTTGTTGTGGATGGGGATGACGTAATCCGTTATATCCAGATAGTACCAGAGGTTGCTTCTGAACCTGAGTATGCTGCAGTGATTGAAGCTGCTAAAAAATTACTCTAGGCTTGCAGATGCTTCCTGAAAAAAAACTAATTCGGCATTAAGGTCAAAGGAAAAATATTTATGAGTGCAGGAAAAGCAGGTATCGGTTTCGGTACAAAGATTATGATTCTGGTGCTTGTCAGCAGTATCGGACTGGCAACTATTTCATGCGCAATCGCTTTGAAATTGTATGTCGACTCATACCACAGCTTTATAGATATGTACAAAAAATCACAGTTTACGGATTTTGACATTGCCTCCAAAAGTGAGGTGGAAGTTGCTACCACCATGCTGCAGGGGATTACAGAACGTCAGCAGAAGGGCGAAATGTCTCTGGATGATGCCAAGAAGCTGGGAGCTGACCTGTTGCGTGCCATGAAATACGGCAAAGAAGGTTATTTCTGGGCAGATACAACCGAAGGTGTCAACGTGGTTCTGCTCGGTAAACCGATTGAGGGAAAGAGCCGCATTGATCTTAAAGATGCCAAAGGCAAAGAACTGATCAAGGAAATCATTGAGAATGGCAAAAAGCCGGGCGGTGGTTTCACTGACTACTGGTTTCCTAAGGCAGGAGAGACAGTACCTGCACAAAAACGTAGCTACTCGCTTGAGTTCAAGCCTTTTGGCTGGGTTATTGGAACCGGCAACTATGTTGATGACCTGGATGCCATGGTCAAGAAGGCTGCCGATGAGAGCATGAAAAGCCTGAAAAGCGGTATTTATATGATTCTTGGTGTCACTTTAGCACTTGCCATCATCATCTCAATTGTTTCTGTCTTTGTTACCAGGCGACTTCTGAGAGCCATCGGTACGGAGCCTGCTCATCTGGCTGAAATTACCCATCAAGTTGCTGCAGGCGATCTGACCTATCGTTTTGAAATGGACAAGGGTGGCGTCTATGAAGCCATGCGTCAGATGGTCGTACAGTTACGCGATGTTATGGACAAGGTCAATAGAAGTTCGCAGGATGTTGCTTCCGCATCGGTAGAGTTAAACAGCAATGCCGAGCAGATGGCCAGTGCTTCACACGAGGTTGTTGGGCAGGCTAACACCGTTGCTACCGCCAGTGAAGAGATGTCTGCCACCAGTATGGATATCGCAAATAACTGTCACCGTGCCGCTGAAAGTTCCAACCAGGCCAGCAAAACCGCCCAGGCCGGTGCCAGCATTGTCAAGAATACGGTTGATGGTATGACCCGTATCGCCGACAAGGTTCGCAGTTCTGCAACTGTAGTTGAACAGCTCGGAACCCGTTCCGATCAGATCGGTGAAATCGTTGCAACTATTGAAGACATTGCTGATCAAACCAATCTGCTGGCTCTGAATGCGGCTATTGAAGCTGCCCGTGCCGGTGAGCAGGGACGCGGATTTGCGGTTGTTGCTGATGAGGTCAGGGCCCTGGCCGAGCGTACATCACGTGCAACTCGTGAAATCGGTGAAATGATCAAGAATATTCAGAGCGAAACCCGTAAAGCCGTTGCAGCTATGGAAGACGGCGTGCGTGAAGTTCAACAGGGAACGACTGAAGCAGCCAGATCTGGACAGGCTCTGGAAGAGATCCTTGAGAAGATCAACGAGGTTACAGTTCAGATCAGCCAGATTGCAACGGCTGCTGAAGAACAGACCGCAACTACACGTGAAATTTCCAACAACATTCAGCAGATATCCGATGTAGTGGAGATGAGTGCTAAAGGTTCCATGGATATCTGTCAGGCATCGTCAGGCCTTTCACAGCTTTCGGTTGACCTGCAGGATATGGTCAGGAAATTTAAAGTCTGATTGTAAGATTAATTATGTAGAAACAAAACAGTCCCTGGAGCTGATCAGCTCCAGGGACTGTTTTGTTGAGTTCAGAAGCTCACGATCTGATTGCTAGAGCTCTTTTTCTACGTTCCTGATTAATAACGAATTCAACACAACCATAACAGAGGACAATGCCATAGCCAGTCCGGCAAACTCTGGCTTGAGTGTAATTCCAAAACCGGAGAAAAGACCGGCTGCAACAGGAATACCGATAACATTGAAAAACAGGGCCCAGAAAAGGTTCTGCTTTATTTTTGCAAGGGTTACCCGACCTATTTTAATTGCTTTGACCACATCCATCAGGTCGTCACGCATCAGAACAATATCACCGGTCTCCTTGGCGATGTCCGTACCACCTCCAATGGCAATGCCTATTTCCGCTGTTGCCAGAGCAGGTGCATCATTGATACCGTCACCCACCATGCCGGTTATCATGCCGCTCATCTGATACTCTTCCACCACCTCTTTTTTGCGGCCAGGCAAAACTTCCGCTTCAAAGACGTCAACGCCGACCTGTTTGGCCACAATTTCGGCCACTTCCTCATGGTCTCCGGTGATCATGCAGGTCCTGATCCCCATCGCCCTCAGTTCTTCCACAGCCTTTTTAGAAGTGGCTTTGAGAGGGTCTGTGAATCCGGCCACGCCGACAAGAGTTGTACCGGCAGCAACATAGATTAACGATTTTGCGGAATTTGCCATGGCAGCCGCCTTTTCAATCAGCGGTTTCATGTTGACTTTTTCCAGATCCATTAAACGCTCATTGCCAACAGACAGGCGAAAACCGCCATAGTTGCAGGTAATGCCGTAGCCGGGCAATTCTTCGAAATCTTCCGCCTGTCCAGGTTTGATACCGGCCTCTTCTGCGGCTCTGATTACTGCCTGGGCCAATGGATGTGTTGAGTAGGCTTCTGCTGTTACCAGACATTCCAAAAGGCGGTTTGAGTCAACGCCTGCTGCTGCTGCCAGGTCTGTCATTACCGGTGTTCCGGTGGTCAGGGTGCCGGTTTTATCCAGCAGCAGTACCTGCATCTGTGAGATTGTTTCCAGGGCTGAGCCCTTTTTAATCAGGATACCTCTACCAAGCGCGACACCACTACCGACCATGATGGCGGTTGGTGTGGCCAAGCCCATGGCGCAAGGGCATGCAATTACAATCACCGCGATGGCAAATTTCAAGGCAGTTATGAATGCTGCATGCATGGGGAAAAACCAGATTATAAAAGTCAGCAGCGATAGTGCGATAACTGCCGGAACAAACCAGCTTGAAACAGTGTCTGCAAAACGCTGGATCGGGGCTTTGTCCCCCTGTGCCGCCCTTACCATGCGTACGATCTGTGACAGAAGTGTCGCTTCGCCAACGCGAGTGGCCCTGACCCAGATTACGCCGCTTCTGTTGATGGTTGCACCTGTTACAGTGTCACCAAATTTCTTCTGCGCCGGCATGGACTCGCCGGTTACCATGGATTCGTCAACAACGCTATTGCCGTCGATTACTTCACCATCAACCGGTATGGTTTCACCGGGTCTGACTACTACGATATCATCGACTCTGATGATGGAAGCCGGAACGTCTTTTTCGCCATCATCTGTTACAAGACGTGCTTTGTCAGCCTGCAGGTGCAGCAGTTTTCTGAGCGCCTCTCCGGCTTTGCCGCGCGCCCTGGCTTCCAGATATTTTCCCAGTCTGATGAAGGCGATCAGCATGGCTGAGGTTTCGAAAAAGAGCGGCTGATTGGGCCCGAAAAGGCCGATGTAAGCCAATAGGGAATAGAAATAGGCAGCCGAAGTTCCCATGGCGACCAGCACGTCCATGTTTGTGGTGCGGTTTTTCAGGGCATTCCAGGCGCCACGGTAAAAAATAAGTCCTGCCGAGAACTGAACAGCAGTAGCAAGTATAAAATTAAGCTGCATTACGGCACGATTGTGATGCATACCCATTGTCAGCATGATCGGAAGGCTAGCAATCAGTGTGAAGACCAACCATTTGAACTGTTTGCGTAGATTGTCGTCAGCGGATGTTTCGGAGTGGTTGATTTCGACAGGTGTATAGCCTGCTGAATGAACTATGGCAAAGATTTCTTCTATGGAGAGCTGATGCGGATCAAAACTGACCAGGCAGGTTTCATCAGCCAGGTTGACTATTGCCCCGGAGATGGATCTGTTGTCCAGTAGCTGTTTTTCAAGTTTGTTTACACAGGAAGCGCAGTGCAGGCCCTGAACACCAAAGGTAATTTCCCCGTCCGGTTCTGGCAGCACGGCACCGTAGCCCAAATCTTCTATATAGGTAACTACGTCGCTTAGCGGGGTAACTAACTCGTCATGGTCTATGTTCAGTTCTTCAGAAGCAAAATTGACAGTTGCCGATATTACTCCATCAAGTTCTGAAAGCTTATTTTCGATCTTTGCGGCACAACTGGCACATGACATGCCGGTGATCCTGATTACGTTTTTTGACATATATGACTCTCGGGATTAAATCATAAGTTATTTTAGAATTTTCCAGGGTGTTAGGTGGAAGGTTGAAGGGGGATCTGCGTATTCACAAACATTCATCAGCCTTTAGTCTATTAACCCGCTTTATCTTTTAAAATTTCCGTTAAAATAGTGGACCCAGGTGATTTTGATTGTCGCTGCAATGGGCAGGGCAAGCAGTATCCCCCAGAAACCAATCAGTTCACCCAGTGACATGACCATAATAATGGTCATTAACGGATTCAGGTCCATTGATTTTTTAAAAACCAGCGGTTTGATGATATACCCCTCCACAAAGTAGATCAACGAGAAGGAGCCGATCGTTTGCAATACTATTGCCAGTGTCTGGTATTTGAACCAGGCAAACATGGTTGCAGGCACTATTGCGATCAGGATTCCGATGAACGGAAGTGTCGAGGCCGCTCCGGCAAACAGGCCGCAAAAAATAGGGTGCGGAATCTCCAGCATATAGAGTGCTGCTGTAGTGAATATGGCTACAATTATGGAGATAATAGCCTGCCCGCGCAGGTATCCGCCGATACTGCCGTTAACTTCCAGGCCGATATAGGTGATAATATCCCGACGATTGTCAGGCAGGCATGAGGTTAGAGTTGCCAGAATGTCATGTTTGTAATAGAGCATG
>Ga0105046_10011457_pt1 | contig 13780 bp, 7 predicted proteins | sample MAT03_FD_78385 | JGI IMG/M metagenome (GOLD analysis project Ga0105046, IMG submission 78385) | Freshwater microbial communities from Lake Fryxell liftoff mats and glacier meltwater in Antarctica - MAT-03 (megahit assembly) | ecosystem: Environmental > Aquatic > Freshwater > Ice > Liftoff... | reverse complement strand
CGCCGGAGCATCCGTTGGTCGCGTCGATCACGACGGCGGCATGCAAGGCGACGGTCGATGCCTACGTCGATCGCACCGCGCGTCGCAGCGAGCGCGAGCGCCAGGTCGAGGCGCAGGGCGGCGCGAAGACGGGTGCGTTCACCGGCGCGATGGCGATCCATCCGCTGACGGGCGCCGAGGTTCCGATCTGGATTGCCGACTACGTGCTCGCGGGCTACGGCACCGGCGCGATCATGGCGGTGCCCGGTCACGACGAGCGCGACCACGCGTTCGCGAAGGCGATGGGCCTGCCGATCCGTCGCGTCGTGCTCGGATCTTCAGCGCCGATCCCCGACGACATCGAGACCCAGGCGTTCGTCGGCGAGGGGACGGCCGTGAATTCGCCGCTCATCGACGGGCTGCCGACCGCCGACGCGAAGCGCAAGATGATCGAAGCGCTCGTCGGCGACGGCAAGGGCCGCGCGCGCGTCACGTACAAGCTGCGCGACTGGCTGTTCTCGCGTCAGCGCTACTGGGGCGAGCCGTTCCCGCTCGGCCACGCCGCGGACGGCACCGTCTTCGCGGCGAACGAGCTGCCGGTCGTGCTGCCGGAGGTCGCGGACTACGATCCCTCCGAGGACGGTGAGCCACCGCTGTCACGCGCGACGGCATGGAAGGCGCTGCCCGAAGGTGCGGTGCGTGAGACCAACACGATGCCGCAGTGGGCGGGGAGCTGTTGGTACTACCTGCGCTTTTGCGATCCAGGCAACGGCGCGCTGCCATGGTCGCCGGAGGCGGAGCAGTACTGGATGCCGTCGATCTGTACGTCGGCGGCGTCGAGCATGCGGCAACCCATCTTCTGTACTCGCGCTTTTGGCACAAGGTGCTGTTCGACCTCGGCCACGTCGGCGAGCCGGAACCATTTCGCCGTCTCGTCAACCAAGGGATGATCCTCGGCGCGACGTTCTTGCCGCTCGATCGGCGCAAGGACGAGACCGGCAAAAAGCTGTTCTTCTTACCGCATCAGGTGCAGGAGCAGCCCGATCCCGACAAGCCCAACGCAGGGATCGGCGAGTCGAGGTGGGTCGTATCGGAGACGGGAGAGCCCGTCGAGATCCAGTGGGACAAGATGTCGAAGAGTCGCATGAACGTCGTGAACCCCGACGAGGTCATCGCGACGCACGGCGCCGACTCGGTGCGCATGTACGAGATGTTCATGGGCCCGCTCGAGCACAGCGCGCCGTGGCAGACCGAGGGCCTCGCGGGCGTGCATCGATTTCTGCAGCGCGTGTGGAAGCTGTTCCACATCACCGCGCCCGAAGATTCCACCGAGCCCGATCGTGCGCGCGAGGTCGTGCCCGGCGAAGGCACGCCGCGACAACGGCGACTGCTGCATCGCACGATCGAGGACGTCACCGCTCGCATCGATCGCTTCGCGTTCAACACCGCGATCAGTGCGCTCATGGTCTTCGTGCGCGACATCCTCGCGCCCGCCCAGGGTCCGCAGGAGTCGGCGCTGCCGCGCGATGCGGCTGCGCAGTTCTGTCTGCTGCTCGCGCCGTTTGCGCCCCACATGGCCGAGGAGCTGTGGTCCCAACTCGGCAACCAACTTGGAAACCAACTTGGAAACCGACGGACCCTCGCGTACGAGCCGTGGCCCGCGGCCGATCCGGTGTGGTTGGCCGACGACACGTTTACGCTCGTCGTCCAGATCGACGGGAAGTGGCGGGCCGAGATCGCGGCGCCCAAGGCGGCCAGCAAGGACGAGCTGTCCGCGCTCGCCCTGGGCCACGAAGAGATCCAGCGCAAGCTCGAGGGTCGGGTACCAAAACGCGTGATCGTGGTGCCGGGTCGCCTCGTGAACTTCGTGCTGTGAGCGCCGACCAAAGAAAAACCAAGCGACCTCCGCACGCGTGCGCCGATTGCTGGCCCTCGCGGTGTCCTAGTCTGGTAACGTGGGAGCTAGGGTCCGAACCCTGTCGCGCGATCGGGGGATCGCGGCTCGGCCCCACCAATTACTGCCCCGCGCGGGGCCTAGTTTCGGGAGTCTGGACATGACACGCAACGCACACGTCGGGATCTTCTGGAGCGGTGTGGCCCTCTGCTTTGCCGCCAGCTCGTGTGGCAAGGACCGGGGTGAAGAGGATGAGGAGTCGGCGGACTCCGTCTCGTTGACCAGCATTTCGACCACGGCCGCCACCGACATGACGATCGATCCGAGCGGTGAGGTCGACGAGACCGGCATCAAGCTCGACGCCGGCGCGGCGACCACGAGCAGCGGCTGCGGCAGCGTCGACCGCGGCTGCACCGACAAGATCGATCTGCTGTTCGTGATCGACAACTCCGGCACGATGGCGGCCGAGCAGCTCAACCTCGCGCTCAACTTCCCGCGCCTGGTCGATCGCCTCGAGACCCTCGAGGACTCGGGCGGCAACGTGGTCAATCCGGACGTGCAGATCATGGTGACCACGACGGATTTCGGAAATCCGCTGTGCACGCCGTTCCAGCCGGACGGCTACGAGCCCGCGCGCGGCGCCCCGACGGTCAGCGGCTGCAACACGCGCATCGCCGACTTCACCGGTCTCGGCTCGAACCCCGACGCGGTTCCCGAAGCCTGCACGACGGTCTGTCCGACGGACATCGTGCCCGCCGATCCCTTCATCTCGTTCGGTCCCAACGGCAACAACGTCCCGCCTGACATCGACCCGGCAGACATCAACGGCGACGGGATGCTCGACTCCGCCGTCGCGCAGGCGCTGTCGTGCATCGGCCCGCAGGGCATCAACGGCTGCGGTTACGAAGCGCAGCTCGAGACGATGCTGCAGGCGCTCAATCCGAACGCCGACTGGAACACCGGTGAGCGGCCGTTCCTACGCGACGGCGCGCTGCTCGCGATCGCGATGGTCACCGACGAGGTCGAGTGCTCCGTTAAGGACTACTCGATCATGGAGGACGAGGCGTTCCAGGAGACGAACCCGGACAACGCGAACAAGCAGGCGTCGTCGGCGATCTGTTGGAACGCGGGCGTGAGCTGCAACGGCCCCGATGCGAACGGCATCTACAGCGACTGCACGTCGATCAACGACGAGAAGCTGCAGCCGATCGAGCGCTACACCCAGTACCTCGTCGACGATCTGCGCGAGAACCAGAACAAAGAGGTCATCATGCTCGGCATCCTCGGCGTGCCGCTGGTGACCGATTACAACGATCTGCCGCCCTTCAACCCGATCGCCGGCGGCGAGCTCGATCTCGTCTACCGCGACTGGGTCGACGGCACGTACCCGGCCGGCGACATCTTGCCGCTCGAGGCGGCGGACGGCGTCACGGCCGCCGACAAGCAGTTCGACTTCGGCATCGGACCCGGCTGCACCGGCGTGCCGGACGTGATGGGTATCTCGACCGGCCAGGGCACGCCGAACACACGCGTGATGGAGGTGTGTCACTCGCTCGACTACGTCGACGCGGGTGGCAACGAGAAGATCAGGTGCTGCATCACCTCGATCTGTGATTCCGACTTCAGCCCCGCGATCGACTGCCTCACCGGCATCATCGGTGAGTCGATCGTCCCGCCAGGCTGATTGCGTTGCGCGCCCGAGCCGCCGCGGCGCTCGTGCGTGCGCGGAAGGTCACGGCATGATCCTGCGAATCTGTTGTGGCCCATGGGGGGCTCTGCCAAACTCAAAGCGCCGTTCGCCATGAACGGTGGGTGGGAACTGTTGCCAATGAAACGACTTTTTTGCGTCTCCGCGGTGCTTGCCGCTTCACTGGGTGCGACGAGCTGCGAGGCAACTCGCGATGAGGTCGCCACGATGTCCGATTCTGCCGAGGACACGACGTCGGCAGTCACGACCCTCACGACGAGCGCGACGACGTTGACGACGTCCGCGACCGACGAGACGTCGGCCGACACGACCGGCATGACCATGAAGCTCGACGTGCTCGAGAACACGACCGGCAACATGCAGTCGTGCCAGACCGATGGCGATTGCGTGATGATCGATCTGCTCTTCGTGATCGACAACTCGGGCACCATGGGCGAGGAGCAGCTCAACCTCGCGCAGAACTTCCCGCTGCTCATCCAGCAGCTCCAGGAGATCCAGGATTCCGCGGGTAACCCCGTGTTTCCGAGCGTCAACATCATGGTGACGACGAGCGACTTCGGGCACCCGCTGTGCACGCAGTTCGAGAAGCCGGACTACGAGCCGCGCCGTGGCGCGCCGGTGTACGAGGGCTGCAACGCGCGCATCAATCGCTTCACTGGCCTGGGCAACAACCCGCTCGTCATCGAAGAGGCGTGCACGCTCGCGTGCCCGGCCGACCTCGCGCCGGCGGATCAGTTCATCCACTTCGACTTCGCCGGCAGCAACGTGCCGCTCGACAACGTCGGGCAAGCGCTGTCGTGCATCGGCCCGCAGGGCATCGACGGCTGCGGCTACGAGGCGCAGCTCGAGTCGATGCTACAAGCGATCAACCCCGAAGCGTGCTGGAACGAGCCGAACAACCCCGGCTGCGATGAAGACCCCGAGTGGGGCCAGTTCGACAAGCCGTTTTTGCGCGACGGTGCACTGCTCGCCATCGCGATGGTCACCGACGAGGCCGAGTGCTCGGTCGAGGCGCCCGGCGGGTTCACGTACTTCACGAGCCCGGACAACAACCAGTACTGGGAGGTGAACCCGAACGGCGATGCGCCGCAGGTGTCGTCGGCCGTGTGCTGGAACGCGGGCGTGAGCTGCAGCGGTCCGGACGCCACCGGCGCGTACACCGACTGCGCGTCGACGGACAACGGCGTGCTGCACCCGACCGACCGCTACATCAGCTATCTGCAGTACCTCGTCGAGGAGCAGAACAAGGACGTCATCATGCTCGGCATCCTCGGCGTTCCCGAGGTCACCGAGCACAACACGCTGCCGCCGTACGAGCCGATCGCCGGTGGCGTCTACGCGCTCGAGTACCGCGAGTGGGAGCAAGAAGACCTGACGCCCGCCGAGGTGAAGGACGGCGACACGGTCGAGGAGAAGATCTGGGAGTTCGGCAACATCGCGCCGGGCTGCTCGAACAACAACGGCAGCGCGATCTTCCCGACGCGCATCCAAGAGGTCTGCGAGAGCTTGAACGTGCCGGACGACCCGGACACGCAGGAGATCGACGAGAGCGCACCGCGGTGCTGCATCGAGTCGATCTGCGACGACAACTTCAGCCTGGCGGTGCGGTGTCTGACCGGCGCCATCTCGACGGCACTGCCGCCGCCGGGCTGAAGTAAGCCGCTTGAGGAAGCAGCGCTCCTTCGCGAAGGCGAGGGGGCGCTTCTTCGTTGGTTCAGCCGGAGGCGTTCTTGCGCATGTGCGTGCTGCCCTGGCGCGTGACCTTGAGCCGCCGCTTGAGGCCAGTGCCCTCGACGTGCACGAAGCCCTTGGCGCGGAGGTTCCGCAAGATGATGCGTAGCTGCTCGGCGGTCAGGTTTGCCAGCGGGCCGATCTCCGACTCGCGCAGACCGCCGCGCTCGGCGAGGCAGCGCAGCACGCGGATGTCACCGTCGGGGACGTCGGCGCGGCGCCGGATCACCATCGCGCCCGGGTCGCCGAGATCCATCACCGGGTTGCCCTCCGCGTCGTACTGGATCTCGCCCGGCGCGGGCTTCGCGGGCTTGTTGGGCTTCGGCCGGCGCTGACGCGCGGTGTCGATCAGCTCTTGGACGGTGAAGATCTCGAGCACGGGCGCCATCGCGGGGTTCGCCCGAATCGCGGCGATGAGCTCGCCGAGTGTCGCGTGATCCGGCAAGGATGCGATGACGTCGCGAATGAGCTCACGCAAGGATTGCCCCCACGCGTCGTCGGCCCCGGTGATGGCCGGTTCGGTCGGTATCGCAGCCTCCGGCTGCTGCTCGGGATGCCCCATGCGCTTGCTCTCGACTCTGCGCGTCCGCTCGAACGACCGCTCGCGCGGGCATTCGTCGGGTTGGTTCGCCACCCCTTCTATGCCCCCACGACATCGTGCAGGGCGCGGGCGAATCCACCGCGAACGGACGTAACGACAGCGATCTTGCAGCGACCAGCACCCACTGTCAACACCCGCGGCGCTTGACACCCGCGGGCTTTGGCGGGGATGAAGCCATACCGAGGGATGGCGATCTGGCGGCTGGAGATCGAGGCCCGTGCCCATGTACGCGACGCGCTCGCCGTCGAGACGGCCTCACGTGTAACGCAATGGCTCGGCCTGGTACCCGCGGCGATCTACACACGCAGGGTGTTCCATCTCGATCTCGGCCTCGACGAGGCTGACGCGCGCCGTGTGCTCGACGCGTTGGTCGATCCCGTCGCCCAGCGGGGCGCGCTCGGCATGCTCGACGATCCGTGGCCGGCGCAGGCGCTCGTCGTCACGGTCGGGTTCCGGCCGGGCGTCACCGATGCGGTCGCGACGACGGTGAAGCGCGCGGCGCAGGATCGGCTCGGGCGCTCACTCGTCGGTGCGGCGTACAGCTCGACGATGTTCGCGCTCGTCGGTCTCGGACGCGACGAGGTCGAGCGCGTCGCGAACCGACTCCTGCACAACCCGTTGATCCAGCGGCTGCGGATCGACGCGCTGCCGCGTGTGCTCGATCTGTCGGTCGCGCGCGCCGACACGGCAGGGGCGGGCGCAGTGCGTGTCGCAAGTGTTCCGATGCGCGACGCGAGCGACACCGAGCTCGCGCGGATCTCCGAGCAGGGTGTGCTCGCGCTGACGGTGCAGGAGATGCGCGCGATCGCAGCGCACTTCCGCGAGCGTGGCCGCGATCCGACCGATGCCGAGCTCGAGTGCCTCGCGCAGACGTGGAGCGAGCACTGCAAGCACAAGATCTTCGCGTCGCCGATCGACGTGCACGAAGGCAGCGACGTGCGGCGAATCGAGCGCGGGCTGTTCCGCACGTACATCCGCGGCGCGACCGAGGCCATCGCGGAAGCCCGGCTCGCCTCGGGGCTCGATACCGCGGACGAGCCGTGGCTCGTGTCGGTGTTCCACGACAACGCGGGCGTCGTTCGCTTCACGGCGGATGATCACCTCGTCTACAAGGTCGAGACCCACAACTCGCCGTCCGCGCTCGATCCCTACGGCGGTGCGATGACCGGCATCGTCGGGGTCAACCGCGACAGCTTCGGCACCGGGCTCGGCGCGGATCTCCTGACCAACGTGTGGGGCTACTGCTTCGGTGATCCGCGACACACCGGTGAGATGCCGACGGGGCTCATGCATCCGCGACGCATCCGCGACGGTGTGCACCGCGGGGTGATCGACGGCGGCAACCAGTCCGGGATCCCGTACAGCCGCGGCTTCGAGCTGTTCGACGCGCGCTATCTCGGCAAGCCGCTGGTGTTCTGCGGCACGGTCGCGGCGATGCCCGTCACCAGCGCTGGGCTGCCGACCCACGTCAAGCGGGCGCAGGTCGGCGACGTCGTCGTCATGATCGGCGGGCGCATCGGCAAGGACGGGATCCACGGCGCGACCTTCTCGAGCGTGCGACTCGACGAGAGCGCGCCGACGCAGGCGGTACAGATCGGCGATCCGATCACGCAGAAGATGATGTTCGACATGCTGACGGTCGCGCGCGAGCGCGGACTCGTCACGTCGATGACCGACAACGGCGCGGGCGGGCTGTCGTCGTCGGTCGGCGAGATGGCGACGGCGACCGGCGGCGCGCGGATCGACCTCGCTCGGGCGCCGCTGAAGTACCCGGGGCTGCAGCCGTGGGAGATCCTCGTCAGCGAGGCGCAGGAGCGCATGACCGTCGCGGTCGCGCCGGCGATGCTCGGGGAGTTCCTCGCGCTCGCCCAGCGCTACGAGGTCGAGGCGACCGCGCTCGGCGAGTTCACCGACACCGGACGGCTCGAGGTTCGCTACGGCGAGCTCGAGGTCGCCGATCTGCCGCTGGCGTTCCTGCACGACGGTGTGCCGCTGCCGGTGCTGCATGCCGAGCTCGACGCACCGTCCGCGGTCGTCGCAACGGGGGACGATGGTCCGATCGGCGAGCGAGTGCTCGCGCTGCTGCGCGCGCCCGAGCACGCGAGCGCCGTCGATCGCGTGCGCCACTACGACCACGAGGTGAAGGGGCTGTCGGTCATCAAGCCGCTCGTCGGCGTGCGGCGCGACGTACCGTCGACCGCGTCGGTGATGCGCGTGCGCCACGGTCGCGACGAAGGCGTGGTGCTCGGCGAGGGCATCCATCCGTTCCTCGCGGCCCACGACGCCCATCAGATGGCGATCGCGTGCGTCGACGAGGGCGTGCGCCGGGTGATTGCCGCGGGCGCACGCACGGATCGCATCGCTGCGCTCGACAACTTCTGCTGGCCGGATCCGGTGCACAGCGACCGCACGCCCGATGGTCGCCACAAGCTCGCGCAGCTCGTCGCGTGCTGCGAAGGGCTGTACGCCGCGTGCTCGGCGTACGGTGTGCCGCTCATCAGCGGCAAGGACTCGATGAAGAACGACGCGACCCTCGGCGGGGTCAAGATCTCGATCCCGCCGACGCTGCTCGTGAGCGTGATGGGACAGATGGTCGACGTCGCGACGGCGCTCGATCTCGTCGCGCCGGCCGAGACCGAGCTGTGGCTCCTCGGAGCGACGCGCGACGAGCTCGGTGGTGCGAGTATCGGGCGCGTGCTCGGGCGCGATGGCGGACGTGCACCGCACACGGATCTCCGCGCGACGTGGGCGAGCTACGTTGGGTTCGCACAGCTGCGCGACGCGGGCGTGGTGTACAGCGCGGCCGCGCTCGGGCGTGGCGGCCTCGCGCTCGCGCTAGCCCATGTCGCGCTCGCGACGGAGCTCGAGCTCGACGTGGATCTCGATGCGGTCTCGCGACTGTCCGATTTCGCGACGCTGTTCTCCGAGTCGACGGGGCGCATCCTGTTCAGTGCGCGCGCCGGTGATGCGGCGCGGATCGCTGCGACGCTCGGAGATTTCGCCCAGCGGATCGGCACGGTCGGGATCGGCCAGGGCGGGGTCTTGCTGCGCCGTGGCGGGCAATCGGTCGATCGCATCGGGATCGGAGCGCTGCGCGCCGCGTTCGACGGTGGGCTCGCCGGGTTGTGATTTAGTACGATGACGTCCATCGATGGAACGTCGTCGCATCGCATGCGCATGGGTGATGGGCTTGTGGCTGTGCGCGTGTACGTCGGGGCCGCAGCCCGCCGTGCCCGATAGCCCGCCCGCGACAGCGCCGACTGTCGTCGCGCCACCAACACCGCCGCCGCCGACGCCGCCGGTGGCCGCGACACCGAGCGCCCAAAGCACGTGGCGTGAGCCCGCGGCAGCTGTGCGTGACCTCGTGCTCGCACCGCCGACGCCGGGCGCATGGATCGATCCGACCGGCGCGCGTGTGCTCGTGACACACGCGGCTGCGATGCCGCCGATCGCCGAGGTCGCGCGCACGTTCGCTCCGCTCGCGGGCATGCGCATCGACGAGCGTCGCGGCGCGCAGCGACGAGTTCGCACGCTCGCGGGGCTCGAGATCGTCGATGTCGCCGACGGTGCCGCGACGAAGATCGCCCAGGACAGCACGATCTCCAGCCCACGATGGTCGCCCGACGGCACCCGTCTCGCGTGGCTCGTGCTCGCTGACGATCGCGTCACGCTGTGGTCCGCGAAGGCCGATGGCACCGATGCGCGAGCGATCACCGACGTGCTCGACGTGCTCGCGCCGGCCTTCGATCTCGCGGGCACCGAGATGCTCGTGGTGGTGCCAACGGCGAAGGGGCCGGCGCCCGATCGCCGCAGCCTGCCGAACGGTCCGGTGATCGAGGACGCCGCGGGCGAGCGCGCGCAGAACCGGACGTACCAGGATCTGCTCGCGAACGAGCGCGACGCAGCGGCGTTCGAGCACTACGCGACCGGTCAGCTCGCGTGGGTGAGCCCCGATGCCCCAGATGGCGTCGGCGCGAAGCCGTTCGGCGCTACCGGGATGTTCTCCGAGTTCAGCACGTCGCCCGACGGCACGCTCATCCTCGTCGAGCGCGTGCGCCGGCCGTTCTCGTACGTCGTGCCGTTCGAGCGCTTCGGTCGGGTCGTCGAGGTGTGGGATCGCAGCGGCAACGTCGTCGCGACGATCGCCGATCAAGAGCCCGCGGAGACGATTCCGATCGACGGCGTGCGCACGGGTCCGCGTCAGCTCGAGTGGCTCGCGACCGAGCCGGCCACGCTCACGTGGTTCGAGGCGCTCGACGACGGCGACCCGCGCAAGCAGGTGCCGCATCGCGACCAGCTGTTGCGCGCCGAGGCGCCGTTCACTGCGCCGGTCGAGATCATGAAGCTCGAGCACCGCGCGCGCGACATCTCGCCGCTCGAAGATGGCAAGCGAGCGCTCGTACGCGAGTACGATCGCGATCGGCGGTGGACCACGACGTGGATCGGCGACGTCCGCCCCGGCGGCGCGGCGACCAAGCTGTTCGATCGCTCGTCGCTCGACGCGTACGGCGATCCCGGCACACCGGTCATGCGCACGCTGCCGTCCGGTCACCACGCGATCGCGCTCGCCGACGACGCGATCTTCCTGCACGGCGACGGGGCGACGCCGAACGGTGATCGGCCGTTCCTCGATCGCATGGTGTTGGCCGACAAGGCGACGACGCGGCTCGTCGCGTCCACCGACGACACCCAGGTCGACTTCGTCGGCTTCGCTGGACCGCCAGGTGGCGATCGTTTCGTGGTCTCGCGTCAGTCGCAGGAGGTGGCGCCGAACGTGTACTTGCTCGCGGCAGGCAGCGAGCGCGCGCTGACGACGTGGCCCGAGCCGCATCCCAGCATGCGCGGCGTGACTCGCAAGCTGCTGAAGTACAAACGCGAGGACGGCGTCGAGCTGTCCGGCACGCTGTATCTGCCCGCGGGATCGCCACCGCCGGATGGTTGGCCGCTGCTCGTCTGGGCCTATCCGATCGAGTTCAACGATCGCGACACTGCCGGGCAGGTGCGGGCCGCGACGAACGTGTACCCACGCGTCACCGCCAGCTCACCGCTCGCAGTGCTCGCCGCGGGCTATGCAGTGCTCGACGATGCGGCGATGCCGGTCGTCGGCGATCCCGAGACGATGAACGACACGCTGCTCAAGCAACTCGAGGGCGCGGCGTCGGCTGCGATCGATGCGGCGGCTGCGACCGGCGCCGTCGATCGCACGCGCGTCGCGGTCGGCGGGCACTCGTACGGCGCGTTCATGACCGCGAACCTGCTCGCGCACACCGAGCTGTTCCGCGCCGGCATCGCCCGCTCCGGCGCGTACAACCGCACGCTCACGCCGTTCGGCTACCAGAGCGAGCGGCGCACGCTGTGGGAGGCGCCCGAGACGTACGCGAAGGTCTCGCCGCTGCTGCATGCCGACAAGATCGACGAGCCGATCCTGCTGATCCACGGCGAGCTCGACGACAACTCGGGCACGTTCCCGCTGCAGTCGCAGCGGCTGTTCTCCGCGATCCGCGGGTCGGGTGGGGTCGCGCGACTCGTGATTTTGCCGGGCGAAGCGCACGGCTACACGGCGCGCGAGAACCTACTTCACATGCTCGCCGAAGAGATCGACTGGCTGGACGCCCACGTCCGCAAGCCTAGTCGGTAAGTCAGGGGAAGCGGCCCGCTTCCCCCCCCGTGCCGGCACAGCCGTCACGGAGCCTCCCCCTTGCCATCGCTTCGCTCCTGTCGCGCCGCGCGATCAAGAGGGCGATGGTTCACGCCCCGCCGACCGAGGCCTTCGCCTTGGTCTTGGTCTTGTCCTTGTTCTTGTTCTTGTTCTTCTTGTCACCGTGCCCGAACGAGATGTCGAGGTAGATGTTGAAGAGCTGGAAGAACTGGCGGTAAAGGCCGTTGGCCGACGGCTGACGCGTCGGTGACTCGAACTTGTTGAGCGCGCTCTTGCCCTTCGTGCTCGTCTTGAAGAACGCGAGCTCGGTGGCGGTGAAGGACAGTGCGAGGTTCTTGATGATCTGCCAGCGCACGCCCGCCGACACGCTCATCTTGTGCATGTCCATCAGCGCGGGATCGAGGGTCTCCAGTGGTACGGCGCTGCTGTCGTAGCCGAGCCCGACGTAGCCCTCGACCTCGGGCACGAACCAGTAGCTGCCACCGACGCGCACGCCACCGGCGTCCTTCCAGAACCGCGGCAAGTGCTGCACGACCGACGGATGGGCGTCGCCGCCGAAGCTCTCCGGATCGTCGAGCGCCGCGTCGAAGTTCTCGAAATCGCAGTTTCGATCCGCGACCTCGCGATCGAGCACGCACTGGTTCTTGAACACCGACCATCGGGTGTAGTCGGCGAACACGCGGATCTCGTACTTGTCGGTCGGTCGCGCGCGAAAGCCGATGCGCAGGATGTCCGGCATCGTCTGGCGCAGCTCGACCTGGCTCTGCGACGGAGGTGCAAGCGCGAGGGTGTTGTCGAGCGTGCCCTTGAGCTTCATGCCGCCGGTGATGTTCGGCTGGCTCGTGTACGACAGACCGATGAAGTACTTGCCCTTCTTCATCACGTCGTAGATCGCACCGATGCCGAAGCCGCCCTGCCAGCCGGCGACGTCGATGTAGCTGCGACCCTCGACGAGTCGGCGATCCTCACCCTCGCCTTGGACGAGCGTGTCGGTGCCGTCGGCGTTGCGGGCGCGAATCGTCTCCACGTTGCTGCGGATCACGCTGCCGGTCAGTCCGAGCGAGAGCCCGATCTTTCGGATGTTGAACGCGAGCGCGCCCGTCACGTACAGCGAGCGGATCGTGCCGTCGATCGAGTACCAGCGCTGAACGCCGTCGACCGCGCCGGGGAAATCCGAGTTACCCTTGTACGCGGTGTTCTGGTCCCATACGGCGGAGCCGCCGAACGGGAAGTACATCGCGAGTCCGCCGTAGATGAAGTTGGTGCCGAAGTCGCTGCTGACGCCGACGAACGGTGCCGCGACGGCGTTGAACAGTGTCGCCTTGCCGTCGTTCGCGCCGGGCGCGATGTCGGCGGTCTGCTGCGATTCGCTCGCCGGTCGGTCGTAGTTCGCGAAGCGCAGCGCGATCGTACCGTCGACGAAGATGTGCGTGCCCTTGCTGAGGCCGAGACCCGCGGGGTTGTAGTAGATGGCCGTCGGGTTGTCGGTCGTCGGGTGACCGTGCTCGCCACCGAATCGCGCCGCGGCGATTCCCGAGGCATGAGCACTCGTCGACCACGTCGCCGCCGTCACGCCGAGGGCGATCCACAAGCTCGTTTTCATCGCTCCGAAAGTCGCCATCGTTCTTCGTTCCGAATGGGGCCCAGGTCGCTCCCTGGGCGGATGGCCTCCGCCCTCGACGGGTGCGGCCGCGGGAACTCTACACCACGGGCCGACTTGGCCGGGGCGAGAAGTTGGGGCATCATCCCGGCGGCTCGTGGCGCGGTACCGCGTCGGCAGCCGGGGTCGTCCATGATTTCGCCATCCATGATGTTGCCGTCCATGATGCTGCGGGGCCCGAAACCGGTTTTCGCTCCGACGCTCGTGCTGTTCGCGGCCGCGTTGTCGACCGGTTGCCCGAGTCCCGAGGCCGGCGAGAAGTATCAGTCGTTCCTCGATGAGACCGAAGAAGAACGCGAGGACGCGGCGAACGTGAAGATGGACCAAGGCGGTGCCTTGGCGGACGTCAACGGCACTTTCCTGCTCGCGCTCTCGGCCGTGATCGCGGTCGAGAACCCGCTGCAGTTCTACGCCACCGTCACCTTCACGCCGAGCGCCGACGGCGGGATGCTACAGATGAATCTCCAGCCGCTCAGCCTCTCGCAAGGCGAGACCACGGTCCCGCGGCTGCCGGTCGGCGAATCGCTCGAGATCGGGCCGGTCCCCGT
>Ga0105046_10011455_pt1 | contig 13781 bp, 17 predicted proteins | sample MAT03_FD_78385 | JGI IMG/M metagenome (GOLD analysis project Ga0105046, IMG submission 78385) | Freshwater microbial communities from Lake Fryxell liftoff mats and glacier meltwater in Antarctica - MAT-03 (megahit assembly) | ecosystem: Environmental > Aquatic > Freshwater > Ice > Liftoff... | reverse complement strand
CGGACACGGGTATTCTTCCTTATCCCAGCGGGATAAAATCATATAGCCCAAGGTTGCGAAGCCCGGGGCGAGCTACCTTGGGTGTCCGCACCCCGTATATCAACCCTGTAAGGGTTTAATCAATCCCAGAGGTAGCGTTCATCGAAGTCAATCCCATATAGGCGCAGGAATTGACGAAGTTCATCCTGAAAGGAAATTTTCCGATGATGTTCCTCCTGCCCCGCAATGTAATCTCGAAGAGCCGGGATATGAGAGAATCCTATAGAGAAAACCCCGTAACCTTTCTGCCAAGTAAAGCCCTGTAAACGGGGACTCTTGGATTTTATCCAGAGAGAGGAGCTTCGTTTAATCTCTTTTAACCATATCCGAGGCATTACATGTCCGGGATAAAGAACAGAGAAAATGGACATGATCCTCAAATCCACCGACAATAAGCGGCTGGCAATGAAGATTTGTAAGGATACCTCCAATACACGCAAAAAGCTCCTCACGGAGTTGTTTTTCTGCAAGAAACGGATTTCTGTCCTTGGTTGAGAATACGGTATGAACCAAAATCTGGGAGAGGGACTGGGACATGCGCTAAATCATGTGAAAGACTTGAAAAAATTCAACTGTTTAAAAATCCAACATCCCCTCTACCCTCTGATTCAACCCCGATGGGGTAGGAATACTATTTGGGTTTACCCTGGGTAGCCCAGCGGTGCGCGGGCAACCCAGGGCTATAAGATTTTCATCCCTTCAGGATGGGTGAATTGTCCTGACTATTGTGGATTTTGGATGTAATCCGGGCGGCAGGATTTCAGGTAATTAAGGCCGTGGACTTGGCCGGTCATTTCGAGGGCATCCTTGTAGATATTATCATGCCACCCTTCGATATCGATAGAGCCACGGTACCCGGCCAAGAGTAATTCGCTGATGATATCCGTCCAGTTTGTGTCACCAAAACCGGGGGTACGATGATGGAACCAATGTCTCGGGCCACCGCCGCCGATGCCTTCCTTTTTGATGATGTCCCAATAGATGGAGCTGTCCTTGCCGTGGACATGGACGATTTTCTGTGACCACTGACGCAGTTGAGCCATCGGGTCGATGAGCTGGCCCATTTGATGGCAGGGCTCCCATTCCAGCCCGACATGATCAGGGTTCCCGAGCGCGTCGAACATGAGTTCCCACGCCATAGGATTATGGGCGATATTCCAGTCCCCGCGGGACCAGTCTCCGCCCATGGGGCAATTCTCGAACCCGATTTTGATGCCTTTATCGGCAGCACGTTTGGCGAGGGGTCCAAAGACTTCCTTAAATTTCGGGATGGACTCAGGGATGGGTTTATCCGTGATCCGCCCGGCAAAACCGCAGACTGTGGTGGCCCCGAAATATTCAGCGGCATCGATGGCTTGCTCAAAGGCTTTGGCCGTGGCGGGGTCCATGAGTGGATTACCAAAAGGTCCGAGGGAATCAATAATGGCACCGGAGCCTTCCAGCACGGGTTTGAGTTCCTCAGCCGTTTTTTTCAGGTCGGTAATGCCCCAGTTTGGCCAGCAGGTGAGCTGGAAAGATTCGAATCCGTGGGGCAGGATTTGTTTGATATAAGGAACGGCTTTATCCCCTGGGACGAGGGTGCCGATCCGGATCATGGGATTTTCTTTCATGGGATAGGTGAAGAGTGGGTTAGATAATTCCGAGAATCGGGGAGGGGAAAATTACTCGCTCTCTGCGGGGGTAGGAGCGGGAAGTTTCGGCGCGATGGGCTGGACAACGGGGGCTGTCGGGGCGGTTTCCGGCGTGTCTGACGCAGAAGGCGGGGTAGAATCCGTATTTGAGGGTGTCTCTGTGGGAGGAGACGGTGCATCAGTCGGTGGATCCGCTCTGACCACCTCGACACGCCCGTCTTTCGGGTTATAAGAAAGTTTTTTACTTGCGGGTAAGGGGGGGAATGAACTGATGTAGCCTTTTTCGATGAGTTCATTTAGGCTGATCGGGTAACGGTTTTCAGTCGTAAAAAAGATTTTCACAACAGCCGAGACGGAATTTAGGGCGAGCATTTCCTCCGCGTGGGATTGGGCTCGGAGTGCGGCCGTGACCGGATCAGAAGCCTCCGGATTGGCACTTTGATTTGCTAAATGATCTGCCGCGGTCGGAATATCGGGTTTACCACAAGCAACCACGAGGAGAAGGGAGACGATTAATAAAATATACGGGGATAGGGTTACCATAAAATATTGTGTTTATTTAGAAAGTATTCATTTTATTCGTCAATGCAAATAAACAATTGTATTATTCCTGCCTATAATGAAGAGAATCATATAGGAGCTGTTATTTCCGTGGCGGCGCAATTTGTCCAGAAAATTTATGTAGTGGATGATGGCTCCAGTGATCGTACAGAGCAAATAGCTGAGCAGGCCGGAGCGGTGGTGATCCGTCTCAAAAAGAGGATCGGGAAAGGTTATGCCCTGAGGGAAGGAATCAGGCATGCCCTGGCCGGAGGTGCTGATAACCTTATTCTGATGGATGCCGATGCACAGCACGATCCGCATGATATCCCCCTATTTTTAAAAGAATCGATCGATTTTCCCCAGTCCATGATTATCGGGAATCGCATGGGGTCTGCGACATCGATGCCTTTAGCCCGGAGGCTGACTAACCGCCTGATGAGTATGATCCTCTCGCGGATATCGCGTAAACGCCTGTCCGACAGCCAGTGCGGGTTCCGATTGATCCCGGCGGGGTTAGCCCAGCAGTGGAGCCTCGAAAGTAATTATTTCGAAATCGAGTCGGAGATGATCCTGAAAGCGGCGGCTTTGGGCTGGGATATCCACCAGATGCCCGTTTCCTGCTCTTATCGTCACGGGCGACAAAGTCGGATCATGCCCCTTTTGGATTCGTGGCGGTGGTTGAGATTTATCATGAGGGGTGTACTCTCCAAAGCCCGGTAATCCCCTGCAATGGACGGACGCCTGCGTCGGGTAAGATTCTTGAGGTCCCTAAAAAAATCAAATGGCGCTTTTCCGGGGCTTTGATATACAGGGGGGCATGCAAAATGGAAAAATCACGATTCTGGCTAGGATTCATGCAAAACCCGAGCATTCAGTAAAAATTAAGGAATGGGTTATGACAAAACTCATCCCCCAGACACGTGCCGAGCCGGGATGTCTCCAGTATGACTTTCATCAATCCCATAATGACGAAAACCTTTTTGTTTTTTTTGAGAATTTTAAAGATCAGGCGGCTTTTGATTTCCATGCGAATGCCCCCTACATTAAAGAATTCCTCACGGCGATGGAAACGATGACCCGCGATGGCGGTGTGAAAGTCGATATCCTTCATCATATTGCCTAACCCCACGGGACTCTGGAATTCATGAAAGGGCTGAAATTATTTATCGGGATCGAACTCCTGCCCTTTGTATTTGCCCTGAGCCAGACATTTTTCCAGACGATCTCGTCCATGGGGGATCCGGGTTTATTTCTGGAATCCCGGTATTTCATCTTCTTTATGTCGGGTTTTTTAGCGTGGGTGGTGATTTTTTTTACGTTACCGAAGCCGATGCGCCTCTATGTGCTGGGCCATGAGTTAACCCATGCGATTTGGGTTCTCGCCATGGGCGGGCGTGTGACGGGGTTCAAGGTGGGTAAGGATGGAGGGTATGTACAGACGGACACGGTGAATTTCTGGATCGCGCTGGCGCCGTATTTTTTCCCGATCTACACGGTTTTTCTCGTGATCATTTACGGGCTAAGTAATCTCGTTTGGGATCTCGGGCCATATCTCGTCTGGTTGTATTTCCTGATTGGATTAACATGGTCCTTCCATGTGGTTTTCACCCTAAAAATGATTCCGACAGTGCAGCCGGATATTACCAGTAATGGATGGGTGTTTTCCCTCGTGGTGATCTACCTGATTAATATCCTGATTATCTGGTTATTCCTCCTTTTTGTCGTCCCGGAATTAAAGTGGGGGAGCAATTTGCTTTTGCTTTGGGAGAATACGGTCGCTGCATATATATGGGTATTAAAAACGGTTTACCGGTTTTTTATGGACATTTATAGTTATATTCGATGAGTCATCTCATATAATTATACATTTTTTAATGATGACGCTTGCGGTTCCTCCCGGACTTTGCTTAAAAGGTCGTATATGTTATTGAGCGAAATGCTCACATCAAATGTGATTATCCCGGAATTAAAAGCCACGGACAGGTGGAGCTGTATCGGTGAGCTTGTTGATTGTGTCGTTGCTGCTGGGCATTTGTCCGCAGGTGACCGCAAAACCGTCTATGACCTTCTCGTGAATCGTGAGATGCTCATGACCACGGGGATTGGCCACGGCATAGCGATTCCGCATGCTTCTTATGACGGGACAAAAACGATGGTGGCCGCTTTTGGCCGTTCTTTATCAGGTATTTCTTTCGAGGCCCTCGATGGTAAACCCGTCCATTATGTCACCCTGTTAGTGGTGCCAAAGCTCCAGTTCCAGACACATTTGAGGACACTATCCGTTTTGGCGAAATTCTATAATGATCCCGCCCGCCGGACTCAGATAGACCAAGCAGGGTCATCAGAAGATATTGCCAAGTGTTTCCAAGTGCCGATTGATTAATCAGGGCACACCCGGAAATTCTTCTGGATTAATCCGCCGGATTTCTTCATTCCTCTTGGTTAGATTATGAAATTGGTTCCATTGCAAATTGCAGAAGTGTTTTCCCCCGTCATTAACCAGATCGCCGGGCGTGATGTCCCAGTTGTGTCCTTGATCAAACCCTGCCTCGACGCACAGTTCGGCGATTACCAGTGTAATATCGCCATGGTTTTGGCAAAGGAACTTAAACGTAATCCCCGTGAACTTGCCGAACAAATCATCAAGGAGACTGATCTCACAGCGATTTGTGAGCCCCTCGAGATCGCGGGAGCAGGCTTTATTAACCTACGCTTGAGGAAAGATTTCCTAGCATCGTGCCTGACCCGGATGGTCACCGAGCAAAACCTCGGTGTGGACAAGACAGAAAAACCTAAAAAAATCGTTATCGACTTCTCCTCGCCGAATGTCGCCAAACAAATGCATGTCGGCCATATCCGGTCCACCATTCTCGGGGATACCCTCGCAAGTATCTTGCGTTTCTCAGGGCACGAGGTCATTACTGATAATCATATCGGCGATTGGGGAACCCAATTCGGCAAATTACTTTTGGGTTACAAAAACGATTTGGATAAGGCCGCTCTCGACCGTGACCCGATTGCCGAACTCGAACGCCTCTACAAACTCGTGAATGACCAATGTGAGAAAGAGAAAAAGGAGGAAAAGAGCGAAACGATCCATGCCGCGCGTGAGGAGCTGCGCAAGCTCCAGGACGGAGATTGTGAAAATCTGGAACTCTGGGAACGTTTCATCGAAATGTCGAAGGGCTCTTTCGACCGTATCTATACCCGGCTCGGAGTGAGATTTGACTATACCCTGGGGGAGAGTTTCTATAATCCGAAACTTAAGGCTGTCGTCCAGGAACTCATCGCCGCGCAAATTGCCCGGGAGAGCGAAGGGGCTATTGTGGTATTTTTCGACGGGGAAAAAGAGCTGGGGGATAAACCTTTCCTGATCCAGAAAAGTGACGGGGCGGCCCTATACTCCACCACCGATCTGGCCACACTCAAATACCGTATGGAGGAATGGAAAGCCGACGAAATCATTTATGTGACGGACAGTCGTCAGCAGCTGCATTTTAAACAGCTTTTTGCCACCGCAAAAAAATGGGGTATTGATGTCAAACTCACCCATGTCTGCTTCGGCACCATCCTCGGCCCCGATAATAAGCCGATTAAAACCCGCTCGGGTGAACCGGTCAAACTCGTCGATCTTTTGGACGAAGCCGAGGCTCGCGCGGCAAAATTAATCGAGACTAAAGGTGAATTCACTGATGACACCAAAAAGCAAATTGCGCGTGTGGTAGGGATTGGTTCACTCAAATATGCCGATATCGGGCAGAACCGCACACTTGATTACGTCTTTGACTGGGACAAATTACTCTCCCTTAACGGGAATACCGCTCCGTATTTGCAGAATGCCTATGCCCGGATCCAGTCGATCTTCCGCAAGGGACAAGTGGAGCTATCTGGTGTGCCCGAATGGGAGCTTGTCGAGCCACAGGAGATTACCTTAGGCAAACACTTGCTGCGTTTTGGGGAACTCCTCCAGGTGGTCGTGGAGGATTATCGTCCGCACGTGATGTGTACCTATCTTTTTGAACTCGCCCAGATGTACCATAGTTTCTACGAACATTGTCCGGTCCTCAAAAGCGAGGGCAATTTGCGTGAGTCCCGCCTGCACCTTTGCGAGCTGACCGCAAAAACCCTCCAGACGGGATTGGCCCTCCTCGGGATCGAGACTGTCGAGCAAATGTAAAAAAGCCCGCGTTTTTTGTCGTTATAGGGAAGCGAGTCTCGTGAGAATCTCTCTCGTGTCTTCCCAGTTCTTCCGCCGGATTATTCCTCGATGTGACCGTCTTTCCAGAGCTCTTCCAGGGCGTAGTAGCGGCGTGCGTCAGGGTGGAAGATATGGACGTAAACATCCCCGAAATTCAGGATGATCCATTTACTTTCGACTGTGCCATCCCGTACAATACAAGGGGAGGACGTGTGTTTCATCTGGAATTCGAGTTCCTCAGCGATCGCTCTGATTTGTGGATCGGACATACCGGAGCAGATCAGGAAATAATCAGTGAATGAAGTCAGGCCCTCGACATTAATGATCACGGGGTCTTCTCCTTTTTTGTCTTCGATGAGCGAACGCAATTTGCGTGCGAGATCAAGACCCGGTGAGGGAAGGGAAGGTGTCCTTTTTTTGGCCGCCTGTTTTTGGGGAACAGGTTTTTTTAAGACGGCTTTTTTAACCTTGGTCACCGATTTTTTGGCCGGCACCTTTTTCGGCGCGGCTTTTACGGAAGGTTTAAGTGCTTTTTTAACGGGGGCGGATTTATTTGTTTTTTTCGGGGGCATAAGATTTCGATGGGGATATTAGACCTTCTACGCTCTCGGGCACAAGCCCGTGTATTGATAATTTTTTAGCGAGTCTTTGGCGGATTTCGGTCGAGGAAATGTCTATGGCTCTGGCTTCGAGCCGTTTAAAGGTAAATCCGGTGAGCTTTTGAGGGTTGATTCTCGTGCCGGGCCTTGCGGCGATCACGAGGGTGCAGTCCCGGGCAATTTGCTCCGGATGGCGCCATCCGCTGATTTCATTGACATTATCAGCACCGATGAGCCAGAAGAGTTCCGCCCCGGGGAATTGTTTTTTGAACTCTTTAAGGGTCAGGTAGGTATAAGAAATCCCTTTTCGTTTGATCTCGATATCAGATGCTGACATCTTGTCGATCCCTGATAATGCGGCTTTGACGAGGGCATAACGTTTTTTGGCCGGGAGGAATATTTCCCATTTGTGGGGGGGGGTCGCACTGGGGATGACATAGAGATGATCCAGGGCACATTGCTCGATAGCATCCATGGCCAGAAGCAGGTGTCCTGTATGGAAGGGGTCGAAAGTGCCGCCGAAAAGGCCGATTCTTTTGAATTTCGTCTTTGAATTTCTCACTGGTTTCAGGGAGTGTTCTGGGGAATTCAGTCCCAATTGTCAAACATTCAAGAGTATCCATGAAAATCATCGTCACAGCAGGCCCGAGTTATGAACCCATCGACCAAGTGCGGCGCGTGACGAATTTCTCCACGGGGCGGTTAGGGACGGAGTTAGCGTTATACTTGATGGATTTCGGTCATGAGGTGACTTTATTGCTCGGGGAATTAGCGACCTATCATTGTGCGGCTTTGGACAATACCGGGGACGCAGGCCACGAGCAGATGGGAAAAAAAGGCCTGGAGATAGTCCGTTTCACCACGGCGGATGATTTGCTGGCGCTATTTACGAAACGGAAAGGACAAGCGGGGGCGATTTTCCATTGTGCAGCCGTGGGGGATTTTAAGGTGGCCTCAGTGAGGGATGAGCAGGGGCGTCCACTTCCCTATGGCAAAATACCGACAAATCACCCGAAAGTTTTTATTGAAATGCAGCCCACGGTGAAAATCCTGCCCCGGTTGCGTAAACTTTATCCGGAGAGCCGGATTATCGGTTGGAAATACGAAGTCGATGGGAATCAGGACACGGCCATTAAAAAAGGGCGGGAACAAATAAAAACATCTGCCACGGATGGTTGTGTGGTAAATGGCCCGGCCTGGGGTAAGGGTTATGGATTCTTAAACACCACAGAGGGCCTCACGCCTGCAGACGGTTCTCCGGCTTTATTTCGACTCCTTGGCGAAGAGGTTTTTCATCTTCCTGACTTCCAAAAGCGCGCTGAATCGTGATTTGATGGGAGGGCATTTCGATCCACGGCCCGCCATCGTGATAATGGAATGAGATGGAGTCCTCACGGACGTAGATCTCGGATATGCTCGCGGTTTGCTCTTTTATCCCTTTGCAGGCGGGGGTCAGGTCATTACAGACTTGTGTGCTGAAATGAAAGTCGTGGAGGATATCCTCGGTTGGTTCCCCATTTAGGGTGATGAGTTTTTCCCATTGGTGCTGGCGGTAACGCCTCGCCGAGATCTCTTCCCTCGCTGAGGTGCTCCAAAGCTGGGGTTTGTTTTGTTTATCGAGGGAGGTCATGATACGCCCATCCCATTCCCAGTTGAGGATTTTAAATCCATCGTCAGGATGTTGGATAATACAAACGAGACCAAAGGGGGAATAGGATTGCTGGTCGAGGGCCTGGACTTTGGAGCGGATCTCTCCCTCACTCATGGACCCGAGGAGCTTGAGGATGAGTCTGTCCCGGCTGCGTTCACCGATTTTTTTCTCGATACGGGGTCGGTTCAAAACGGCAAAAGTAGTGCCATTGGACTGGACCGCTACCCAAGGGCCGCTGGCGACTTTATCCAGAGGATATACCACCTGCACATTCCCTTTGCGGAAAACTTGGGGGAGCTTGGCGGTCCCGCGCTTTTTAGAGGTGTCGCGGTTGAACCGGAGGGAATACTCATTCTTGGATCGTGGATAATAGGTCAATGTACTCATGAATCATTTTTTTTCGTAAATCTTCAAGCGCCCTTTTTTCTGCGAAAAAACAGTCGCAGGCGGGGGTTCTCTTTTGCCACTATAACGGGATTTACGCGCAATTTGCAATCATGGTTTATCGAGAACTCGCACAGGCCTGAAATGGGCTCACGGACTATCTCATGCCGGGACAAAAGAGGTTTATGCTCGCCCGGAAACGGTTCAGGTCAGAGCACAATATACAGCCTGACCATCAACCCCAACGCATTGATGCCGATTGATAATCAGAATCTTTGGACACCGTTGTTTGAGACCGTAGGCCTTTGAAGTGAATGACGCTGGACTCGCTTTGTCTCCCCCGCTGGCCGCGTCTCGGAAACCCTATTTCTCCGCAAAAGCCTCGATCACCAAAGCAAGTGGCATGGGCATCCTGCCCATGAACCGCACAGACCATGGGCGGGACGCCTAAGGCACGGGTGTCTCCAGTGGACTTTGTGTGAGAGACGTTCAAGTTATCATTTTCAGGTTCAGTACTCATTTAATATCTCCCTTCTTGAGTGAGGATGGAATCGAATATGTCTAAGATACCTTGAAAATCTTCTTTTTGCCATTCCAAAGGAATGTCGCGCAAATTGCTTGAGAGCAAGAGGTTAGTTCATTTCTTCTCACATTGATTTTGAACCATTGCCGTTTCCCTCATGGGTGTCAAAGCTTATGAGACAATTCGGGGGATCAGGATAATAGAGGTCAAATATTGCACTTCAAGCGGTGTGTGATAGTTTAGTGGGCAAATGGCCTACGATTCACAGAGAGAATTTATTCAGAAGCTCGAGGAGAAAGGTGAACTCATCCGGATCACCATGCCGGTGGATACCGACCTTGAGATCACCGAGATAGCTGAGCGCGAAATGAAAAAGCCCGGCGGGGGCAAGGCACTTCTCTTTGAAAAGCCTGTGGTAAATGGAGCAGTTTCCGCTTTTCCGCTCCTGATTAATGCCATGGGGTCTGAACGTCGGATGGAGCTTTGTTTCGGGGATCGTCCCGTGTCGCAGGTGGCTGACGAAATCTCCGCACTTTTGAAGGCCAAACCACCGAGGTCCATCGGTGAGGCGATACCCTTGCTCAAGCTCGGATTAGGCGTCATGCTGCATGCAAAACCTTCCACAGTCCGGAGTGGTTCCTGCAAGGATCATATCTACCTCATGGATGACCCGGCCAATCAATTTACCCTCGATGATTTACCCGTGCTGAAATGTTGGCCCCATGATGGCGGCCGGTTTGTGACCTTTCCAAATGTCTATACACAGGACCCGGATACCGGTGAACGCAATATCGGGATGTACCGGATGCAGGTTTATGACGGGAAATCCACCGGGATGCATTGGCAGGTGCACAAGGTCGGGGCACGCCACGGGCGGCGTTATTATGAGGAAGGTAAAAAAATGCCGGTATCTGTTTGTCTCGGCGGAGACCCGGTGCTCACCTTTGCCGCCACGGCTCCTATGCCCGACGGGCTTGACGAGGTGCTTCTGGCAGGATTCCTACGCCGGAAATCTGTGCCGATGGTCAAATGTGAGACTAATGACCTGATGGTGCCGGCGAATTCCGATTTTGTCATCGAAGGTTATGTCGATCCGGCTGAATCCCGCACAGAAGGTCCTTTCGGTGATCATACCGGGTTCTACACGCCCGAGGATGAATACCCCGTTTTTCATGTCACGGCGATCACGCACCGCAAAGATGCGGTTTATCCGGCCACAGTCGTGGGGATTCCTCCGATGGAGGATTTCTACATGGGGGATGTCAGTGTGCGCATCTTTTTCCCGATGATGAAAATGCTGCATCCGGAGATCGTGGATATCCACCTGCCACCGGAGGGGGTCTTTCATAATCTCGTGATTGTCTCGATCAAAAAGCAATACCCTTGGCAGGCATTTAAAATCATGCATGGGCTGTGGGGCATGGGGCAAATGATGTTCACCAAGATCATGGTCGTCGTCGATCATGATGTGGACGTGCGTAATAACAGCCAGTGGCTCTGGTGGATGTGCGGGAATATCGAGCCGCAACGAGACATGATTTTTACCAAAGGCCCGACCGACTCTCTCGACCACGCTTCGACCCTGCCGAATATCGGGACGAAGGTCGGGATCGACGCCACGCGCAAATTGCCCGGGGAAGGGTATGATAAACGTGTCTGGCCAGACAAGGTGGAAATGCCCGATGCAATTAAAACCAAGGTGGACCAGATGATAAAAGGAATTCCCGGATTATGAGGTTTGTCATCGGCATCACCGGGGCCAGCGGGGCCATCTACGCACAGAGACTCCTCGACCGCCTCGATCCTCAAGAACACGAGGTCCATGTGGTCATGACTAAATTCGCCCACCAGGTCGTGGCCGAGGAGATTGGGGAACTCAAGCTACGCGAGGGGGTGCACCACCACCGTGACGCGACGATGAATGTCCCCTTTGTCAGTGGCTCGGCCATTTTTGACTGTATGGTGATCGTTCCTTGTTCCATGGGGACCGTAGGCCGGATCGTTTACGGCACTTCCGAGACGACCTTGCTCCGTGCGGCGGATGTTTTCCTCAAGGAGAAACGAAAGTTGATCCTCGTCCCGAGGGAGACGCCATTTAACCTGATCCACGCAAAAAACATCGTGAGCGCGATGGAAGCCGGTGCGATGGTGATCCCTGCCATGCCTTCGTATTACCATAATCCCGAATCCATCGAAGACCTCGCCGACACTGTCGTCGCCCGCATCCTCGACCACATGGGTGTCGCCCACCATATTTCCCGCCGTTGGAAAGACGAAACCGAGTAGACGAGCAAGTTGCTCACGTGCTGGGGAGAGAGTTTAATTTTGTTTCATCCAGCTTGTCTTTTGTCGGGCGGGTGTAATACTCCAGTCGACATGAATACCCCGGACCGCCGGAAAACCCCTCGATGGGCTTTTTGCCCCTTGCCTTTAAAGTCAGCTGGATAACTATGACATTTTCTTCCCTTGGACTCGCCGATACATTACTGGCCGCATTAACAGAAAATCAATTTGCCGCACCATACCCGGTGCAAGAACAGGTGATCCCACCTATTTTGGAAGGGAAAGATATTCTAGGGATCGCAAAAACGGGTTCGGGAAAAACAGCGGGTTATGTATTGCCCATCCTTCATTTGCTGGAGAAACGTTCACCGGGGAGGAACCGCTATGTTCCGGTATTGGTTTTGGTTCCGACACGGGAACTCGCTATACAGGTGGGTGAAGTCTTTAAACTTTTTGGACGGTCATTAAATCGGCGGATTAAAACCCTGTCGGTTTACGGGGGAGTCTCGATCAATCCCCAGATGATGAAAATGAGCGGGGTCGATATTCTCGTCGCCACTACCGGGAGGTTACTGGATTTAATCTCGTCAAAGGCCGTTTATCTTTCGGACGTAAAAATCCTTGTTTTGGATGAGGCGGATAAAATGTTGAATATGGGTTTCCAAGAGGAAATGACCCGGATATTTAAGCTGCTCCCAGCGAAACGCCAAAACCTTCTCTTCTCCGCCACCCTTGGCAAAGATATCGATACGGTGACTGAATTCCTCCTGCACGATCCGGTGAAAGTCGAAATCCAGGAAGAGGAACAAAACCTCGATCTGATCACGCAAATAGCGTACGCCATCGCTGAGGAAAAAAAGGGGCCTTTCCTGCGGTATTTAATCAAGACACAGGATATGCAGCAGGTATTGGTATTTACCTCATCGGTTTTTAAGGCGGATAGTGTCGTGCAGAAACTCAAGATTAACGATATCCAGGCTGAGGCCATGCATAGTAAAAAGAGCCAGGGTGCGCGGACTGATGCCTTGAGGAATTTTAAATCAGGCAAACTCCGAGTGCTTGTCTCCACGGATATCATGTCCCGGGGTATCGACATCCCTTTCCTGCCTTACGTAATCAATTACGAGCTGCCCCGTTCACCCAAAGATTATATTCACCGCATTGGCCGGACCGGACGGGCGGAGTCACCCGGTCAAGCCATCTCCCTCATCAGCCCGGGGGATGAGCACCACTTCCAGGTCATCCAAAAAAAGATGAAAAAACAAGTCCCCTTAACCGCGACTCAAGAGATCAAATTGCACGGCTTTTAGTGGAGGGACTCCCCCCCCCTTCTCTTTAAAAGGGTGAGCAATTTGCTTGATGCGAAGAAGTTAATCATTCCTCGTGGTGAACCGCACCGGGAGAAAATCCGGGAAGGCAGATGGCGATGTATTCAGCTCCGCTAGGATGTGGCGTACGATAACGGACTCGTTCACCCTTCTGGATAATGATGGCTTGACCCGCATTAACAAAGAATGTGGTTTCATTTGTTTCGACCTTGAGTTGGCCATTGAGGACAACGGTATATTCGTCGAATTCATTTGTCTGAAAGGGGCAGACCAATCAGTGGGACTGGTCATTTTGGCAATGCTGAGTGTGGAGGTCTTTGAATTTACCAAGCCGATAAATACCTCGATGATTCCTTGATTGTCGGGAACTATCTCAAAAGCGGGGTGACTCTCAAACTCTCCTTGCCGAGCGGACTCTTGTGGAATTATGTCAGTAACGGGAATAATATCTCGGTGTCGGGGAGTAATTCAGACTCTGGTGGGGCTGTGAATTCGGGGGTCGCATTTTTTTAATCGTTTTGACATTCTTTATAATACACAAAGTGGGCTCATTGGATTTGCAGCGGTCCCTGAGCCTTCTACAAAGGCCCTGATGATTATTT
>Ga0105046_10011452_pt1 | contig 13783 bp, 18 predicted proteins | sample MAT03_FD_78385 | JGI IMG/M metagenome (GOLD analysis project Ga0105046, IMG submission 78385) | Freshwater microbial communities from Lake Fryxell liftoff mats and glacier meltwater in Antarctica - MAT-03 (megahit assembly) | ecosystem: Environmental > Aquatic > Freshwater > Ice > Liftoff... | reverse complement strand
TGGCGCATTGATGACGACTGGGTCACGCGTGCCAAATACTACGGCTCGCAGATGCTGGACAAAAAGCAAATTCGGCAATTGCCGGACTACAACACCTTCATCAACACCAGCTTTATCAAGAGCGCGTAATTGGCCGCGCCGTTTGTTAGCGCCGTTGGGCTACGGGGCTTAGTTGCGGCCGTTGCGCTGCCGTTGGCTCTGCTGATGGCTTGGCACTTCGGTGTGCGCGTGAGTGGTACGCGTTTGATCCCGCTGCCCCAAGACGTCGCGCTGATGCTTTACGACTTTGCTTTTGGTGGCTTGTTTGATGACGCGTTTAGCAAGACTTTACACGTTCATTTGTGGAAATCCATCACGCGGGTTTATGGCGGGTTTTTCGGCGCGGCCATCATTGCGATACCGCTCGGTTTGTTGATTGGCCGCATTCCGCTGGTACGCTCTGTCGTCGATCCGACCTTGCAATTACTGAGGCCCGTGCCAGTTACCGCGTGGTTGCCGCTGTCGATGATATTTTTTGGTATTGGCCCCAACGCCGCAATATTCCTGGTGTTTTTAGGCGCGTTTTACCCGATAGTTTTTAACACCACGTTTGGGGTGCGCTCGGTCGATATCCGGCTGTATGAAGCGGCGGCCATGCTGGGCTGCAAGGGCTCGTCGCTATTTCGGCAAGTGGTGTTGCCTGCCGCGCTGCCATCCATTCTGAACGGCTTGAGGCTGGGCCACGGCTTTGCTTGGATTTTGATTGTTGTGGGTGAAATGACGGGGGTGCAGCAGGGGCTGGGCGCGGTCATTATGGACGCTCGCATGTTGTCCCGTTCGGAACTGGTGATTGCCGGCATGGTGGTCATTGGGTTGACCGGCTTTTTAACCGATCGCATATTGGTGTCACTGAACAACCGCTTGCTCAAATGGAGCCCACAGCACCATGTCTGACTCATCTTCGACCGGCCTGCCCGTGCTGGAGGTCAGCCACCTCAGCAAACGTTTTGCCATCGGCGAGCAAACCATTGCTGCGCTACATGACGTGAATTTGAGCGTGCGCAAAGGCGAGTTCGTGTGCCTAATTGGTGCATCGGGCTGCGGCAAGTCAACCCTCCTGCGCATACTGGCAGGTTTTGAGCAATTAAGCAGTGGCACGGCGCACATGTATGGCGTGCCGATCACCAGGCCAAGCCCCGAGCGTGGCATGGTGTTTCAGGACTACGCCCTATTCCCCTGGCTAACGGTGCGGCAAAACATAGCGTTTGGCCCGCATCAGCGCAGCCTGCCCAAAGCGCAGTTGACGAAACTCACCGACCACTACATCGACATGGTGGGCCTGGCCAAGTTTGCGGATTACTTTCCGGGGCAGTTGTCGGGCGGCATGAAGCAGCGTGTGGCGATTGCACGTGTGCTGGCCAATGACTGCGAAGTGCTGCTTATGGACGAGCCCTTTGGCGCGCTGGACGCCCTGACACGGGAGAAGCTGCAGCAAGACCTGCTGGAGATTTGGGCCCGTACACGCTTGACGGTTATTTTCGTCACCCACTCGGTTGAGGAAGCGGTGCTAATGTCTGACCGCGTGGTGGTGATGACGGCCGGGCCAGGGCGCGTAGAGCGCGACGTCGCACTGGAGCTATCGCGACCGCGTGACATCGTGGGTAGTGAATTCAATCAGGTTCGGCGAGACATCACGCAGCTGTTATCCAGCCACTTGCACCCATAAGGCACTACATGACAATGCTTTATCGCGGCATGGGCAAAGCCGCGCTTGACGCGGCTTACAACAATAGCCTGGCAGTCAAAAACAGCACAGAGTTGATGGCCGACTTTGGTGAGCAAAGCGTTAGCGCTCGCGCAATGCCCGGCACAGTGTTGGGCCTGCGCTATGGGCTTTCCCCGCGCAATCTGATCGACTATTTTCCTGCGAATCGACCGGGTCCATTGGTGATTTTTATCCACGGTGGTTACTGGCAAATGCGCGCCAAAGAAAGTTTCAGCTACATTGCCAAAGCCATGGTGCCGCAAGGCCTGCATGTGGCGCTGGTGGGGTACACACTGGCTCCTGATGCCACGCTGGGCGGCATGGTGCAAGAGGTTAGAACCGCGATAGCTTACCTAAAAAGCCACGCCGCAGACCACGGCGGCGACTCGACGCGCATGGTGGTGACTGGTTGGTCGGCGGGCGGACATCTAACGGCGATGTGTCTGGACGAGCCGGGCGTGGTGGGCGGCCTGGCGATCAGCGGTATTTATGACCTGGAGCCCATGCGCCTGAGCTACATCAATGACAAGCTGGGCCTGGCACCAAAAGATGTCGCCGACCTGAGCCCGATGCAACTTGCGCTGAGTACCACGCCATTGGTCGTGGCCTTTGGCGGCGATGAGCTGCCAGAGCTGCAACGTCAGTCGACAGAATTTTTTAGTCTGCGCCAGTCCGCAGGTCAGCCCGGCAAGCTGCTGCCGCTGGCGGGCCTGAACCACTTCACCATCCTTGCACATCTGGCTGACCCGCAAAGCAGCCTTATCGATGCTATTTGCAAACTCGCAGCCTGAGTCAAGGGCTACAAATCAACGGGAACAAACGTATGCTGTCTCCACGCGAGCGAGTGCCCTATCAACCTATTGTCGGCAGGGCTCCTTTTGTGCTGCCTGGCAACGCACGCGTGGCTGTATGGACCATTGTGAATGTCGAAAACTGGCTGCCAGATGCAGCCATGCCGCGCAGCGTGCTACCAGCACCCATGGGCCAGCCGCTGCTGCCTGATCTGCCCAACTGGTGCTGGCATGAGTACGGCATGCGTGTCGGGTTCTGGCGCTTTCTGGAGGTGCTGCAGGCGCGGCAACTCCGGGCGACGTTTGCCGTCAACGGCTCGGCCTGCCGGGAATATCCCGAAGCCTGCCGGGCCGCGCTTGAAGCCAACTGGGAGTTCATGGGCCACGGCCTGGTTCAGCAACCCATGCATCGGGTGCAAGACCAGGCTGGCGCCATTGCCCAGACCATTGCCGAGATCAAGGCCTTTACTGGCAAAGCTCCGCGTGGATGGGAGAGCCCCGGCCTGACCGAAACCAGCGAGACGGTGGATTTGTTGGCCGAAGCAGGCATTGAATATGTTGCCGATTGGGTGCTGGATGACCAGCCCGTACCGATAAAGACCCGGAGCGGCAGTATCGTGTCTGTGCCCTACAGCGTTGAGGTCAATGATGTAGTGATCTCGGCTTTGCAGCAGCATCGGTCTGACGAGTTGATGCTTCGTGGCCGTGACCACTTTGACCAGCTGTTCAAGGAAGGTGGTCACATTCCCCGGGTGATGGCGATCTCCCTGCACCCCTACCTGACTGGGGTGCCGCACCGCATCCGCTACCTGGAGGCGCTGTATGACCACATCCTTTCGCACGAGGGCGTGCTGATGTGTACCGGCGAAGAGATCCTGGACATCCATAACAATCAGCTCAGGAGAAGCATATAACACCATTGAGGTGAGGGCTAGCTGAAACCGTCGCCGCCGGCCTGGCCGCCAAGTTTGGTACAAAATACAGGTTTAGGATGACTGTCCGACTCCGAAAAGTCGATTCAAACGCCAGGTCCATGCCCAAAAGGAGACACCATGAACGCCCCCACCCATCCCGACCATCTGCTGCCCCAACTCAATCTGCGCGCCGTGCCGCAGGCATTGATCGAGGCCCTGAAAACAAGATTCGCCGAGCGCTGCTCCACCGCCCTGGTGGTGCGCGAGCAGCATGGGCGCGACGAGTCCTCGTTTGCCGCGCCACCGCCGGCGGCCGTGGTGTTTGCCGAAAGCACCCAGGACGTGGCCGATGCGGTGAAGCTGGCCAGCCAGTACAGCGTGCCGGTGATTCCGTTTGGCGTGGGCACCTCGCTCGAAGGCCATTTGCTGGCCGTGCAAGGTGGCATCAGCATTGACGTGAGCCGCATGAACAAGGTGTTGTCCATCAATGCCGAAGACCTGACCGTGACAGTGCAGGCTGGCGTCACGCGCAAGCAGCTCAACGAAGAAGTGAAAAGCACCGGGCTGTTTTTCCCGATTGACCCAGGTGCCGATGCCACACTGGGCGGCATGAGCGCCACCCGCGCCAGTGGCACCAACGCCGTACGCTACGGCACCATGCGCGAGAACGTGTTGGCACTGCAGGTGGTGACGGCCAGCGGCGAAGTCATTCGCACCGGCACCCGCGCCAAAAAATCATCTGCCGGCTACGACCTGACGCGCCTGATGGTCGGCAGTGAAGGCACGCTGGGCGTGATCACCGAAGTGACCGTCAAGCTGTATCCGCTGCCTGAAGCGATATCTGCAGCGATCTGCTCTTTCCCGAGTATCGAAGCGGCGGTGCGGACCACCATCCTGATCATCCAGCTCGGCGTTCCGATTGCCCGCGTTGAACTGATAGACGCCCACACCGTGCGCATGGTCAACGCGCACAGCAAACTCGGCCTGCGCGAAGAGCCCATGCTGCTGATGGAGTTTCACGGCTCGCCCGGCAGCGTCAAGGAACAGGCCGAGACCGTGCAGGAGATCGCGACGGACATGGGCGGCAACGCCTTTGAATGGGCCAGCACACCCGAAGAACGCACGCGGCTGTGGACCGCGCGGCACAACGCCTACTTTGCAGCCATCCAGTCACGCCCCGGCTGCCGTGCGATCTCCACCGACACCTGCGTGCCGATCTCGCGCCTGGCCGACTGCCTGCTCGACTCGGTCAGCGAAGCCGATGCCAGCGGCATCCCCTATTTTCTGGTCGGCCATGTGGGCGACGGCAACTTTCACTTCGGCTACCTGATCGACCCCGACAAGCCCGAAGAACGCGAAATCGCCGAGGGTTTGAACCACAAACTCGTCACGCGCGCGCTGAGCCTGGAAGGCACCTGCACTGGCGAGCACGGCGTCGGCCTGCACAAGATGGATTTTCTGGTGACTGAAGCCGGTGACGGCGCCGTCAACATGATGCGCACCATCAAGCGGGCACTGGACCCGAAAAACATCATGAACCCGGGCAAGATTTTCACGCTGTGAGTCCGTGCACGATGGCTGTGCAAAACATGGACGTGCTCAGGCCACGCCTGAAAACCGCCGTCACCCTGGATGAGTTGCATGCGCTGTGCCGTGAGCACAGCGAAGCGCTGGGCTTTCACCATTTTGTTTATGCGCTGCGGGTTCCGACCCACTTCGCAGATGCGCGCCTGATCATGATCGATGGTTATCCGCCGGGCTGGGTCAAGCGCTATTTTGAGCAAAGTCATTTTGATGCCGACCCGGTGATGGCCTATTGCGCACAACATGTGGTGCCGACGTGCTGGAGCGACCTCCGACTGGAACCGGGTAGCCAGGCCGAGCGCATGATGCAGGAGGCGGCAGGGTTCGGCCTGCGCGACGGTGTGAGCATGCCGCTACACAGTCCGCAGGGCGAACTCGGCATTCTCAGTCTGGCGGTCGACGCCGCTCCGGACGAGGCCCGCGCCATCTGCGAGCGGGCGCTCGGGCAGGTGCAGGTGTTGGCGGGTTATCTGCACGAAGCGGTGCGCCGGGTCAGCGGCCTGCTTCACAACGGCGGTCCCGGCCTCACGCCGCGGGAGGCCGAATGCCTGCGCTGGGCGGCAGACGGCAAAACCTCCGGCGAAATTGCCCAGTTGCTGGGCCTGTCCGAGAGCACGGCCAACTTTCACCTGAACAACGCCATGCGCAAGCTCGACGTTGTCAACCGCCAGCATGCTGTGGCCAAGGCTACGTTGCAGGGGCTTATACAGCCCAAGCCGTTTTAAAGCACCTGTCAGATCTGACAGTAGACGCTGTCCGACTATCGCGTTTCAATCACGGCTCCACGTTGATCTTTCCTGATCAGCTCGTGCTGCGGGCGTCGGAGTCTCTGGTCCGTCATGCGCGAGCCTGATTGATCTGCCTCAGCGTACTGTCAAACCCGACGTCAAGAGGCGTAGGAAATTTCTACGGTCTTCTGTTATCCAGGGAAAAGCCAGCTGTCGTAACCTGTCTCCATCGAATTTCCAGCAGATGTCCTCAACATGATCCCCTCTGAACCACCGAGCGCCGTGGGCCCGGCTGACAACCCTATGGCCGCACTGGTGTGTGAGCGATATGGCTCACCTGACGTACTGAAGTTCATGGAGCTTCCCCGCCCTTCACCAGGAAAAGGGGAAGTGCTCATCCGTGTGCTGGCGTCAACCATCACATCCGGTGACCGCCGCGTGCGCAGCATGGACATGCCGCGGGGCTTTCTTACGCTGGGACGGCTGGCGCTGGGCTGGCATGGGCCAAGGCAGCCTGTTCTGGGAGCAGAGTTTTCGGGCGTGGTGCACGGTGTCGGAAGCCGTGCGAAAGGTTTCGCACCCGGCGATGCGGTGTTTGGTATCAGTGGTTTTCGAATGGGGGGGCACGCCGAGTATGTGTGCATGCCCGCCACGGGCGCCATGGCGCACAAGCCTGAGCACTTGTCGTTTGAAGGCGCCGCCGCACTTTCTTTCGGCGGCGGTACGGCGCTGTCGTTCCTGGGCCGTGCTGCTCTTCATTCTGGCGAAAAAATCGTCATCAACGGCGCGTCTGGCAACGTCGGCATGGCAGCAGTTCAACTGGCCAGTGGCATGGGCGCTGAAGTCACCGGCGTATGCAGCGCTGCGCACCTTGATCAGGTGCGTTCGTTGGGTGCTGTGCGAGTTATCAACTACGAGCAAGAGGACTTCACCCGGCTGGGTCCGCAGTTCGATGTGCTGTTTGATGTGGCCTGCAACCAGAGCGTCGAGCGCTGCCTGAATCTACTCAAGCCAGGTGGCCGCCTCATTCGCCTCCAGGCGGGGCTGGCGGAAATGTGCCGGGCGATGCTGCTGCCTCGCCGCGCGGGCCGACACATCATTGTCGGCACCGCAGAAGAGCGGTCCGACCATCTTGCACACTTGGGTGAGCTGGTTCGTCAAGGACGTTTTCGGCCGGTCATCTCGCGTGTATTTCCGTTCGAGGAGGCCATCGCCGCACACCGATATGCCGACCGCGCAGGTCATGGCGGCAGCGTGGTGCTCAACATGAACAGCATCGTGGACAACGGGCCACCTCCCCGAACAACGCGAACTGCACCGTGAACTGCTGCAAGCCATCGGCTACGACGAATCTCCACGAGTTTTTCGAAATGCGCAAAGTAGCTCCCGACTATTTGGGGCTGACGCCTCGACAGGGGGATGTGCTGGCGCTTGTGTTGCAGGGACTACCCAACAAACGAATCGCGTTGTTACTTGAATTGTCTGAGAGCACGGTCAAGGAGCACGTCAGTGGGATCCTTCAGAGGCTGGGGGTTAGCAGCAGGGTTCAAGCCATCACGATGCTTCATCGCCGGCGGTTGACGGTCGACGGTCGGGATGTTGATGAATTGGTGTGTCGAGTGCGCCGATTTTGACCACGGCGCAGCGTCGTCTTGATGCCTGGCAGTCAAAATCGAAGTCCGGGGTGTCTGCCAGCGATGCGGCAGAACGTGGCCTCCAGTCTCGCCAGCGCTTCTTCGCTCAACACCGGCCAGCAGCTTTGAGCAAGGGGTTGCAGTTGGGCGCAGGTTTGCTGTCGGCGCCGGACACGCCGCCGCCCCTGCCCATTTGCGTGCAAATAGCGTCGGAGTTCGGGGTTTGCCCAAACGACATGGCCTTCTGGAAACCGGTAGCGGAATACATGTAGCACTGATAAGTGGCGCCATCCCTGGTCCTGGCGGTGTAGTTGATACGCCCGCCCGTCTCCTCGCCGGTTTTGGCAATGGTGAAGGTGCCCACGTCGCGCCCGATGGCTGCCGAAGTGCGTTGCTCAAGCCCTTCCTGGCTGATCGTTGCCGCGCACCCGCCCAAGCCCAAAACAAGAAGCGCCATGGCGCTTCGGCAAACGATGACTTTGAAATTTCCGTTGCTCATTGAGGAACCTCTTCGTTAAGTAGAACCATGCAGTGTCGGCACTGCGCGACCCGAAGTAAACCCGACAGAAGTAGGGGTCCGCTTTGCAGGTACGCAAGCAAGCAAAGTTGGCCGGCTGGCCGCTTTTTACCGCTGGGACCTCCGCGTCACCACACCAGCCCTGGGACTGGCCTGGGTTCTGGGCATCCCCCTGGCGCTGATGAGCGGCTGGTACAACGCCCCCTGGCTGTGGCTCAAAGTAGCCATCGTGGCGCGTTGTCCGGGCTGCATGGTCAGCGCGTTTTCATCGACGGAATTCGCCTCCAGCCCTTGTCCGATGGGCGGAAGTCGGTATTTAATTAATAGCATCTGGTTTGCCAGGGTCTGCCTGCGCTGGCGGCTCATTACATTTCAATCCGACGGTCATTGCGGATCCGCAACCCATGCTGCGCTTACCCCTGTCCGTGGTTCGTGCGACATGGATCCCCGATCCCGTCCGGAATGACAACACTATTGAAGTGAAAATGGAATCGCCAGGTCCCGGCACTCGCGTCTCGCGCATCGCCACCGCAAAGAATTCTCCGTCGCGCCTCCCCCAATGTGCCGTTGCGCGCAATACATTTGTGGTCAGGGTGATCTTCCTCCCGCACACCTGGAGGCTTCCATGAACGAACAAAGCTCCGCGCCCGAAGACCGGTTTTGTGATCTGGTGATGAAAGGCGGCGTCCCCAGCGGCATTGTTTATCCCAAGGCCATCAGCAGCCGGCGGCGCACTACCGCTTCAAGAACATAGGTGGCTCATCGGCTGGCGCCATGGCTGCTGCTGTGACGGCCGCTGCGGAATACCAGCGCCGCTACACCGGCAGCATGGCGGGGTTTGAGCCGGCGCTCTGAGTCACACGCTGCCGGCCGGCACGCGCCCTCCGCAGCTCAGCCTGCAGCAAACCCGGAACAAGCCAGGCGCTCGGCCACCACCCGCAGCACGGCCGGGTTCCAGCCCATGCCGATGTGGCTGCCCTTGACCTCCACATCGCTGACTTGCGCGTTGGTCTGCTCATGCCGGCAGCTTTGCCAGGCGACCACACCGTCGGAGCGGCTGTAGATCGATGTGGTCGTCAAGGGCGGCGGGGTGCGCAGGCGCAGGCTCAGGGCCGGGTCGCTCACTGGCGCGGAGCCATTGAGCAATCGAAACAGCCAGGCCGCATGGGTCTGGTCAGGCGATCCGTTGAAGGGAGTGCCGATGGTGATGACCTGGCGCAGCCGGGGCGCCATCAGCTTGCCCAGCTCGCGCGCGTAAATCCCGCCCAGGCTCCAGCCAACCAGCGTTGCCCGCTGCGAATGGCCGGTGAGCAGGCCCGACACATGGTCCGCGAGTTCCGCCAGCCAGGTGTCGATGTCGCCCTGCGGCCCGGTGTTGAAGCCACGGCCCCAGTCCATTGCGCTGTAGCCCAGCGCCTCGCAATAGTCGCGCAGCGGCGCCACGGCCGTACCATCGGTCGCCAGGCCGGGAAAGATGATCACCGGGTGTCCGTCGCCGCGCGGCACAGGCGTCTTGCGGGCGATTTTGTGCTGCGCAAATTCATACGCGGCGCGCCAGGGCTCGGTGCCAAGCAAGGCCAGAGAAGGACGGGAGATCGGGTGGGTGGCGGTAGGGTTCATGGCTCAGCCTGAAATTTTCAATGCCGCGATGATGCCTTCGGACCGGGCCTCGCGCCCACCTGTGCAGCCCCGCATTGGGCGTAGGACGGGGGCGCACTTGCCCCGTCGAAACCAGAAGACTCCGCTGCCTATTTTGCGCCGCGCAGCCGCTCGATCAGACCATTGAGCTCGTCCATTGAACCAAAGGCGATGGCCAGCTCGCCCATATCCTCGCGGCGGCCGTTGCGCTTGACCTGCTTCTTGATGCGAACCTCGACCTCGGCCATCAGCAGGTCGGCCAGTTCTTCCTCGACACGGCGGGTGTCGCGCGACTTTTCTTTGGCGGCTTTTTGCGGCTTGAGCGAAAACTCGGCGCCGAGTTTTTTAACCAGGCTTTCGGCCTCGCGCACCGACATTTTTTTCGCGGCTATCTGGTTGCCCGCAGTGATCTGGGTGGCCCGGTCCAGGCTGAGCAATGCCCGCGCGTGGCCCATGTCGATGTCGCCAGCCATCAGCATGGTTTGCACCGGCTCGGCCAGATTCAGCAGGCGCAGCAGGTTGGAGGCCGCGCTGCGTGAGCGTCCCACCGCCTGCGCCGCCAGCTCGTGGGTGAGCCCGAACTCTTTAACCAGGCGTTGCAGGCCGTGGGCTTCTTCGAGTGGGTTGAGGTCTTCGCGCTGGATGTTTTCTATCAGCGACATGGCCGCGGCCGACTCGTCGGGCACGTCGCGCACCAGCACCGGCACGCTGTCCAGCCCGGCAATTCTGGCCGCGCGAAAGCGCCGCTCGCCGGCGATGATTTCGTATTTGCCGTCGTTGGCACCGCTGTTCAGACGTCGCACCAGGATGGGCTGCATGATGCCCTGCACCTTGATGGACTCGGCCAGCTCGTAAAGCGCGCCCTCGTCCATGCGCGTGCGTGGCTGGTACTGGCCCGCCACCAGGTCGGTCAGCAGCAGCGAGGCCGGCTGGCCCGGGCTAGTGGCGCTGCTGGCGCCGTTTTCAAACACATTGGCGGACTCGCCGACGGTGGGGCCCAGCAGGGCCTGCAGGCCGCGGCCCAGGCCTTTTGGTTTTTTGGTGACCATGGTTGTCTTTGTCTTTCTGTTGAAGTCAGTGGGGCTGGCTGCCGTTCATCAGCACCAGCAAGCTGTCATGGGCCTGGGGCCAGTCACCGAGCCCGCTGTCGGAATTGAGGTGGCCGCGCGGACCCGCATCGATGTAGTCGGAACCCCAGGCGGCGGCAAACTCACGCGCGCGCTCGGGCCGGCAATACGGGTCTCGGCTGCTCGCCATCACCACCGACGGGAAGGGCAGCTTGTGCATCGGCACCGGTGCCCAGCTGGTGAGCATCTGCCGCACTTCCTCGCGGTCCACATCGGGTGGTGCCACCAGCAGCGCGCCCTTGACGAGCCGGGTGTTGCGCGAGTGCGCCGCCCAGGCCGCCACCAGGAGGCAGCCCAGGCTGTGGGCGGCCAGCACGGCGGGGCCGTCCGTGTTGATATTGCGGGAAAGCAGCACGTCCTCGAGCCGCGCAATCCAGTCGCCGCGCAGCGGCCGCATCCAGTCGTGCTGCTCCACGCGCTGGTAGCCATGGGTGTCTTCCCACAGACTTTGCCAGTGGTCAGGGCCGCTGTTTTGCCAGCCGGGCAGGGTCAGTACCAGAGGAGCTGTCATCTGTCAGAGGGACAGAGTGCTACTATTTTGATAGCTGCCCATGCCCGCCCAACAAGGGCTACAGGCCAATTTGACTTGAAATAACCCATCACATGCCCTTGATGCGCTGGACCATCTCTTCGGCAAAGGCCACAAAAGCCTGTGCGCCTTTGGAGGCCGGGTCGAACACCACGCCGGGCAGACCGTAGCTGGGCGCTTCGGCCAGGCGCACGTTGCGCGGGATCACGGTGTCGAACACCTTGTCGCCAAAGTGGGTCTTGAGCTGGTCGCTCACGTTTTGCTGCAGCGTGATGCGCGGGTCGAACATCACGCGCAGCAGGCCGATGATGGCCAGCTCCTTGTTGAGGTTGGCATGCACCTGCTTGATGGTGTTGACCAGGTCCGTCAGTCCTTCGAGTGCAAAGTACTCACACTGCATGGGCACGATCACGCCGTGTGCACAGCACAGGCCGTTGAGGGTGAGCATGCTCAGCGACGGCGGGCAGTCGATGAGCACGAAGTCGTAGTTGTCGGCGACGGCGGCCAGCGCCAGTTTCAAACGCTTTTCGCGGCGCTCGACCTCGACCAGCTCGACCTCGGCACCGGCCAGTTCGCGGTTGGCCCCGAGCACGTCGTAACTGCAGCCGCCATCAATGAGCTTCTGGCTGGTCACACGCGCCTCGGCAATCGAGGCGGATTCGAGCAGCACGTCGTAAACCGTGAGTTCGAGCTTGCGTTTGTCCACGCCCGAGCCCATGGTCGCGTTGCCCTGCGGGTCCAGGTCAATCATCAGCACGCGTTGGCCGACTTTGGCCAGGCCGGCGGCCAGGTTGACGGTGGTGGTGGTCTTGCCGACGCCGCCCTTTTGGTTGGCGATGCAGAAAATCTTGGCCATCTGTTGTTCTTCTCGCGATCCGGGATTATTTGGAGACAGCCAGCTTCAAGCCAAAGCCGATCAGGAAGATGCCAGCCGCTTTGTTCAGGAAGCTGGTGATTTTGGGACTGGAGCGAATCCGCTCGGCCAGGAAATGGGTGAGCAGCACTGAGCTCATGCCATAAAGAAAGGTCAGTCCGGCAATCGTCGCCGCCATGACGGCAAAGGTCTTCATGCCCTGGTGCAGCGCCGGGGCCACGAACAGCGGAAAAAACGCCATATAAAAGACAATCGCCTTGGGGTTGAGCAGGGTGATCAGCAGCGCCTGGCGGAAGTAGTGGCGCGGCTTGATCTGAAGGATGGGGGCGTCGCCGGGTTTGGCCATCAGCAGCTTGATGCCCAGCCAGGCCAGGTAGACCGCGCCCGCCCACTGCACGATGTGGAAGGCCGTCGGGTAAGCCGCCATCACGGCCGACACACCGGCCACCGCGGCCCAGAGCAGCACCTGGTCGCCGGCGATCACGCCGAAGGTGGCACCCAGGCCGCCGGGGATGCCGCCCTTGCTGGTGGAGGTGATGAGCGCCAGATTGCCGGGCCCGGGAATCAGCAAAAAAACAATGATTGCGATGACAAAAGCGCCGTAGTCAGCGACGCCAGCAAATGAGCCCAGCATGGAAATCCCCGGAGTGAGGCGGTGAGTTTACGTCAGCAATGTCCGCCAGCCCCCGCGCTTTTCGCTTCGCGAGCCTTCGGCCCTGCACTGCCCCTGCTTTCACCACAACGAGGGGCGCATTTTTCATTGGGGCGGCCTGTCAGAAAAACCACTGCGCCTTACCTGCACAGCTACCTCAGAAGTGGACGCATCCAGACGATGCAGCGCTCGGCACCCAGCCCTGGAACCGCCAGTTGTTCCACGTGAAACACCTCGGCCGAGGCCGGCAAGGCGTTGATTTCATCGGCCGGTTGTTTGCCTTTCAGGGCCATCCAGACCCCGCCCGGTGCCAGTGCGCCGCCGGACCACTGCGTGAAATCGTGCAGCGAGGCAAAGGCCCGTGAGCAGATCACGTCAAAGGGCTGGCTGATGGTTTCGACCCGCGCATGTTGGCCGGTCAGGTTCGGCAACTTCAGGGCCAGCGCGGCCTGCTTGATGAAGGCGGCTTTTTTGGCCACGGTGTCCACACAGGTCACGGCCACGTCCGGGCAACACATGGCGATCACCACGCCGGGCAGTCCGGCACCCGAGCCGACGTCCAGCAGGCTGGCCTTGCTCAGCCCGGCCTGCGCCAGATGCCGGCGCAGGGGCGCGACCGCCGCCAGGCTGTCCAGCAGATGGTGCGTCAGCATCTCCGCCGGGTCACGCACCGCCGTGAGGTTGTAGACCCGGGTCCATTTGGCGATCAGGTCCAGGTAGTCCAGCAACTGGCCCACCTGCGCGTCGCTCAAGCTCAGTTGCAGCGCCTGTATCCCGGCGCGCAAGTCCTGCTCCCCGTTGCGCATCAGGCCTCGGCCTGTTCGGCAGATTTCAGCGGGATGGTGTTCTTCCAGAGGTTTTTCTTCAGGTGCACCAGCAGCAGCGAGATCGTGGCAGGCGTGATGCCGGATATCCGCGAGGCCATGCCGAGAGTTTCTGGGCGGTGTTTGGCCAGGGTCTGACGCGCCTCGAAACTCAGCGCGGTCACCTGCAGGTAATCCAGGTCGGTCGGCAGTTTGAGGTTTTCGTAATGCGAGGCGCGCTCGACCTC
>Ga0105046_10011451_pt1 | contig 13784 bp, 9 predicted proteins | sample MAT03_FD_78385 | JGI IMG/M metagenome (GOLD analysis project Ga0105046, IMG submission 78385) | Freshwater microbial communities from Lake Fryxell liftoff mats and glacier meltwater in Antarctica - MAT-03 (megahit assembly) | ecosystem: Environmental > Aquatic > Freshwater > Ice > Liftoff... | reverse complement strand
TGGGCGCAACAGTTCTTTATCGAAAACGCCGCGTATGTCATTCTGTCGGGACCGACGCTGATCATTGCGTTGGTGGTTCTGTTCCTGTTCGTGATTATTGCGTTTATTTGAGGGGAGTTATTAGTCATTAGTTTTTAGTAATTAGTCAAGAGGGCCAGCAACAGATTTTGAGACGTGATTAACAACTAACAACTAACAACTAACAACTAACAACTCATGAATCTCGAAGATCTGCACATCCACATCATCGGCATCGGCGGGGCGGGTATGAGCGCCATCGCGCGGGTGCTGCATGGCCGCGGCATTCGGGTGAGCGGGTGTGATGGCAAGGCCTCGCCGGCGCTGGATGCGTTGAAGGCCGAGGGGATCACGGTGTTTGTCGGCCACAGCCCTGACCACCTGGACGGCGTGGATGTGGTGACACCTTCAAGCGCCATCAAAAAAGACGAGCCAGAGTTGGTGGAGGCGCGCCGGCTGGGTCTGCCGGTCTGGCATAGAGGCGATCTGTTGCGGGCGGTGATGGAGGATAAGCTGGGCATCGCGGTGGCCGGTGCGCATGGCAAGAGCACGACCAGCAGCATGATCGCGACGGTGTTGGTGGATGCCGAGTTGGACCCGTCGTTCATCATCGGCGCGACGCCGGCGAATCTGGGCGCGAATGCGCGAGTGGGTGCGGGCGAAGTATTTGTGGTCGAGGCCGATGAGTACGACCGCACCTTTTTGCACCTGCAACCCAGGCTGGCCGTGGTGACCAATGTCGAGTTTGATCACCCCGATATTTTTAAAAATCTAGACGACACCTTGGACGCGTTTGTCCAGTTTGTGAGCCTGGTGCCCGAAGACGGCGGTGTGATTGTGTGCGCTGATGATGACGGTTGCATGCAGATGTTGAAGCGGGCGGGGTTGTCGGAGGATGGATCAAGAGACGACGGACGGCTGACGACGGACGACGGTCAGATTTCGGTCGTCCGTCGTCAGCCGTCCGTCGTCTCCTACGGCATCCATCGCGGCCAATGGCGGGCCTCGAACCTGCGCGGCAACCCGCTCGGCGGCACCGACTTTGCCTTCAGCGGCGCTGGCGCAAACGGCGAGGTGCATGGGCAGATGTCGTTGCGGGTGCCGGGTGAGCACAATGTGCGCAATGCGATGGCGGCGCTGGTGGTGGCCGAAGCGTGCGGCGTGCCACTGACCCAGGCGGTGGAATCGCTCGGCGCGTATCGCGGGGCCAACCGGCGCTTTGAGCTGATTGGCGAGTCGCGCGGGATTCGTATTTTTGATGATTACGCGCACAACCCGGCCAAGATTCGGGCGGCCTTGCAGGGCGCGCGGCAACGCTACCCGGTGGGCAATATCTGGGCGGTGTGGCAGCCGCACACCTATTCGCGCACCATTGCGCTGATGGATGAATTTGCGACAGCGTTTAAGGATGCCGATCAGGTGATCGTGTTGCCGATCTACGCCTCACGCGAGCGGGCGGAAGATTTTGGGTTCGCGGCCAACGCCCTGAACCCGATCGAAATCTCGCGAAAGTTGAAGCACAAGAGCGCGCGCAATGCCGCTTCATTTGGCGATGCGCTGGGTATGTTGATCTCGCAAGTGCGCGGCGGCGATGTGGTGATTACGCTGAGCGCGGGCGATGGGAATGAAGTGGGCAAGCGGTTGTTTGAGATGTTGAAGTGAGGGCGAGTAGCGAGTAGTCAGTCATCAGTAGTCAGTAAAGAGCATGGACGCATTTGAGGCACTAAAAACCCGGTCGCGACAGAACGAGCCATTGGCGCGGTATACGACTGCGCGGATTGGCGGGCCGGCGGATTTGCTGATTGTGACCCAGACCACCGAGGAGTTGATCGCGGCCTGCCAGCGGGCCGATGAGATTCAGGTGCCGTATATCGTGCTGGGCGGCGGCGCAAATGTGCTGGTGAGCGATCTGGGCGTGCGCGGCATGGTGATTGTGAGCCGGTCGAAGGAGATCAAGTTCACCACGCGCGGTGTGACGGCGCGCTGCGAAGTAGACAGTGGTGTGAATCTGATCACACTGGCGCGCGACTGTATTGAGCGTGGCTATTCGGGGATGGAATGGGCGGTGGGTGTGCCGGGCACGATTGGCGGCGCGGTGGTGGGTAATGCCGGCGCGCACGGAGCCGACATCGCCAGCAATTTGTATATGGCCAAGTTATATCGGCGCGGGGTGGGCCCGGAGTATTGGACCAACCGCCAGTTGCAGTTTGCCTATCGGCGCAGCGCGCTGAAGCAATATGCGGCGCAAGACCGGCCGATTGTGTTGAATGCACTATTTGATCTGAAGATGGATTACCGGGCGAATCTGGAGCGCCGCTCGGGCGAGTTGAATGCCAAACGGCGGGCCTCGCAACCGGCCGGAGCGACGATGGGCAGCATGTTCAAAAACCCACCCAATGATTTTGCGGGCCGCTTGATCGAGGCCGCGGGGTTGAAGGGCCGGACGGCCGGCGGGGCCATGATCAGTGACAAGCACGCCAACTTTTTTGTAAATATGGGCACGGCGACGGCGGCCGATGTGAAGGCGCTGATTGATCTGGCCCATGACACCGTGTTGCGCAAGTTCGAAGTGGATCTGGAGCTGGAAGTGGAACTCATGGGCGAGTGGGGCGACCGGCGCGATGAGATTCGGGACCATGAGGATCGGGGAATTTAGAGCGAAATGCCGTCATTCCCGCGCAGGCGGGAATCCAGTGCTTGATCCACTGTAGCGTGAGGGTTACGCCTGGATTCCCGCCTGCGCGGGAATGACGGCCAAAGCTGCAAGTGAATTGACGGTATTCATAGAGTTGGGTGAATGGGATCAAATTAAAAACGTGATGACAAGGAAAAAGAAACTGAAAGTGGCGGTGTTGTATGGCGGCAAATCGGGCGAGCACGATGTGAGCTTGATGTCGGCAGGCTCTGTCATGGAGAACCTGGACGACAACCGCTATGAGATTACACCGGTGTTCATCACGCGCGAGGGCAGGTGGGATCTGCCGTTGGAGACGCTGAGCGACTTCGATGTGGCCTTTCCGGTGTTGCACGGCCCCAATGGCGAGGACGGCACCGTGCAGGGTTTGCTGGAAGTGCTGGGGCTGCCGTTTGTGGGTGCCGGCGTGGTCGGCAGCGCCGTGGGTATGGATAAGGCGATTTTCAAGGATGTGATGCTGGCCCACCATTTGCCGGTGGCCAAACACATTGTGGTGCGGCGCGGCAACTGGCCGATGAATCGCTCTGAGATTGAAGCCAGGGTGATTACGGAGCTGCAATTGCCGGTGTTTGTGAAGCCGGCCAACATGGGCAGCAGCGTCGGCATCACCAAAGCCAAGACGATTCAGCAGGTGGCCGAGGCGATTGAGGAGGCGTTCAAGTGGGATCGCAAGATTCTGGTGGAAGCGGCGGTGCCGAATGCGCGTGAGTTGGAAGTGAGTGTGCTCGGCAACGACACGCTTGCGGCCAGCGTGGTCGGCGAAATAGTGCCGAAGCGCGAGTTCTATGACTATCAGGCCAAGTATCTGGACAAGGGCGACGAGGCCAGCGGCCTGCTCATCCCGGCCCCGATTCCGGATGCGCTGAGCCAGTTGATTCGCGAGGTGGCCGTGGAAGTGGCCCAGGTGGCCGATGTGCGCGGCATGGCGCGGGTGGATTTTTTGCTGGATCGCAGCAACGGCGAGATTTACGTGAACGAAATCAATACGATTCCCGGCTTTACCGAAATTAGCATGTACCCGAAACTGTGGCTTGCGTCTGGGATGACGTATTCTGAATTGCTCGATAAGTTAATTAATCTGGCACTAGAGAAGTAAGTCGATGAACTACCGCCGGCCACGAACACCCCGCCAGTCGCGCACACGTTTCGACGTGGCGATACGACAGCGGCAGGCTGCCAAAGCCAGCCGGGCCGGGTTGTTGTCGGGCGTGCCGGGCTGGTTGCGCACCCTGGTGGTGGTTCTGATCGTGTTGGGCGGGGCGGCGTTCGTCGGGGTGAATTGGTTCATGGGCAGCGCGTGGCGGGTGCATGCGATTGCCGTTCGCTACAACAGCAGCGTGCCGATTGATCGCATTCTGGCGGCCAGCGGCCTGCAGGGCGAGCATACCCAGATGGTGGATCTGGATGCCGCGGCGCAACGCATCAATGACCTGCCCGGCATCGAGGGTGTGCGGATGATGTGCGCGTGGAGTGGCGAGTGCGATATTGCCATTCGCGAGGCGGCCCCGATTGCCGTGTGGCAGACCAGCGAGCGCAAGGTGTGGGTGGATGGTGAGCGCAAAGTGCAGCAACTGGCACCCTCTGGCGCGGCTCAGGCCGGGGCTCGCGCGCCTATTGCGGTTCAGGTGGAGGCGGGTGAATTGCCATCCATCGAAACGCCGCTGGATGCGCGTTTGATGCGGGCGCTGACCGAGCTGCAAACGGTGCAGCCGGCGGTGAAGCAATACTTTTACACGCCGGAATACGGCCTCATGTTCAACACCGCGCACGGATGGCGGGTGAGATTGGGCGTGAGTGATTACGACGGCGCGATGACGGACAAGCTGGCGACACTGACGAAATTGGAGGCGTTGTTATTGACACGTGGGACGGCGGTGCGGGTGGTGGATGTGAGATTTCCCCAAACACCGTATTACTTGCAGTAATGGAAAGTGACAGGCCAGCAGCTAGCCGCTAGCCGCTAGCTATGAACGACTGAAATCATGGCAGAACCAAAGACCGTTGTAGGGATTGATATCGGCGACACGAAGATCGTGACGCTGGTGGGCGAAGCATCGGCCGATGGCGGCAGCAGCGATGGCGCATTTGGTGGCACGCGTGAGGTGGGCCGGGAGGCCAGCATGCAGGTGTTCGAGGTGACCGGGGTGGGTATTGTGCCTTCGCGAGGGGTGAAGCGCGGCCAGATTATCAACGTCACCGAGGCCACGGCCGCCATTCGCGAATCGCTGGACGGCGCGCAACGCTCGTCGGGCGTGAAGATTGCGCATGCGATCTTCAGCATCGACGGCAACCACATTCTGAGCCAGAACAGCCATGGCGCAGTGGCGATCGGGCGGGGCGATCAGGGTGTGTCTTTGGACGACATCAGCCGGGGTCTGGAGGCGGCCCAGGCGATTACGGTGCCGAATAACCGCGAGATCATCCATGTGATCCCGTGCAACTTCAAGGTGGACGATCAGGAAGGCGTGCGCAACCCGGTCGGCATGCTGGGTTACCGGTTGGAAGTGCAGGCCCACGTGGTGACGGCCATGACCACGAGTGTGCAAAACCTGCTGAAGTGCGCGCATGGGGCCGGGGTGGAAGTGAGCGAGTTTGTGCTGACGTCGCTGGCATCGTCCGAGGCCGTGCTCACGCCGACCGAGAAGGAGATGGGGGTGATGCTGGTCGATATCGGCGGCGGCACCACCAACATTGCCGTGTTTACCGACGGCGCGGCCTGGCATACCAAGGTCATCGACGTTGGGGCAGGGCATTTCACCAGCGATCTGGCCATGGTGTTGCGGCTGCCGATGGAGACGGCCGAGCGACTCAAAATTACGTATGGCCATGCCAACCCCGATGAGGTGCCGCTGGATCACCCGCTGACGGTCAGCGGGTTTGGGGATGAGCCGAATGTGACGATTCAACGGCACGAGATGGCCGAGGTGCTGCATGCGCGTGCGGCCGAACTGTTTGACCTAGTGGGGCAGGAGGTGAAACGAAGTGGATACGATGGTCTATTACCGGCCGGCATTGTGTTGACAGGTGGCGGTGGGCAACTGGCCGGCCTGCGCGAAGTGGCGCGCGATGTCACGCAATTGCCGGTGCGGCTGGCCAAACCCGGTAACTTGAAAGGGTTGGTGGACTCGTTGGGTTCGCCGGCTTACTCGACGGCGCTGGGGTTGGTGAACTGGGGCATGCACGGCGTGATGGCACGGCCGAGCAAACGCCGACGCGCCAGTGGTGGCAATGGCTTCGGGTTTGATCTGGGCGGCTGGTTGAGGAACCTGTTGCCGGGGTAGAAGTAACAGTGCGTCAGAGGAAAGTCTTTACCTGACAACGTCATTCCCGCGGAGGCGGGAATCCAGACGTAACTCCGACGCAACAGTAGATCAAGATGCTGGATTCCCGCCTCCGCGGGAATGACGGCCTAAAAAATTCGCTTTGACTCACTACTGACAGCAATTAAGACACACAACATTGCAACTTGGGAATTCTTCCTACTAATTTTCGAAATGCAATGGCAACTGTGGATAACTAGCTTGACACTGTGGATATGTCTCATAGAATCTGTGATCTCTTCTGGGGATTAACAAAGTGCGCGAATCGTTGGGTAGGAGATGATTCGGCGCTGAAAAGCAAGGATGGGGGTTAGAGCAATGAATGCAAACGACAATTTTCGTGGTAATACATCGCAGGTGTCCGGCGAGTCCCCGGCCCAAATCAAGGTCGTGGGCGTCGGCGGTGGCGGCCAAAACGCCGTGAACCGGATGATTGATGAAGGCTTGAACAATATTGAGTTCATCTCCATCAACACCGATCAGCAGGCACTCTCGTTCAGCAAGGCACCCATTCGTGTGCGCATTGGCGAGAAGATCACCCGGGGCCTGGGTGCAGGTGGCAACCCCGATCAGGGCGCAAAGGCCGCTGACGAGAGCGCTGACGAGCTCTACAGCCTGCTGAAAGGTGCTGACATGGTGTTCATCACCGGCGGCATGGGTGGCGGCACCGGCACCGGTGCCGCTCCGGTTGTTGCGCGCATCGCCAAGGAATTGGGCGCACTGACCATCGGCGTCGTCACCAAGCCATTCTCGTTCGAAGGCTCGCCGCGCATGCGGGCAGCCGAGACGGGTATTGAGAAACTCAAAGAGCATGTCGACACCTTGATTGTGATCCCCAACGATCGCCTCCTATCCATTGTCGACAAGCGCGCCAGCCTGCAACAGTCATTCCGGGTGGCCGATGAAGTGTTGCGCCAGGGCATCCAGGGCATCAGCGAAGTGATCACCGTGCCCGGGTTGATTAACCTGGACTTCGCCGACGTTCGCACCATCATGAGCGGCGGCGGCGCGGCTCTGATGGCCGTAGGCGTGGCCAGTGGTGAGGGCCGGGCGCGAGCCGCGGCCGAGCAGGCCATTCAGTCGCAGCTGCTCGATGTCACCATCGACGGCGCACGCGGCATCCTGTTCAACATCACTGGCGGCCCGGACATGAGCCTGCACGAGGCGATTGAGGCGTCGAACCTCATTCGCGCGGCCGCTCACCCAGACTGCAACGTCATCTTCGGCGCAGTGGTCGACGAGAACCTGAAGGACACCATGCGCATCACCGTGATTGCGACTGGCTTCGATCAGGAAGCCGCCACCGGTCGCTCACGCGCGATTCGCTCGATGAGCCAGACGCCGACCCGCGCCAGCAGCAACCAGAATGCGACTCGCGTATTCCAGCGCAGCGAAGTGTCTCAGCCGACGGTGTCGAGCACGATGATGAACAACGAGCCGGCCCCGACTCAGACCTACACACAGCCGGCACTCGACCCCGACAACTTGGAGTTGCCGTCGTTCTTGCGCCGCCGCTAAACTCGGTTAATCAGCTCGTATAGAGCTTTCTTTCGAGTCAAAGGGCAATGCACATCACGTGCATTGCCCTCTTTTTTTCTTCGCTTCGTGTCGCAGGTGTATAGTCCGGCTGCGTGGTATCCGCTGTGTCCCCTTACGGTGATTTGATACCTTAAATTTCACAAAAGTAGTGGCTCAATTTCGCTCTTACTTGTTGACATTGACTGGGTGACCTCCCTATACTTCGCCTCCTTTAGAACCCATATATGGCGCATGACCAAACGTTCTACGCCATATATCGGCATAAAGATGGATTGTGTGCGGAAGGTGGCGTTCATGATGTCAAGCAGAAAAAGGGCAGGTTGTGCTCAAAATTCAATCTGAAAATCAGTTAATCCCGCGTCGTTGGACCGTTACATCTTCGACGTCAACAGCACATCATGAAATGTCCTTTTTGCGGCTCCAGCGATACCCATGTGGTCGATACGGTTCGTGAGTTGGCCGGCGGCATTCGGAGGCGGCGATCCTGCAAGGCGTGCAGCAAACGCTTTAGCACGGTGGAGCGCATTGTGGAGACGATGCCGCTGGTCATCAAACGCGGCGGCCGGCGCGAGCAGTTCAACCGCGAGAAGATCCTCGAAGGCATTCGCATCTCCTGCGCCAAACGGCCGGTCAGCGCGGGTGACATTGATCGACTGGCCGAGCAGGTTGAGGCGCAAACGTTGGGATTGAACAAGGCCGAGGTGGCCGCGCGCGACGTCGGTGACATGGTGCTGCGCGGCCTGCGCGAGCTCGATGAAGTGGCCTACATCCGCTACGCAATTGTTTATTTAAATCTCAAGGACCTTGAGAGCGTCAAGGGCGAAATTGAGAAGTTACTGGGGGAAAGATAAGCCAATGAAGATTACACGCAAGTTTACGAAAGCAGGGCAGAGCCCATTTGCATCCATCAAGTTCGGCAAGCGCTCATCGGCCATTCGTAATACCGATGGCAGCAAGGTGTTCGAGATGAATGATATTGACATTCCCGAGCACTGGAGCCAGATGGCCACCGACATCATTGCGCAGAAGTACTTCCGCAAGGGCGGGGTGCCGGGCTTTGCCGATGGCAAGCTCGCCACGACGCGGCTGGCCGAGAAGGGCGTGCCGGAGTGGCTGCAACGCAGTGTGCCGGCCGAGGGTGCCGATGCCAACCACGGCGAGCGCGACAGCAAACAGGTGTTCTCGCGGCTGGCCGGTTGTTGGACGTATTGGGGCTTCAAATATGGCTACTTCGATACCGAGAAGGACGCCCGTGCTTTCTACGACGAGCTGTGTTATATGCTGGCCAAACAGATGGCCGCGCCAAATTCACCGCAGTGGTTCAACACCGGCCTGAACTGGGCCTATGGCATCACCGGGCCGGCGCAGGGCCACTATTACGTCGATCCCGACACACAGCAGCTAAAGCGCTCGGAGGATGCCTATACCCACCCTCAGCCGCATGCGTGCTTCATCCAATCCGTCGGCGATGACCTCGTGAATGAGGGCGGCATCATGGACCTGTGGGTGCGTGAGGCGCGCATTTTTAAATATGGAAGTGGCACGGGGTCCAATTTCAGCAAGCTGCGCGGCGAGAATGAGCCGTTGAGCGGCGGCGGCAAATCCAGCGGCTTGATGAGCTTCTTGAAGATTGGCGACCGGGCCGCCGGCGCGATCAAGAGCGGTGGCACCACCCGCCGGGCGGCCAAGATGGTGATTCTGGATGCTGATCACCCTGATATCGAGACGTTCGTGGACTGGAAGGTGATCGAGGAGCAGAAGGTGGCCGCGCTGGTCACCGGCAGCAAGCTCAACAACAAGCACCTCAACGCCATCATGAAGGCGACCTCGGAAGCCGAGAGCGGCGTGGCTGGCGACGATCGGTTTGACCGCAAGAAGAACAAGGCGCTGGCCAAGGCGATTACAGCCGCGCGCGGCAGTCTCATCGCCGAGAACTACATTCAACGCGTCATTCAGTTTGCGCAACAGGGTTTCACCAGCATTCACTTCCCCGAATACAACACCGACTGGAACAGCGAGGCGTATGCCACGGTCAGCGGCCAGAACAGCAACAACACGGTGCGGGTGACCAATGCGTTTATGAATGCGGTGGCCGAGGACAAAGATTGGGGCTTGGTCTGGCGCACCGAAATTGAGAAGGCGACCGAGCAAGGCCGCGCGCCGAAAGCCAAACGCACCCTGAAGGCGCGCGAGTTGTGGGATAAGATTTCCGAGGCAGCCTGGCAGAGCGCCGACCCTGGCATCCAGTATCACACCACCATCAACGAGTGGCACACCTCGCCGGCCGATGGCGAGATTCGCGGCAGCAACCCGTGCGTGACGGGCGATACGCGGGTGGCGACGGCCAACGGCATGGTGCGCATCGATGCGTTGCTGGACCAGCCGATGCAGGTGATTGGTGCCGACGGCCAGTTGCATGACACGCTGGCGGCCTATTCCACCGGCACCAAACCCGTCTATCGCTTGCGCACCCGCTCGGGCTATGAGCTCAAACTGACAGCAGATCATCGCGTGCTCACGGCCAACCGGGGCGATGTGCCGGCGCACGAGTTGCGCAAAGACGATCACATTGTGCTGGGCCGGCCGCAATTTGGCGGCCAAACTTTGGACGAACGCATGGCCGAATACGTAGGCTTGTTGCTCGGCGAACATGAAGCTGCGATGGCCATACCAGCCTTACAAGCAATGGGTGTGGCAGAACCGTTATCCACCTCTTCACGAGTGGTGGTCGATGCGGCCAAGCATTTCGCCGTGTTGGATGAAGGCAGCGCCGGCAAGCAATTTACCGACGCGGCATTTGGGTTGGATCAGGCATCAATGGCGTCGATGTTGCGCGGCTTGTATACGGCCGATGGCACCGTCGCCAATTACGGCGATAAATCCCAGTATGTGGCGCTGGACAGCACCTCGGTGACACTGCTCCAGCAGGTGCAAATGATGCTGTTGTCGTTTGGCATCAAGAGCAAGCTGTATCGCAACCGGCGTGTGGCGGGCGAGCTGACCACGCTGATGCCGGATGGCAAGGGCGGTTTGCGCGAATATGCTGTGCAGCAGATCCATAGCCTGCGGGTGAGCCGCAGCTCGCGCAAGCGCTTCGAGCAGCACATCGGCTTCATCGCCGGCAGCCCCAAGGTCGAGCAGTTGGCGGAGCTGAATCGCAACGTAGACACAGTTGCCGATCACATGACGGATCGTGTTGTGAGTCTGGACTACATCGATGTGCAGCCGGTGTATGACCTGACCGAGCCGGCCACGCATCACTTTGTGGCAAACGGCATGGTCGTTCACAACTGCTCCGAGTACATGTTCCTCGACGACACGGCCTGCAACCTGGCCAGCTTGAACCTGCTCAAGTTTTACGACGAGACGAAGAGCAAGTTCGACGTCGAGGCCTACCGGCACGCCACGCGGCTGTGGACGACTGTGCTGGAGATCAGCGTGTTGATGGCGCAGTTCCCCAGCCAGAAGGTGGCCGAACTGAGCTATGAATTCCGCACGCTGGGTCTGGGCTATGCCAACCTCGGCACCCTGCTGATGGTGATGGGCATCCCCTACGACAGCGACGAGGGCCGCGCGATTGCCGGCGCGCTCACGGCCATGTTGCACTGCGGCGCGTATGCCACTAGTGCCGAGATGGCCAAGCAACTCGGCCCATTTAATGGCTACGAGCGCAACAAGCCACACATGCTGCGCGTGATGCGCAACCACCGCCGCGCCGCCTACGATGCGCCCAAGGCCGACTACGAAGGGCTGTCGATTACGCCATTGGGCATCAACGCCGAGCACTGCCCGCCCGATTTGTTGAAGGCGGCGCGCGAGGACGCCGACCGCATGTTGGCGCTGGGCGAGAAGCACGGCTATCGTAACGCCCAAGTCACAGTACTCGCGCCGACTGGAACTATCGGTTTAGTCATGGATTGCGACACGACCGGCATCGAGCCGGACTTTGCGCTGGTGAAGTTCAAGAAGCTGGCCGGGGGCGGCTACTTCAAGATCGTGAACCAGAGCGTGCCGCCGGCCCTGCGCAAGATGGGCTATAGCGAGGCGCAGAGCGAGGCAATTGTGCGCTATGCCGTGGGCACGGGCACATTGGCTGGTTGCAAAGACATCAACCCCGCAAGCCTGAAGGCGAAGGGCTTTACCGACGAGGTACTGGCCAAGATCGAAGCGGCGTTGCCAACGGCGTTCGAGATTCCCTTTGTATTCAACAAGTGGACGGTGGGCGAAGACTTCAGCAAAGACGTGTTGGGCTTTACAGAAGAACAGTTAAATGATTTCTCGTTCAGCATGTTGCAGGAGCTCGGCTTTAGCAAGGCCCAGATCAACGCGGCCAACGACTATGTGTGCGGCACCATGACGCTGGAAGGCGCGCCACATCTGCGAGAAGAGCACTATGCCGTGTTCGATTGTGCCAACAAGTGCGGCAAATACGGCACGCGCTACATCAAGGCCGAGGGGCACATCCTGATGATGGGCGTGGCCCAGCCGTTCCTGAGCGGCGCGATCAGCAAGACGATTAACCTGCCCAACGAGGCCACGGTTGAGGATGTGTCCAAGGCGTATGAGTTGAGCTGGAAGGTCGGCACCAAAGCCAACGCGCTGTATCGTGACGGCAGCAAACTGAGCCAGCCGTTGAACACGGCGTCAGATGAGACTGGTGAAGTGGCTGAGGAGACGACGGACGACGGACGACTGACGACGGTCGGATCAGACGTCGGCCGTCCGTCGTCCGTTGTCAATACGATGCAACAGCAAGTGGTCGAGCGAATGGTGGAGAAGGTGGTGGTGCGCTATCTGGCCAAGCAGCGGCGTTTGCCCAACCGGCGTGGCGGCTACACTCAGAAGGCCAAGATCGGCGGCCAGAGCGTGTTTTTGCGCACCGGCGAGTATGCCGATGGCACGCTGGGCGAGATCTTCATCGACATGCACAAAGAGGGCGCCGGCATCCGCAGTTTGTTGAACTGCTTTGCCATCGCCGTGTCGGTGGGGTTGCAATATGGCGTGCCGTTGGAGGAGTTCGTCGACTCGTTCACGTTTACCAAGTTCGAGCCGGCCGGCATGGTCAGCGGCAACGACCACATTCGCATGGCCTCGTCCATCATCGACTACATCTTCCGCGAGCTGGCGATTACGTATCTGGGCCGGGCTGATCTGGCGCATGAGATGTCACGCAACAGTTCAAGCGCGGTGGCTGAGCCGGACTACGACGATGAAGAAGTGGTGTCGGAGTCAGAGGTATCGGCGGCGCAACTGCGGCTGCCGGCGCGCGAGTTCAACGATGTGACGAGTATGCCGGAGCAGCCGGTGGCGCAGAATGGGTCTCAATCTAACGGGACTGAATTCACCATTCCCTTGACCAAAATTCACACAAACGGCAATGGGAACGGCCAGGTAAATGGCAACGGTCACAGCCATGGTGCAGAGTCGACCTCGACGCGGCCGGTGAGCAACAAGGTCGGCGTCTTGCAAGTGAGCCAGTCCGAGAAGGCGCGCGAGGCTAAATTAAAGGGCTATGAGGGCGATCCCTGCCCGGAGTGCGGGGCATGGACACTGGTGCGCAATGGCACCTGTCTCAAGTGCAATACCTGCGGCAGCACGACAGGCTGCTCTTAAGCAACACGCATTGCCATCCACTCAATTTACTCAACGCAAAAGGGCAGCCTAATCAGGCTGCCCTTTTGCGTTGAGTTGGGATATTTAACATGCCATATTGGGTACGGCTGTTATTACATGCCGGGGGGCGGGGCGACGGGGCCGAGTTTGACGACGCAGGCTTTGGGTGTCTTGATGCCGAGCTTGCCGTTCTTGATGCAAGACTTGGCTGCGGACTTGCCGGGGGGCGGAGCTACAGGGCCGGCAAACGCAGATTGAGCCGAGCTACCCAGGGCAATGAACAAGGCCGAGGCCACGAGAGCGACGCGAATACGAGTGCTGACAGCGTGAGTGTGATTAATAGAGCGCATGGTTTTCTCCTCGAAAAATGAAATTGAGCTTGAAAAATTGAGTGGACGAACGAAGGCATTCACCGGCTGGATAGATTGTTGAAAAAGCAGCAATCCATTGCGTTACAGGTGAGTTATATGCCGGGAGGCGGAGCGACGGGGCCGAGCTTGACGACGCAACCTTTGGGCATCTTGATGCCGAGTTTGCCGTTCTTGACGCAGGTCTTGGCTGCCGACTTGCCGGGGGGTGGAGCCACAGGGCCGGCGAGC
>Ga0105046_10011450_pt1 | contig 13786 bp, 8 predicted proteins | sample MAT03_FD_78385 | JGI IMG/M metagenome (GOLD analysis project Ga0105046, IMG submission 78385) | Freshwater microbial communities from Lake Fryxell liftoff mats and glacier meltwater in Antarctica - MAT-03 (megahit assembly) | ecosystem: Environmental > Aquatic > Freshwater > Ice > Liftoff... | reverse complement strand
GAGCGATACTCCGCACTGGTTTGCCATTTCCAGGCTGCTGGATCTTGATAGTACGACTTCACCGCGCGGTAGAATTCACGAGCGATTCCTCCCACTGCGGCTTTATTGCCGATGTCGGTTTGACCGAGTCCGCCGGTCGTCAATCCACCGACCCGCTGAGTCGGTTCGATCACAACGACTGACTTACCCATTCGTTTTGCCTGAACTGCCGCTGCAATCCCTCCCGAAGTTCCACCGTAAACGACGATGTCATAATCGCTGGTCGTGGATTGACCGGTTTGAGCAACCGCGAATCGCGGTCCCAATGACGAGACACCGACGAAAACTAAAATTAGGAAAAGAATGCCGAAACGCTGGAGAGTTTGCGATTTTTTGGATGAAGACATCAGGTCGATCATGAGCCGGGAGTTTCCTTACGCGACCATTTGAAGACGGTCGCTAGTGTAAACTGAGGTGAAGTACCAACCTAGTTTACTCTCCGGATTCATTTCATTCATCCACCGATCGTAGATAGCGGGCGATGGACTATTTCAGCACACCACCACGGAGGCGTCCGAGATAAGCGTCGGCCGACCCGGATTCGCTCAATATTTTCGTACTTAGTTCCTGGATCGTGGAGTCGGCTTTTGCAACCAAGTTCCTCGCCTGCGTCTGTTCCGCTGTTAAAAAGGTTTGGAGGTCGGCCATTTGTGCTTGATAAGTCGCGTTTAGCTTTGAGGCAAGTTCCGCTCGGGTTGCTGTGAGCTGTGCGGCGATTGCCTGATCCATCCCGGACTTAAACACCTGCGTCAAATTGGTGCTTATTTCGACATTCATGTCATCCCAACTGCCGTTGAAACTGGCGTCAACCTCGACGCGATCAACCGACGATAGCGATCGTTTCAAGCTTGAAACCAAGACCGTGTCGGCTGCCTCTGCACTGCTTACGACGTCGATTGACGTGCCAACGCGTCTGGATACGAGTCGACCTTGCATTTGGCTTCCCTTCGCATCCAGTTGTGCCCACAATTCCAATCGACCGTTCTGCATCTCAAGCGAGATTGAGTCGCTATCACCGATTTTCAAATTCGGTGCTGAAACTTCAGGCCAATGTACTGTCAACGACTCACGAACATCCGCTGACGTATCGTCTCGAAGATATTCGATTCGAATCGTTTGTGTCCCTTCGAGTTTCAGCCTAGCATGAAACGGTTGGTTCCGGAGTCTGGGTTGGTGGGTGAGGTTCTCTAGCACTCCCGTCAAGAGATACGGCTTACCGCTGGACTGCAACTCACCGCTAATCTCACATCGTCGGACCAAGACCGAAGGCAGTTGGGGGCCTTGAAGCAACTCGAAGGTTTCCCCAATTTGACGCCCAACTTTGGGAGCGGCAACGGTCCAGTTAGCAACTTCACGTCCTGTCTCGACGTAGGCTCGCATGCGGTCGACTTGAGCATTGACCGTGTCTGCAAGAAGCCGGGGTCCGAAGGTATCGCGATTGGATAGATCGAGAGATGTGATCTTCTCAATCCGATCGAGATCGATCTGCTTGGCATTTTGCATCGAGATCAAGTCGGCTTGAACCTTGGTTGGAATTTCATCGATCGCAGCCCGTACCGCAACCAACTCGTTCTGAACTTCCTTTGACTTTGCAAGCGCCGCCTCGATTCGTGGCCAATCGCGAAGAGGGTTTTCAACGCCCTTTGCCGAATCACGAATCACCTTAATGGACGCTTCCAACTGCTCAGCGCGTTTGGTTAGCATCAAGTACTCCGTCTTCCATCGACGACGGATTTGATCCGCTCGCTTTACCATCTCCAGGTCATTCGCGAACGTATCAAGCTTTTCCTTCGAAGCGTGCGTCAAAGATCCGAAAAACTCGGACATCCACTCCGACGTTGCTGAACTTTCATTTTCCAACTTCGGCTGCGGGTCAAAGTGCCCTGCTGTCAATCGGTCAGACCCGATCTTCAATCCCGTGATTTGACCGTCTCGAACGACGTAGCGTCGATGCAAAAACGCATCGCCGTCGATCTCAAGAACCATCGAATCCATTTCGACGGCGTTGGTCATCGAATTGCTGCTTCGAGGGTCTGCGATTTGAAGACCTTCGTACCGAACCGATGGCGGAAACAATCCGACAATAGCACGATCAATGTTAACCTTCGCACCCGTTGCCGATTCGAGCGAGCGGACGGTGACGTACTTTGCAACCGGCCCCAAGGCATATCGCAGGATTAGAAAAACCGCGACGACGATAACGACTCGGGTAAGAATAAATCTCCAGCGAATCATGCTGCACTCCGTCGGTTTGCGTCACGCACTTGGCGAAGCAGATATCGAAGCGCTTCGCTCATCGGCTCATCTTGTTTTGAAATATCGGTCGCCTCAACCGCAGATCCAGTGTTGCCGTCGACGCGATTGCCAATCCGAATCACATCGATTCGAGTTTCAATCAATTGTGGCTCGGCATCACGACTTTCGGATGGCATGCTGGTCGTCAGATTCGATCCACCGATCCCCGCCATCGCGGCATCGATTGCCGATGGCCTTAACGCCGGTGCAACAATTGGTTTAAATGGTTCTTCAGCCACGATTGTGAAATGAGGTCCTTGAACGTTAGGATTCGCTTTCGAAACTTCACTTCGTTCGGTGCCCGCCGCAAGTGCGATGGTAACCGGACTCCCGCCATCAATGGGCGTATCCTTTGCTGCGAAAAGATGAAAAATGGGGTACGTCAAAAGAAAGATGGGAACCAAAGCGGCCACACCGATTACCAAGCTACCGATGACAATGGTATCGTTGATGTCTGTCCAAGGAACAAAAGGCAATTGCCACGCATTGGCGACGTGTCGCGACAAGTCTTCGTGGGTCAGCACGTAACGTCCGACTTGATGTGAGTAGGGATCGACCCGAGTTGCAAGGAACGTCGACGCAACGGCCGCGAGGGTGGCAATTCCTTGATTCAGGCGAAGGCTCAAAATCAGAATCACCAGCGCGATGGCCAGAAGATTGCCGTGAGGCACGATCCCCAACAGCACACCAAATGCGACGCCCCAGGCCAATTGGGCTGGCTCATTGCGACCAACGATCGCTTCGCGCACGTTGGATAGTTGTTTAAACAGAAAAAGTAGCATTACAATCACTCCGCTTCAGCGCTATTGACGACCTAGCTCGCGCCACAACGAATTTGATCGGCTACCTGGCAGAGGAATATTCAGCACAATCGTCAAAATCTACCAATTCGACACAACCGCGTTCGCAGATTGACCTAACGTGTCACTGGCGCCTGCAATGATGTTGTGACGCAAGGCCTTGAAGAACCAGGGCAAAATCGGATCGAAAACCAAAAGAACGAATCGAAATGGCTGCCCAATTCCAGAAAACACTCTACCTCGGCAATCGCCGACCGCTCCTTCACGAGGCCGTGGAACATCTCTGGGAAACTCATCCGCCGAGAAAAAAAGGTCGAAAAACGTCTTGGGATCTGTCGGAACTGCTCCTTGTTCTCCCAACGGCAAGGAGTCGCCGGCGAGTCATCGAGCGATTACAGCATCATGCCGGTCGTGAGCGAGTTGGGCTGGTACGGCCCATCGCGATCACGATTGGTGAATTGCCACCGCGTCTTTTCGAAACTCGCTTCAAGATTGCAACCGAACTTGAGCGAACGCTCGCTTGGTCTCAAGCATTGGCGGAAACACCCGACCAGGAACTTTCGGCATTGCTGTCGAACCTTCCGCCGAGGGAACCGCTGACGCCTTGGATTGAACTTGCTTCGACGATCGGATCGCTTCATGACGATCTTGCGGCAGGTGAACTTAGCTTTGCGGACGTGCAGCGCGAAGTCAGCGGTGATGCGGAGCAAAAGCGATGGAAGTTGCTCAGCGAACTGCATCAGAAATACATCACGCGACTTCGCCATGCTGATCGAATTGATCCCTCCATCGCGCGCGTTGAAGCGATCGCAAGCGATGCCTGCACGTGCCCTTACGAAATCATACTGATCGGTACTTCAGACGTCAGTCGGTCGATCGCATCGCTGCTCCGCGCGCTTCCGATGCAAGTGTCGATCATTGCACTTGTCGCCGCGAACGAAACCGACAGAGACCATTTCGACTCATTCGGATCTGTGATCGCAAGCCGATGGGCAACACGAGAATTACCGCTTCGCGACGATCACCTTGTCAGTGCTCAAGATGTTTCTGATCAAGCTGAAAAATCCGTTGCTGAGGTAAAGCGTTTCCGTAGTCACGCGCCTCGATCTGGGTTGTTGTTTGATTTCGAGCCCGTCGAAGAAGATCGATTGACCATTGGTGTCACCGATGAGTCGTTGGTGGGCCCGATTGAGTTCGAGTTGCGTGCATCTAGTTTGCAAAGCCACCGTGAAATTGGCTGGACAATCACTCAAACGCCCACCGGTCGGCTGTTGGAATTATTGACCGAACATTTGTCGCGAAACACTTGGCGGTCACTCGCGGCGCTAGTGCGTCATGCGGACGTTTACGAGTTCGTTGACCGCCAACAACCGGTTCGCGAATGGCTTACGTCACTGGATGGCTTGATTTCGAACCACTATCCGACTCGCTGTGACCTGCCGATCGCCGAACAGGCTGCGGCGGAGTACAAAGCCGCAGTCGCCGTTCGCGATCTTGTGCAATCGACTCTTCGTGACTTGCGCGGTGCAGCGCGGACGTTAAGTGATTGGGCCGGACGAATCGCGGCATGGCTTACCGTCGTCATGGACGACAAACATACGGCATCAGAAGCAGAAGTGGCAAAAGATGAGGACAACGAAAAACGATCCCGATCTGCCCAAGCGTTTACATCGACCGTTAACTTCCTGAGCACGATCCAAAGCCTTGAATCAACTCTCGACGTAAAGGTGCCCGCCGCTTCCGCGATTGAAATGCTAATGTCGCGGCTTTCGAAGATTCGTGTTGCGGATACACAAAGCGAAGCGGGCACGACGATCGCCGGCTGGCTTGACCTTGCACTCGACGATTCGCCGTCGATGGTGATCACCAGTTTGAACCACCCGTACGTTCCTGAATCCGTGACTGCCGATCCGTTCCTTCCTGGTAGCCTTCGGACGCGATTGCAATTGAACGACAATGAGCGTCGATTCGCGCGTGACGTGCATGCTCTGGAGGTGATTTTGTCGTGCCGAGCGAACGTGAAGATCATTGTGGGGACGCGTAGTCTCGACGGTTCGCCGACGCCACCCAGTCGCTTGCTTGCCGCTGCGAAGCCGATCGACGCGGCCCGTCGAATCGTTCAATTGCTTGAACCGCACTCGGAAGTTTTGAACTCTCTTTCAACGCCAAGCAACCAATGGTCCGGTCGTCCGGGAAAGACGCTTTTGCCGATTCCCGTGCTTCCGCAAGGTACTACGGTCCCGCGAATGAGCGTCACCGCGTTCAAAGATTATCTGATTTGTCCGTATCGTTTCTACTTACGACACGTTCTTTACCTCAGGCCGCTTGACGATGCGTCTGCGGAACTTCAAGCGAACCAGTTTGGTGATTTGATTCATAATACGCTTGACTGGTTTGGCAAGAGCGAGCTGAAGGATTCGACAAGCGTTTCAAGCATCGAAGATGGCATGCATGAAACGCTAGATCGGTACGCAACGAGCTTCTTTGGCTCGTCACCGAGCGCTGCTGTTCGCTTGCAAATCGAACAAGCTCGTCGCCGCTTGTCTCACGTCGCAGTCGCACAATCCGAGCGCCGGCAAGCGGGTTGGAAGATTGACAGTGTTGAAACGCCGTTTGGCGAAGAACAGAAGGCAGGCATTACGGTCGACGAAAAACAGATGCCGATTCGCGGACGTATCGATCGTATCGACCGACATGAAGATGGACGTTGGGCGATCATCGACTACAAGACTCATGGCCATCCACCGCGAAAGAAGCACCTTTACTACGTTGGCGAACAGATTCACTGGACGGACTTGCAACTTCCGCTTTACCAAAAGCTAATTGAGTTTGTGATCGGCAAGGATGTCGATAAAACGAAGGTCGCGCTCAGCTATTTCAACATCGGTGACAATCTCATGCAGACGAAGGTCAATGATGCCGACTTCTCCGAGAAGGAACTTAAAAGTGCAACGAGTGCGATTGAAGATTGCGTAAGACAGATTCGACTGGGTGACTTCGCTGCGTCAAAGGATGTTCAGTTTGATGATTACTCGATGATCCTTCAAACCGGTGCGGTTGCGACGCTTTTCGAGCAATTGACAGCCCCAGAATCGGAGGTCGCATCCTAATGTCCTCTGTCATCACCGCCGACGATATCTCTGAGATGAAGCCACTACTGATTCGGGCTTCCGCTGGCACCGGAAAGACCTATCAATTGACGGGACGGTTGCTCCGGATCCTGCTCGGCGGGGCGGCTCCGGACAGCGTCATCGCAACGACATTCACGCGTAAAGCAGCGGGGGAAATTCTTACTCGCGTGATGCTGTCGCTGGCTCGGGCAGCGATCGACCCCAGCGGTGTCGCCCGCCAAAAGCTTGCCGAGCAAACGGGGCTCCCTGATTTATCGCGCGACCAATGCATATCAATGACGCATTCGTTGCTGCGAGATATTCATCGACTGCGAATCTTGACGCTGGATAGTCTGTTCTCGCAATTGGCAAGATCATTCAGTTACGAAATCGGCGTACCACCGGGCTGGCGTTTGACAGACGAAATCGAAGACTTGGCGGTGCGAGAAGCCGCGGTCGATGCGATGCTCGCGACTCTTCAGCCATCAGAAGTCTCTGCGATCCTTGCACAGCTTGGCAAAGGAGATACGAAGCGGTCCGTCCGCAACGATATGTTGCGCGTTATCGAAGAAGGTTATCACGTTTCGCGGGGCTGCGATAAAACCGCTTGGGACACACTGCAAGTTCCACGAGCGCCGTCTGATATTGCAATCAAAGAAGCCCTAACGTCGCTTGCGGAGTCCGCGGTAGGAAACAAGAGCGCCGATGGTTATTTGAGACGCCTTGGCGAATGGATTGACATCGGTGACTGGGATAAGGTCAGCGATATGGAGTTGGTTGCCAAAATGCCAACGCTTCGGGCCGGTGACGCGGTTATTTACTACCGAAAAGTTATGCCAGACGAAATTGCCAAGGCGTTGCGAGTCGCGTCGGCGGGTGCAAAAACGCACGTGCTTAGTTTGCTTCGTGCTCAGACACTTGCGACCGCTCGTGTGATAGCCGCTTACGAAACTCAAGTCAATGAAATCAAGCAGATTTCACGGGCTTTTTCGTTTGATGATATCGCGTATCAGCTATCCGAATCACTTTCTCCGGTTTCGATGAATCAGATCGCAAACCGTATTGATTGTTCGATCGAGCATTTGTTGCTTGACGAGTTTCAAGATACGTCTCCGGTCCAGTGGAATGTATTGAAACCTTTAGCCATCAAGACTAGCCACATCGATCAAGGATCGTTTTTCTGCGTGGGGGATACGAAGCAAGCGATCTATGGTTGGCGAGGCGGCGTGGCAGAAATCTTTGACTCGGTATGTGAACAAATTAGCGGTGTCGTCCAAAGAGAACAGAACACCAGTTTTCGTAGCAGTCCCGTCGTGATCGATTCGGTGAACCTGATCTTCAAGAATCTGACACGACATCCGGATGCATCCTCGTCGGTAAGCGGAGATCGCGATCACGATCACGATTCCGTCAGCCCGATGAGGAGAGCTTTGAGTCGCTTTTCCGGTTCATTCCCAACCCACGAAGCCGCCCGTGAAGACTTATCCGGCTACGTCACGATTCGATCCAGCGATGTTGACCCTAAAGACAGTTCACTCAAGTTTCCTCACTTGAAGTTCGTCGCCGATCGAATTGCCGAAACGGCCGCAGTGGCACCGAACCATTCAATTGGAGTGTTAACAAGAACGAACGAGTCGGTAGCTTGGCTGATCCAATTGCTTCGTGCGAAGGAGGTTGACGTTAGCCAGGAAGGCGGCAACCCGTTGGTTGATTCCCCGGCGGTGGAGCTCGTTCTATCGGCGCTGATGATGCCCGAACATCCAGGTGATAAACGCTGGGCGTTTCACGTCGCGAACAGTCCACTGCGCAAGATGGTAGGCCTCACTGACTTCAATGATTCAGTTGCCGCGAACCACTTCATTCGCCGCATGATTGAAGACGAAGGGATCGCTCGAACGGTTGAGGAATTGGCGCGGGCGATCGTTCCCCTCTGCGATGAAGGAGATGCGTTGAGGTTGCGCCAGCTTGTCACTTTGGCCCAGCAGTTCGAATCTCGCCGAGGGTCACGCGTCTCGCAGTTTGTACAAAGGGTGAATCGAAAGCGAGTTGAAAAGCCTCGTCCCGCGCAGGTACGGGTGATGACGATTCACCAAGCAAAGGGGCTTGAGTTTGACGTGGTTGTATTGCCTGAACTTGACGGAGATCTGGTGCGGCCGCTCTCGGGCACCATCGGCATGCAAGACAAGATCGACGCGCCACCCAAAGGTTTGCTCCGATTCATTGGCCAAGCCCATTGGCCGCTTCTGCCAAAGGCATGGCAAGACTGTTTCGACGAGCAAGTCGAAGCGAAGTACACCGAAGCGCTCTGTTTGCTGTATGTCGCGGTCACCCGGCCAAGGCGATGGCTTGACATCATCGTTCTGCGATCAAAACACAGTCAGCCAAAGGCGAAGAATGCTTCGTCACTGCTATACCATGCGGTCGGGTGCGAATGCGACGCGACCTTGGCAAACCAAAGTTGGTTTCAAGCCGGAGATGAAAAATGGTACGAAGCGGAGTCATGACTTTCGCTTGATCGTTTGGCCATCAAACAAGTCGATGCGCCAAGCAAATGATTCACTCTGTAAATCCGCAGCAATCAATCTGGCAGTTTCTTGATTCGGATGTTGCGGAAATAGGTGGTGCTATTTGGATCATGAGCTTGAATCGCGATTGCACCGTGTGAAAGCAACCGTTCTTCACGGCCTTTCTTACGAGTTGGGTGTTCGTCCTCAGTGTAGTCGACGACTATCTTATCATTGATCTTTATCACGATCGATTTTCCATTAACGATGATGTGATAGTCAAACCATTCGCTATCGCTGACCGGTGATTGGGTTAAATCACTGACATCGACAAGGCTGCCCGTCTTGCGTGGGTCTTTGACGAACGATGTGTTGATCTGAGCTTCATAGCCCTTCTTTAAGCCGCCCGGGCCGCGATTTTCGGTATGAAAAAAGATTCCAGAATTGGCGGACGGCAGTGTCTTTACTTCGGTTTTCAACTCAAAGTTCTTGAGGTCGGAATAGCCGTCTTTCACACAGAAAAGGTGAGCCATTCCCCCGTTCAATTTCAGAACACCATTTTCAACCGTGAAGCACTCTGGTTTTTCATTTGCTTGCCAACCGTTGGTCGTCTTTCCGTCAAAAAGTGAAACCCATTCGTCCGCGTGGGCCGAAATGGAAATCGAGAACAGACCTGCCGAGAGAAACAGACTTGCTAAACCGAGATTCATGTTAGTTACAAAATGGGTTCGAGTGATGAATACTGCATTGACTCAGGGTCGATTTCTCGCTTCGACTTCGCGCTTCGTCGGCATCATAATCGGTTGTCTACTGATGCGTGTTTTTTTAAACATCCGTACTTCATTCCCACGTTCGTTGAAATGAACTTCGTCCATGTGAGTCACCATCATCAGCAAACCACGACCCCTTTGCATATCAACGGTAGCTCCCGGGTTGGAACTTGGAACGATCGACGTGTCGAAACCGTCGCCCTGATCACGGATTGTGATTTCGACGCCTTTACGATTGATACAGGCCGAAAACATGACTGTCCGCGACGAGAATGGTTCTTCGGCTCGCTTTTCGGCAACGATCTTGGGCTCGATACCGTCGAGTTCGATATCTTCATCCGGCAGATATTGCTCGCGGCTAAGTTGAAGGTTGCCACGAAACATTGCGTTAAATAGAGCCTGTTCGATTGCAATGGCAAGTCGCACATTTTCCATCGAGGGAAAGAGGTCCATTCCAGAGGTTACCTGGGTAATGAAATTCGCGACGGGACTGACCATCGATGCATCGTTGGGCAATGCGAATGCATAGTCGTTTTTGACCAAGCATCCGATAAGCTGGGCGAAACTACGGTCGGTGCGCATGACACCAAGTACATTGCTGATCGTTTGTTCTAGTAGACTCTCCAGGCGACCCTTGGGAACGTAGGCTGCGGCACCGTGCCTCAACGCCTCAACGGCCGCATCTTCGGAGCCCAATGCGGTGATTAAAATTGCCGGAATGCCGGGATAATCAATCTGCATTCGTTCGATGAGTCTCAGGCCATCGAGTTCCGGCATTTCCAAGTCACTTACTACAAGATCAGGGTCGTGTTCCTTTAATGCTGCAAGCGCTTCAATTCCGTTGGTTGCCAAAATGACTTGATGCTCAAACTGTTCAAGCAGCAATTGAATGTGCATTGCTTGCGTCGTTGAATCTTCAACCAACAATATCTTGACCATTGTTTCTCTCGCATTAAGAGTCAAAAAAAGTCGTCACCGTGGCAGTGGGAAAAGTGAGGGTTCGGCTCGTGGTATGCCAAAAACTGAATGAACGAGTTGCATATTGTGGAGGTGCCGGATGACTATTCGCCAGGGGGTGTCGTGCTCGGATTCACATTTCTTTTGCAATCGAATCAAAACAAGGATTTTTCTCGTTTGGCGTGCGTCTTCGCTCTATTCGTCCACGGCGACCAGTGCAAAGCTCCCCGTCATCGTGATCAATTTGGACGATCTCGGCTGCCGGGGCTAAGCTCGTTCGTTGCCGCGAACTGATATTGTTACCGCCACTCTGTTTTCCGTACTACTTAATGTTTAGTATTTACCGAGCCTTTGAATGAGCTGGAAACAAGTGTCCGGTACCATTTGTGCGAAGCACCCGAAGGGCCAGTTCCTGGCAAATGGTACCGGACGCTTATTTCCAGCTCGAGCCTTGAACCTATCCGAAAACCGGAGGAAACCGCGGCTAACGGTTTTCGGATAGGTTCTTAATCTCGAATGAATCGTTATGTGGCCTAGCCGAATTGCTCGAACGATCGCTTGGGAGATTACGACCATCTTCTTTGTGTCGCTCGTCGCGCTAACCACATTGATGATGTTTATAGGCGTCGCTCGCGAGGCAATTCGGCAAGGCTTAGCGCCGATGGCTGTCGCGCAGATGGTCCCCTATGCCCTGCCGAATGCCCTTGTGTTTGCGATTCCTGGAACGGTTCTGTTCAGTATCTGCTGTGTTTACGGTCGAATGTCAGCCGACCGAGAAATTTCCGCGATCGCGTCGACGGGCATTTCACCGGTAGCGATTGTCCGACCTGCGATCGTGATTGCGGCAATCATGAGTTTAGTGACCGTTGGACTGATCGATCTCGCCTTCACTTGGGGCTACCTTGGAGTACAACGAATCGTCCTTCAGTCCGTAGAACACGTGGCATACAACGTTCTAAATCGGAATCACAACTTTCATCGAGACGGGTTTTCAATTTGCGTTCAAGATGTAGTTGGCGAGCGATTGCTACAGCCTCGAATTCTCTTTGACAAGAGTGATGGCGCTAAAGTAACGATCGAAGCAGCCGAGTCGACGTTATCGGTTTCTAAGGACGGATGCTTTCTACTACTATCTCTCACCAATGGCGTGGTCGATTTTGGTGATGGGACTGCGTTCCAGTTTACCGATAAGTTTGAGTATGCGGCAAAGATCGCCACGGAAGAAAGCGCTGACTTACTTCACGCAAATCCATCGCATATGCCGCTGCCTTCCATTGGGCCCGCGCAAACAGCTCAAGTAAGCGATATAAGAAAAAAGGAATCGGAGCTCGCCGTTCAGGTAGGATTCGATCTGCTTTCCGCTCGCTTCGATTTTGTGAAGAATCAAACATTCACCGATCGAATCCACGGCTTGAAGAGTAGTCGAGATCGTTTGCATCGTCTTGGTACCGAATCCGCGAGACGCTGGGCTACAGGTTTTACTTGCCTTGCCTTTGCAATTGTCGGAATACCCGTTGCTATTTTGCTACAAAGCTCCGACTTCATGACGATCTTTGGTATCTGTTTCTTGCCGATACTAATTGTCTATTACCCCATATTTGCGCTTTCACTTGACTTGGCAAAGGAAGGCGTTGTACCGCCGATTTTTGTTTGGCTGCCCAATTGCTTGGCCCTCAGTTTGGCGATTCCGCTGATGCGAAAAGCCTTGTACGCGTAACACGATCGACCTGACGTGATTACGGAATCAGTAGTCAAACCAGGTTCCGATTGCTAGATACTCTTCACGGCGAGTAAAGAATTCGTACTGACTTGTTGGGCCTTGACCATACTGAAGCCCGAATCGTAGTCGACGACCAGATATTGGTCCTTGGTACATCCAACCGGCTTGAATCGTCGTGGAAACATCATAGTCGACTGCTTCACGAAAGTTCAAGTGAATCGCCGCAAAGGGAGCTCCGGCGGAAGAACGGTTACTCTTCGGGGTAAACTCGGCACCGGTTTGCAATTGATAACGTTTTGCGCCGCCCGATGCACGGAACGCGTTGGCAAACTCACCATACAATCTGACTGATCTTGAGGGCGAATAGCTTAGCGCCGCAACCCACGATTCCGTCACATAGTTTACTCGCTGAAATGTTGGGTTCCGAATCAAGTACTCGTCGCCAACGTGTGAGCTGACGTGGAAATAGCCACATTTTGCAGCCCATGGTCCCTCCGCCATAGTCATATCTGTACCGAAACGGTAATCCATCGATTCAACGTCTTCCGCGTGTCCTAGATCAACATCAGCGGCAGATCCAACCAACATCGTTGCGCGGTATAGGTATTTGTTTTCACTATCGGACGCAAATTTGTGAGTAAACACCAAACCCTCGCTCACTTGGCGAAGGTCCTCGCTACGTGCGACCACAATTGTGTTGGGTGATCGCTTTACGAAATCGATAAAGTCTGACTTGTCCGTGACGCTAAAGTAGCGAGCATTGTCGACGTTCATAGATAACTCTAGACCGTGGGTTCGTTTGCCAAGAAAGGCGATGAGCGCGTCTGGATGCTCAGCCGCAAGTGATGCGAGCCTTGCGTTGACAGATCGATACGCGGCAATCGAGGGAATGAGTCGCCCTGTTGTAAAACTGATTCCTGTGACAGCAACCACCGCGACGAAGCACCACCCACGATTCGAGAATGCGATCTCACGATTCCATCCCCAAAACGTGATCGATGATAATACGATACAACCAAATCCGGCCATGAGTGTTGGGATATCAAATCGTTTAAACAGATAGACTTGAATTGCCAAAGCCAAGAATGTCATACCCAACACAATGAGCGACGCTCGCTGCGGAAATGGTTTTAAGTACGTAGTGATTCGTGTTTGAATGTTCTGATTGAAAACATTGTGCTCGAGCATTGCACCTAACATAAGACAAAGCAACGGGATCGCTGGTAGTATGTAGGTGGGAAGCTTACAGCTTGCGATCGAAAAGAACAGGACGATCCAGGTCGCAGCGCAGGCAAGGAAACCCAAGTCCTTTGACCTTAGACGTTGCTTTTTTATTGAGCCGCTATATATGAACACAGCCAACGAGGGCAGCAGCAGCGACGCAGGAAACATCCCTGCAAAGACGATCGGCAAATAAAACCAAAATGGCTGTTGATGATTGGAGCCCTCGGTAAATCGCCTGAGGTTATGCTCCAAGAAAAAGTATTCCCCAAACTCAGGATTTGATCGCCAAACCGCGATGTACCATGGTATGCAAACCAGAATCATTGGGATGACAAACGCGACCCAGTGCAACAAGCGAACTCGACTT
>Ga0105046_10011446_pt1 | contig 13787 bp, 9 predicted proteins | sample MAT03_FD_78385 | JGI IMG/M metagenome (GOLD analysis project Ga0105046, IMG submission 78385) | Freshwater microbial communities from Lake Fryxell liftoff mats and glacier meltwater in Antarctica - MAT-03 (megahit assembly) | ecosystem: Environmental > Aquatic > Freshwater > Ice > Liftoff... | reverse complement strand
GCCCCGGCCTTCATGTATTGCCCCGGCCTTCAGGCCGGGGATTCAAAAAATTAAAGCAAACACCGGGCTTTAGCCCAATCATATTTTCAATAAATATGCCCTCAATGCTTCCGGATTATTTTCCATCAACACAGATTTTTTAGTAAGTTTTAATTGTTCTTCGATAACAAAAGGAATGGGAACGGGCATATTAATAATCGGTTCCACCACATCAAAAAACTTTACAGGGTGTGCAGTTTCCAATACAATTCCTTTTAAAGAAGGATGATCTGATAAATATTGTTCCAGCGCATAATAACCAACGGCCCCATGTGGATCTAATAAATATTGATGTTCGTCAAATACTTTCTTTAATGTTAACCGGGTGGTATCATCAGCAACACTAACCGCACTTAATTGTTTTTTTAAATTGGGTAATTGCTGTGCAAATATTTCCATTATGCGCACAAAGTTGCTGGGGTTGGCCACATCCATGGCATTGCTGATGGTGGCTACGGATTTTTTTGCCGGGTAATTTCCTGTTTGTAAAAACTCAGGAATAGTATCATTGGCATTGCATGCTGCAATAAAATGATTTATGGGCAGGCCCGATGCATTGGCCAATAATCCTGCGCAGATGTTTCCAAAGTTTCCACTTGGCACACTTATTACAGGCGGATTTTTTTTATCAGCCCATTGTTTATACGCATAGAAATAATAGAATTGTTGTGGCAACCATCTTGCTACATTTATAGAATTGGCAGAAGTTAAAAACAGGTTTTTAAAATCTGCAGCGCTTGCAAAAATATCTTTTACCATCTGTTGGCAATCATCAAAACTGCCATCTACTTCCAGTGCATGAATATTTTTACCAAGTGTGGTCAATTGTTTTTCCTGCACCCTGCTCACTTTGCCCGAAGGGTAAAGAATGATTACATCTACATTAGGCACATCATAAAATCCACTGGCCACCGCACCTCCTGTATCACCGGAAGTTGCAACTAATACAGTCACTTTTTTGGTTTGATTTTTTACAAAAAAACCAAGGCATCTGCTCATAAACCTTGCGCCCACATCTTTAAAGGCCAGCGTTGGACCATGAAAAAGTTCCAGCGAAAAAATGCTGTCATTCACTGGCACCAATGGTATCGGAAAATTGATCGTTTCTGCTACTATATTTTTAAGTTTAGTTGCATGAATAGCATTGCCTACATATGGCTTTATAACTTCGTATGCAATGGCTTCATCAGAATAGTGTTCTATATTTTTTATTAAATGTTCACTCAGTACCGGAATGCTTTGAGGAAAATATAACCCTTTATCCGGAGCCTGTCCGTTAATGGTGGCTTCCTTAAAATCTACAATAGCCGAATTGTGGTTGGTGCTAAAATATAACATGAAATGAAAAGTTTATAAGGTTCAGGAGCTTCATAAATTAAAATGTTTCAAAAGTTTGCATGTGTTTTAAATGTTATGGGCTGCTGTTAACCCCATAAAACATTTGAAACTTTTTGGAACACCTTAAACTTCCGGAATAATTTTTACGCCTTGTTGATTAATAGTGGTTACATAAACATGATGTTCTAAGCCGATGCGTTGGTAGATGGAATGCATTTCATTTTTTACTAATTGTGCAGTAGCTTCATTTACACTCAACATAAAGATAGAAGGTCCCGATCCTGAAATGCCGCCACCCAATGCACCGGCAGCCTTGCTTTGTTTTTTTACTTCGTCAAAACCAGGAATCAAAATACTTCTTACCGGTTCTATGATCACATCTTCCAGGCTGCGGCCAATAAGTCCATAATCATTTTTCATAAAGCCTGCTACCAGCCCCGCAATATTGCCCCATTGCCTGATGGCATCTTTTAGCAATACCTGTTTTTTTAAAATCTGTCTTGCATCTGCAGTGCGCACTTCAATTTGAGGATGCACTGCAGTTACCCATAATTCCGGCGAAGGAATAGGAACGATTTCCAAAGGAAAAATACTCCTGATTAATGTGATACCCCCATAGATGCAGGGAGCTACATTGTCTGCATGTTTTACACCCGAAGCCACTTTTTCTCCACTCATTGCAAATCGCACCAGTTGTTCTTTGCTGAAAATATCATCCAGTAAAAAATTGGCAGCTACTACTGCACCTGCTGCACTGGCTGCGCTGGATCCTATGCCACTGCCCGGTTTTATATTTTTTTTGATCAACACATCAAAACCAAAATCGGCATTTAGTTCCTGCAACATTTCTATTAAAGGAGCACCTGCTGTATTTAGCATGGGGTCTGTAGGAAGGTTATATCCATCTGCACTTTTAATAACAACTTTTTTTTCTTCAATGATACTTACTGTCATTTCATCAAAGGGTGCTTCAAGGCAAAGTCCCAAAACATCAAAGCCACACACCAGGTTAGCCACAGTGCCCGGGGATGCAACTTTTACCGATCGCATTGCAAGATGATCCAATTTTTCTGTCATTCTTTAATATTTTTATCATTCATGGCAATGTATGAATTTTAGTGGAATCGTATTGTCCCCATTTCTCACCATCTCAAAAGTTCAAAGCTGTATTATGCTTTGGATGTTCTGATAACATCTGCAAATACACCAGAAGCGGTAACATCTGCACCGGCCCCTGCACCTTTTATAACCAATGGTTGTTGAATGTATCGGTCTGTATAAAATAATACGATATTGTCTTTGCCGTATAGATGGTAAAAATCATGTTGGGGTGCTATATGCTGTAATCCAACTGCTGCTTTGCCATTTTTGTAGCTGGCAACAAATTTTAATTTGCATCCGGCAGCTATTGCTTCATCCAATATTTTTCTAAAATGTGATTCGTGCGCTTCCATCGATTGATAAAAATCTTCCACAGTTCCCTGCATACATGCCTCCGGCATAAAAGAGCTGTTGCTGATATCGTCCATTTCTATTACATGCCCTGCTTCTCTTACCAATATCATAATCTTGCGCATTACATCTTTGCCGCTCAGGTCTAGCCTTGGGTCCGGTTCGGTATATCCTTCATCCTGCGCCTGTTTAACTACAGATGCAAAACTACTGCTACAATCATAATTGTTGAATACAAAATTTAAAGTGCCACTCAAAACTGCTTCCATACTATGTATGGTATCGCCACTTCTCAACAAATCGTTTAGTGTACTGATAATGGGTAAACTGGCACCCACATTGGTTTCAAACAAAAATTTTGTATTGAATTCTGTAGCCAGTTCTTTTAATTTTTTATAATAAGGATAGCCAGAAGAGCAAGCCACTTTATTGCAGGCAACTACTGCAATACTTTTTTGTAAGAGTTTATCGTAAACATTTGCCACCACTTCATTAGCAGTTACATCTGCAAAAACAGTGTTTCTTAAATTTTTATTTCTAATGATTGCTACATAATCTTCAATGCCGGCAGTTTTACCCGATTCCAATAATTGCTGCCATTGATTCAGGTCTATTCCATCCTCATCTACCCAGTATTTTTTGCTGTTGGCAATGCCTGTTACTTTTACTTTTAAGCTCATATTTTGTAAGAGGTATTCCTGCTGTTTTTTTATTTGACCCAATAATTTTGATCCTACATTTCCTACACCGGCAATAAATAAATTCACTTCTTTTATTTCTTTTTCAAAAAATACTTCATGAACGATATTGGTGGCTTTTTTTACATCGGCACTATTAATAACAGCAGTAATATTTCTTTCTGAAGACCCCTGTGCAATGGCTCTTACGTTTACGCCGTTTCTTCCCAATGCACTAAAGAATTTACCGCTGATACCTGTATGGTTTTTCATACGGTCGCCTACCAATGCAATAATGGCGAGATTATTTTCTACCATCAGGGGTTCTACTTTTTTTATTTCAATTTCATAACCAAATGCTTCATCTATTATTTGTTTGGCTGTTCCTGCATTTTTTTCATCTATGCCCACGCAAATAGAATGTTCAGAAGAACTTTGAGTAATAAGAATCACATTTATTTTTTTTGATGCAAGTGCTTCAAATAATCTTTTTGAAAACCCGGGAATACCCACCATGCCACTGCCTTCGAGGCTTAGCAATGCAATATTGCTGATGCTGGATATGCCGGTAATGCTGTTGGAACCTTCAGTAACCTGTTGTTGAATAACGGTACCGTTATCTGCACTTGCAAAAGTATTTTTTATCCAAACCGGAATGCCTTTATTCATCACGGGTTGAATGGTAGGCGGATAAATTACTTTGGCGCCAAAGTGAGAAAGTTCCATTGCTTCCTGGTAAGATATTTGGGGAATGATGCGTGCATTTGGAACCAGCCTTGGATCAGCCGTCATCATACCGGAAACATCTGTCCATATTTCCAACACATCTGCATTGGTAGCAGCGGCAAAAATAGCTGCTGTATAATCAGATCCGCCCCTACCCAAAGTAGTATGAATGCCGTATCCATTGGCTGCAATAAAACCAGGAGCTATGTAAAGTGGGGCCTCATTTTTTTGTATGAATTGCGATATGTTGTTGTTGCTGATTGTAAAATTTACAAGGGCGTTTCCAAAATCAGCATTGGTAATAATCAATTCCCGGGAATCAATCCAAAGTGCAGGTTGGTTTTCTGCCATTAATACAGCCGCAATTATTTTGGAAGAAAGCAATTCGCCATAACTTACAATACGGTCTTTTGTTCTGGCAGATAATTCTTTTAATAGAAAGATGCCATTGCAGATATCTTCTATTTCGTTGCACTGGGTTTTTACAAAACTTAATAAGCTGCTTTGGTTATTTATTGGAATGAGTTCTCTTACTGTTTGTAAATGCCGCTGTTCTATTTCAATTAAAATAGATTGATAATTTTCCTGGCCCTCAGATGCCAGGTTGCTGCAATTTAATAGCAGGTCTGTAATGCCACCCAATGCCGAAACCACCACGATTGTTTTTTTGCCGGCAGCTTTTTCTTTTAAAACTGTAATTACTTTTTTTATGTTTGCTGCGTTTGCAACAGAACTGCCCCCGAATTTTAATACCTGCATGGTAACTGTATTTTGATAAAATATATGAATGAAAATCTGCCTTGATGTATAGCCGTAGCCCAGTGGATAATATGTGAATATGCAACCCTTAGCGGGTTGTAATAGTAGCAATCGTAGTTGTGGAGAAAACTACAGCACAAGAATGACCGGTATGTATGTTAATATTAAACATCTGTACGAATGTATAGAAATATTTGTGCAATGCCATAAATATTTTTATTGGAAACATAAAAATAACATTCAAATATCAATTGCCTTTATTAGAAACAAGCCTAACTGAGACTGGTATAAATCGATTTAAGGGATGTAAAATTAAAAAGGCTGACAGTTTTTCTGTCAGCCTTTTGCAGGTAAAAAACCGGCAATATTATCTTAGCCTGTTGCTTTGTTTTATTATCTTATCATCATTGCTTATTCCCCTGGCAGCCATGAAAAAGAATAAAACAATACAAGCCTGCAGCAATGCTGTGAGCGAATAGGTGCCTGCAGTAAATTTTTTCATTTCTGTATAATATAAAAAAATAAGGCCGGCTTCCAGCAATATGCCTGCTATACAAAGCCTGAGTTGCAGTTTCCGGTTTTTGTATAAAAAAATGGTAATAAGTGCCAATACTGCAACAGCAGTAGTAACAATTATTAAAGGAATATTTACCGTGGCATTTATTTTTTTAAATGTATTGAGGCTGCCATTTTCTAAAAAAGTTCCGCTGTAATATGGAAACTTAAAACTTAAAAATGCACAAACCGAAGCAAGAAATAACCATATTGTTTGAACTCTTTGAATCATAGCTGGTTTGTTTTAATTTAATTCAGGGTAAAGTGGAAACTGTTTCATAAATGTTTTTACTTCTTCTTTTACAGATAGTATGATAGCTTCATCATCAATATTCATCAGCACTTTGTCTATCAGGTCTACCACTATTTGCATGTGTGCCTCATTCATACCACGGGTGGTAATGGCTGCTACACCTACACGGATACCACTTGTTACAAACGGGCTCTTATCATCATAAGGCACTGCATTTTTATTAAGCGTAATGTGGGCCCTGTCTAAAGTTTCCTGTGCTTTTTTTCCGGTAATATTTTTATTGCGAAGGTCAATCAGCATCAAATGATTGTCTGTTCCTCCACTGATAATTTCGTATTCTTTAGCCATAAATGCTTTGGCCATGGCCTGGGCATTAAGCTGTACCTGTTTCATATAAATTCCATATTCTTCGGTCAATAATTCTCCGAATGCAATGGCTTTTGCAGCAATCACATGCTCCAGCGGTCCGCCCTGCGTGCCCGGAAATACACCCATATCCAGCAGGTTGCTCATCATGCGCAGATTTCCTTTCATATCCTTTAATCCAAAAGGGTTTTCAAAATCTTTTTTCATAAGTATTATGCCACCTCTTGGCCCACGTAAAGTTTTATGGGTAGTGCTGGTAACAAAATGGCAATGATCAAACGGTGAACTTAATAATCCTGTAGCAATGAAGCCTGCCGGGTGTGCCATATCGCACCATACAAATGCATTTATTTCGTCTGCTACTTTTCTTATTCTTGCATAATCAATATCACGGCTGTAAGCAGAGGCGCCACAAATAATCAGTTTAGGTTTTTCTGCCCTTGCTTTTTCTTCCAGCATTTCATAATCTATCAGGCCGGTATCTTTTTTTACTGTATAAAAAAATGGCTGATATAGTTTTCCTGAAAAATTTACGGCAGAACCATGGGTTAAATGGCCGCCCATACTCAGATCGAGGCCCAGAATTTTATCGCCTGGTTGCAGTATAGCCAGCATCAAAGCAGCATTGGCTTGTGCGCCACTATGAGGCTGCACGTTGGCATATTCACAATCAAAAACCTGTTTTATTCTGTCTATAGCCAGTTGTTCAATTTCATCTACCACTTCGCAACCTCCATAATAACGCCTGCCGGGATAACCCTCAGCATATTTGTTGGTAAGCGAAGTTCCCATGGCTTCCATCACCTGAAGGCTGGTAAAATTTTCGCTGGCTATCAGTTCTATGCCTTCCCGCTGTCTTTGCAGTTCTTTATCAATTAAATCAAAAATTATGGTATCTCTTTGCATGTATCTGGTTTATGCCGCAAATATAAGCAGCATGGCTTACATTCATAAATTATGTAAAGCAGAATTGTTATAAATCTACTTTATTTTGAATTCCGATAAATTCATTACTTTCACTCCCCTTTAAGCATTAAGAAATTACTATTGTAAACGAAACAAACCGATAGAAGCGGATTAAGTTTATCAATGAAGGCCATCATACCAGTAGCAGGCGCAGGTACAAAACTTCGCCCACATACATATACACAGCCCAAAGCTTTAATTCCTTTGGCAGGAAAAACCATTTTAAGTATCATCGTAGATCAACTTAAGGATGCCGGCATCAAAGACTTTATATTTATTATTGGATATATGGGCGAAAAAATCCATGATTATGTAACAGCAAAATATCCTGATCTTAATTGCAGTTTTATTACCCAAAATGAAAGATATGGTACCGGGCATGCGATAAATCTTACCAGGGAAATGGTAGGAGAAGATGAATTGCTCATAGTATTGGGTGATACTATTGCAGAATATGATTTAAAGCATATACTGGATGCTCCGCATTCAATGTTGGGAATAAAAAAAGTAGATGATCCACGCAATTTTGGTGTAGCAGAAATTGACGAGCATCATTTTATAACCCGGGTGGTAGAAAAGCCATCTATTCCTAAAAGTAATATGGCCCTGGTGGGTATTTATAAAGTAAAAGAAACTGCACTTTTATTTGAGTGTCTTAAAAAAATAAGTGATAATAATATCCGCAGTTACCAGGAGTTTAGCCTTACCGATGCGTTGGAATGTATGATTCAGCAAGGCACCATATTTCAATCGTTTAAAGTTTCCAACTGGTTTGATTGTGGCAAAAAAGAAACCCTGCTAGAATCCAATGCTATATTGCTTAAAAAATTTGGCGGCAATATTCCCGAAGTAAATAATTTTCAAAATTCAATTTTTATACAACCCGTTAGTATTGGAGAGGGTTGTGTTATTCATAATTCTGTTATTGGTCCCAATGTGGCCATAGGAGAACATTCTATCGTTAATCTCTCGATAGTAAAAGATTCTATCATAGGTGCATATTCTCATATAAATGAAATTGTACTTAATAATTCACTTATTGGCAGCGATGCAGAAGTAAAGGGTGTGAGCAGGAATTTGAATATCGGAGACAATACAGCAATTGACCTTGGTGGGGGCGCCGGTAAATAAGCCCATAACATAATATGTGAATAAATTGAGGGTTTGTATATCTGCAATTAAACTAATTTGTATCCGTCATTATGTATACATCTACCCAAAATATTACCCGGTTATTTAAAATAGAAAAACCAATCATCCAGGCTGGTATGATATGGGCAAGCGGCTGGCGGCTGGCCAGTGCGGTAAGCAATGCAGGAGGGCTGGGATTAATAGGAAGCGGTAGTATGTATCCGGATGTATTAAAAGAGCATATTCAAAAATGTAAACAAGCTACCAATAAACCATTTGGGGTAAATGTACCATTGCTGTATCCCGATATTGAGCAGCATATTCAAACTATTATTGAAGAAAAAGTGCCCATTGTATTTACAAGTGCAGGCAATCCTAAAACATATACCGGCAAACTTAAAGCACACGGCATAACGGTGGTACATGTAATTAGCAGCAGCAAGTTTGCGTTAAAGGCGCAGGAAGCTGGTTGTGATGCAGTAGTGGCAGAAGGGTTTGAAGCAGGCGGGCACAACGGAAGGGAAGAAACCACCAGTTTTGTTTTAATTCCGGCTGTATGTAATAAAGTGCAGATACCTGTAATAGCAGCGGGAGGAATTGCTACCGGCAGACAAATGCTGGCCGCCATAATATTAGGTGCCAGTGCAGTGCAGGTAGGTAGCAGGTTTGTGGTAAGCCATGAAGCATCGAGCCATATTAATTTTAAAAATGCAATCATTAATGCATCAGAAGGTGATACTATCCTATCTTTAAAACAGCTTACGCCTGTAAGATTATTAAAAAACGAATTTTATAAAAAAGTGCAGGAGGCTGAAAATAATTGTGCCGGCAAAGAAGTACTGGAAAGTTTACTGGGAAAGGGTCGATCTAAAAAAGGAATGTTTGATGGCAACCTGGAGGATGGAGAACTGGAGATTGGGCAGGTAAGTTCCTTGTTAAATCAGATACAGCCCGCTGCAGAAATAGTGGAAGAAATATGGGTAGAGTATAACAGGCTTAGCACATTTTGCAACAAATAAAACTATTATATTTGCTACTATACAAAAATTGTCAATTAACCCCAACACAAATGCAAAGTGCCAAGTGGATTATAGTTTTAAAGTCACTTTTTTTTATTTTCATCCTTTTTATTAGTTGTAACCCGGCTTTTTGCCAGCCCCCTGTAGAAATACCCGAAACCGGAGAACTAACACCGGGTATGCTTGATCCCAAAAACCTCTCGCAACCACAACTGCGTGCACTATTGGAAGATAAAAACAAAGAAACCGGAAAGGATAAGAATGCAGAATTTTTTAAGAATGATAAAATTGAAAAAGATAGTGTAACTGTAGATGATATTAGAAGTAGTTTATACAGCCCCAAAAAAACATATGGTGCCAATGTTTTTTCAAATGCATCTGTAACCGATTTGTCTGAGTTGTCTACACCTCCACTAGATTATCCCATTGGTGTGGGCGATCATATCATCGTTTCTTTATGGGGAGCAGCCGAATTTCAGGAAGATTATATTGTAGCCAGGGATGGTGCAATTTTTCCGGCAAGCCTGGGTAAAATAAGTGTGCAGGGGCTCAGTTTCGAAAACATGCGTGCCATTGTATATTCAAGATTTAAAAGTGTAGTTCCACCTGCTACCAATATTTCTGTATCGCTGGGACAACCAAGATCTATTAATGTAAATATAGTAGGAGAGGTTAAAAATGGTGGCCCTCAAACCGTATCCGCTTTTAGCAATGCCTTTAATGTGATAGCCCGAGCCGGAGGTATAACAGATTTCGGGAACCTGAGAAACATCCTGGTAAAACGAAATGGCCGTGTGGTTGATGAAATAGATGTGTATGAATATTTAACCAATGGCGATTTTGGCAAACATATTTACCTGCAGAATAATGATTTTGTAATTGTAGGTTTTGTAGAGAAAAAAGTGTTGGCTACAGGGCAATTTAAACGCCCCATGTTTTACCAGTTAAAAAAAGAAGAAGGGGTAAAAGCACTTATTAAATATGCAGGCGGCCTTACTTCAGATGCATTGGCCTCTGCACTTAAAGTGATTCGTACAGAAAATGAAAAGCAGCAACAAAAAGATGTAAATGCCAATGCCATCCTGCAAATAGCAGGGGAGGATTTTCCATTGTTGGATGGAGACATTGTAAAAGTGGACCTTGTAAAACCCGGTATTTTTAATAAGGTTGAAATTAGAGGCGAGATATCCTATCCCGATACTTATGAGTTGAGAGCCGGGGATCGGTTGTTTGATTTGATTAACCGTGCCGGTGGTGTTACCCGTAATACCTATCTGCCCAGGGCATATGTATTTAGGGGCGCAGGAGATTCTACCAATCTTAGGTCAGACAGGCTGGAAGTAGACCTAACCAATATCAACGAAAATCAAATATACAGTATAAGTAATGTAAAACTGGAGGCGAATGATGTGGTGCAGCTATTCTCTAAAAATGAATTTGGTGAAGCACAATATGTAGAAATATTTGGTGAAGTTCGCAAAGAAGGGAAGGTAATTAAATACGGAGGTATGACGCTGGAAGATCTTTTATACCTCTCAGGCGGCATTAAACCTTCAGCAGAATATGGCCGGTTAGAAATTTCAAGCATTGTAGATATCGACTCGGCAAAACAAGGGTTGAAACCAACAAGAACTGTGGTTAAGTCTTATGCCATTTCACCTACTCTATCCATGGATTCTGCAGCATCTAAAGTTTTTTTGAAACCCTACGACCAGATTTTTGTAAGACGTAATCCAACATTTGAACTACAGCAAAATATTGAACTAAAAGGATTGGTAAAATATCCCGGACTATATCCAAGATTTACAAAATTTGACCGACTGTCTTCCTTTATTCAAAGAGCCGGAGGGTTTACTGATAATGCCAACCTTTCCGGTGCATTGCTTTACAGAAGCAAGACATTGTATACCCGGCCGGCTGCTATAGAAAAACCAAAATTGGATTCCTTTGGGAATCCTGTTAAAGACTATACATTAGAAACCAAAAATATACAAATTGATGAACCTGTAAGTATTGATTTGTATAATGCAATCAAATACCCGAACAGTAAACATGATATTATTTTGCAACAGGGAGATGTAATCTTTATCCCTGAAAAAAATCCTTTTGTGAGTATTAAAGGCCAGGTGCAGTCGCCATTGAAGATTGCTTTTGATAAAGAGAATTCTAAAATGATGTATTATATCGATAAGGCTGGTGGATTCGGTATTCAACCATGGAGAAAAAGGATTTTTGTAACCTATTCAAACGGCAAAAGCAGAAGAACCCGCTCTTTTGGGTTCTTTAAATTTTATCCTAAAGTAGAAGAGGGATCGATTGTGACTGTGCCTATGAAACCCAAAGGGCAGGAGTTGGGTGATATTATTAAATCGGTAGTTGTTACTGCCATACCTGTGATCCTAACCGGTATCATATTTAAATACGTAAAATAAAAACTGATTTTATAAGTGAGTACCAACGAATTTATACGAAAAATTTTCTTAAAGCTTGGTAAGTTTAAATGGCTGGTTATCATTGCAGGTATTCTTGCAGGAATAGCAATGTTTTTATATGCACGAACAATTCCACCAGTTTATACTGCCAAGGCAACCGTTTTTCCTTTAACAGGTGCTAACGAAAATCAGGCTACAAGCGCTATCACTACTTTACTGGGTGGTGCCGATGCTACCAAAAGCTTTAGTTCAGACGCTTCTATCAATATTGTAGAACTGGCATTAAGCCGTAATACAATGGATGCAGTTGTATTAAAAAGGCTTCCGGAATTTGGCAATAAAAGGATTGCAGTATTGTTGATTGAAAGCTTTAATAAATCAAAAAATCTTCTTGCGTCTGACATCGAAATGCCAGCAGATACCCTTTCTCTAAAAGCTACCGCACGTAACCTTTTTAAAGAAAATTATACGGCCAAAGTATTAAAGAGTGGCATCCTTGAAGTGTCTTTCAGTAATACCAATAAACAATTATTATCACCGGTTAGTTATGCCTTGATTGATAAAATATCTCAATTTTATATAGATCTTAAAATTAAAAAAGCAAAAAGCGATTATGATTTTACTTTGAAAAAAGTAGATTCTCTCCAGGACATCCTGAATCTTTATGATCGAAGAGCAGTAAGGATGAACAATACTACCTTATTTGTACCCAATTCAAGGATTGAATACAGCATACCTAAAGAAAACCTGGTGAATGCCAAAGAAAGGGTGATGCGGCAAAGAGATGCTGCAGCCAATAATATGGAAGGTGCTTTATGGCGGCTGCAAAAAGCCACGCCTATCATTGCCACACTTGATAAACCGGAAGCGCCGTTTAGCACACTAAGAACATCTGCTGTTATGTATGGCTTTATAGGTTTTTTTACAGGGGCTTTAATTACAATTTTAATTATTATCGCTCCACTGATGATGGCATATTTAAAAGTAGAAGCCAATAAAGCTATTTTTGGTGATGATGCAGCATTGGACCAACAACCCGTTTCTGCTATCAATACTACTTTATAACAATAATTCTGATCATAGTATAAGCAAGGGGTTTCAAATACTGAAACCCCTTGCTTATACTATGATATTGCTTGTTTAATTATCCTTTTTTTACCGCCCATTTCAGCATTTCTTTCCAGCTTGGCTTTTTACCATACATCAATATTCCGGTACGGTAAATTTTTGCAGTAACCCATGTAAAAAATAAGAAGGTTGCAATTAGCGATACCATTGATGCTATTAATTGCCAGGCGGGTATATCGTAAGTGATACGCCCCATCATTACAATGGGAGATGTAAGCGGAAATATACTTCCAAACACTGCCATGTTGCTATGAGGGTTATTGATGGAGTTTGTCATTATAACAAACCCCAGAATAATAGGCATTAATATAGGAAATACTAATTGCTGTGCTTCCTGCTGATCTTCACTTACCACGCTGCCCACCGCTGCAAACAAAGAAGCGTAGGTTAAATATCCTGCCAGGAAATAAAATAAAAACAGGGAAACAATTTTTAGCAATGGTAATGAGGATAAACCCTGGGTAATGGTTGCCATCATATTTTCATCTACATCTGCAGCGGCTCCATTGGTAACCTGTTGCATCATATCCGGAAATATTAATGGTATAGCAGATTGAAGCACCACCATAATCACAATCCATATGGCAAACTGGGTAAGGCCCACCGCACCTATGCCAATGATTTTACCCAGCATTAACTGAAAAGGTTTTACAGAGCTAACAATCACTTCTGCAATACGATTGGTTTTTTCTTCCATTACACCCCGCATCACCTGGGTACCGTAAATAATCATCATCATATAAATCAGGATGCCGCAGGCAAATGATACTGCAAAAGCTACACCAGCACTTCCTTTTTTACTGCCCTCTTTAGTATCAATGGTATTATCTACCTGCGCATCTGCACTTATACTTTTAAAAACGGCCGGGTCTATACCTTTTGCAATTAGCCGTTTATTTTCAATGGCTTTATTAATATATTTTTCTATAGCGATGTTATTGCTAAG
>Ga0105046_10011445_pt1 | contig 13787 bp, 16 predicted proteins | sample MAT03_FD_78385 | JGI IMG/M metagenome (GOLD analysis project Ga0105046, IMG submission 78385) | Freshwater microbial communities from Lake Fryxell liftoff mats and glacier meltwater in Antarctica - MAT-03 (megahit assembly) | ecosystem: Environmental > Aquatic > Freshwater > Ice > Liftoff... | reverse complement strand
GCTCTCTGTGGGTAACAATTTTTAGAATTTCATTTCTTGTGACAAAAAGGTAAAACCCGGAAAAGTTTTGTTCTTATTTCCTGCTCCTTTGATTGAATAAGAAACCCTTTCAACCTGCTTCTTAATTTTCTCTTAAGAATTATTCAATATGCTTTTATTATTTGAAAGACCTTCTCGGTAAAAATACTGTTCTCATGATAATTTTGGCTGTATCCGGGTCGAAACCGAAGGTGTAATTGCCTGGAAATGAATTGTCTTACCTGACATAAATCAGAATAAAATGTAACCAATCTTTGGAAGTAAGAATGAAAATGCCATTAACTTTATATTCCTGACAACACAGTCATTTTTTTAAGATGTATCCTTGTTCTTTACCTTCACCTTTCACCCTTATTTAGTATGCTTCGATTTCAAGACCGACTGGATGCCAGTCAAAGGATGATTCCCTACCTTGAGAAATACAAGAATTCAAAATGTGTGGTAATGGCGATACCAAAAGGGGGTGTCCCGATGGGAAGCCTGATTGCTCAACATTTTCATTTCCCTTTGGAGCTGCTCATGACAAAGAAAATCGGACACCCGATCAACAAAGAGTTCGCCATTGGTTCTGTAAGTCTGGAAAGCAGGATCACCGATCCAAAGATATTTGTCGGTATAGAATATCTTATTAACGAAACCAACAGAATCAGGAAAAACCTGCAGGACACTTATGCCCGTTTCATGGGAAAAACCAGGGCCATTTCGCTTAAGAATAAAACGGTGATTTTGGTTGACGACGGGGTTGCTACCGGCTATACCTTGGAGGCGGCAGTGGATTTGGTTCGGAAAAAGAATCCAAAATGGATAGTGGCAGCCATTCCTGTTGCTCCACCCGATGTTGCGCAAAAGTTGAAGCAAAAAGTGGATGAATTCATTTGTCTGCGTACGCCCTGCGATTTTCAATCGGTCAGTCAGTATTATTGGGATTTTTCGGCAGTTAAAGATGAGGAAATAGGAAAATGGATTTCTGCCGCTTCAGCTAAAAAATCAAAGCTTATTAAACTTTAGAAAAGATCTTTTTACCACAGCATAAATAAAATGGAAGCACAGAAATTTTGCCAGAGTTGCACCATGCCACTTGATTCCAAAGATAAAAAAGGAACAGAAAAGGATGGTTCAAAATCAAGTGATTATTGCACTTATTGTTGTCAAAATGGTGATTTTTCCAATCCGGACATGCATTTATCTGAAATGAAAACCTTGATCAAAACCCAGATGGAGAAATAAAAGCTTCCTTTAAATCTAATCCAGATGTCGCTGAATATGCTTCCGCATTTGAAGCGTTGGAGAGATCCTCATTTGCTGTAAGCAAGAAAGATTTAAAAACACTCAATGCGCCAATAGTTAAAGGATGGGATTGAGATTCGGCATCCTTGTTGCAGGCCGTTTAAGTTCATTTATTGATCTCTCACATTACTCCCTAATTCTTATTTTAGGGTGATTCAGTTAGTCAGATTCTTAGGAATTCTGCGAATTTGGCTTAAATCCTAAACAGTTAGGCTCGATTCAGAACGCTAAAGTTTCAATTCATTTTTGAGGTAATCGGCCAGAATTGAGCGGGAATTGAAGCCATGCAAACGGGAGTTCTTGTGGCTGGAAATACCCAGCCGCAGTTCTTCGGGATCGTAACAAATAAGAAGTGCACGGGTTATTTCGGGATACAATTGGGCATCTTCTTCTTCATATCGGTAACTGCTGCAACGTTCTTTGTCCCTTTCAAAAATTGCTTTGAGCAATTCGAATTTTCCGGTTTTAGCCATAGGTTCCATAAATTTGGTAATCATTTGTACAGGTGTAGCCGACCGGATGTATTCTATCATCTTCTTGTATTTCCCTTCGTAGGCAATGAGTTCGAAAATAAAGTTTTCACTTTCTTCTGTGTAAGTGCTCCGGGCTTTGGTAAACAACCGATTGCGTAATTTTACCTTTGCTTCTCCCTCTGGAATTGCTTCGTAAACCATTTTATAATCTGCAAAATCGAAGGTTACAGAAAGTGTTTTCTCCGCAAGTTCCCGCACCCCTTTTTGGTTTCCACTTGCCTTATAAATTTCTTTAAGCAAGTCATAGTACGGTAAACTGTACGCATCCTGGTAATTGCTTTCTATTGCCTGGATGCATATTTGTTCTGCTCTATCAAGCTTCTTTATTTGGATCAACTCATTCACAAGCAATTGATTGTATTCATTTTTGTATACAATGTAATCGAAGCTCCCGTTATACTCTGCAAACATGTCATACGCAGAAATAACCATCAGCATTTTAACAACCAATATGTCCTGATAAGAGTATTTATTTTTCTGCAACCGGTTTGTGGCATCCATTAATCTATGAATCAATACTTTTTGGGTATCAACTTCCAGTACGCTTAGTTTTTGTAAAATTTCATCCAGATACCAATACCTGAGCGGGCTGTCTGCTTTGCCAATTTCCTCTACAAAAAAGAGAAAGGCCTTTTGTCTGGTTGCGGGTTGGTGCAAAGCCAAAATGGCTTCGACCGATGCTTTAAGCAAATTCTCTATATACTTTTTTACTTTGTTACCCGTGGTGTGCCAGGATTGGGTTGTTTCCAGCACTGCCTTAAGCACTGAATGAAATAACCGAAAACTACTTGCAGAGGAAGCATTCTCAAGATATTGATTTACAATAGGTTTGTGAATTTCTTCCCACAGTTCAATGATTTTTTTTACCTCAAGTTGCTCTAACTTTTTCTTGTTTTTGATGAGCGATTTTGCCGCCAGAATGGTCGCTTCCATAATTGACTCCGGGGTAGCCTCCGTGCCAGTGGATTTAAAGCGACTGGTAAAAAGCAGCTCAAGGTCTTTATTTTTAGTGAACATTTCCAGAAGCCATGTTTTAAGCGCATTTGGTTCGGCTTCCCTCAGCAACACTTCGGCAACACTTTCTTTCTTTTTTGGAGCGGCAGCTGATTTAGATTTTCGGCCGCCGGCCAGAAAAAGGAGCAATGCAACTTTGTGCCTGCACACGGGTACCTTTTCGTCACAATCACAGGAGTGGCTTGTTATCAACCCTTTGGGAGTTAGGATTACAGAAACATCAAAATCGTTTTTACCTTCTTCAACAAAGGCTACAAAATGCCCGACTTCGGTTTCTTCACATTCCCGGGCTTTGAGCTTTTCAGCTATTTTTAATAAATCCGGGCCAAGGCTTTTGGCCAGATTGGTAAGCGATAGTGCCATGAGTGGCAATCAAGAGAATTTATGGGAAAAATGAAACGGGTTTGGTGTAAATAAGCTCAAATGCCTGTTGATTTTATTTGAGTAGAAATTCCAATGGTGATGGGTCCGCACATAGGTTTTAATTTATCATCTGCTATTTTATCCATAGTTAATATTCTGTAAATCAGATTCTAACCTCTGGTTTTATATCTACTAAAGAGCAACCGTATGATCTGTAAACCACTTCCTACATTCGTCTAAGGAAACTTCACCTGAGGCGGGGCGAAGAATGAAATGTAGCAAATCTTCGTGCTACAGGTCTTTTCGGAGTCGAAATCCATTCAGTTTCAGGAAAGCCAGACCCGCTTCAAGTCCTGTTCTCTTGTTACCATCCATAAATATATGGTTGCAAATAATGTGGTGGCAGTAAACGGCAGCCTTATCCCAAATTTCAGGATATAATGGTGCTCCAAACATCTCTGCTTCAACCGCTTCCAGAAGTTAATCCAGATTTTCTTCATGAAGTAGATTTTTGGGCTGAGAATAATTACCGCCATGGGCAGAAACCGTTGCTCTGTTAATAAACAGAACATCAGACTTTGTCAGATAGATCATGCCAAGGCTTTAAAAACATCATCATATTCATCAAAATCTTCTTTGACGATTTGTTCGAGTTTTGCTCTTGCCTTATCCTCCAGAATCTGATTAATTTCAACGATTAGGTTCTGAACATATTCAGGTTCAGTTTCCAGAAGAATTTTCATTTCTTGTTCTATTCTGGCTTTGTCTATAACTTGAGGCATCGCTTAATCTTTTTTTCAGGATTCGAATATAATGTATTTTCACAGGCTAAGATTCTGGGCGGCAATTCCGGCTATCCATTCCAAGTCCTCAGTCGGTCGTGCCTCCCTTCTTCCGGGCTTTTCATTTCTATCCGGGCCGCATTTATCATTTCTAAATAGTAAATAACTGCATCCATTCTACTCTGCCGGTTAAATTATCAACCCATTATAGATCATTCTCTCTAAAAGTGTTCTATCGGAGGAGTAAATACAATCCCTTTAGTTTGCCCTGATTCGTTCCCTGCCTGATCAACCATTGCCAACCGAATCTCATAAGGCTTTTTTCCACGAAATCGAAATGGACCTGAACACATGCCATGTCCGATTCCAACCAGGCCATTTTCTATGGGTAGATAATATTTGGTTGTTTTTCGAGAGCCTACCATTTTCACCCAGGCTTTAACAAACAGTTCTGAAGTGTCACTTTTACTACCCGATATTTTGAAAAATACTTGTACCGCAGGCCCTCAACCATAACTCCTATAAAATTTTTGGCCTTGAAGAGGAATCCCAAATACTACAGGTGGAACGGTGTCATTTTCAGGACTAATTGTGAAAATCGGGGCCCGTATTGTTGTAAAATAGTGTCGAAATGATTAGTTTCCAAATCGCCTTCCTTATCCAATAAATTGTCAATATGCAACTCGTAGGTTTCGTTTCCTTTAAGGGCAGAGACCGCTTTAAATACCACTTGGATAACTGCGAATTTGCCTTTTAATATTTCAACGGGTTGTAAGTTTATTTTGTGATTTCCATTCTTCACTAAATGGGCCTTCGTTTATTCAGCTTAGGAACGACTGCACGGCTACGACCATAAAACTCCATTACAGCCAGCCATTTTTATTAAGCTTATTGTCCCTCGATAGTGTCGAAATTGAGCTTTTAATACAATACGCCTCTGCATATCCTATTTTAATAGGGAAAATAAGCCATAGCAAAAACATCTTCATAAAGGGTAAAAATAAGCGTTTCCGGAAAACGTACCTTGAAATCTTGGCTCCTTCATTCTATTAATAAAAAGCCCGATTAAATACAAGTCTAACTTGAAATCCGCAAAAGGCAAACTATAATTATAAGAATAAAAATGGATGTTTTGTTGTGGATGGAAGATTTTAATGCCCACTTCCGGGAACTCAACTTTCCCAAATAATCCCTAAAAAACACCCGACAATCTCCTAAACCGGAAATTTACCTAAAAGCTTTTTCACCGGATATTTGAGCCAGAATTTGAGCCAGGTATCGTGGGTAAATCCTTTGCGAATATGGTTGAGGCTCGTCTCCAGATAGGTTTTACCAGCCGGACGGGCCTTATCCAATACCTGTTCTGCAGGTACAGAAAGTGTGCTGAGGTAAATCTTGCTTTCGGGATGCGAGGTTCGGGGCATTCCATGTTCTTCGTGCTCCTTCACAGCAAATCCACTCATCTCAAGGGAATCTTTCAAAGTTTTGAATGAAAAACAATTGGGGTGGGCCACCTCAAAACTATGTCCACCACGAATGTTGGGCACTTCAATAAAAAGATTCCCGTTTTTAGAAATCAGATGCCTGCGGATTTTGGTGAGGAATCCCACAAAATCAGGGATATGCTCAAGCACATGGCAGAGGGTAATCAGATCAAATGGCTCCGGTTTTGATTCGATCAATGCATCAATGTCCTGAAAAATCTGAAGTCCGTTTTTCTCCGCAAACTCCCGGTAGTCGTCGCCCGGTTCGATTCCAACACTTCGTTTCATTCCAAAATCATCCTTAATCTGCTTGAGAAACACGCCGGCTGAGGAGCCGATATCGAGATGACTGCCCACTTTTCCTTTCACCGGATTTAGCCATTGCGAATAATGCTTTGCTCTTTCCTGCTGTATCCGAAGTACTTCACTGGCAGGTTTGGAGTCATCGTTGTACAATTTCCGGTAGTCGGATTTGTAAAACTGATTCCAGGAAGATTCTGTGTAGGTTGGATTCTGAAAAATGAAACCACAGTTGAAACATTGATCGTACTGAAGTGGAATGCCTTTGAACTTCCAGCCAGCAAATCGCTTGATGTCAGCTTCTTTACATAAAGGACAAGTACTCAGTTTCAGGTCGAATTCCGTGATTGCCATATTCTAAATTTCCACAAAACTAGGGTATTTCGTCAGAAACGAAATCGGTTGAATTAATTTGAAGTCCGGTTAATCTTTCCATATAAGCGGTTCACTGATTTTATGAAATTTGACATATGATTGCATCAATGGAAAGAAACAAAGCAAACTCTTTATGAAACAACTCAAAATCAACACACTAAATATTTTTCTTGGATTCATTTCTGTATTAGTTGGCGGTTGCACATTGGGCCGATTTGTGGTGTACAACTTTGCCGATATACGGGACCATAAAAAATTTCCATCCCGTCCCCTCACAGCCTCTCCCAATCCGTTTCGGTTTTATGTTTCACCAAATCCAATCAATCCGACCCTCCGATTCACCGATTCGGATCCCGGAACGAAGCTGGATAAATACCTGGAAAAGACGCAAACGGTTGCATTCGTGATCATCCGCCATGATTCCATTTTGTTTGAAAGGTATTACCACGGATATAAACCGGAATCGATTGTGCCCTCATTTTCAGTAGCGAAATCCTTTACTTCTGCCCTCATCGGTTGCGCTGTTTCCGATGGGTTGATTGCTTCAGTGGACGAGCCGGCAATCCACTATTTACCTGAATGGAAAGGAAGAAATCTGGATGCAGTTACCATCCGGCATCTATTACAAATGACTTCCGGAATCCGTTTTATGGAGAGTTACTGGAATCCCTTTGGCGATGCAGCCCAATTCTATTATGGCCGGAATCTGAGAAAATACATGGCTAAAATGAAACCAGAAACCGCTCCCGGAACCAAATGGAAATACCACAGCGGGAATACTCAAGTTTTAGGTTTGATTCTGGAAAGGGCTCTAAAAGGTAATACGGTCACTTCTTACCTTCAGGAAAAAATATGGACTCCCCTTGGTATGGAGAAAGATGCCAGTTGGAGCATCGACAAAAAGAAAAAGGGTATGGAAAAGACCTTTTGCTGCCTCAATGCCACAGCCCTTGATTTTGCGAAGTTCGGTCGCTTGTACTTAAAAAATGGGAACTGGAATGGTAAGCAGATCTTATCTGAATCATGGGTTGCCCAAAGTACGAAGCCCGATCGTTCTGGCGGTGGTGTAGAAAGGTATCAATTTCAGTTTTGGATGGGGAGAAATAAGGCGGATTACTTTGCAGAAGGCATTCTTGGACAATTCGTCTACGTAAGTCCGCAAAGCAAAACAGTAATCGTACGACTCGGCAAAAGTGAAGGCAATGTCGATTGGTCGGGCCTGATGGGTTCGTTGAGCAAGGCCCTTGGAGATAATTAGGGATTGATTAATGCCCTCTTGCCACACGAAATATTTTTACAAAATCATCTGTTTAAATGATGCACACCGGTCAACTTTTTTTAGGCATGAAAATGTTCCACATCACTAACAACAAATCATTCACGACAAATCAATACGAAATCGCCAGTTTAACCGCTTTGTTTTTGATTTTTTCGGAGCGGATGGCTTGAACCAGGGATTCAATCTTTTCGCTTTTAATGGCGGCATACGCCGTGTGGTCCAATACTTCAATCCTTCCCAATTCTTCTTTTTGCAGTTTCCCCTTTTGAAGAACCATGCCTACAATATCCATCTTATTGATCTTGTCTTTTTTACCTGCTCCTATATATAGCGTCCTCCATTGAGCACCGGCCGGAAGTGTGTAATCCTGCGGGAGTGTTTCCAATGTGGGCTCTTCCGGAAGAAATTCAGGCAAATAGTCTGTGGCAGAAAGAAGCAGCCAGGCCGAACCATGGGCATTCATTCTTGCGGTCCGGCCATTGCGGTGTGTAAAGACTTCAAGTGTGGTTGGCAATTGATAGTGCACCACAGCCTCTATTTCTGGGATATCAAGTCCACGGGATGCCAGATCGGTGGTTATCAACGTGGTGTAACTCCCATTTCGAAATTTAATGAGGGCTCTTTCCCGGTCGTCCTGTTCCATTCCCCCGTGAAAAATACCGTGGGCCAGTCCCTGTTCGGCAAGCAGCATACTGATTCTTTCGACAGCATCCCGGTGGTTGCAAAAAACCAAAGTCGCTTTATTCTGAAGAAAACAAACAAGTTCCAGAAGCATCTGGAGTTTATCGGTGTCGGGTGCCCGGAGGTATTTTAATTGCAGGTGGACTTCGGTTGGCGAACTTCCATCCAAAAAATTAAGTTCTGTCAGTTTCGATACACCAATGAAGGGTGGAATATCCGCCATCTGCGTTGCGGAAGTGAGAAATCGCTTTTGAAGATGTTGAAGTTGACCAATGATGTTGGCCATATCTTCCTGAAAACCAAACTCGAGTGATTTATCGAATTCATCCAGAATCAGGGTTTTGATGGAACGGGTTTCAAAGGTTTGATGTCGTAGATGCCAGGCAATGCGACCGGGTGTTCCGATCAAAACAGCAGGAGGCTCAGAGAGATTATTTTTTTCCACTTTGGCAGAATGGCCACCATAGCAGCAATTCACCTTAAATCCCGTTCCCATCTGCCGGAAAACCTGTTCAATCTGAAGGGCCAGTTCACGGGAAGGAATCAAAATAAGTGCCTGAACGCCCTGAATATGTGCATCCAACTGATCGACCAGAGGAATCAGAAAACCCAGTGTTTTACCGGAACCGGTGGGAGAAAGCAGGATAATGTTGGACGATGATTTTGAGGCTTCCAGACTGGCCAATTGCATGGCATTAAGCGATTCGATCTGGAAATTCTTCAGGATTTTTTCGAGCATGAGCCAAAGGTAGGTTGTTTTCAATGGAAGAAGGAATCGGACCGTTTTTTCACTCTTCCCGAAAGCAAGAAAGCCACCCCAATTATGAGATAGCTTTTCTGTATATTAATGTGTGATGTGTGTTGAATGTTGAGTGATGAATGATGAGTCAATGTCGTTAAGTTAAGACCTTGCACCATTCTTCCTTTGGAGAAGGGAAGGGATGAGGTCAACTAAAGAAAGCTTAACTTAACGACATTGAATGATAAGTGATGAATGACAAGTAATGTGTAAGATGGCGTCCACCGCCAAGGCGGGATTTTCAACTGTAACTCCAAACGCTTCCTGTTGCCTCCACCGCTAAAGGTGGATTTTCAACTTTAAGACCAAGTGAGGAATAGTTAGAAATAATAAAAGTTTGCATTCGTATTCCCCCTTGGGGTTAAGGGGCCGAGTTGTTTAAACCTTGAGATTCCTCCCTACGTCAACATTCCGCCGTCAACCTGTAGAACCTGTCCGTTCACGTAGCTGCTCATATCTGAGGCAAGAAAAACAACAGCTTGCGCCACTTCTTCCGGTTTGCCTCCGCGTTTCATTGGAATGGCGGATGCCCATTCAGCTACTACTTTTTCGTCTAATTTTCCGGTCATTTCAGTTTCAATAAAACCCGGTGCTATTACATTGCTTCGAATGTTTCTGGAACCAAGTTCAATGGCAACGGATTTCGTAAAACCAATAATTCCTGCCTTAGATGCGGAGTAGTTGGCTTGTCCGGCATTTCCCGAGATTCCAACCACCGAACTTAGGTTGATGATGGAACCGGATTTTGCTTTCATCATCGGTTTGATCGCTGCTTTGGTTAAGTTGAAGACCGATTTCAGATTCACTTCCAGCACCTGATCCCATTGTTCTTCAGACATTCGCATCAGCAAACCATCTTTGGTAATGCCGGCATTGTTCACCAACACATCCAGTTTGCCGAAATCGGCCAGCACATCGGTAATAAGCTTCTCGGCCTCAGCATATTTGGAAGCATCGGAACGATAGCCTTTGGCCTTCGAACCAAGCGCATTTAATTCCGTTTCAAGGGCATTTCCCTGCTCCACGCTGGAGAGATAGGTAAATGCGACAGAGGCACCCTGACGGGCCAATTCCTGTGCAATTGCCCGACCAATTCCACGACTGGCACCGGTAACCAGTGCTACTTTTCCATCCAGAAGTCCCATTAAATCTTGATTTACAATTTTGTTGCAATGTTAGTACGCCTAATGGAGGCATGCAAATGAGAAGATCGGAATCCGGCGAATTTTATAATGGCGATTTGTAAAAAGATCCAGCCATTAATCATATCTCCCTCAGAAAAAAAGGATTTGGGAGAGTCTTACAAACCCAGTTTATAAAATCGGTTTGCATTCCTGAAATGTATAAATTCCAACTCTTTAGAAGAAAGGTTTCGGGAAAGAATTTCATTGTAAGCCATCCAACTTTTGGAATAGCCCCCACACAATTCCACTACCGGCCAATCCCCGCCCATCATCGCCCTCTCTGTGCCAAACAATTCAAGGCAATATTCAATGGTTGGCTGGATTTCATTGGCCGACCAGGTGTTGAGATCAGAGGTATTCATTCCCAATCCACTGATTTTGATGAAGACATTCGGGTTGGCAGAAAGAGATTTCATCCGTTCTCCCCATTTACCCCACCTTTCTTTCTGCACGATGGGTGGGTTGGCCAAATGGTCTATACACCAACGCATGTGGGGATATTTATCCGAAAGTTTTAGAACACAGTCGAGGTGAACCGGCTGATTTGCAACCACATCAAATGAAATCTGATTTTTCTCCAAAACACGAAATGATTCAATTACGGAAGGTTGTAAAAGCCATTCCGGGTTCGCCTCATCGTGAATCAGATGCCGTATTCCTTTAAAATAAGGATTTATTAAAAAATGGGTTAATTCTACCGAAGTCATTCCCGGTTCCATTAAAGGCAACCATCCCACAGTTCCTTTCAACCATTCTCTTTTGGCGCATTCCTCCAACATGGAATGTGTATCTTCTAAACTATTGGCCGCCTGAACCATCACCCCAAATTGAATACCGGTTGGCTCCAGCTCAGGCTCCAGTTCATCCAGGCTCCAGGTGCGGTTTAGAATGCTCTTATTTCCTTTTAACCAGGCATATTCCACCTGATCTACATTCCATGCATGCACATGGGTATCAATGATGGCCATTTACAAAAAACTATTTGAGATACCGGCCAAGCCAATCAAAATACACCCGGCTCCATAGTACGTTGTTCTGTGGTTTTAAAACCCAATGTCCTTCATCCGGAAAATACAAAAACCGACTCGGTACATTTTTTAACTGTGCAGCGGTAAAAGCCTGCAAGCCTTCTGACAAGGGTACTCTAAAGTCTTTATCGTTATGGATCACAAGGATGGGTGTATCCCAGTTTTTGACAAAAAGATGGGGAGAAAACTTCGTATAACTTTCCGGCTTTGGCTCCTGCCAGTAAGGGCCTTTCATATCCCAGTTTCCAAACCATGTCTCTTCGGTTGAACCATACATACTTTCCAGGTTGAACACTCCGCAATGGGCAATAAATGCTTTGAACCGCTTTTTATGATTACCCGCAAGCCAATAGACCGAATACCCGCCAAAGCTGGCACCAACTGCCGCCAGCTTATCTTTGTCTACATACATTTCTTTAGTGATGTCGTCAGTTACCGAAATCAGATCTGCCATTGCCTGATCGCCCCATTTACCCGAAATCTGTTCGTTCCACTCCTGCCCAAAACCGGGAAGCCCTCTTCGGTTTGGTAAAACCATAATGTAGCCCTGGCTTGCCATCAGCTGAAAATTCCAACGGGTAGAAAAACTCTGGCCAACCATAGACTGGGGCCCACCCTGACAAAAAAGGACGGTAGGGTATTTTTTTCCGGCATCAAAATCGGGAGGATACACAACCCAGGTGAGTATGTCTTTTCCATCCGTAGCCTTCACCATTCTCTTTTCCACTTTGCAAAGCTTAAATTCTGAAAGTACCTCCGCATTCACTTTTGTCAGTTGAAATTCCTTTTCCTCGGTGGGTTCTATTTTCCAGATTTCATTTGGAGCGTTCATATTTTGCTTTGTTCCCAGTAGAAAATCAAGTTTCCCATTTTTAAATAGGTTGATCGATGTGTAGTTGTGTTGCCCTTTTGTGATGGGCTCAACCGATTTAGTCAACGGCTTTTTGGAATCCCATTCATAAATCTGAACCGTACCCTGGGTCTGAACCTGGAAGTAAATCAGCTGGCTGTTGCTGCTCCAAACCAAGGACTCAATCGTAATATCGACAGATTGGGTGGCATCAATCACCTGCCCGGATTTGAGATCTTTCACCATCAATCGGTTTTTATCTGCCTCATATCCATCTCTGGCCATCGATTGCCAGGCAATCTTTTTGCCATCCGGCGAAAAACGGGGCTCTACATCGTAGCCCATCATTCCTTCCGATAGGTTGCTGGTTAATTTAGTTTCCAGATCGTAGAGGTAAATATCTGAGTTGGTGCTGGTCGCATCGGCAGTACCCGTTTTCTTTTTACAAGTATAGACAATGGCTTTCCCATCTGGTCGCCAGGTAATTTGTTCAATTCCTCCCATGGGTTTTAAAGGAGCATCAAACGCTTCTCCGGCCAATAAATCGACGGCCTTTCCAATCAGCTCTCCATTCTGATAACTTTGGCAAAACACATGGTTAAAACTTCCATCAGACCATTCTGTCCAATGACGATAAAGTAAACCATCGTAAATTTTACCGGTCGCTTTTGGTAAATCTTTGTACAGTTTGGCATCTTGCTTCTGAACGGTGACGGCTTTGTAAAACAGGATGTGATCGCCTTTTGGTGAATAATCAAACCCTTCGACACCACCCGCTTCATTCGATATCTTTTCAAGGCCAGAACCATCCGGATTAATTTCATAAAACTGCGGAGCACCACCATCTGCCATCAGAAACCCGATTTTCTTTGCATCCGGTCTCCATCGGGCATTAAACTCAGAAGCCATTGTATTGGTGATCTGAATTGCACCTTCTCCTTCGGCATTCATTATAAAAAGGTCATTATTCCCTTTGTTTTCAACCAGATCGGTTCGCTTCACTCCATAAAGAATGTTTTTTCCATCCGGAGAAGCCTGTGGATCGGAAACCATGGCAAGCCTCCAGATGTCTTCCGGACTAAACTTTTTTTGCGAAAAGGTAGGAAATGCGGTTAGAAATCCTGCCAGAATAAAGGTATATTTTTTCATTTTGGATCTTTTTTATCTTCGGCGAAAATGAGGAGAAAATGGTCGGGGTCAGCAATTACAAATTCATTGGTTCCATAGAAAGTGGAGTGTATTTCCTTCACCACCAGTGCATGTCCTTCGATTCGAGACCGAAGCTGGTCTACATCATCGACATCACAATACAATAAAACACCTGCGTTTTGCCCGTTTGTGTATCGGAATGGAAGGTCTGATTCGGCGGATGTCTTATCCTGAATCATGAGCGTAACCTGGTCTTCTTTCATCATTGCCCATTGTGGTTTTCCATGTTCAGGCATTTGAGCTATTTTTTCAAAACCAAGCAACTCGTAAAAGGCAATTGATTTTTCTACATCCGCTACAAGTATATTGGGAGACAGTGCTTTAAACATTTTTGAGAAGGATTGGACCCGTCAAATCTGGTTTCATTTTTCGACAAATGAAATACCTCTTTTTTTTTTCTTGAAATGAGGATGGTTGTTTGGAATAAATCCAGATTACCTTTTGCCCTGCGGAGCAAACCGGATGGGGTATTCTGCTTTAGCCCTGCCCTTTAAAATATCACCTATCTTATTCTGAATAAGTCGCTTACGAAAAGGTGAGAGATAGTCAATAAATAACTTTCCTTCCAGATGGTCGTACT
>Ga0105046_10011443_pt1 | contig 13790 bp, 8 predicted proteins | sample MAT03_FD_78385 | JGI IMG/M metagenome (GOLD analysis project Ga0105046, IMG submission 78385) | Freshwater microbial communities from Lake Fryxell liftoff mats and glacier meltwater in Antarctica - MAT-03 (megahit assembly) | ecosystem: Environmental > Aquatic > Freshwater > Ice > Liftoff... | reverse complement strand
TAACCGGCCAGGCACGACAAAAATCGCAGAATCATGGCATTCCACCTGCGGGGAGCGGTAGAATGCGGTGGCTTGTTGGGCGAGCGGCAGATTTCTGGTTACCGTCGAAAACCGGGGGCAAGCGCCCTGCGGCTAATAAAATCAGCCGCCACGCGCTAGCGTCCGGTTTTTCCGCCTGGTGGTTCCTAATCTGCCGCTCGCCCTGCAACGCATTTCGTTCATGCCGGCGCGAAGTCTGTCGCTGGCGATGGCAAATTTCAGGAGTCGTTTGATGTCCTCAGGTGCGTGGCCGCGAATTGCCGGGTTGCAGGAAATTCTCGACCGCTGCCAGCGGCTCATTCGAGTATACTCGGTGCTGCGCGGTCTCGCGGAATCCTTGTGCGTGCTCATCGCCTGCATCCTGTTCGGTTGTCTGCTGGACTATTTTGTCGCGCTACCCGGCGCTCTCCGTCTAATTGGACTTGTCGGCACACTGGTGCTTACAGGTGCGGTGGCATGGAAGCGGCTGATACATCCCCTGGTCAATAGTGCGTCGGCGGAAGAGCTGGGTGCCGCTGTGGATCTGCGTTTTCCACAATTGCAGGAAGCGCTCGCGACGTTGATTTCGATTGGTTCTCCCACAGCCACGTCCAGTGAAATTGGCTCCGCTTTGATGCGAGATCGGCTGGAGCAACATGTTCGTTCACAGATCGGCAGTATCCGTCCATCCGGAGTCGTGCCGGGCACGCCCACGATGAAACGGTGGGGACTGGCAGTGATGTCGGTGCTGGCACTGATGACTCCATTGCTGCTGTGGCCGTCCGGGTCCATGTTGTTACTGCAGCGATTCACGATGCCGTTCGCCAATCTTGCTGCGCCGTCAAATCTCTACTTCGAAGTTCCGGACGGCAATCGGACAGTGGCGGCAAACACCGACGTGAAGTTTGTTGCGATTCCTCGCTGGCGGACGAATATCGCCGGGGCCTTGCCGACCAACGCTGTCCTGGAAATGCAGACTGCTGCTGGAACGAGCGAAGATCTGCCAATGGCTTATGACGACACGGAATTGCATTTCACTGTCTCTCTGGCCGACGTGCGTGAATCCGTCCGCTACCGCGTGCGAGGCGGCAGTGCGACGACGGAATGGTTCGATCTCACCGTTGCCGATCCTCCTCGTATTCTGACGGCGCTGCTGCAGGAAACACCGCCGACTTACACCGGTCGACCGATCGAAGTGTTTGACGGCGTGGTCGGCGACATTCATGTGTTTGAACACAGTGCGATTGAGATCATGCTGACCTTCAATAAGCCTGTGCAGAACGTCGTGATGGACTGGCAGACATGGATGCCGCTGCCTACTGCCGATGGAGTTGCTGCATCGGCCCCGGACATCGAACCTCCGACAGCGCCAGCCGTCCTGTCTGCCGATGGCACATCCGCCCGGTTTCAGTTCGATGCCCTGGGGAGCGGGCAATTTGAATTTCGAGTCGAAGATTCTCTGGGATTGACGAATCTGAATGAAACAACGCGACGACTGATCGTCACTACGGATACACCGCCCAAATTGACAGTCTCCGGTATCACTGATGCCTTGGAAGTGCGACCGAACGACGTGCTGTTGTTGAGTTGCAATGTCGTGGATGACATTGGCGTCGGTGAACTGGAACTGCATATCCGCAGAAATTCCGACGCAACCCGCATCGAACCGGCGGTTGGTTTCAATCGGGGCGCATTACAGATCAGCCATGACTTTCAGATTGATCTCAAATCAACGGACGTTCACGATGGTGACACCGTGACAGTGAAAGTAAAAGCGGCCGATGAACGACCGATTCCGGGACCGCAGGTTGTCTGGCAGGGGCCATGGACGATTCGCATCGCGGACAACGCCGAAGCGATCGGTCAAAAGTCACTGCGTGAAGCCGATCAGAAACTCGTCGAATCACTGCGGCAGCTTGAAGAGCAGTTGCAGCAGGATGCGAAAACGGGCAACGAACTCAAGGACAAACTGTCGCGTGAGTGGAATGATGCAGTGCAGCAGGATGTTCGCGAACTCAGCGAGAAGGAACAGACGCAGGGACGCGAACTGCAACAACTGGCCGAACAGGCCGCCGCTCATCCGCTGATGAAGAAGCAGGCCGGGAAGCTCACGGAGCTGGCTCAGCAGGTCCGCCAGGATGTTCCGGAAAAACTGAACGAGGCCGTTGCAGCTGAACGCGATCCAGCGGCTCAGCACATCCAGGAATCGGTCAATGATCTGAATCGTATTCGCGAAGAACTCCATCAGGCGACCGACGAAATTGAAAAAGCCGCGAAGCTGGAGCAGGAACTCGCGGAATTGAACAGACTCGCTCTGGAAGCCCAACAACTGGCGAGTGATTCGCAGAAGCTACAGGAGCAGCGGAAGGATCAACAACCGGAAGAAGGTCAGTCAAAAGAAGATCTTCAGAAACAGCAGGACGAAGAACAGCAACAGCTTCAGCAGGAACAGCAACAGTTAACCGCAGATCTTGGCAGCCTGTTGCAGCGCAAGCAGGAATTGCTGCAGGCAGCGCGCGAAGCGCAACTGGATCGGGCTGCGGAGATTGCCGAAGAGGCACAGCGCTTGGCGCAACAGCAACAACAACTCGCGGAAGGTGTTAGTGAAGAAGCTCGCGACGCAGCACGTGATTCTCAGAAACTGGCTGACGAACTTCAGCAGGCTCGTAACGAAGCCGATCAACTCGGCAATCAGATCCAGCAGCAGGCTCCGGATGTTCAGCGTCCCGAGGTGCAGCCGCTGGATGATGCGATTCGCGATCTACGGCAGGGAAATCTCGCGACGCCGCAGGATGGCATTGAGAAGTCGCAGGAGCAGTTGGCGAAGGCTGCGGAAGAATTAGCGAAACCGATCGAAGCACCAGCCGCCGAACCGAATGCGGCTGCCGCCGATGACAACGCGAAGCGGGAGCAGGATCGTAAGCGCGCGGAGCAGAACGATCAACGTCAGGAACTCGGCAGGAAAGCGTCGGATATCAATGAACGACTGAAACAAATTGAAGACAAGATTGCCGCGATGGCTGCAGAACTCGGTGCGAAGCCGCAGGGATCTGCGAATCACCCCGCTGGAGAACAGCAGGTGGGTGATCCGCCTGAAACGAAAGTCGGCCAGAATCTGTTGAAGGAACTGGCAAAAATGGTCGAAGCAGCCCATGAGACGGCAGACGCGGTCACGGCCGATCGCAAAGCAGAAAATGGCGCGAAGCAGCAATCGCAACAGGCGGCTGAAAAAGCAGATGACGCCCTGCGTCACGCGATGGCAGGTCAGTTCAGTCGTGCCGCAGAACGCATGCGAAATTCCGCAAGTGATTCTGGTGCTGCGGCGGATCAATTGAAAAGCGAAGAACAACAGGACCGACGGGCGCAACTGGAGCAGCAACGCGACAGCTTCAATCGCATGTCCGATGTACTTAAACAATTGCAGGAAAATAATCAGGCACAGGTTGCCGCACAACAGGAAACGCAGCGCGATGTGGCGGAGGCTGCGGAACAATTGCCGACGCCACTGGAAGAACTGTCCGAACGATTGAATATCCCCGAACTGGGTTTGCAGAATCAGGCACGTCCGGCGCAGGAAGCGGCCCAGGCGGCCCGCGACGGTGCGAAGTCAGGTGAATCCGCCTCCGGGCAACTTGATGAAACCCAATTGCAGCAAGCCAGCCAGAAAGCCCAGGAGGCCGCCGGCCATCTCAATCGAGCCGCACAGTTGGCTCAACAGGCCGCGCAGGGACATCGCGATCCGAATGCCCTGATTCCAACCGAAGTCGGCGAAAGCGTCAGCGATGCGCTGCAGAGTTTGCGGAAAGCATCAGAAATGATTGACAAAGAAGCAGCTCAACGGGCCGCAGCAGAACAGTCTGCAAGGCAGGCGGCAGAACAGGCTGCTGCCCAGCAGTCGCCGAATGATCAGGCCGGTCAGCCGGGCAAAGCCGGACAACCCAGCGAACCGGGACAGCCCGGTAAAGGTCAGCCGGGTGAAGGTCAGCCGGGTGAAGGTCAGCCGGGCGAAGGTCAGCCGGGCGAAGGTCAGCCGGGCGAAGCGGGGCAGCAGTCAGGCAAACCTGGGGAAGGCCAGCCCGGGGAGCCGGGAAACGATCAGCAGGGACAGCCGGGGCAACCAGGTGACACAAAATCCGGCGGCAAAGGCCAACCGGACTCATCGGCTCAACAAATGGCGAAAGCCGCGAAATCACTCCAGAACGCTGCTCGCAGTGCGTTGCCGAATCAGTTTTCACCGGGGCAGCTAAGCTCCGATCCTGGTAGTGCGGCGGGCGATCCGAAGAGTGAAGGAAACGTATCTGAATTTGATGGTCAGGATCCGAACGCCACACGCCGCAAAGGCATCCGCCGCGTGTGGGGCCGGTTGCAGGATAATCTGGATGCGGACGTCAGCGACGCCGGTAAGGAAGTCATGGACCATGAATACTCCGAACTCATCCGCCGCTACCGCCGCGACCTTGCCCGCACCGGCCAGGAATCCGACAGGAAACCAGCTGCCGGAAAACCGTGAGATGGTTGACATAAATCACACTTGAATGAGTGACAACGCTGGTTGTCCGTAATCTCAGACGGCGGAGCGACTGAGCGACGTAGGCGACGTCGCTCCGCGACTCGCATTCCTGTCTGGGGACAATCGAGAAAAAACCTGCGTCCTGACACGTTTTATTCCTGGCCGGATGCTGTGTAACATCCACCGATACGACGCCTGCGTCTCCTCTCCGCTCCTCATAAGAAAGCCCCGCCATGAGATTCCGGACATCTGCGAACCTGATGCCCTTCATCCTGATCCTCTCACTTGCTGCGATGCAACCCATCGCCGGCGCTGGCGAAAAGGTCGAATTCTCCAGAGCGGATTCACTCCTGGGAATCACAATCGACGGCCAGCCGTTTGCGACCTACCACTTTTCACACGATCTGCCGAAACCATTTCTGCTACACGTGCGAACACCCTCGGGCACAGTGGTGAATCGAGCTCTCGAAGATGCGTCAGACGCGGATCATCCGCATCACAAAGGTGTCTGGAATTCTGTTGATGAGATTAACGGGATCAAGTTCTGGAAAGAAGACGGACCGATTCGCAACATTTCCGTGCGTGTGATTCAGTCCGGTGGACCGATTGGAATCTTCGAAGCGATCAATCAGTGGCAGCATCCGGAAACCGGAGAACCGCAACTTACAGAAACAGCCGTTATTACCATTCACGCCAACCGATTGCTGGTCTACGACATGCTCTTTACCGCATCGCATGTTGCTGCCGATTTCGAGGACACAAAGGAAGGCATGTTTGGCATTCGTGTCGCATCGTCCATGAAGGAGAAGAACGGCGGTCATGTCGTGGCCAGTGACGGGTCTGAGACGACTCAGAACTGCTGGGGTAAGTCATTCCCGTGGATCGATTATTACGGAACGGTCGATGGCAAAACGGTCGGCGTGGCCATCATGGACCATCCGGCAAACTTTCGACCGTCTCGATACCATGTACGTGACTACGGATTGTTCTCCATCAGCCCGTTCGGCAACCATGCCTACACGAACGGCGTCGAAGAAGCCGCGCCTGTGCATCTGAAGAAGAGTGAATCGCTCAGATTACGGTACGGGATGTTCTTTCACGATGGCGACACCAAAGAAGGCAAAGTCGCAGCGGCCTGGGATCAGTTTGTGAAAAGCACGGGGGAATCACTACTGCTTGCCTTCGGTGCGCTTCGACCACCATGGCAGGCCGACGCCGCCGTCCATCGTGAGCGTCGTCCCGGTCATATAGGACCCTTCGTCGCTCAATGTGAAGCAGACTCCATGAGCCATCTCGTCGCTGGTTCCCATGCGGCCCATCGGCAGACCTTCCGCGCCTTCCTGGAGTTGCTGTTCTGTGAAGAATTTTCGTTCGCCCGGCGTATCGATCCAGCCCGGATGAAACACGTTGACGCGTATGCCGGATCGGACAAGTTCGATCGCTGCCGTGCGTGCCATGTGGTCAATCGCAGCTTTGGCCATATTGTACGCCATCGCTGTCGGAAACGGGATGATCGCATGCGGTGAACTGATCACCGTAATCGCACCGCCCTGCCCCTGCTGCAGCATCTGCTGAGCTGCTGAACGGACTCCATGCAGCGCGCCCCACATACTGACTTCGATCGTGCGCCGGAACCCGTCCATGTCGGCATCGACCATCAGTTGTCGGTCGCTGTAGACCGCGTTTGAAACAAAGAGATCCAGGCGACCAAACGCCTCCACGGTCTGTTTGACCATATCTTCGACGGCTTTGAGGTCAGACACATCACAGGCGACAACGATGGATTTGCGGCCCATATCGCGGATTTCCTTCGCCACCTCTTCGGCCTGAGCCTTACTGGAATTGCAATTGATCGTCACATTCGCCCCGCCTCGTGCGAGCGCGATCGCGACAGCACGCCCAATACCCTTTGACGAACCGGTGACGAGCGCGTTTTTACCTTTGAAGCTGTAGTCCATGATCGTATTTCAATTCCGAAAAACCGGTTTTAGAACGCCTGTGCCTGGAAAAGGGGTCAGGAACCAATAGTGCGGAGCACCCTTTGGGCCATTTGGCTATTGGTTCCTGACCCCTTTTCCAAGCCAGATCGAAGATCTCAAGGAATGATGGTCGGCTGGCGCAGTTCCGTCAACGGCTCTCAGTCGTGGACAATGAAAATGAGAATTTTCGGGACTTGAGCCTGCGTCGAGGAATTCTCAAAACTGCCGGAAACTCACCGTGGACCACGCGGACAGTGCCGTGAGGACGTGTTGCGTAAAGTCTGCTGACTGCGAAAACATTCACGAGGACGGTGTGTGAGTTGGTTGAAAAACGGAGCCAACCGTGGAACAGAACAAAGGCAACTGCCAGAGACGTGATAGGGTTGCCATGTTCTCTCGGATGTCTGGCATCCGACTTGATTTCCACGACCTTTGAATGCATGTCGAAGAAGGTGTCGATCCTTTTCGGCGATTCAAAGCCCCACCTCCGAAGATCAGGATTGAATCCGATGAGCAATGCCAAGCCGTATCTGTTCGGCGCGGTGCTGGGTGCGTCGGCGATGTACGTCGCGCTTCAGTATCACGTCGTTCATTCGCATGACGGATTCCAGATGGTGCCGCGCACGCCTCAGCATTCTGTAGGGCTCGCCTATGCCGATGTGCGAAACTGGTCACCGTCACAGTGGACCGATCGCCCCGAACTGGCCAGGGCCCTGATGGCACACGGATCGTCGGATTTGATTTCCGAATCCGTCGCACACTCCCTGGCCGACATTGTGACGGAAGAAAATTCATCGCTGGATCAACTGCGTTCGTTTCTGGACAAATCCGCCGAAGACGGCGCCAAAGGTGACGCCGCCGGTCTGCTGGAAATTCCTGCTTCGACGCGGAAGCCTGCGGAGGCCGATTCGGTTGCTGACGACGTCCTGACCGGCATCCCATTTCCACAGGATGCGAGGAACACCGTCATCGCCGATCCGTTTCGAGTCGCCCGGAGCCCGGACGCTGCGGCTGCAGTGCCCGATCCCTCGCGCTCGGCCCCGACGTCACGGTTCTCCGCTGCGGACGTGATTGATGGCCTGCGTGAAGATGTCAACAAACCGGTTGATTCTTTCAAAGGTTCAGCTCCGCCATCCTCTGCATCAGCGACGGGCACCAACACGGCGGCACCAGCAAAACCCACGCCGGCTCAACAGGGGCAGGCAACGGCAGCGCGGATTTTCGGCAGCAACAACTCAACGCCTCAAGCATCCAATCCATCCGGATCGTCCGACGGTGATTCGATGTTCGAAGAAGTCTCAACACAACTGGAAAACCGCGCCCAGGCTGCATTGAATCGAGCCAAAGATGCCGCTGCCGACAAAGCCGGAAGTGCGGCAAACGACCCTGCAAAATCATCCGAAAGCTACGTACGGAAAGGCATCGACGACGCTTCACCGGCAGCCGTCAAGTCCGTCATTAAGGACAGTGCATCTGAAAATTCGACCAAGCCTGCAGGAACTCTGCTGGACCAATTCGACCCGTTCCTCGAGTAAGCACCCATGCACAAGATTCTCCGTTTAACGGCAATCCAACGCACCCAACTGACATCATTGGCAGTATTTGCCAGTCGGTGATGATGTCGGGAGAATCCAGGCGGCGTTCGTTGTGTCCATGGCATTTTTCCTGCGACGCCCGATGCCGGGAACGGCTATTCTTCGCGCACGGCGGCACTCCGGACACTTGGCGTACAGGCGAAGAGTTTGATCCCGTGCGAAACAATCAATAACGAGGCTTATATGGAAAAGACACGAATGATGACGCTCGGTGTCGTCTCACTGGTTTTCATCGTGCTACCGGGTTGCGGTAAGATGATGCACGAAATGCAGCCACATCGACTGTGGCGCTGGAATTACCAGCAGCAGAGCGGAAACTCGGATGGCAGTTACGGTGCCTACTTTTCCGTCGATGATTCTCTGGAAGAAACGCAGAAGCCTGACAGCGTGTATGCCCGCAAATCGCAGTGATTCATTGAGTATCGATGTCGATTGCTGTGACGAAGCCGCCACCGACAGGCTGGGTGCCTGGATCGCGGAATCTGTTGTCGAAGGCCTGGTCGTTGAGCTGAACGGTCAACTAGGAGCCGGTAAGACACGGCTGGTGCGGGCAGTCTGCGAAGCGCTTGGCATCGATCTCACGCAGGTCAACAGCCCGACGTTTGTACTGTTGCAGCTGTATACGGACGGACGTATTCCCGTCGCTCATTTTGACACGTATCGTCTCGGCGATATTGACGAATTCATGGCGATCGGGGCTGATGAATTCACGAACAGCAGCGATTGGCTGTGCCTGATCGAATGGGCAGAACGGGTCGCCGAGTGCCTTCCGGACGACCGCCTGCGAATCGACATCTCCGCCACGAGTGCTGACGCACGGCACTTCGTATTGAGCAGCACCGGGATCATCAGCACGGCAATGCTGCAGCGGATCCGGCGAAACACCGATCAGTCTCACGGCTGAAATCGCTGGTTGCGTCTTTGATGCGTTGAGTTCGGCAGAAAACGCCGACCTCTGAGTTCCGGTGGACACTGCGGAAGTCTTCATTGCCACAATCTGATACTTCGTCAGAGTCCGGAAATGCCGATTCTATGACGGACGTCTCACCAAATCTGACCAGAGGCATAAAAAAGGGGTCAGGAACCAATAGCCAAATGGCCCGGAGGGTGCTCCGCACTATTGGTTCCTGACCCCTTTTTTAACAGGTTTCGTAAGGGGTTTTAAGGCGAGCGGCAGATTTCTGGCCACCGTCGAAAACCGAGGGCTAGCGCCCTGCGGCTCATAAAATCAGCCCCCACGCGCTAGCGTCCGGTTGTTCGGCTTGGTAGTTCCTGATCTTCCGCTCGCCTAAAGATTCGTTCCCGTGACCGATGTGAACTCGACTCATGAATCTGCTCACACGCTGGATCGCTTTTCCTCTGCTGATCGTTCTGATCAACACGGCAGCGGTCTGCGCGCAGGGTTCGTTCCTGGAAGAGTTGCGGATTCAGAGGCAGCCTCAGTCCATTTGGGAAAAAGAAGAGCTGCAGGGTTTCTCGAATTCGACGAGCGTTCCTCATGATGCAGGTGAAGCCGAATCCTCCCTGAGCGATGATCGTCTTGATGCTGCAGCACTTGAACCCGATCCGCAGTCTGACAAATCCTGCGTGCTCAATGGGCTGCCGGAAGATTCACTGATCGGCGACGCAATGTTGGATGACGCCGCTGCGGTTGCCGGATTTGAAACCTCCTGCGCACCCGACTTTGATTGCTGCGAGACTCCGCTGATTCGATATCGCACGACTTGTTTTCAGGGCGCGCAGACTGCTTATGGAATTATACCTGCCAGCGATTCCAATGGATTGGGCATCAAGACGTTTGATCTGCTCGGAACGTTTGCCGTGCCGTTCGGAAGTATGGACCATGTGATTTCGTTCACTCCGTTTTTCCGCATGGATCAGCTCAATGCCAATCCGTCACTGGATGTTCCCGATGCGCTGTACGAAACCGGCGTAAAGACGTTCTGGAAAAAAGTCCAGAACGAACGGTTGACGACCATAGTACTGTTCACGCCCTCGGTGCGGAGCGATTTTCAATCGACTGCGCAGGCGTTCAAACTGTTCGGTATGGCATTGTTGCAGTGGAAGCTCGTGCCCGACAAATTGTCGATGTCCGGTGGAGCGATCTACACGGGCCGTCAGGACTTTCCCGTGCTGCCAACCATGGGACTCTACTGGACGCCGTCGCAGCTTTGGAAGCTGGATATTCAGTTTCCATCCCCGCGTCTGTCACGTCGCCTGTTGAAAGACGGCGACAAGAGCGAAACCTGGGCCTATCTCAGCGGCGTGTTCGGCGGCAACACCTGGGCCGTCAAGCGAGCTGGTGGACAGGACGATCAGCTTACCCTTCGCGACCTGCGACTTGTGCTGGGTGTCGAATATCTGCTGCGCGAAAATCGAGGCGTCTTTGTGGAAACAGGCTGGGTCTTCGATCGCGCCATGGAATACGAGAACACCCCCGGCCAGATCGATTTCGGCGACGCCATCATGCTCCGGGCTGGAATCCAGTTTTAGGAGTCTGTCTGAAGGCTTGGAAAAGGGGTCAGGAACCAATAGCCAAATGGCCCAAAGGGTGCTCCGCACTATTGGTTCCTGACCCCTTTTCCAAGCACAATCGTATGTAGGATGGACATTCATGTCCGTCGCATGGCCGTGAAACCCTTTCGAAGCTAAAGTGAGTTCGCCTTGGCAGCCGTTCAAAAATGCGACGGTGTCTGGAAAATATCTCGGACATGAATGTCCAAGCTACATGAAGCGCAGCTCTTAACAGAGTTCTCTCAGGATGATTCCTCTCCGTCAGCGTTCAGATCACACCACGGATTGGTTCACCTTCTGTTGCCCGCAGCGGTCGTCCCGCCCGATCCGGGAACATGGCTTCGTGGCCGATTCCCAGGAGATGCAGAACCGTTGCGGTGAGGTCCTGCGGCTGGACTCGACCGGAAATCGGAAATGAACCCGTGGAATCACTTTCTCCGTGAACGTACCCGCTTCGGATTCCGCCACCTGCCATCACGAAGCTGAAGACGTTACCCCAGTGATCACGACCTCCGGCGGCATTAAAACGGGGTGTTCGTCCCATCTCGCCGATCGCCACAACCAGGGTTTCATTCAGCAGGCCCCGCGCGTCAAGATCTTCAATCAGAGCGGTGAATCCCAGATCGAACTGCGGGCACAACACATCCTTCATCCGAGGATTGTTCTGCGAATGAGTGTCCCATAACGGATTGCCCGCGCTGAGGTCGCCGGATTCACGAGGCCAGTTGACGAAGGCCATGCGGACTCCGGCTTCAATCAGCCGACGAGCGAGCAACACTGACTGACCCCATTTTCCACGACCATAGCGGTCGCGGGTAGTCGCGGATTCTTCGTCGAGAGCAAACGCACCGCGCGCTGTTCCGGATAACAACACCCCCATCGCCTCTTGAGTCTGTCGATCGTATTCGCGCAGGTCAGTGGTCTCCAGCCGGTGTGCCGATTGATTGAACTGTTCCAGCAGATTTCGGCGTGCTGCAAGGCGCACGGATGGCACTTCGATGAGCGATGAAAAATCGTCGATCCGAAATCCCGGTTCAGACGGGTCACATCGAAAGACCTCAGGATCCCACCGCTGTCCGAGGAAGCCACCGTTTTGACCGGGCAGAAAAACTGCCGGGTTGGCAATGATCGATTCGGGCAGCATCACGCTGCTGAAGGGAAGACTGGCGCTCGGCTTGAGCATCTTGATCACTGACCCCAGCGTTGGCCAGTCGTCAGGGCTAATGGAACGCATATTCGGACCGGCATACTTGTGGCCCGTATTGACCCAGTAGCCTCCCGATTCATGATTGGGATCATCGGTCGCCATCGAGCGCACAATGGCGAGCTTATCCACAATCCCAGCCAGACGTGGCAGCAGTTCGCAAATCTGGACGCCGGGAACATTTGTCGCGATTGGATTGAAGACACCTCGAATCTCCACAGGAGCATTGGGCTTCGGGTCGAATGTCTCATACTGCGACGGCCCGCCGGCCATGTACAGCCAGATCAGATTCTTTGCTTTGCCAAACTGAGAGCCACGCGCGGTATCCTCCGCCCTCATTGGCGGCTGGTTGAGCAATTGCGGCAGACTCAGGCCCAGCGCAGAAATCCCGCCGATCTGCAGCAGCGTTCGCCGACCGATCGTGTGTTTCCCGTTGAATTTTGCGCCAATGGAGATCATCTTCATTCCTGCCTTGAACGCATGAACTCAGCAATGTGATCAATAGCCGCGCGAGCTTCGGGAAGCAGCGGATCGTGCGACTGGAACACATGAAACATGCCGGGCCAGATTTCGAGCGTCACCGAGGCTCCGTCGGAAAGAGCCTTCCTGGCCACGCGCACGCTGTCATCACGGAGCATCTCGTGCTCGCCAGCCTGAATTAATATTGGCGGAAGGCCGTGGTAGTCACCAAACACGGGGGACGCCAGCGGGTCGCGAGGATCGGTGGTTCCAAGGTAATGATCCCGAAAGATCGGCATCGTCCGCGCACTGATGATGGGATCGACGACTGTTTGCAGCGAATCACTGAAAAGGGTGAAATCGGTGGTCGGTGAAATGGCGATTCCTCCGGCTGGCAGCGGCAGGTCACGATCTCGCAGCGCCAGCAGCGTTGCCAGCGTCAGGTTGCCACCTGCCGAATCACCGGCAACAAAGGTCGCTCGCGCCGGCGCTGGACCGGAAGGTCCATTAGGGACCATCCAGTCATGAGCAGACACGCAATCATCCAGCCCGGCGGGGAAACGGTGCTCCGGCGCCAGCCGATAATCCGGCAGGAGGACAGCGCATTTGGCGGCTGCCGAGATGTGTGCTGCCAGCGGGAGATAGAATCCGCCAGACCCTGAGACGAATCCCCCGCCGTGGATATACAATAGCCGAACATCCGGATCTGCGCCAGGAGCCAGCACCCATTGACAGGGGATTTCTCCGACCTTCACTTTTGTGAGTTGTACACCCGGGACCGTGGGCTCACGGCGCGATCCCATGCCGGCGCGCAATGCTGCCAGATCGAAATCATTGGTGCCGAATGGCGTATTCTTTCGCAGTCTGGCAAGGTACGCGACGCTCTCCGGCGAGACCTCGCGCTGCCACACTTCCAGAACCGTCGGCCACACTGCAGGCTTCAACAACTCGGTCAAAGGAATCTTCTCGAATACCAGCTGCGACTGACTGCCTTCGTAGACGATCCCGACATGTCCGGCATCAACTCGAGTCAGACTGGGATATCCGGCTCCGAGGCCCTCGTCGAGCAACAGGTGATGCGAACTCGGCCACGTCTGTCCATCGTCGAAACTCACCTGAATCGTGTGATGCGTTCGCCCTTTCTGAGTATGCGGATTCGCAAACAGCAGCACATGTTTCTCCTGCCCTGCCTGCTGGTAATTCACCCGCAGGAGACTGCCGTTGCAGTTAGGCTCGATCAGTGTGTTCCGGCTCGTGGGATGAGGCTGCCACGTTTGTCCAAGATCCGATGTGGTCACGACGGCTCGGAATCGTTCATGGTCGTTGCGCACGTTGAGCATGATGGAATCGTCACCCAGCAAAGCGGCCTGGCATTCGTTGCCGCCGCTGTATCCCGCCTGACCTACGGTCCATGTCTCTCCATGATCGCGGCTGATCATCAGTGTGGCGAAAGTCGCCAGTGGCTCCCGCCCTGTACGACCCTGGACAGGCATCACCAGCGTACCATCGGC
>Ga0105046_10011442_pt1 | contig 13792 bp, 10 predicted proteins | sample MAT03_FD_78385 | JGI IMG/M metagenome (GOLD analysis project Ga0105046, IMG submission 78385) | Freshwater microbial communities from Lake Fryxell liftoff mats and glacier meltwater in Antarctica - MAT-03 (megahit assembly) | ecosystem: Environmental > Aquatic > Freshwater > Ice > Liftoff... | reverse complement strand
CGTCGACGTCGACGAATCCGAGAGCCTTACTCGACAATTGAGGCAGCTACACCCTTATGGGCTGAGTAGTTACGCGCTTTCTCATAATCAGGACAACACGGCCAGTCGGTAACCCACACCAGGCTCGGTCAGCACATAGCGCGGACGGGCCGAATCGAGTTCGAGCTTGCGCCGTAGTTGGGCCATATACACCCGCAAGTAATGTGATTCGCTGGCGTAGCCCGGCCCCCATACCTCGCGCAGCAGTTGTTGATGGGTCAGCACTTTGCCGGCATTCTGAGCCAGCAGCGTCAACAGCTTGTATTCAATCGGTGTCAGATGAACTTCCTGCTCGCCCACAAACACCTGCCGATGCACGAAGTCGAGTTTGAGTTCGCCGGTGACAAAAACGGGTTCGGCTGCGTTGGCTCCATTTTGAGTGCCCTGAGCCACCCGCCGCAACGCCACCCGAATGCGCGCCAGCAGTTCGCCGACGCCAAACGGCTTGGTCAAATAATCATCGGCTCCCGCATCCAGTGCCGCAATCTTGTCGCCTTCCTTCAGGCGCGCACTCAGCACCAGAATCGGCACTTTGCTCCACTCGCGCAGCCGGCGGGTCACCTCCAGGCCGTCCATGTCGGGCAGCCCCAGATCCAGCATGATGAGATCGGGCTGACGCATGGCAGCCAGCCGAATGCCTTCCTCGCCGGTGACGCACTCGACCATGTCATAGTCGTTGGCAGCCAGCGAAGCGCGCAAAAAACGGCGGATTTCCAGTTCGTCTTCAATGACGAGGATGAGTGCAGGCACGGGGAGCATTTTATAAGAGTGGTGGCTGGTGGTTGGTGGCTGGTTGCTAGTTGTTCGTGGTTAGTGACGAAATGCACGATCCTCACCAGCAACCAGCAACCAGCCACCAGCCACTAATCACTAACAACAGTTTCCGGCGCCTCGCCCGTGATCGGCAGTGCAAACTTGAATGAGGCTCCGCCGCCCGGTCGGTTCTCGGCCCAGATGCGGCCACCGTGGGCGGTGATGATGCCGTGGGCGATGGCGAGGCCGAGTCCGGTGCCATTCGGCGCGGCACCGGTGCTATCGGCCTGGTTGCCGCGATAGAACTTCTCGAATACGCGCAATTCGTCGCCCGGCTTGAGGCCGGTGCCGTGGTCAGCCACTTCCACAATGATGGCGTTGTGATCCATCCCCGGGATGACGCCGCGCTGGGCCACCCAGGCCGAGACCGAAATGGGTGACGCAGTCGACGTGTATTTCAACGCGTTCTCCAGCAGATTAATCAAGACCTGCTCGATCATGACGGCATCAAACGGCACCAGTGGCAGATCGGCCGGCACATGTGTCTTCACCTCGCGGCCGGCCAGGGCCTTGTCCAGGCGCGTCAGGGCCGAGCCGATGATTTCCTCGACCATTTGCCATTCCTTCTGGGCAACCACTTTGCCGCTTTGCAATCCTGCCTCCAGCCGCGTCATCTCCAGCAGGTTGCCCACCAGCCGGTTCAGCCGCTCGGCTTCGCTGTAAATGGATCGAGCCAGCTCCTGGGTGGTCTCGGGTTTGAGCAACACGCCATCGTCCAGCAGACTGCTGGCAGCGCCGGTGATGGCGGCCAGCGGCGTGCGCAGATCGTGCGAGACCGCGCTGAGCAGGGAGCTGCGCAACTGCTCGGTCTCCATCTGCACCCGCACCTCCTCGGTCTCATCGCTCAACTGGGCTCGCTCGATGGCCAGCGCAGTCTGGTTGGCAAATGTCTCCAACTGCTGAAATTGCTCCGGCGTCGTAAACCATCGGGATGCGGCGGGTGAAGGTGTGGCGTTGGGCGGTGTCTGCACAGGCTGCAACGCCAGCACGCCAATGGCACCGTTCGATGTTTTGAGGGGCAGATACAAATTCCGGGAACTGGACAGGGTTTGTGTGCCACTGCCGGCGGCTTCACCATGTTCATACGCCCACATCGCCACACCCCATTCGCGCTCATCCAGCGTAAAACTGTTTTCGATGGCGCGTAACTTCTCCCGGGGGTCGGCCACCAGCACCACAACATTGCTTTCAAACACTTCGCCCACATGCCGGGCGGCCGATTGGGCAATCTGGTCCACTTCCTGCAAGCTGGCAAATTCACGGCTCATGTCATATAGCTCCTGCGTGCGGCGTTCGCGCAGCCGCGAGGTCAGGGCTTGCAAGCGCACCTGCACGGTCAGGTTGCCAATGAGCAATGCCGTAATCAGCATGATTCCAAATGTGGTGAGATAGCGGGTGTCGTTGATGGCGAACGTGAGATTGGGTGGCACGAATAGAAAGTCAAAGATTGCCACACTCACGATGCTTGCCACCACCGACGGCCCGCGCCCAAACCGAATAGCCACGACCACGACGCCCAGTAGATAAAACATGATCAGGTTGGCCAGGTCGAAGGTGGGAAACACGCGATGCATGATCGCGGCCAGGGCTGTGGACAGCAAGATTACGCCCACCGCAAATACATAGGCGCGCGCCGGCGACCGTTCGGGCCGTTGCCAATACTGGCTCTGTATCACCGTTTGCGGCTCGGTGTCATCGTGTTCGCCGTGGATGACGTAGACGTCGATCACGCCGCTCTCGCGCACCAGCCGGTCCACGGTGCTGCCGAACAGCATCTCGCGCCAGCGTGGCTTTTCGGGTTTGCCCACCACGATCTTGCTGATGTTGTGCTGGCGGGCGTAGTCCAATATCTCCGACGCAATCTCCACCCCGCTCAAGGTCACCGTGCGCGCGCCGAGTGCCTCGGCCAGCCGCATGGCCTGGGCCACGTTGTCGCGCTGCTCCTCGCGCAAGTGTATGCTGGCATTGGTTTGCACAAACGCCACGATCCAATCGGCATGCAAACCCGTGGCCATGCGCTTGGCCGCGCGTACGAGTTTTTGGGAGAGGGCGCTGGTGCCGATGCACACCAGAATGCGTTCGGCCGCCGGCCACACATCACGAATGGATCGATCTCGCTGATAGGCCTGCATCTGCGCATCCACCCGCTCGGCCGTTCGCCGCAGAGCTATCTCGCGCAGTGCGGTCAGGTTACCTTTGCGGAAGAATCGAGTCTGGGCCAGTTGAGCCTGCTCGGGCCGGTAGATCTTGCCACTCTGCAAGCGCTGCAACAGCTCATCCACCGGCAGGTCGATCAGCTCCAATTCATCGGCCTGCTCAAAGATCGAGTCGGGAATCGTTTCGCGTTGAATCTCACTGGTGATCTGGGCCACGACATCGTTCTGGCTCTCCAGGTGCTGGACGTTGACGGTGGTGTAGACATCGATGCCGGCCTCCAGCAACTCCTGCACATCCTGCCAGCGCTTGGCGTGCCGGCTGCCCTCGGCGTTGGTGTGGGCCAGCTCATCCACCAAAATCAGTTGGGGGTGCCGGTGCAGTGCCGCGTCCAGATCGAATTCGCGAATTCGCACGCCCTTGTATTCCTGCCACCGAAACGGCAGCGCCTCCAACCCCTCCAGCAACGCCTCGGTTTCCTTGCGGCCATGCGGCTCCACGTAGCCGGCCACCACGTCCACGCCCTCGCGTTTGCGCAGACGGGCGCTCTCCAGCATCGCAAACGTCTTGCCCACCCCGGCCGAAGCGCCAAAGAAAATCTTCAGCTTGCCGCGGCTCTCGCGCCGCGCCTCATTCTGGGCGCGCTGTAACATTTCATCGGGGTTGGGTCGGTTGGGTTGGAACATGAATAAGAGTTGTTAGTGGCTGGTTATTAGTGGTTGGTTATTGGTTGCTGGCGGCTGGTCGCTGATGATGAGTCGCAGCTTGGTCACCAGCAACCAGCAACCAGCAACCAGCGACCAGCCACCAGTCACACCGACTGCATTCAGCTGGCTTTATTAATCATCTCGCACGGCGTCTTCTCATCCTGGCATTGCCGCCAGAGTTCCTCGGCCACCTTCGGGTCTTCGTAACGCAGGATGAGATTCTCAACCTGCAAATATTTTGCTTCATCTTCCATGATTTTTGTTCCTTGCGATGGAATGGAGGCTTTAGCCGACTCTGTAAATCGGAGTCGGCTAAAGCCTCCATTCCGAAGATATTGCTCTACTTCAGCCCATCCAACGCCAGATTGAGCTGCAACACATTTACCGTCGGCTCGCCCAAAATGCCCAGCAGCCGGCCGCTGGTGAATTGCGCCACCCATGTGCGCACCTGAGCCTCATCCATACTACGTTCGCGGGCCACGCGCGCCACCTGATACTCGGCCGCCGCCGGCGAAAGGTGCGGGTCGAGGCCGCTGGCGCTGGCGGTCACCAAGTCAATGGGAATCGGCAGGGTGTTGGTTGGGTCGGCGGCTTTGAGCGCGTCGATGCGTGCCTGGGCCGTTTCCATCAACGCCGGGTTGGTAGGCCCAAGGTTGCTGCCCGACGACGCTCCTGCGTTATACGCCGGCGCTGTCGCGCTTAAACGGCCCCAAAAATACTTCGGTGCCTCAAACTGCTGGCCGATCAGCGCTGAGCCAATCACCGTGCCATCTTTCACAATCAAACTGCCGTTGGCCTGCGCCGGGAACAGCACCTGCCCAATGCCGGTGATGAGCGCGGGATATGCTACGCCAGTAATCAGGGTCAATATAAATAAAGATACGATGGCCGGCCGAATTTGCTTCAACATGATTTTCTCCACTTCAAGACTCAAGAGTCTTGAGTCTCCAATTGCCCTACACCAATCCCAACGCCGTCAGAATTACATCAATGATCTTGATGCCGATGAACGGCACAACCAGGCCACCGAGGCCATAAATTAGCAGGTTGTCGCGCAGCACTTGTGCGGCACCCTTGGCCCGATACGGCACGCCGCGCAACGCCAGCGGCACCAGGAAGATGATCACCAGCGCGTTGAAGATCACGGCGCTGACGATCGCGCTCTGCGGGGTGCTCAGGCCCATGATGTTGAGCTTGTTGAGCACCGGATATGTGCTGGCGAAGGCCGCCGGAATAATCGCGAAGTATTTGGCCACGTCGTTGGCGATGCTGAACGTGGTCAGTGAGCCGCGCGTCATCAGCAACTGTTTGCCAATCTCGACGATCTCGATTAGCTTGGTCGGGTTGCTGTCCAGGTCCACCATGTTGCCGGCTTCCTTGGCGGCCTGCGTGCCGGTGTTCATCGCCACGGCCACATCGGCCTGGGCCAGCGCCGGCGCATCATTGGTGCCGTCGCCGGTCATGGCCACCAGGCGGCCCCCAGCTTGCTGCTCGCGAATCAGCTTGAGTTTGGCCTCGGGTGTGGCCTGGGCCAGGAAGTCGTCCACGCCGGCCTCGGCCGCGATGGCGGCCGCGGTTAGCGGGTTGTCGCCGGTGATCATAATGGTTTTGATGCCCATGCGGCGCAGCTCGGCAAAGCGCTCTTTGATGCCGCCCTTCACGATGTCCTTGAGCTGCACCACGCCGAGCGTGCGCGCCCCTTCGGCCACGACTAATGGGGTGCCACCCTGCTTCGAAATTTGATCCACCGCTGCGCGCGTCTCGACTGGGAAGAAGCCGCCCAGGCCTTTCACATAGGTCTCGATGGAGTCGGCCGCACCCTTGCGAATCTCGCGGTTGTCGAGGTTCACGCCGCTCATGCGGGTCTGGGCCGTGAAGGGCACAAACGTCGCATTCAGTTGATGAATCTCACGGCCGCGAATGTTGTATTTGTCCTTGGCCAGCACCACGATGCTGCGGCCCTCCGGCGTCTCATCGGCCAGCGAGGCCAGTTGCGCCGCATCGGCCAACGCCTGCTCGGTGATGCCGGGGGCGGGCACAAAGGCCACGGCCTGCCGGTTGCCCAGCGTAATCGTGCCGGTTTTATCCAGCAGCAACACATCCACATCGCCAGCTGCTTCCACGGCGCGGCCACTCATCGCAATCACGTTGGCCTGGATCATGCGGTCCATACCGGCAATGCCGATGGCGCTGAGCAGGCCGCCAATCGTCGTGGGAATCAGGCACACCAGCAACGCGATCAGCACAGTGACGGCGATGGGCGAGCCTTGACCCGCCGCCTGCACGCTGTAGATGCTGAACGGCAACAGGGTCACCGTGGCCAGCAAGAAAATAATGGTGAGGCCGGCCAGCAAGATGTTCAACGCAATCTCGTTGGGCGTCTTCTGGCGCTTGGCTCCTTCCACCATGCTGATCATGCGGTCGAGAAAGGTCTCGCCGGGGTTGGCCGTGATCTTGATGACGAGCCAATCGCTCAGCACGCGCGTGCCGCCAGTAACGGCGCTGCGGTCGCCGCCGCTCTCACGAATCACTGGCGCGCTTTCGCCGGTGATGGCACTCTCATCGACAGACGCGACGCCGTCGATGACTTCGCCATCAACCGGGATGTAGTCGCCGGCTTCCACCAGCACCACATCGCCCTTGCGCAACTCGGAGGCGGAGACAGACTCAAAGGCGGGACGACCGACGTCCGACGACGGACGACTGGAATTGGGCGATGGTCGTCCGTCGTCGGTTGTCCGTCGTCCATCCAGTTTCTTGGCCGGCGTATCGCGCTTGGCCTTGCGCAGCGTATCGGCCTGGGCCTTGCCGCGCCCCTCGGCCATCGCCTCCGCAAAGTTGGCAAATAAAAGTGTGATCCACAGCCACACCGAGATGGCAAAAATAAACGAGGCCGGCGCTTCGCCCTGGCCGACCAGGGCCTGAATAAACAGCAACAGGGTGAGCACTGCGCCGACAAACACCACAAACATGACCGGGTTGCGAATCTGCACTCGCGGATCCAGCTTCTTGAACGAATCAAGCACAGCCTGCCGAACAATCGGCGGATCAAAGAGAGGACGAGGTTTTCTGGTTTCCATAGTGATTCAGATGGGGCGATATCAGATGTCAGAAGTCAGATCGGAAATCGATTGAGGTCAATCTGCCCTCTGACATCTGCCCTCTGATGTCTCCCTATCTCATGAGTTGCAATTGCTCGACCACCGGACCCAGTGCGAGCGCGGGAATGAAGGTGAGCGCACCGACGAGAATGACGACGCCCATGAGCAACACCACGAACAGCGGCGTGTGGGTGGGCAGGGTGCCCAGGCCGGCTGGGACGATCTTTTTGTTGGCCAATGAACCGGCGATGGCCAGAGTTGGAATGGCCAGCCAATACCGCGAGAACAACATGGCAATGCCGAGGGCCAGGTTGTAGAACGGGTTATTGGCACCCAGGCCGGCGAACGCGCTGCCGTTGTTGTTGCCGGCCGACGAGAAGGCATACAGCACTTCGCTGAAGCCGTGCGCGCCAGGGTTGAAGATGGTGGCTTTGCCTGCATCCGTAACCACGGCGATAGCCGTGCCGAGCAGCACCACCAGCGGCGGGATCAAAATCACGATCGAGGCCATCTTCATCTCAAACGCTTCGATCTTCTTGCCCAGGTATTCGGGTGTGCGACCCACCATCAGGCCGGCGATGAACACGGCAATGATGGCGAAAACCAGCATGCCATACAGGCCGGAGCCAACGCCGCCGTAGATGACCTCACCCAATTGCATCAGCCACATCGGCACCAGCCCGCCCAGTGGGGTGTAGCTGCCGTGCATGCTGTTGACCGAGCCATTGGACGCGGCCGTGGTGACTGCCGCCCACATGGCCGAGTTGGTGATGCCAAAGCGGGTTTCCTTGCCCTCCATGTTGCCGCCACTTTGCGCGGTGCTTGGCACGATATCGACGCCCATGGCAGTGAATGCAGGGTTGCCGCTGTGTTCGGCCGCCACCACGGCGGTCAGCAACACGGTGAAGATGAGGGTCATGGCGGCCAGCACGGCCCAACCTTGACGCGTATCTTTGACCATCTTGCCAAAGGTGTAGCACAGCGCGGCCGGAATCAGCAGGATGGACAGCATCTCCAGAAAGTTGGAGAACGTGGTGGGGTTCTCGAAGGGATGCGCGCTGTTGACGTTGAAGAAGCCACCGCCGTTGGTGCCGAGTTGCTTGATCGCGATCTGCGATGCGGCCGGGCCGAGCGCCAGTGTTTGCTGGGTGATGGCCGCGCCGTCACTGCCGGCAAACGTTTGCGTCAGGGTGGCCGTGGCATACGGCGCAAAGGTTTGCACCACGCCCTGCGACATCAGCAGCACGGCCAGCACAATCGACAATGGCAACAGGATATACAGGGTGGACTTGGTCATGTCCACCCAGAAGTTGCCGATATGTTGGGTGGTCTTGCGCGAGATGCCGCGAATGAGCGCGATGAGGGTGGCGATGCCGGTGGCCGCTGACACAAAGTTTTGCACGGTTAGGGCCATCATCTGGGTCAGATAGCTCATCGTGGTTTCGCCGCCGTAACCCTGCCAGTTCGTGTTGGTGGCGAAACTGGCGGCCGTGTTGAACGACGAATCGGGCGAGACATTGGCCAGCGCCTGCGGGTTGAACGGCAGCCCACCTTGCAGCCGTTGCAGCAGATACACCACCAACAGGCCGAACAGGTTGAACAGCAACATGCCGACGGCATAGGTCTTCCAATCCATCTCCTCGTCCTCACGTGTGCCGAACAGGCTGTAGAGCACGCGCTCGACTGGGCGGAGGAAGTGAGTGCCACCGTCAAAGACACTGGCCATGTAGTTGCCGAGCGGCTTGACCAGCAGCAGCAATACGACCAGAAAGATGGCCATTTGAAGGAGTGCGTTAACAGTCATGATTTAGAACGCCTCTGGCTTGAGTAAAGCCACCGCGAGATAGATCAGGAGTAGAACGGCGACGATGCCGCCGATAACGTAGAGCGCGATCATTGCTTACCTCCCGTGCGCATCATTCGCGCACAGAGCACGATGAAGCCGTACGACAGGGCAAAGAAGAGGAGGGTGATTGCCACATACAGAATGTCCATAACGCCCTGTATTCAAGCGGGGATGGCGCTATAACGATGTCAACAGAGTGGCTGAATGCGTCAAGAAAGTGTCAAGATGGGGGTGGCCTATCTACTTGCGCGCGTGCCTAGGGTAGGGGCAAATGCTTCGCCCCTACGACATCGTTACGAGTGGAATGGAGGCTTTAGCCGACTCTGGTACCGGAGTCGGCTGAAGCCTCCATTCCAAAAATGTTAGGCAATCAGGCGCGTTCTACTCCACCTTCGGCAACTTGGGCAGCGCACGGTTGGGCCGTTGGTCGAAGGTGGGTCGGCGGGGTGGGTTGGCTTCCAGCAGGCGTTGGGCCTCTTCGATGGCGCGCTCTAACTGGGCATCGTGGTTGCGCGCATAGTCTTCGGGGGTGTTGTCAATGTCGATGTCGGGGACGATGCCGTAGTTTTCGACACCCCAGCCGATGTCCTCGAACCAGAAGGAGAACTCGGGCTGGGTGGTCAGGGTGCCATCGACCAGGGTGTGCCGCGGCGAGATGCCCACCACGCCGCCCCAGGTGCGTTTGCCGACCAGCGGCCCCAACTTCAGCTGCTTGAAGCTGTGGCAGAAAATGTCGCCATCGCTGCCGGCGTGCTCATTCGTCAGCGCAACGATAGGCCCGCCGATGGACTCGTACATGTAGGGCTCCGGCAGCTCGCCCCAGCGCGAGACAGAGTAGCCAATGCGCTTGCGGGCCAGCTTTTCCAGGATGAGCGAGGACACGCTGCCGCCGCCGTTGAAGCGGACATCCACCACCAGGCCGTCGCGGTCGAGCTCGGCCAGATAGCCGCGGTGGAACTCGGCGAAGCCACGCGCGCCCATGTCCGGCACATGCACGTAACCGATGCGGCCCTGTGTCGCCTCGTGCACGCGTTGGCGGTTGTGCTCGACCCATTCGCGGTAGCGGGCCGCGTTCTCGCTGCTGAGCGTTTTCACGGTGACGGTGCGGGTCTGGCCGTCGGCGGCCGCCAGCACCACGGTCACTTCCTCGTCGGCCAGGTTGATCAGGCTGGCGGCGAGGGTGAAGGTCTGGGTGAGCGTATGGCCGGCGATGGACACGATGTATTCGCCGATTTGGGCGTTGATGCCGGGGGCGAGTAAGGGCGAGCAGGCATCCTCATTCCAGGCATCGCCCTGCACCAGTGCCGTGATGCGCCAGCGCTGGCTCTCGGCGTCGAATTCACAGTCGGCACCCAGATAACCCTGGGCGTAGTTGGGGCCACTGCGGTAGTCGCCGCCGAACTCGTAGGCGTGCGAGGTGCCCAGCTCGCCCTGCATCTCCCACATCAAATCGCTGAACTCGCTGCGGCAACTCACTCGACCCATTAAGGGTAAATAGCGGTCGTGCACGGCCAGCCAATCGACCTGAGACATGTCCGGCGTCCAAAATTGATCGCGCTGCAAACGCCACGCCTCGCGAAACATCTGGCGCCACTCGGCCGTGGGCACCACCGGCACTTTGACGCGAGTGAGATCGAGCCAGCCACTGCGCCGGCCGGGGCTGTCGTCGGTGCTGGGGTTGGTGTCGGCATTCAGCACGCGCAGCCGCCAGCCCGAGCGATAGATGATTTTGGAGTGATCGCGACTGGTGTCGAAGCCGGCCACGCCGCTGACGAATAGCTCTTCTTTGAAGGTCTCGAAGTCGTAGGTGAACAGTGTGCCCTTGCTGGCTTCGGGCTTGTCGCTCTCGCCGGTGTCGGTGGCGGCCTCGACTGGAAAACGAGTGTAGAGCGCGCGGCCGGCTTTGGTGCCATTGACTTGCCCATAGCGACCCTCAGCAACAGGGAAGGCCAGAATGCGCTCGGCGATGCCGTCGAGGTCTATTTGGATGGGCTTGTCGGCCGGTTTGTCTTTCTTCTTGTCGCTTGAGGTGTCTTTGCCCTCATCTGTGCTTTCATCTTTATTTTCAGTGGCAGTATCGGTGTTGCCCGCATCGGCGTTGCTCGCTTCGTCTTTGGGTGGAGATGGCACTTCAGACTTATCCGACTCATCAGCATCTTTACGCTTGTCTTTATCTTTATCTTTATCTTTGTCTTTGTCGTCATCGGGCTTGAGGCGCGGCACAAACGGCGAGAGCGCGTCTTTTTGCAGGGTGAGGAGGTAGGGACGCTCGCCGCGCAGGAAGCTGAACTCGAACTGCAAAGCGTCGTTGGTCGGCGTGAAATCGCGTTGCGAGATGAAGTAGAGGAAGCGGCCTTTGGGGTCAAAGGCCGGCGCGTAATCATGCAGCACCGGCCTGGTGATTTGCTGGCTCTCGCCGCTGGCGACATTCCACAATTTGATGGCGCTGTGCTGGTGCGAGATCGAGCATCCGTAGGCCACCCACGCGCCATCCGGCGACCAATCGAAGCCAAGAATGTGGGCCGCGCGGCCACGGTCGATGCGCTTCAACTCGCGGGTGGTCAGGTCGATGAAGATCAGCTCATAGCGATGATTGCTGAGCACGATCTGGTCTTGTTTGGGGCTGACCTTGAGTGACATCGGCCGGCCAATATCCAGGCCGCTGAGCAACTCGGAGGCGGGTTGATCGGGTTTGGGGTGCAGGTTGAACAGCACGATGCGCTCCTCGCCCTCTTCGTCGGTCACGGCCACGATGCGCTCGCCGTCGTTCAACCACTCGGCCAGCCGGTAGCGCACCGAGGTGGGTGTGGTGTCGATCTGGTCATAGGCGTTGCTATGCGGCCCTTCGCCGAGTGGTTGCACGGCCCCCTCGAAGTTGGCGAAGGCGAACAGTTTGCCGCGGGTGGTGAGGGCGGTGGAGTGGCCTTTGGGGTGCAACGACCAGCCATCGGCATAGCGGCCGGCCGACACAAACTTGCGGTGCCGCTGGGTCTGCGAGGAGCGAAAGTCGATGTCGATTTTGCGCGGCTCACTTGTGGCCACATCCAGCACAAACAAATCGGCACCAGCCTGATACACCAGTCGGCCATTGCCGCTGCCGTTCCTACGGTCGGAACCGTTCCTACGGTCGGAATCGGCACAGGCGTGGCGGGCATAGAAGTCCTCGTGGTGGGTGTGGCGGCGCAGGTCTGCCCCATCGGGCTGGCACGAGTAGAGATTGCCGATGCCCTCATGGTCGGCGATGAAAAAGACGCGCGGGCCGATGAACATGGGGCTGCTGAGGTTGCCTTGCAGTGGGCCATCGGCCGCCATCGGCACCAGCGGCTTGAATGTGCCGCCACCGTCATCGACCCACAATTGGCCGGCGGTGCCGCCGCGATAACGCTTCCAACGGGCCGGGTCGGCGGTGTTGCGTCCGATGATGCGCATGCCATTCGGGCCGAGCGAGAGCGTGCGAGCGGGGCCGATGTTGATCCGCTCGGGTACGGTGCCATTTAGGCCGACGCGATACAGGTGAAACAAATGGGGGAAGGGCTGGCCGGCGTTGTTGGCGAAGATTAGGGTGGGGGGAGAGGTGTCGGAAGTGTTGAGGGTGTCGGGGGTGTCAGAAGTGTCGAGGGTGTCGGCGGTGTCGGGGGGCATCCAGCCTACGAGGGTGTTGTTGCCGCCGAGATGGGTGACGCGGCGGGCCGGGCCGCCGAGGGCCGGCATCACATAGATCGCGCTTTCGCCGTCCTCGCTGCCGACGAAGGCCAGGTGCTGGCCATCGGCCGAGAGCCGCGGCCAGGCCACTGCGCCCAGGTTGGAGGTGAGCCGACGGGCGACGCCGCCGTGGGCCGACACCGTCCACAAATCATCTTCGCAAACGAACACAACCGTGTCTTGGTGCAGCGTGGGTTGACGGTAATAGCCAGGAGACATGCATGAACTGTACTCGAAAAGAAATCATCTGGCAGCAGTGAGTCTGACGGAAATCGATGAGTTGACGAAGCCAACAATTTTATTTAAAAGGTAACTGCTCAGCCTCAGATTTTGAGACAGGATTTACAAGATGTACAGGTTGGGAATCCGCTCCCGATCTTGTAAATCCTGTTTATCCTGTCCAAAAGGCCTGAGTAGTTACTTTAAAAGTGTGAAGTGAGGCAATGATGAAACAAGGTCTACCGGTTTTATTTCTTGACCTTCATAATCCCAAATGTCGTTGGACAGCGCTACTTTAGCCCCGCTTCGCGCGCTTTCACAATGGCCTGCGCCCGGTCGGCCACCTGCAGCTTGCTGAAAATGTTCGACACGTAGTTGCGCACGGTCTTGGGGCTGAAGTGCAACTGCTCGGCAATGGCGTCGTTGCTCACGCCTTGCGCCATCAGCCGCAGCACGCTGCGCTCGCTCTCGGTCAGGCCGGGGAACACATCCTGCGGCAGCGCCGGGCGCGCGTTAAAGAACTGCATCAGGCGCACGGCGATGGCCGGGCTGAAGATGGCCTCGCCCTGCCCAACCGCCAGAATCGCACGCGTAATCTCTTCGTCGCCGGCATCCTTCAGCACGTAGCCGCGCGCGCCGGCGCGCATGGCGGCGAACACGCTGTCGTCATCCTCGAACATCGTCACCACCAGGATGCGGATGTGCGGGCTGGTGTGCGTGATCTGCCGGATCGCATCCAGGCCGTTGCCGCCTGGCATGTGCAAGTCCATCAACACCACGTCGGGTTGCAGTTCGGCCGCCATACGCGTGGCTTGAGCGCCGCTGCTTGACTCGCCGACCAGCTCGGCTGCGGGCAACGACGCCAGCAAAGCGCGCATGCCCTTACGGAAGATAGGGTGATCGTCGGCGATCAGGATGCTGAGTTTGTCCATGTTGTCGTATCGCTGAGTTTTTGAATCGCTACACGTCCGGTCTGCCACAAGCGCATCTTCTTCGACCGTATCGAACGCGGCGAAATCGCTGCTTACACAGCAGTGCTTACATTTGACGAGTTGGCGTATCGGCTGCTGTTGGCCCTGATCAAAGATCGCTCAACGGGATGACAGAGCATCAACTTCGGCCACGCGATGCCTTCCATCTTGCGGCAATGCGACGCGCCGGCTGCACCGACATTGCCAGCAATGACGCTGACTTTGATCGCGTGCCTGACG
>Ga0105046_10011441_pt1 | contig 13792 bp, 9 predicted proteins | sample MAT03_FD_78385 | JGI IMG/M metagenome (GOLD analysis project Ga0105046, IMG submission 78385) | Freshwater microbial communities from Lake Fryxell liftoff mats and glacier meltwater in Antarctica - MAT-03 (megahit assembly) | ecosystem: Environmental > Aquatic > Freshwater > Ice > Liftoff... | reverse complement strand
TCGAACCGCACGACTCGCGGAACTGAACCGGGGAGCCGCCAAAGTCACGGAGTCCGCTTGTACGTAGGGGGTGATCAGTTTCCAGGCATCGTTCGCAGCCGCCTTGGCGACGGTCTTAACATCAGTCGACTCAACATGCTTGGTCACGACGGGAACGCCGGCGTCGGGCTGTTTGCCCTGAACATCGACCAGCTTCCATGACACGGCAAGAGCACCTTTACCGTCGAAGCTGAACGGAGCGTCTTGGTCAAATCCCGGTTGCGTGGCTAGCCGCAACGCCTGTCTTTCGGCACTTGGTTGACGCACGATTTCACCGGTAAGCAAATAATCGATTCCTTGCCGTCGCGCCATCGAAAGAATGGCGATGTCACTTGTTTCGCCTTCCACAGCCGAAACCAAACGAATCGTTTCGCTACCTTGCAATGATCGCGCATCGACGCAACGAAGTGTTCTGCCAGAGTCCACCGGAGCATTTGCAATCATTGCCGAGTGCAATGGCCCCGCGATTCGCTGGTCACCGGAAACGGGTGAAATCGCAACGATTTTGCCGACTGCCGACTGCAATCGCGGAGGAGCCCAAACCTGAATTGAGGCTTTCGAAGAGGCTTTCGAAGGTGTCGCGCGACAACCGACTGAAACCGCCAGGAGTGTCGTAGCAAGGCTGCATCGAGCGATATTGTGATAGATTCTGTGCATGATGTGATTCGTTACCGACTTCATCTTGGATAAGTCAAGAGTGAGATTGATCGGTTAGAACTCGATTTCTTGCCTGGACTATTTCAGCGCGACTGTTTACAATGCTCGCCAGACGTTGAACCGTATTTCGTATCTCACGATTGCGAACGCTTCAGCCAAGCTACCAGGCTCACCCGGTTATTTTCACAGTTGCTGCTTGCGACGACACCGTTTCGGTCCTGGGATTCTCCCACGATACAGTGCATGACTTTTGAATCTCTCGGCATCGCCGCGCCAATATTGCGCGCGATCCACGATCTCGGTTACACCATCCCAACCCCGATCCAAAAAGACACCATCCCCGCCGGAATTGAGGGCCGCGACATCCTTGGATGCGCCCAAACCGGCACCGGAAAAACTGCGGCTTTCGCCGTACCCATCTTGCATCGCTTAGCCGAACGGCGAGTCGATCGAGAACCAGTCAACTCCAGACGCTCAAGCGGCCAAGCCGTTTCGATTCGCGCCCTGATCTTGGCACCGACCCGCGAACTAGCGGCTCAGATCGGTGATTGTTTCAACCGTTACGGTAAGCATTCACGCCTGCGAACCACTGTGATTTTTGGTGGCGTAAACCAAAACCCGCAAACCCGCGAACTGCAACGCGGCGTCGACATCGTTGTCGCCACGCCAGGACGTTTGCTGGACCTGGCTTCGCAAGGATTTGTCGATTTGAAACGAGTCGAAACGCTCGTGCTCGACGAAGCCGACCATATGTTGGACATGGGCTTCTTGCCCGACGTGCGACGGATCATTGCGATGCTGCCTACTCGCCGCCAAACGTTGATGTTCTCAGCCACGATGCCAGCGGAGATACTGACGCTTGCCAAGCAAATCCTGAACGATCCGCTGCGGATCCAGATCGATCCCCAACGCCCCGCCGCTGAAACCGTTGAGCAGTCCATTTATCATGTCGCACAGAAAAATAAGCCGAACCTTTTGGCTCACTTACTGCGCTCGCGATCCGATGGCAGCACTATCGTTTTCACTCGTACGAAACATGGCGCGAACGCGGTCGTTCGTAAGCTCGAAACCATGGGCATTACTGCTGAAGCGATTCACGGTAACAAGTCACAATCCGCGCGGCAACGAGCCCTCGATGCCTTTAAATCCGGCGAACTCAAGGTGCTCATCGCGACCGACATCGCCGCTCGCGGTATCGACGTTAGCGGCATTGGACACGTGATCAATTTTGATCTTCCTCAAGTTGCTGAAACCTATGTTCACCGGATCGGACGAACCGGCAGAGCGGGACGATCAGGTTTCGCGACTTCCTTCTGCGGTCCTCACGAGCCAGAGTTGTTGACGGCCATCGAGCGAATCCTTCGCAAGCGAATTCCGTTGGGCCGTGATCAGCCATCGGCAACCGTTCTGAACGAAGTCGATCGCGCCGAAGGGCTTGAGCCACGAGAGAACAAGAACCAACGCCCAGGAACGTCCAGGAACTCACGTTCTGGCGGTGATTCGACGAAGTCCGCCGGGAAAAGCAACTCACGTGGCAAGCCAGAACATATGCGAGCCAAGAAGGCCAAAGTTCCGACAAAGCAATCGCTAGTCGAGTCGGTCTTGATTCGCAAAGGACGAGCCAAGCCAAAGCCTAAGGCGAGTCACTTCAACGATCCCTCACCGCTGCTGCAACCCTAAAGCACCGTCTTCACCAAGTCGTCAACGGCAAACGGTCTTGTGGAAACAAAGACCTCGCCGGCGATCACGCCGGCTGCGTAGCCGCTGACCATTGCGGCCGCCCGCACCCGGTCGGCAATCGATGCCTTGTTACCAAACTGAGTTTGGTAACAAAGGATTGATGCGATCTTGGCCTCCAGCGTATCGGCAATGTCAACCGTGATGTGACTTGATTCGCCGGGTATCGAGTCCGACTCCAATGCCAGTCGAAAATAAAGCTGGCGTGAAACCGAGTGTACCGGCAAACCACCGAAGTGCTCGTCCCATTTGGTTAAGCGACTATAAAAAACCGCCGCGTCGGTGATCAGCATCGCTTGATAATGATCTGGCGATGCCATGGGAGTCTTGGCACCAAATCCGATGACGATGCGCGGCTGCCAAATGCGGAACTGCATGGCCAGGGCGACACGATGTTCAAAGCTGTCGAATAGCCGCCGATTTGGCAAATCAAGATTCACTCGCATGTGAACCCCCAGCGCTTTGGCTGCGGCGTCAGCCTCGGCCAGCCGGACTTGGGGGCCTGGCGAGTTCGGCGTCGGTTCACCATCGGTCAAATCGATGATGCCAACGCGATAGCCTTGCATCACCAACTTCGCCAGCGTCCCCCCGCAGGCGATCTCGATGTCGTCCGGATGCGCTCCAACGGCGATCACATCTAACCGCTCAGCCTGAGTCGCAACGGCAGGATTCTCGAGCTTAGGACTTGTTTGTCGCATCGGTTACCTTGGCTTTTCTGGCGGATTGCTAAACTGATTTCTGGACCACAATCTATCCGGTAAATTCGCATTCGCGAACCTGTCTCGCGAACCGCTCCTCCTTGGCCTACAATCGACCGCGTTTTATGGACTTCCATTCCTATTCACACCGACACAACCAAAATATGTCCCTGAAGATTTCGATTAACGGAAAACTGGTCGACAAGGAAAATGCAACCATCAGTGTATTTGATCACGGTCTGCTTTACGGAGACGGTGTTTTTGAAGGGATGCGTTGCTATAGCGGTCGCGTCTTCCAACTCAAAGAGCATCTGAAGCGATTGTATGAATCAGCACTCTCGATCTGCTTGACGATCCCCGTCGATGCAGAAACGCTTGCGGCGGACGTCTACCGGACCTTGGAAGCGAACGCAATGCGAGACGGCTATATCCGATTAGTCGTCACTCGCGGCAGTGGCACCCTCGGGCTGGACCCGAACCGCTGCACCAATCCGCAAGTCATCATCATCAGCGATTATATCAGCCTTTACCCCGAGCAGTTCTATACCGAGGGGATGGAGATTGTAACGGCTTCAACGATGCGAAATCATCCAGCAGCGTTAAGCCCACGAATCAAGTCGCTGAATTACCTCAACAACATTCTTGCCAAGATGGAAGGTCTTCGCGCCGGATGTGCCGAAGCTTTGATGCTCAACCACAAAGGCGAAGTGGCGGAGTGTACTGGCGACAATATTTTCATTGTTCGCAACGGCACCTTGATGACTCCGCCAATTGACGCGGGAATCTTGGAGGGCATCACGCGAAACGCAGTCTTGGAATTGGCGATCGCCGAATCGATTCCAACGACCCAGTGTACGTTGCTCAAGCACGACATCATCATTGCTGACGAGTGCTTTTTGACGGGCAGCGCCGCCGAAGTGATTCCCGTCACCAAGCTTGACGGACGCGTCATTGGAAGTGGCAAGCCCGGTCCGATCACGCTCCGCCTTTGCGCTGCCTTCAAGAAGCTCGTCCACGGCGGGTAGGATCTGCTATAATCGCGTAGTTAGAACTCGCCTACTCCTCCTCTGCTCCAAAGGACACTACTTTGCGATCTCACGCCTTGCTCATCTTGCTGCTCTTGGCCGGCTGCCAACCGCCAGCCAAATCTCCGACTCCAGCCGCGTCAGCGAACAAGCCGGCGGCGGAGAAGCCACTTCAAATCGCGATGATTCCCAAGGGAACGACGCATATCTTTTGGAAGTCGGTGCATTTTGGCGCGGAGCAAGCAGCCAAAGAACTCGGCGTCGAAGTGCAGTGGCGAGGGCCCCAGAAAGAGAGCGATCGCGATCAACAAGTCAGCGTCCTGCAGGGTTTTGTGAACAAACAGGTGGACGGGATTTGCCTTGCTCCGCTCGATGCCGATGCGCTTGTTCGCCCCGTTCGTGAGTCGGGACGCGGCGGCATCCCCGTCGTGATCTTTGACAGCGGATTGAACGCACCCAAGGAAGACTTCACAAGCTTCGTCGCCACGGACAACTTTCGCGGCGGACAACTCGCCGGAGAAGCAATGGCCAAAGAACTCGGTGGCCAAGGTAACGTCATTCTATTGCGATACAACAAAGGAAGCGAAAGCACACAGCAGCGCGAGGACGGTTTCCTAGAAGCACTGGCGGCTTTTCCCAACATCAAAGTCCTCAGCTCGGATCAATACGCGGGCACGACCACTCAATCGGCCATGGACAAAGCGCAGCAAATGTTGAATCGATATGCGGACGAAGTCAACGGTATCTTTGCGGTCTGCGAACCAAATGCGGAAGGCGTGCTTCGCGCGCTCGAGGATCGCAAAATGGCGGGCAAAGTGAAGTTCATCGGCTTCGACGCCAGCGATGCGATGGCGGCAGCATTGCGCGATGGCAAGATGCATGCCATCGTCTTGCAAGACCCAGTGAGAATGGGTTACTTGGCAATTCAAACAATCGTCAAAAAAATCCGAGGCGAAACCGTCGACGCGTTTGTTGATACCGGCGTCAGTGTCGCGACGAAGGAAAACATCGATAGCGATGAAATCAAGAAGCTGTTAAGCCCAGAAAAAATCTAAGACCGCGTTTTAAAAAGGGGTCTGACCCTTTCGGGTTTAAAGAGGGTCAGACCCCTTTTAAAAGATAAGCAATTAGGCGTCATGAATCATGCCAGACTCGTCGATTGCGACTTCGCTAGAAGCGCGTGGCATCGGAAAAAAGTACAACCAGAATTGGGTACTGCGCGATGCCGATTTGTCGATGAGGCCCGGGCAGGTGCTGGCGCTGCTGGGTGAGAACGGTGCGGGAAAAAGCACGCTGGTAAAAATTCTTAGCGGTGCCGAAAGACCGGATGAGGGTACAGTCCAACTCGGTGGAAAACTGATTCCCGCAGGTCGGCCCGACCTTGCACGACAAGCTGGCATTCGGATCGTTTACCAAGAGTTGAGCGTTTGTCTGGATCTGTCCGTTGAAGACAACATCTTGCTCGGACAAGAGTTTTCCTACGGAGGCGGCATGCTCGACCGCAAGCAAGGTCGCGCGAGTGTGCGTGATGTACTGCAGCGACTTGGGCACTCCGAGATCGAACCAACTCGCTTGCTAGGGACACTGTCGATTGGCCAGCGACAGTTGGTCGAAATTGCCAGGGCCTTGGTCAGTGACGCAAGCGTTCTTGTGCTGGATGAACCGACAAGCTCTCTTACCAGAGAAGACGTTCGTCAGCTTTTCGATACCGTTCGCCGACTGGCCGATTCTGGATTGTCGATCATCTACATCAGCCACTTCATGGAAGAAGTGCGTGAGCTGTGCGACTCCTACTTGGTGCTTCGCGATGGTCAGGTCGCTGGTCAAGGGATTCTGGCAAATACCACCGAATCACAAATTATCCAGTTGATGGTTGGTCGTGCAGTCGATGACCTGTTCCCACAGATCGACCACAAGCCTGGCGACGATTGCTTGCGATTGCAGAACGTATCAGGTGCCCTGCTACCGAAGAGCATGTCACTGGTCGTCAAACGCGGAGAAATCCTTGGACTCGCGGGTTTAGTGGGTGCCGGACGTACCGAAACGCTACGTGCTCTGATCGGGCTCGATGCAACCACCAGCGGAACCATGAGCTTAGAAAATCGACCGCTGGAAGGCACTGTCGCGTCGCGCTTAAAAGCTGGGCTTGCCATGGTAAGCGAGGATCGGAAGTCCGAAGGTCTGGCCCAATTAATGTCGATCAGCGACAACGCCACGATGAGTCGGCTAGCACCGTACAGTCGCTGGGGTTGGCTCGGCAAGCGAAAACAAACCCGCGCCGTAAATGATCTCATGAAAATGCTGAACATCAAAGCCACAAGTGCCGAGCAGTGTGTTGCTTCGCTGTCTGGAGGCAACCAACAAAAGGTTGCGCTCGCCCGAGTGTTTCATCAAGACGCAATTTGTCTGTTGTTGGATGAACCAACTCGCGGCGTCGATGTCGGAACAAAATCAGAGATCTATCGACTCATCGGACACGCGGCGGCTGAGGGCCGGGCGGTCGTGTTCGTTAGCAGTTACTTTCGCGAACTGCTTGAGCTATGCGACCGAATCGCCGTCATGTCGCGCGGCCACCTCGTCGCTGTTCGACCTGCCCACGAGTGGACTGAGCACGAGTTGCTGATGGCGTCGATGGGAATCAGCGAACAGGCAGACCCTGCTGGGCGACGTTGATCACGGGCGGGATCTCGTATGCGCTGAACTCGGCCCAGACCGGTCGGTGGTCGCTGACTTGCAGCGCCTGCTCGGGAGTCAGTCCTAGGTCGCTGACGTAATCGATCACGCCGAATCGTCCCGTGAACTCTTTCGTTGTATTACCATCGATCAGGATATGGTCATATGTCTTTGTGCCCGGTGTATTGGTTGGCAGACTTCCAGCGATCGACATCATGCCAGGGATTTGGCCTAGCTCGCCTAAGTTTCGAACATCAACATTTAGATCGCCGACGAGCAAAAAATCATCTTCGCCATGCTGTGTGTACTCGTAGTCACGAACGCGAATGAAGACATCATCAAGCACATTCATTTCGTTCGCGATGGCTCTGTTCGAAACTAAATCGGGATCGGTATGCGCGTTGATGATCGTAAAGCGAAAGGGCATTTGTCCCGGTGCTAACTGAACACGAGATTCGAAACTGGTCACCATCGGCTCCCGATGCATTCGATTGCCACCATCGGCGACAACGTAACTTGATTCCGGAATCATCCGCATGCGGCTCGCGTCCCAAACAAACGCGTATTGCTCTTTGTGAGCATTGCCTTCCTCGCCGATCGGCTCACAGAGCGTTGCCTCGTAACGACCACCGCTTCGATTGATCAGGTCAACCAAACGCGCAACCGGCATGGACTTGGGAGAGCGGACTTCCTGGATCGCCACGAGGTCAAAGTTGCCGACGATCCCAGCAAGCGTTTGCATGACGTTGGGTTTACTAATTTTTGACTCGCCAAAGACCTGGATGTTGAACGACGCAATTCGGATGCGATCACCAGACCGTGGCGCGCTGCGGTCCAACTTGACCGGTGTGATTTCTGGGCCAAGTGTGCTGGGCCCAGCAAGAGCCCCTGCGACTTCAGCCGTTTCTGTTGTGCCAACCAGGGCTCCAAGGTCAAGGCTGGAGAGGTTGATCCGTCCTGTGAACAGCATGAACCCAAAGCTCAGCAAGCCCGCCAGCGACACCGATGGACCCAAAAATCGGATCGGTGAAACACGACTTCGGACAAGACGCTTTCCCACACGAAGCAGTGACATCGCGACCGGCCTCCATGCCGAACCCGAATGAAAAAATATGGATTACAGTGACGAGTCATCCGTCAGAGTTAAAACTTCGGGTTGTAAGCATTAGCCGTTTGGGCGCTAGCCCCGGTTCTTACGCAGCAACCGTGGCCAGCGCCAAAGCGGCTAACCCCAAAACCAAACCTTGATTGACCACTATGCCTTGATTGACTTCTGAATATGTTCTAAGCGGCTCGTCCCACAAGCGACTGGATGGCTGATGATGCCAACCTTTGCAAACGCGGCGGATCCTCGGGGCCAATTTGGCGAAGGGCATTCATTGCCGAACGCGCCGCTGGCCCAATTTCCGACAATGCCCACGCCGCACGTTCACGCGCCGCCAAACACGGTGAATCTAACAAGCAACTCGCAAGCACCGCCGTTGCACCGGAGGCCACGACACCCAAGCGACCCAGCATCGTGGCGGTCCAGTACTCGACCTCACCGTCTCGCGTCTCTCGCAATACTTGAATCAGTTCGTTGACTTCGTTGGGCATCGGCATGATCGCCAACTCCAATGCCTCGCAAGCCCACTCACGAACTTCCTCGTTGCCATCAGCAACTAGCAAAATGACTTTCGCGGTGACCCCTGATTGCTTCCGACCACTTTGGGCGAGCTTACGCATCGCGGAGCAACGACGGTCAGTGTCATCGTGGGTAAGTTCGATATTTAGCGCGGCAAGCGACTCGTGAGGACTCAACATCATACGGACAACTCTTCCTGGATTTCGTAAACCATCACCACCAACATTCCTTCCGTACAAAGAATGAAGTCAACGACGCAACGCCAAGTTGAAAGGTGATTCAACGCAAAAAACGGTTCGGCCCGCAGAACCAGCTCAGCTAGCTAAACCGGCTTTGTTCGTGAACCTCGGCGAATGTAGGGGTCGTAAGGGCAACGAGTGAGCCCGCAAGTAGAACGGCACCAAATTCTGCTTCCGCAAAGCCGCGAATGTTTTGAACCCGGGCGTCACTAGCGGTTAGCATAGGACAACCCGCAGGTCACCCTTCACGACTGTGTCCAAAACACTTTTGATCGTAGTTCCAAGAAATGGCAGAAACCAAACCGAAAACTTCCGAGACCAGCAATGATGCTCCCGACGTGGAAGAAGTCTGTCGGCAATTTGAGTCCGAGCTGCGCGAAGGCAAAGACGCAAACATCGTCGCCTGCATTGCCAATTGGGAAGAACCTGAGCGATCAAAGTTGCTGTGTGAACTGATCTCAGTCGAGATTCAGTTTCGGCAGTTCGCTGGCCGCCCCATGCCGCGACAGGAAGCTCTTGATCGCTTTCCTAATGACAAGACCGTGGTGAACGAAGCGTATGAAAACCAGCGCAACGATCAAACAGTATTGCCAACCGCGATCCTGGAACAGCTGCAAACGGTCTCTCACCTACGGCACTTGCGATTCTTGGCCGAAGGTGGGTTAGGACAAGTTTTCATTGCCGAAGACGAAGCGTTGCGTCGCGATGCGGCCGTCAAGTTGATCCGCGAGGACTTGACCGACGACGTGGAGAGTTGCGAGCAATTTAAAGTCGAAGCGGAAGTGACCGGTCGGCTGAATCATCCTGGCATTCCCATCGTCTACTCGATCGGTCAAACCAGTAAGGGACGACTCTTTTATGCGATGCAGTATGTCCGTGGGACGCGATTGGACAAGTTGATTCGCAAGCACCACAAAGAATTTTCGCACGAGTACGGCAGCCAATGGTTTGGCTTGAAGCGACTGAAACTCAACAGCATTCGCAAAACTTCATCGGCTGAGAAAAGTGCAAGTTTGTCCGAAGAATCCCATTCGCCAGACACGTCTTCGATTCAAGCGATGGATCTGCGAGAACTGCTGGCACTATTCATTTCCGTGTGCCATACGATTGGCTACGCACACCGGCGTGGCATCTTGCATCGCGACATCAAACCCAGCAACGTGATTCACGGCAAATTCGGCGAAACGATGGTCATCGACTGGGGTTTGGCATTGCCGATCGCGCGACAAGGTGTTTTTAAGGACATTGCCGAACAAACCATTGCACCTCGATCAGGTAAAAACACTCGCAATAGCATCGGCTGCATCGGCACCCCCGCATTCATGAGCCCCGAGCAAGCTCGCGGCGACGTCCCGCTGACTCCGGCCGCCGATATCTTCAGCCTTGGTACACTGCTATACACAATCTTGACGGGTGTACCGCCGTATCAAGGTCAAACCGTGATGGAAGTTCGCCAGCATGCGATCGATTGCGAGTTTCCGCGTCCGAGCACTCTGGTCAAAAACCTGCCAACGACGTTGGAAGCCATCTGCATGAAGTCGATGCGAGGCCCGATCAGCGAGCGGTACCGCACGACCCATGAAATGGTGGCGGACATTCGTGAGTATCTGGCCGATCGTCCGGTCACTGCGCATCCGGATTCAAATTACCGCAAACTGTCGCGCTGGACGCGGCACAATACCCAAGTCGTATTGGCGATGATGCTGGGGATCTCGCTGATTGCGCTCACGGTAGGCGCGATTGGCGTTTGGAAGAGCGTTGCTCTATCCAAGGAGAAAACAGAAAGCACGACGAATTCCGCTTGGGCCAAGAACGAAGAGAAATTGCGTGGACAAAGTCTCAGAATGGCCGCTGATCTCGCCGCCAGTACGCTGGCCAACAAGATTGACATTATCTATCGAGCGCTTGAGCTTCATTCTCTTGACGATGAACTGCAAGTCAATCTCAAGTTATGGAATGATGCCACAGGAGTCGAGAACGATGCCACAGGAATAAAGAACGATGCTGCGAAATCGATACAAGCTTGGTTGGATAGAGTGGTTTCGACTGAGCCAAAGTCGATGCAGTTTCGATCTTGGTTACTGATGGCAGCCGATGGAACTTGCTTGGCCAGAACTCCAGAATTTTCAAGCGGTAAACGTGTCAGCTCGATCGGCAAGAACTTTGCATTCCGAGATTATTTTCATGGCATTGGACAAGATTTGCCGCCAACAACACGTTCGGTGCGAGTCCTGGATGCCCCTCATAACTCAGCAGCCATTTTCAGTTCGGCGGACAAAAAAATGACTGCCACGTTCACGGTTCCCATTCTTGATTCGGGAAAGACCAATGTTGATCAGGAGAAGAACGGTATTGGTGCTCTTGCCATCTGCGTGGAATGCAGTGAGTTCAGTGACTTGAAACTTGAAGCGTCGAACGACCAACAACTGCTGTTGGTGGACGCTCGAGGCTATCCGATGATGGAAATGGAATGGAGCGACGAGAAAGATCAGCATTTGATTTTGGGACCGCCCCAATGGTCTGCCGGTGTATTACTTCATCATGAAAACAACCTTTATCATCCGACATTCAATAGCCTAAAGCGAATTGATGCGGAAACGCTTCAAACGATGGAGAGCAAATCGAAAGAAGCGAGCACCAATTCGAGTCACCAGCGGTCAGCACAAAAATTCGAAACGGGCGTTTACAAAGATCCGACCCAAACAGGCAACAACCAGGAATGGATGGCAGCTTATTGCCCCGTAGTCATCGATACACGCGTTGATTCACGCGTATCCAACACCGGTTGGTTCGTCATCGTTCAACAGAAAATGTCACCATCAATCGCACCCACAAACCCGTGATGTGAAACAGGTTTACTGCCCGCTTTCCAACGTAGCTTGTCCACGTGGTAGCAAAATTGATGACCAGAACCGAACGCCGCATACAAAAACGGCCTTCCATCGTCGGCTTGCCCGCGTGGCGGCGAAATTGGTTATGACGTATCGCAGTCCATTAGTTTGGTAGAAAAGCATTGCCTCAATTGGGACAAGCCCGAATCGGGGGCGGAATCATTGTACGTGGCGCGATTTTCTGGTACCCAATCGCAGCCTCAATTTTGACGAGCCCGAAGGCGGGCGATTCGTGAATTTATTTGTTGGATGCCAAGCGTTGGAATGTGGAGCCGAAGAACGAATAAATTCAGCGGGCGGCGGTTTATAGACTTTGCCTACCGAAAAACCGTCGCCCGTCGGCCAGTTGCAATTTTTTGTTATCCGCTTGGACTTAGTTTCCGCGAGGCGCTCACAAGCGAACGAATATGGTAGCCAATGCGCCAAATGATTAGAAGCTCAACAATCAAGGAAAACATGCAGGATTGAAAGGTGCTTTCGTCAGCGGACTGGCCGTATGTCTCAATGAGATAAATATAGACAAACGTTGCTACCAATACCGATGGAATACATCGAAGCGTTGCAATCCATCCTATGGCAAGAAATCGTTGAAGAAAATGTACTCCATTTAGACCGCCGTTACAAAAAAACAGGTATACGGTTCCAGCACTTGCAGTGATCATGCTCAGAAATGCACTGACCCCATCCCACAGGTTGTACCCAATGGTTGGGAAGGCGCACGCAAATGCACTTGATACCAAAAACGCAACCAAATAGGGCAAGCTCTCTCGGTCACTTAGAGGTCTCACAAGCAAGCGAGACTTAAGTGCTTCAATATTCCAAAATTGCATACGACGGCGGACTTCATCGCAATCAGAAGCGTAGACCAATTGCGAATCGGTTGGAGTGGATATCGATGCAGCGTATGGGTTATGCGAATCCATTTCAGAACGACATTCCATTAATTGAAGTCAAAAGCGGAAGGACGTAAAAAACAATAAGCATTTGAAGCATTTCATTCGGATAGAACGAATAACAATCGATCCCTCTGTAATCGGAGGGATCGATTGGCCGTTGTACTGAGACGCTTGGCTCTCGGGCCTTGGCTTCGAGCTTATGCGGATAGTTTGCCTCGCGGTCTTGTCAGACGGCAGTTTATCGCAGACGGTCGCTGGTTTGCAACTCGTTGGCTTCAGAATCTCGACTGCTACAGACTTCTGTTAATGCCGCAGCAAGGACACGGAACGGGGACACAGCTTTTAATGGGGACGGAAAGGAGACGCCTCAATCGCTGGGATGGCATGCGTGATACCGGTGTCTCGGTGTCAGCATCGGTTAGTGCGCGAGTTGGCGAATCGGTCTTGATCCCGTTGTTCCATCCGCTCAAATTCGTTCACCGTTGCACTTGCCCCTAAGACGTCCTGTGTCCCTGTTGCCTCTCCTTTACCAATAGGTTGCCCGACAAAGAACTTTCCGCAACCTCGATCAAAAGCTTCACATCTGCGGCTGATCGTCTTCTTAAGCCATACCGCCCTGGACGGCACCAAGCCACATCAGTCCCATGTCGTGAAAGGCACCGCGATCAACCATCGAATCAAAGTCAGCTCCGGTCAGTCTTGTTAGCGTGCTCATAATCTTTAACGGGTTCAAAGCTTCAGGCGTAAGTCATTTGGCGAGGTTTGCCACTGGTAAGCAGGTAAGCTGAATTGTTTCAGTGTATTAGCCGTTTGGGCGCTAGCCCCGGTTCACGCGTTTAACCGGGGCTATCGCCCAAACGGCTAATTGAGTGATGCAGAATGACTACGCCTTACCAGCTTAGTTGACAAGGAAAACAAATATCTACCTGACCCGCGAGCAAAGGAAACACTTCACTTACGCTATGATATGAGGCCCGTCTTGATAGTTGGCGTACTTTCGTTCGCTTGCGATGAGACCCAGCCCTCCGAGTCAAAAATTGGTCCACACGCTTCCATCGCTTTCGTTAGCTCGCTCGCTTCGCTCAATTACTTTCGCTGCGTGCTGCCTGCTCGGCGTGGTCTCCGCTCGATCGCAGGACGAGAAGCCGCGAGAGCCGATGCCTATCATTTTCGACACCGACATGGGTGGGGATTGCGATGATGTCGGGGCACTCTTCATTCTGCACGGGGCGGTCGAACGCGGCGAAGCGAAGTTGCTGGCGACGATGGGTTGCGTTTCGTCCGAGGCGATTGCTCCGGCGCTCGACGCGATC
>Ga0105046_10011440_pt1 | contig 13792 bp, 11 predicted proteins | sample MAT03_FD_78385 | JGI IMG/M metagenome (GOLD analysis project Ga0105046, IMG submission 78385) | Freshwater microbial communities from Lake Fryxell liftoff mats and glacier meltwater in Antarctica - MAT-03 (megahit assembly) | ecosystem: Environmental > Aquatic > Freshwater > Ice > Liftoff... | reverse complement strand
GCTCGCCATCCGTGCTGACGCCAAAAATCTGGAACTCGTCTGCCGCGTGCCGCACGATGTGCCCGAGCGTGTCTACGGCGACATGGGCCGACTGCGACAGTGCCTCAACAACCTCGTAGGCAACAGCATCAAGTTTACCGAGCGTGGCGAGATCGAGCTTCAGGTCGCCGTCGAGGCTCGATCCGAGTCGCGAGTTTGCCTACGATTTTCCATCCGCGATACCGGCATCGGCATCCCCGCGGCCAAGATCGAGAAGATCTTCGCTCCGTTCGAACAGGTCGATGCCTCCACAACACGCAAATACGGCGGCACCGGTCTTGGGTTGGCGATCGTGACCGAACTCGTTCGCCTGATGGGCGGCCGTGTCTGGGTCGATAGCGAACTCGACAGGGGCAGCACGTTCCATTTCACAGCCTGGATGGGTGAAGAGGTCAAGGTGCCGGGGTCCCCGGAACGGTTGCCGTATCACGCCATCGGCCTGCGGAATCTCCCGGTCCTCGTCGTCGACGACAATGGCAGCAGCCGAGCGATCCTCTCAGAACTGCTTCGCGGCTGGAGCATGAAGCCGGTCACGGTGATGAATTCCAAAGAGGCCATCGCGGAACTGGAACACGCGGCCATTCTAGGTGTCCCGTATCGACTGATCCTGATCGACACGCGCATGCCGGAAGAGGACGGCTATGCCTTGTATCAACGCGTTCTAATTAATCCCGAGTTCAGCGACCTGCGAGCAATTTTGCTCTCCTCGTCGGATCAGCCGGCTCGCCGGGAAGGCGGTTCGCGCTCCGGATCACCGATCACGATTGCCAAGCCGATCAAATCCTCGGAACTGTTCGACGCCATTCTTTTCACGATGGGTATGGTCGACAACGTGTCGCACGCCGCCCGGGTCGAACGAGAAAACAGTCCCTCCGCGGGAGGGGACAAACGGCGTCTGCGCATCTTGTTAGCCGAAGACAACACGGTCAACCAGTTGGTCGCCTCGGAGCGGCTGCGGCGCGATGGGCACGATGTTGTTGTGGTCGAGAACGGCAAGCTAGCCGTGGACGCCGTGGCGGCGAGCGAGTTCGATGCCGCGTTCTTCGATGTGCATATGCCGGAGATGGACGGGTTCGAGGCGCTCAAGAGTATCCGCGATAAGGAACGATTCAACGGACGCCATCTGCCCATCATCGCCCTGACAGCCAACGCCATGAAGGGCGACCGCGAACGTTGCATGCATGCGGGTTTCGATGACTACGTCGCCAAGCCTATTCGTTTTGATGATCTTTTCCGGGCGATCGACCGCTGTTTCCGAAATCAAGCGGCGGTGGAAACTATCATCGAGACGGCGCTCGAACCGCTTGATCGCGATTCGATTCTGGCTCGCTTTGATCATGATGAGGGTGTTGCCTGTAAGACGGCCGAGATGTTCCTTCGTAATCTCCCGCGCTGGCTCGCGGATATTCGCAAGGCGATTGATGGCCGCGATTCGCGCAAACTCCATCTGGCGGCTCACTCGCTCAAAGGCGCGATTGGGCATTTCAGCAGTGGGGAACCATACCAGATCGCGCACAAGCTGGAAATGATTGGCAAAGGCACCGAGTTTGCCGATCCTTCGCCCGTGTTCATTTCACTCGAAACTTCATTGAATCAACTCAGCAACCAAATGACAATCGTCCTGCCGCTGATCCATATCGGCGATACAAGCATGGATGTCGTCGCGGCAGTAACTTGATCGAGAGGGCGATTGTGATCGGTTACTTCGCCGTTAATTTTTTGAGAGCTTCTTTCACCTTCGGCACGTCGGTGTCGTTCACAGATTGAAAAGCGAACGTGGCTGCGGCCTTGCCCTTGCTGGCAACGACGACAGTGATGTGCGCGTCGGAATTAATGCTCCACCCGTTCGGTCCCGACTTTTCGCCCTGGAAGACCGTCAAGGCGGTGTTGTCCAACGACAAAGCCGTGTTGGCTTTGGGCAGGTACTCTTTGACGTCGTCTGGCTTCTCACTCAACCAGACGGCGACGATCTGCACATCTTTGTTCGCGTCCTTGCACTCGGTATCAAGCACCTTCATGAACTTCGCCATCGGCCGTACCCAGCGTTCCTGCTGGATGAATAAATAGACCGTCGGCTTCTCCTTCAGTTCCATCAGATAAGAAACTTCCTTGCCTTCCACGGGACCGGTCACGCTAAAGACCTTGAAGTCTTTGAGTTCTTCGCCCGCCTTCGGGCCTGATTCGACATCGGCGAACAGCAGGTTGGCGCCCAGCAGAGTCGCGAAGCATGTTGCGAGAAGACGGCTCATGTGAACTCCTTGTTGAAGAATGGATCATTCATCGGGCGTGATCGAGAGGGGATACTCGGCAATCGTCAGACCGAGCGTCGGAATTGCTTGCAAACGCCGCCAGGCACGGGTCACCCGTTTTTCCTCGGCGGCCACGTAATCGGGATCGAGATAGCTCTTGGCGAACGAGCCGGGGCATGTCACCGGCTCAAAAGTAGGGTCGACAATGTACTGGGCTCGTTCCGGATCGCAGAGTAGGTGCCGTTCACGCTCCAGATGGAGGCGTTCCAGTGGAACCTCGCCCAGGACGTACCGCAGATACAGCGACGAATCGACGACAGCCTCGACATCCAAGCCGCAAACATCGCATCGGTAACCTTCGTCGCAGCGTGCCATCAGCCACCTCGCTGGCACTCATTCTAACGAGACGGCGGCTTCATTCCTAGCGCTCACGGAATAATACTCTTGCAGCAACCGCCTACGGATCGGTTCGCCACGCTGCGTGAATTCGCGTTGCCGGGCAACATACTCATCCCGGCCGTCCCGCGTCTCGATCAACAACGGTTCAATGCCAAACTCGCGGAGATCGTAAGGGCTGGCTCGCATATCGAGATGACGCACGTCCCAGGCCAATAGAAATGAATCGGCCAGGATCTCGGCCGCGCACCACGGCGTCAACTTGAATGCATACCGATAGAGGTCCATCGTCACGTGCAAGCAGCCCTTCTGATCGTGCTCGGTCGTTGCCGCTCGAGCCAACGGCCAGCGATTCAAGGGAACAGCCTCGGGGGTGAAGAAACGATAGGCATCGAAGTGTGTGCAGCGCAGTCCTTCGCTTTCAACAAACTCGGCAATCTCTTTTGGGCTAAGTCGCAACGGCGTTCGCGCATGGCGAACTTCCTGGGCGCGATAGACCATCGCCCATTCATGCAGCCCAAAGCAGGAGAACGACGGAGGCCGTTCCGCGATCCCTTCCAAATAGCTGATCGCCCAGGTGACGAACGACCGCCGATGCTGGGGAAAGTTCGCGGTGGCAAGAAGCAACCCACCCTCGACTTGCTCGAATTCGTTCCAGGGGAAATCACCGAGGTTGGCGTCTTCCAGGACGACATCCACGCCCGGCGACCAGCGCAGAAGATGGGCCGGCCGATAGGCATAGTACTCGAAGAGAAAATCGCGGACGGGATGCTTTACACCCAGAGCCTGACGCTCGACACGGTCGGCTGCGAAGGGGGCCAATAGGTCGTGATGAAATTGTTGAAGAGTACGCCAGTCGCGGAGTGATAGATGGCGCATGACGATTAAAGTCTTGGCGAGCGTGGAGGCGTCAGCCCGACGTGTGAATAGCTTCCACGTCGGGCTGACGCCTCCACGCTCGCCAAGACCAATACTAATCCCCGTCGGTGAAATCTTCGAGCCGTTGGCTGCGAGTCGGCTGGCGCAGTTTGGTAAGGCCGCGGGCTTCGATCTGTCGAATTCGCTCGCGGGTGATGCCATAGACCTTGGCCACTTCATCAAGCGTGCGCGGCTGGCCATCCTTGAGACCGAAACGAAGCTCGATCACTTCCCGCTCGCGCGGGGCGAGTGAACGAAGCACTTCGATGATACGTTCACGCAACAGCCGTTGATCGACATGCTGGCCCGGCGTCGTAGTCGCATGATCGCTGAGGAAGTCCTCGAGCGCACGTTCGCCATCGCCGCCGATCGGCTCATGAAGGCTGATCGGATGTTTGCCCACAGCCCGCAGCGACTTCGTTTCATCCGGCTTGACGCCCAGGATTTTTGAAATCTCTTCGATGCTCGGCTCACGACCGCTGGCAACGGCCAATTCACCCCGAACCCGCTCGATGGCGGAGAGCGTCGCGATCTGATGGCAGGGCACACGAACGGTGCGAGCATGATCGGCCAGCGCCCGTGTAATGCCCTGACGAATCCACCATGTCGCATACGTGCCGAACTTGAAGTTCATCCGATGTTCATACTTGTCGACGGCTCGCATGAGGCCGCGGTTGCCTTCCTGGATGAGGTCGGCAAAGGGCAGGCCGCGATTGCGATACTTCTTGGCGATCGACACGACAAGCCGAAGGTTCGCTTCGGCCAGTTCGCGGCGGACATTCTGAAACACAAATTGCAGCCGGCGCAGCATGCGGATCTTGCGGCGGAAATCCTCGGGCTCAAGATGGACTTGTACAACCCAATCACGAACCGTGCGATTGCGGGCGATGCGGGCCGCCAGCGTCCGGGGTTCACGCAGCCCATGAGCGGCAACGGCTTCAAGAAGAGCGTTCCCCTTGCGTTCAAAATCTTCGACCCAGCGCTCGATGATCTCCGTCCGAGGCGATAGTTCCGTCATCAGACGGCTCATCTTCAGGAGCCGTTGGCGACGGCGCTTCTTGCATGCCCGCTGTTCCAGAGCGGTATCAAGCGTCGTGCTCGACGACACGTCCGCGTCTTCTCGCTTGATCAGGCTTCGCAGTGTCCGCAGATGCAACGGAAGGCGTGAAAGAATTTGTTCACGCTTCAGATTGGCAGTTGCGACAACATCGACACTTGGGTCAAGCGGCATTTGGCCGGCATTGATCTTCTCGAACATGGCGATCGCTTTGTGAAGGATAAATCCACAGCGCATCGCGCAGACTCGAAATCGAATGCGGGATCGCTCGAGACGTTGAGCCACTTCGATTTCGTCGACTCGGTTGAGAAGCGGGATCGCTCCCATCTGGCGCAGATAGAGGCCCAGCGCGTCATCCGAGCTGCCGCTGCCAAATTCCTCAACCGCGATCTCGCGGAGATCGGCCTCTTCTGGCTCGTCGGCATCCTCATCCCGCTCACGATCGTCCGAATTCGCGGGGCGCGACGACTTAACTCGTGAGACGCCTCGACGAGATCCGAAGCGGCTCACGTCTCGGTCATCCAGGTTTTCGGTTTGGATTTTCATTTTCATGTCTCCCTACCTGACTAGGTCGCCTTTCAATCGGAGTCATCAACTCCGTCCGATCGGACGGCCCGAATCGCCGGGACAGGGGGCGTGGGATCCCCCTGGCTTCATGCCCATGTAGCCCAGCGTGTACTCTATTATACGTCATTTCTGACCCAGAATGACGCGTCCTGATGAAAAGAAATTGCAACTAGTTCCCGCTAACCGCCGCGAACGGGAGGCCACTACCGAACATACGTTCCCCACTACTATGTGGTTCACCCGCATTATCCGAGGAATCGTCAAATTGAACGCTCTAGGCTTTTCATGGACAGCTCACCCGTTACCGGGGGTTCGGAGCAGAATTCAGATCCGAGAAAAACTAAAGATTTGATGTCTATTTGTTCATATCGATCGATTCTCGTTGCCCTGATCGCCCGAACGCTGTGCGAAGCGAAGCGATCGCGAAATCGAGAAATAATGATTGTTCGCCGAGCGTGACTGTGATAGCTTAATCAGTCTGCCAGATGTCCCCGCCGGTAACCTTCCTTTTCCGAGCACATTCCATGGGACCCTCGACTCATTCACTGAAAGCTCCGATCGCTCGCACTGCCGCCATGTCGCGGCGGAGCTTCATCCAAGTGGGGTCGCTTGCTCTAGGCGGTTTGACCCTGCCGAAACTTCTTTTGGCTGAAGCGACTTCGGGAGTTCGCTCGTCGACCAAATCGGTCATCATGATTTATCTAGTCGGTGGTCCGCCGCATCAGGACATGTTCGACCTTAAGCCAGACGCACCGAAGGAAATCGCGGGTCCCTGGCGGCCGATCGCCACGAACGTCAACGGCATCCAGATTTGTGAAGCCTTCCCGCTCCTCGCCCGCAACATGGACAAGTTGACGATCGTGCGCTCGGTGGTCGGCAATCAGGCGGGACACGACGCGATCCAAGTCTTCAATGGCCACAAGCCGAAAACGGGACCCGTGGGCGGCTGGCCTCAGTTCGGCTCCGTCGTCTCGAAGTTGCTCGGTGGCACCGATCAAGCGACACCGCCTTTCGTGAGCTTGTGTTACACCTGCACGCATGGCCCATACAACGAACCCGGCCCTGGATTCCTCGGCGCCTCGCAAGCTCCTTTCCGGCCGATGGGACCTTCCCGCAACGACATGAAATTGCAGGGAATCTCCCTCGAGCAACTGGGCGATCGCCAGCAACTTCTCAAGAGTTTCGACCGCATCCGCCGCGACGTTGACAGCGCAGGCCTGATGAAGGGGATGGACGCCATCAACCAGCAGGCGTTCGGTGTGCTCACCTCATCGAAACTGGCCGATGCCTTTGATCTTTCGAAAGAAAGCCAACGGGTGATTGATCGCTACGGGACGGGTGATCCCACGGTCTTCATGGACGCCAACGGCGCCCCGCGTGTTCCGCAAAGCATGCTGATGGCTCGTCGTCTCATCGAAGCAGGCGCCCGCGTGGTGACGCTCAACTACAGCAAGTGGGACTTTCACGGCGGTTACAACAAGGAAGGTCGGGCCGACAACACGGTCTTCACTCGTGAACGCGAGGATTTCCCCGTCTTCGACAAGTGCGTCAGCGCTCTGGTGGAAGATCTGCAAGAACGCGGGCTCGACAAGGACTGCACGGTCATTATTATGGGCGAATTCGGGCGCACTCCGAAGATTAGCGCCCAGGTCGGTCGTGATCACTGGCCGGCAGTCAACTGCGCTTTGCTGGCGGGCGGCGGCATGAAGATGGGCCAGGTCATCGGCTCGACCGATCGGATCGCCGGCGAAGCGGCCAGCCGTCCCGTAACCTTCGGCGAACTATACGCCACGCTTTACCGCAATCTCGGCATCGACACCAACCATGCGACGGTGAATGACGTGAACGGCCGGCCGCAATACCTGGTAGATGACAACGCCCAGCCGTTGCGCGAACTCGTTTGATTCAAAGCCCAGGGACGGTGCCGTCCCTGGGCTTTTTTATCGTGTTGAATTATTCATCGGAGGTTCCTCAATGTCTTTGTTCAAGATCTTTACCACGGCTGGCTGTGCGCTCATTCTGATGACAAGCGCCGTTCGGGCCGAGACCAAAGTTGAGTTGCAAGGCACTCATCTCTGTTGCGGCGGTTGCGCCAAAGCGGTCGACGCGATCATCAAAAAGATTGATGGCGTTAGCAACAAGAACGACACGGCGACGGGCAATATCGCCCTTACCGCCAAGGACGATGCCACGGCCCAGAAGGCTCTGGACGCCCTCGCGACGGGCGGCTTCCACGGCAAGACCGACAGCAAAACCCTCGTCCAGAAGGACGACAGCGGCGTGACTTCAGGCAAGGTCAAGAGCTTGACGTTGGTCGACGTTCACAACTGCTGTGGCTCGTGCAATCGCTCCATCGTCAAAGCGATCGAAAAAGTCCCTGGCGTGACGGGCAACACGGCCAAGCCCAAGGCCGAATCGTTCGAGGTCACGGGTGACTTCGATGGCGCTGAAGTGGTGAAGGCCCTCTTCGACGCCGGCTTCCATGTTCGCGTTAAGAAGTAATTCGTGAAGCCGCGACGCGCAGGGTTTCCGGAGCGGATCGCTCGGAAACCCTTGTTCATTTCCACTCGGCCTTGAATCGTTTTGACTCAAACGCTTCTTCGCCATTCTCCGTCTTGCGAATGATGAGCGTCGCGACTCCTTCAAGTTTATCGCTAATCGCGATGGCCTTGTCGGCCGGAAGGATGCTCGCCATTTTTGTCAGACTATCGGCCGTGATGCCTCGTCGGGCGATGACCGTGACACTACGTTGACCGGTGAGGCCTAGCCCGGTCTTCGGGTCGACGATGTGCGAGTAACGGGTGCCGTCGATGACAACAAATTGCTCGGCATCGCCCGAGGTTGAGACCGAGGCGTCTTTCATCTTCAAAAGCCGGCGTTCTTTCGAGCCGGGTAACGGGGCGATGTCGACCTTCCATCCGTCAGAGCCTGGAGGGGCGCCGCTGACGGAAATGTCACCACCGGCCGCGACCAGCCCGTTGGAAATTTCGTGCTGCGCCAGCACCTTTAGCACCTCGTCGGCCGCATAGCCCTTGGCGATGCCGCCGAGGTCGATTTGCATGCCGGGAATTTTGAGCCGAACCGTTCGGGCTTTCTCATCCAGTTCGATGTTGCGATAACCGACCTTGGACAGGGCGTCGGCTAGCTCTTTTGGATCTGGCAACTTCTGCGTGCGTCGGGCGTGCCGCCACAGCACGACGAGAGGGCGAACCGTCACGTCAAAGGCGCCTTCGGAAAGCTCCGATACCTCGCGGGCTTTTTGCAAAACGCGAAAGAGATCATCACTCACTTTGACGGGCTCGACGACTTTCGTCTCGAATTTCGCGCACAACTGCATTAACTCGCTGGTGGCGACATAGTCGGACATGATGCCGTTCAGTTCCGCGACTCGCGCGAAGCCGGCCTTGGCGGCCTGGTCCGCTTTTTCTTTCGCAGTTGCGTAGAGAACGATGCGGAACTTCGTCCCCATGTGCGGTTCTTCGTATTCGAAACGCGCCAGATCCGCGGCGGAACATGGCGAAGCCGTTGCGAGTAGGGCCAGGACGATCAATCTGGGTTGCAGGTTCATACAATGATCCGTTAGAAATAGTGATGAACCACAGCTTGCTGAAGTGCCGCCTTCAGGCGGCCCTGTCTAAGGGAGGCTCCTCGGTGATGACCCGCGTCTTTCAGTTTATGGCGATTGGGCTCGCGCTGGGCCTGACGATTGTATATTTCCCCGCGACGCCGCAAGCGGCAAACGCCGTGGTCGCCCCGCCGACGATCGAAAAGCCAACCCATCAGAATTTCACTCAGAAGCTCAACGATGAGGTTTCCTTTGAGATGATCGCCATCCCCGGCGGGACGTTCATCATGGGCAGCCCGGAGAAAGAACCGGGCCGTAGCGCCGATGAAGGCCCTCAGCATGAGGTCAAAGTTCGCCCGTTCTGGATGGGCAAGCGCGAAGTGACATGGGACGAATTCGACCTTTGGTGGAAGGAAGAAGAGAACAAGAACCCCAACAAGCCTGATGCGAAAAATGCGGAGAGCGATGCCACGAGCCGGCCGACGCCTCCGTACGTCGACGAAACCTATGGCCACGAACGCGAAAAGCACCCAGCCCTGTGCATGACCCATCATGCGGCCATGAAGTATTGCCAATGGCTCACGAAGAAGACCGGCAAACTCTATCGCCTGCCGACCGAGGCCGAATGGGAATTCGCCTGTCGCGCAGGTACGACCACCGCCTACAGTTTTGGCGATGATCCCGCGAAGATTGATGAATACGCGTGGTACAAGAAGAACTCACCCGACGTGACACGCAAAAAGGGGACAACCCACGAGTGCGGCACGAAGAAGCCGAACGCCTTCGGCCTCCACGATATGCACGGCAACGTGATGGAGTGGTGTCTCGATCACTATCAAAAAGATTACTCAGCCTTCGCCAAGGATAAGCTCACGCTCTGGCCGGTGCTCGTGCCGACTGACAAGCGATTTTCGCACGTGGCCCGCGGCGGCAACTGGGCCGACGACGCCGACCGCCTACGCAGTGCCGCGCGGCGAGCATCGGAAGAAAGCTGGATGAAGGACGACCCGAACGTGCCCAAAAGCATCTGGTGGCTCACGAAATTCGACATCATCGGCCTACGCGTCGTCTGCCCGGTGGAAGAACAAGACAACCTCAAGGGAATCAAATCGAAAGTGACGGTGGAGAGCGATTGAAAACGAGCGGTCGAACGGAGTAAGATGTGACGACTGATGAAACACTGAGAGCGACGCTGCATGTGATTTCCTCAATGCAGTTCGACGCACTCAAAGTACTGCAAGCTGGAACCATGAGCAGTTCTGACGTTCATCGACTATTGGATCACCTCGAGTTTCTCGAACATGAGGTAAACAAGATTCGCACAGCGGCGGTCGAATCACCACAACTCTACAAGCAATATGCGGCGCCGGGTCATTCTGCGAATCCGCCATCGCAAAATTAACGGTGTTTCAAGCGAGTTGTCTTATCAGGAGCTGACGATGTTTCCTTGGGGCACGGTAATCTATACGACCGAAGAGATGGCTGAGGTTAAGCGACGATTACTTCGTATGCACGCACTTTGGGATATGCCATTGGACGTCAAAGAAACAGAGAATGGCTTCGTCGCGATGCGTGACGGCAAAAAGGGGTTCGGAGCGACGCGAGATGAGGCTCTGGTCGCCCTTTGGCGACAGGAAGGGCAAGAAAGATTGAGGATGCCCTTGATCGAAAAAACCGAACAATTGTAAGTTCCTCTCACCTGTACTTGGAGCGAAAGTCATGACCGAAACGAATCGACGTGAATTTCTGGCTGTCGGCGCCGCCGGCGCTGCTGCGATCCTCTCCCCGGCTGGCGTTCATGCGAACGCTCCCGACGTGATCAAGATCGGCGTCATCGGCTGCGGCGGGCGCGGCACGGGCGCGGCCCTCAACACTCTCGAAGGCAACCCGAACGTCCAGATCTCCGCGGTCGGCGACGTCTTCGCCCATCGCACCAATACTTGCATCAACAGCATCAAGAAGTCGAAGTACGCCGACCGCCTCACCGTCACCCCGGAAACGACTTACGTCGGGCTCGACGCTTTCCAGAAGGTCATCGACTCCGGCGTGCAGATGGTCATCTTGGCCTCGCCTCCGGGCTTCCGGCCGACACACCTCGAAGCCGCGGTCAAGAAGGGTTTGAACATCTTCACCGAGAAGCCGGTCGCGACTGACGTCGCCGGCATCCAGAAGGTCATGGGCCTCGTCGAAGAGTCCAAGAAGAAGGGGCTAGCGATCGTCGCCGGCACTCAACGCCGCCATCAGAAGGGCTACCTCCAGACCATCGCGAAACTTCAAAACGATAAAGCCATCGGCGACATCCTTGCCGCCCGCGTCTACTGGAACAACACCAATTCGATCTGGTTCCGGAAGCGTGAAGAGGGCATGTCCGACGTCGCTTACCAGCTTCACAACTGGTATCACTTTTGCTGGCTGTGCGGCGATCATATCGTCGAACAACACGTCCATAACCTGGACGTCGCCAACTGGGTGCTCGGCGCCCACCCAATCCGCTGCTCCGGCATGGGCGGTCGCGTGCGTCCCTGCACCGATCCGAATGTCGACGGTCACATCTTCGATCATTTCGCGGTCGAGTACGAGTATCCGAACGGCGTCATCGTCCAGAGCTACTGCAAGCAGATTGATAACTGCTCGCCGGGCAACGTCTCTGAATCGTTCCTGGGCACCAAGGGCAATGCCAAGATGTGGGATGGCGGCTGGGAGATCAACGGCGCCGAGGCAGTTCCTGGCATCGGCAAGGAAACCCCCTATGTGCAAGAGCACATCGACCTCGTCGAGAGCATCAAGTCCGGCAAGCCGTTGAACGAGCTTCTGACGGTCGCGGAGAGCACGCTGACCGCGATCATGGGCCGCATGTCGACCTACACTGGCAAACCGCTAACGTGGGAACAGGCCTTGAAGTCGAAGGAGAGCCTCGTACCGACGGGCCTGACGTTCGATGGCAAGCTCGAAGCTTACTCGGTGCCCGTCCCGGGCAAGACGAAGTTGATTTGATGCGAGAATGCGAAAGGGACGGGCCTTCCGGTCCGTCCCTGTGCTGAATCTATTTCGCTCAATTCAAATCACCGTGTTATCAGGCACTTCGGCGCCCTTGGCAATCACCACGATGCCATCGCGGATTGAATAAAATTTACCGTCTTCCCGCTGCAAATTCCGGTGATTGGTGATCCGCACATTGTTGCCCACCCGGCAATCCTTGTCCAGAATCGCGCGCTCAATCAGACAGCCATCGCCGACGTTATAGTTGGGACGCTGGCTCTTCCGGTTCTCTTCCCGTTCTTCATCACTCTCGAAGCGATCCGCCCCGATGATGACTGTTTCGCGAATGATCGAGTTCCGCCCAATCCGGCTGCGGACCCCCAGCAGGACGCGATCGAGCGTTGTGCCGGACTGAACGACGCAGCCGTCACTGATCATACATTGTTTGAGCACTGCGTCGTTCACACGGGCCGCAGGCAGGAAGCGCATGCGGGTGTAGATGGTTCCCTCAGACGCGCTGAAGTCAAAGGGGGGATTGTCGCCGGCGAGGGCGAGCGACGATTCATGATAGGACTTGATCGTTCCCAGGTCTTCCCAGTAGCCATCGAACACGTGAACGTGCATTGGATGGCTTTCGTGAAAGCGAGGGAAGATGTGCTTGCCAAAGTCTGGCTCCAGCGGGGCACTAGTCAACATCTTCAGCAAAATGTCCTTCTTGAACAGGTAAATGCCCATGCTGGCCAGATAGTGCCGGCCCATGCAGGCAATGCCGCGTCGTTCGATCCACGAAGCCGGCGTGAGGCATTCGTCGGCTTTTTCTTTCGTCTGCGGCTTCTCGTTGAACTTGTTGATGCGGCCTTTGTCATTGACGCCGATGATGCCCAGGGCGTTGACCGCCTCATACTTCACTGGCAGGACGGCAATCGTCGCATCCGCCTGGCTATCGAGATGCGTCTGCAGCATCTTGCGATAATCCATGCGGTAAAGTTGATCACCGGAGAGGATCAGCACCTGATCACAGGGGTCTTCCTCGATCTGGCGGATGTTCTGCCGGACAGCATCGGCGGTGCCCTGATACCAGTTCGATCCTTCGATCGTTTGCTGGGCGGCCAGGATCTCGACAAAGCCACGGCCGAACATGTCGAACTTGTAGGTGTTGGCGATATGCCGGTGCAGACTGACACTCATGAATTGCGTCAGTACATAGATGCGGTTGATGCCGCTGTTGATGCAGTTACTGATGGGGATGTCAATCAGCCGATACTTGCCCGCGACGGGGACGGCCGGCTTGCTGCGTAGTTTGGTGAGCGGGAAGAGGCGTTCGCCGCGCCCCCCTCCCAGGATCAGGCTCAGGACCGATGCCATGGAGAGAACCTCGTCCGATCGATAGGCCATGGATGGCGGAAACAATCCGTTTCCGCGTGATAAGTGCTGATCCTAGCATTCCGCGAACAGGATTGCCATGAGGAAAGTTTGAAGTCGGGAACGGATTATCGGAAAGTGACGACGGGAACACGATCGGCCTTGGCTTCGTCGACCAGGCGAAGGATTTCAGCACCGCCGCCGCTGGGCAACACTTTCTCGCCAAGTCTTGCGAGCACTTGAAGGTTGATGGGGGCACGCCCGTCTTCTTGAGAGTGCAGGACCGTGTTGTAAAAGTCGATCAAGCCCGTTCCGCGCTTGCCTGCCGGGCGTGATGGACTGATCGCGGCGCCGAACTTGTTGGCTAAAGCCGCCTCCAAGCTCGGAACGCGAAACTTGAGTCCGTCTTCGACGATCCAGACGGCCGTATCGAGAGTTGCTTCCAAGTCGCCACGCATGGGATAGGCCACGTCGATGAGCGACTGTTTCTCCCCGGGCGCGAAGAATGCGGAAATCCCTTCCAAGACCCGTACCTCGAGTTCGGGATAAAGATTCTTGAGCGCTCGTACCGCCCGCGCGTAGTTATTGCCGCCGCGAACAAGAAGGTCGATATCGTGCGTCGCGCGGGGTCGGCCAAGCCAAGAAGCAATTCCGTGCATC
>Ga0105046_10011439_pt1 | contig 13793 bp, 15 predicted proteins | sample MAT03_FD_78385 | JGI IMG/M metagenome (GOLD analysis project Ga0105046, IMG submission 78385) | Freshwater microbial communities from Lake Fryxell liftoff mats and glacier meltwater in Antarctica - MAT-03 (megahit assembly) | ecosystem: Environmental > Aquatic > Freshwater > Ice > Liftoff... | reverse complement strand
TTGCTCTCCCGCGGGACCACCGCACCGATCCGCGAGCAAGGGTGGGCCCAGGCCGTTCGGCGTGAGAAGAAGCCTGCGCGGAGCGGTCTCCGACTCACGGCAGCCTTCGATGTGCCGACGCCCGCTCGGCAGCGCGGCGCCGAGGTCGTGCGCGGTCAACGTCTCCGTTACTTTGAAGGGAAGGGTTGGCGACGAGAACGTCGATGTCGTGTCCGAGGAGCTTGGCCTCGAGACATCGAGAAGCGGCATGCGCGCCACGCTCACGGGCGAGCGGTTCGACGCCGACTTCGGGGACGATCCGGCCCTGCTGGCCCTGCTCTTCCCGATGATGCCTCCGGTCCGGCCGGGGTCGGCCCAAGGTGCTCTTCGTCAGCGCTTCGAGGACCGGTTTCCGCCGCAGGAGGTCCTGGGTGACAAGGCCCAGCTGCGCTTGCTCACGCGCAGCCTGGGCTCCGTGTTCAACGCGATACGGCGCCAGTGCGCCGTGACGCGCCTCCGTCTCGACGCGTCGGCGCTACGTAGTGACGCACGCCACCAGCCAGACGCCGGCCAAGCTCTGGGGCCGAGCGGTGAAGGTCTGCCCGTAGCAGTCGATCGCCTCCGCGAGCGCAGAGCTGAACCTGCGGCGGCGTTTCGGCCGATCCTCGACACTCTCCGCGAGGTCTACCCGCGCATCGAAGACGTCGTGCCCGAGTCGTTCGGACAGGGACGCGTCACCCTGAACTTCCGTGAACGTGGGATCACCGATCCGATCCCCCTGGATGGCGTCTCCGATGGCGTGCTTCACGCGCTCGCGCTGCTGATTGCTCTCGATTCCCATCGCGAGGGCGTGCTGGCGATCGAGGAGCCCGAGAATGCGCTCCATCCGTGGTCGGTGCGAAAGATTCTCGAGGTTGCCCAGGAGCGGCAGGGCGCCCAGGTGCTGATCACGACGCACTCCGAGACCGTCGTCAACGCGGTGCGGGACCCGCAGTCGCTCTTCATCGTCGAGGGGGACGACCAGCAGGGCACGACGGTGGAGCCCGCGACCTCGAAGGACTCGGCGCTCGAAGCGATTCTTCAGGAGTCCGGGCAGAAGCTCGGCGACGTTTGGGTCGGCGGCTCCCTCGGCGGAGTTCCATGACCGTGGCGGCGAAGAAGAAGCCGACACATGCGCGCCGACCTGGTGTCCTCCCGACTGCCGGACTGATCGTCGAGCGGGACGCCGAGTTCAAGGCTCTGCCGCTTCTATGCAACAGATCGCTCTTGGCGAACTGTCCACCCCTGCGGGCGATCAATCTGCAGGGCGTGGGCACCGATCGCGCGCCCATCGGCATCGCCAAAATGGTGAAGCCCAAGGTCATTCAGCACCAGGTGGCGAAGCGTTATCCCATCGTCATCTGCATCGACCGAGAGCAACGCGCCATGACGGCGGCCGCGCTCGCAACGAGCGTCATGACTGAACTGCGGACGCTGCTCCAGGCTGAGGGACGCTCCATTGCCGGCGTCCACATCGCGATCGCCGATCGGACGTTCGAGGCGTGGATCCTCGCGGACGCGCGGGGGCTCCATGAAAAGAAGCTTTTCGTGAGAGCCCCCAAGTTTCACTCTTTCGAGGGCGAGATGGGGCGGGAGAACAAGAAGGGCGTTGCCGGGCGTTGCCGAGATCGACGAGCTTCTGGGTCGGTCATACGGCAAGACCGATGACGGTCCCAAGCTCTTCGAAGCCCTGCGCTTCGACGAGGCGCGGAAGCATGGGCGTGGCGCTCACGGGTCGCGGAGCCTGGACGGGTTCCTGGCGGCGCTCGGGATATGACTGCAGGGGCGCTACCCGGCTGAGGGAAGGATGACCCGCGTCCGCACCTTCATCCCCCACGACGTCGTCTTCCCTGGCGAACCGTCGACCTTCGAAGCCTTCCGCGACCTCCTCCGCACCCTGAGCCGCACCGACACGCTCATGTGGTGCGCCCGCTTCAACCACACGCTCGAGAATCGCGGGCACCACGACGAGCACTTCATCCAGAACCGCGCCGCACGGCGGTTCCTCGGCGACGTGCACCTCGAGCGCATCAATGCGTGGGCTCGCCGTGAGCGCCGCTCTCTGGCCGGGACGCGCATGTTCTCTCGCGTCCAGCTCGTCGAGCTGACGTGCTGGGTGGCCCTTGTCTGCGAGGACCATCCCGACGACGGGAATACGTTCGAGCTCGAGTCGACGCGCGTCGGCTTCACTCGGGCGGCCCTTCTGGCCACGGAGGCATGGAGCGCCAGCGTCTACGACGAGCGCTTCGGCTCGTCGGGGGATCCGATCTCCGACCGGGTTCGCGCTGCGGCGGTCCTCCGACGAGCCATGGCGATATCGTCCTCACGGGTCGATCTTCTCGAGGCCATCGCCCGCGGCGCCTCGATCTTCGATGACGCGATGCGGAGTCGCCGTCCCGAGCTCGAGCGCCTCTTCCGCGAGGCGAGCGGGCTGACCTTCGACGAGTACCTCGCGATCGCGAGCGCGCTGGCGATGCTCTACACCGCTGATGCAGCAGATGTTCTGGAGTCGAATTCCGCGCTCTTCGACGTGTCCCGGATCGGAGAGCATCTCTGCCCGGCGGCGCGGAGCAAGGTGCCCGCCTTCCTCGACTTGATTTCACAGACTCCGGAGGAGCTGGCCGCAGCGCTCCAAAGGGACGACCCGGACGGGTCACTGCGCTGGGGGGTGAAGCGCAGCTATCGCGTGGTGCGAGACAAGCCTCTGCTTCGCGTGAGCCGTGGACGCGTCATCGTCCTGGACCCTGGGATGATGTGCGATGCGATCTCCACGGGTCCGCTGTTCGCCGCGCTCCGGGTGGCGCCGAAGGGCTTCGCGAACACGTTGTTCGGCGCGTTTGGGAACGGCGTCGAGGCGTACGTGCAGCGGTTGGCGCTGGGCATGTATCCCGCGGCGCCGTCGCTCGCGCCGCGCGTGGTGCTCAACCCGACAAGCTCCACGAAGAAGAAGGGCGAGGCGGAGGAGCTCTGCGACCTGGTGATTCACGGCGCAGGCGGCATCGCACTGGTCGAGACGAAGGGGGTATTCATCAGGGACGAGGACGTCCTGAGCGCGGACCCAGCCGCGTTCCCAAACGCGATACGCAAGCAGTACGCGAATCCACCGTCCAAGGGCGATCGGGCCAAGGGAGTGCCTCAGCTCGTACGCGCGATCTCGCGGCTCGCCAGCGGAGATGCGCAGCTCGTCGGACTCCGCGCCGGGATGACCATCTATCCGGTGCTCGTGACACTCGACGATCTCGTTTCCGCTCCCGGTACACGCGACATCCTTCACGCCGCGTTCGCCAAGGCGCTCGGCGCCGACGCGGGCCGGTTTCCGTTCAGGCTACGCAGCATCTACGTGGCACAGCTCATCGTCATGACCGTCGCCGACGTCGAGCTCCTCGACCGCGTCGTCGAGACGACGGAGCTGCTCGACGTGCTCCGGGAATACGCGAAGGCGGGACCCGCGCACTCCTTTCACGATCACCTGGTGGCGAACCAGACCGCGTACGGCGTGGAGATCCACGGCCGTCAGGTCACGGAGATCGCGGAGGCGGCAATGGACCGGGCCAAGGACTTTCTGTTCGGTTCCACCGAAGCCGACGGATGAGCGACGCCACGAGTGCCATCCGCATCCATGGCGAGCCGGGAGCGACGCCCGGCCGCCGCGGACGCCGACGCCGACAACCGACACATGCCCGGCACGGGCGGCCGTTCTTCCTCGAACGGCAGGCTCCTCCCCTGGCGCCATGCCCACCACCGTGCGCTCCGCGCTCGTATCCGCGCTGGAGGCTGACCTCGTCGGCCCCTTCGAGATCGACAAGGCCGCGGACTCGACCGAGGAGCCAAACCCCGCCGCCTTCGCCCTCGGGAAGCTCGGCGCCCGAGGGAGACCACGCAGGAAGCTCTCGACACCCAAGGATGGCAGCGGTGATGCTGCCGGCACTCCTCACGCGCTGCGCCGGGGGACAATAGCCAGGAACCACCGATGCTCACGCGCCTGCACGTCAGCGGCTTCAAGAATCTCGTCGACACGGAGATTCGCTTCGGCCCCTTCACGTGCATCGCGGGCCTGAACGGGGTGGGCAAGTCGAACGTCTTGGACGCGATCCACTTCCTCAGCCTGCTCGCAGATCACACGTTCGTGGATGCGGCGCGGCAGACGCGCGGCGGGCCAGACCTCATCAACCTCTTCGCGCGGACCGGTGATGAAAGGATGTCGTTTGCGTGCGACATGATCATCCCGCAGCGAGGGATGGATGACTTTCACCAGCCCGCCGAGGCGAGCCAAACGTTCCTTCGCTACGACCTGAAGCTTCAGCTCGCCAAAACGGAGAACGATCTCTACCGGGTAGAGGTCATCGAGGAGCGCCTGGCAGCGATTCCGCGCGGTGCCATCAAGGAGAGCCTCGCCTTCAGCACGACCGCAGCATGGCGCGACTCGGTCATCCGCTCTTCGCCACGGCGCGCTCCGTTCATCAGCATGGAGGGCAAGGAGGGCGAGCCTGTCGTCCGACTCAGCGCCGACAAGATGCGTGAGGACGACAAGTCGAAGCGCGGTGGCGGCAGACCGGCCGACTATCTGGCGCGCAACCTGCCCCGAACGGTGCTTTCGGCCGCGCAGAACGCCGACGAGGCGCGCACGGCGGTCCTTGCGCGGAACGAGATGCGGTCGTGGCGGATCCTCCAGCTGGAGCCCTCCGCGCTGAGAAAGCCAGACGATTTTCAGGCGCCGACGGTGCTTGGGGTCGACGGCAAAAACCTGCCCGCCACGTTGCATCGACTCGCCAGCGAATCCAGTCCGGACCGGGTGTACGCGGAGATCTCCAATCGTCTGTCCGAGCTGGTCGACGACGTGCGGGCGATCCGCGTGGACCGCGACGATACGCGTCGGTCGCTTCAGCTCGTCATGGTCGACACGGCGGGGGTGGAGCTGCCAGCCTCATCGCTGTCGGATGGGACGCTGCGGTTCGTCGCGCTGAGCGTGCTCGCGCACGATTCGGCGGGCGGGGGCCTCATCTGCCTGGAAGAGCCAGAGAATGGAATCCACCCCGAGCGCATGGACGCAATGGTGGCGCTGCTTCGCGATATGGCGGTCGACCCGACCGAGGCGGTGGGCAAGGACAACCCTCTTCGCCAGGTCATCGTGAGCACGCACTCTCCCGTCGTGGCCGCCCGCGTCGGGGAGGAAGACTTGGTCTTCGCCGCGCGCCGCGACGCCCCTAGCGCCTCTCCGGGGGCCCTGCGCAGCCTGGTTCTTCGACCCATTGCGCAGACCTGGCGTGCCAAGCTCGACGTCGGCGCCGTCCCCCAGGGTCAGGTGATTCACTACCTCAGCGCTGTCCGTCCCGATCCCGAGGAGGCACCGCGCGCCGCAGGAAGCCGCACAGTCTTCGCGCGATACGCCGGCCAGCTCGATCTCTTCGGAGGCAAGGTATGAGGGGTCTTCGATGCACGCTGCTCGGCGACGGGCCATCTGACAGGGTTCTCCTGCCGATCATTCGGTGGACCTTGCACCGCCTGGGCACGCACATCGAGCAAGAGGCCTGGGCTGACCTCAGTTTCCTGAAGACGAAGCCCCCCAAGCTGCGTGAGCGGGTTTCCGCAGCACTACGCTACTACCCCTGCGACGTTCTCTTCGTGCACCGCGACGCGGAGAGGGACGATCCAATCATCCGTCTTGAAGAGATCCGCGTCGCGGCGGACGGGCAAGCGGCGCGTCATGTACCAGTCGTTCCCGTTCGCATGACGGAGGCGTGGTTCCTTCACGATGAGCGGGCCATCCGCAGCGCCAGCGGCAATCCGAGGGGCACGGTCGCGCTGGCCCTGCCCCGCCCGCGTGACGTCGAGTCCGTTGCGGACCCCAAGCAAGTTCTCCTCGAATCGTTGCTGGCTGCTACGGAGCTTGCGGGCCGCCGTCGAGAGCGGAAAAAGAGAGATTTGCCGGCCATGCGAACACGGGTGGCAGAGCTCATCGTGGACTTTGCGCCATTGGAGATGCTTCCTGCATTCAGGCAGTTCGTCGAGGCCGCTCGAGTCGCAGTCAAAGCCGTCGGGAGCGGCTGAGTCACTCCCTTACCCTCGAGGTGGCCCTCGAGGTGGCCCTCGATGTGGCCCTCGATGTGGCCGAAATCGACGGGGGGCGCGATCGCCACGCGCTCCTCCGTGATGCGGGCACCAACGATGTCGATTGCGGCTTCAATCGCGCGCAGTTCTGCTCCGTCGCGACACGCGATGTCGAGGAAGCTCTCGACGCGGTTTCCACCTGGCGCCATCGCCATCGACGCAGCGGCTGGAGCGTCAGGCCGCGTCGCCACGGCCTGTGCGATCACTTCCTGCGGCGTGCCACTCCACTCCCCGACCGCTGGCGTCGCCCCAGCGTGATCGTAGAGGACCGCGTTGACCCCTCGAACGCCACGAGGAGACATGACCCTCTGTGACGAGAGGTACATCTCAGGAAACCCTGGCTTCGAGCCCACGGTCGCGGCGTACGTCGCCACCGAGGGCTTCGATGACGCGGGCCAGACCCACCTCGCCGGCAGCGGAATAGAGCCGAACCTCCTCGCCTACCTCGAGAGGCAGCGCGTGCCGGCGGTCCAAGCGTACGTCCTGTCGCTGCTGAACGCCGGCTGGTAGTGCGCGTTCGCATGGCTCGGGAGGAATCGGTCGTCGGTCGACCTTTTCGTCGTCGCCGACGACCCGTTCTTGTCGACCGTCAAGCTCACCGATCTCGGACAGACGACGTCATGGCTTCTCGACGTCCAGGTCCGTCCGTGGCTCTCGAAGAAGCGCCAGCGCTTCGTCAAAGATGCGCTCCGCATCCATGAGGTGAGGCAGAAGGGCGGCGCGCTCGAACGCTCCTTGCCGACGCTCGACGTGCTCGTCGACGGCGTCATGAAGCTCGGCCAGGCGTGCGTTCGGGTGGCGGATCTCACCTACACCCGTCGCCGTTCGCTGCAGAGCTCCGTCAACGACACATCCCCGAGAGATCCGAGCGTCGCGTGACCGTCTTCGACGACCGCTTCAACGTGTACCGCGACGACGATCTCCGACATCTTCGCGATCTCTCCGACGTCGTGGCGCTCTCCGATCGGCAGACCATCGCGGATCTCCTGACGGCGTAGCTTCCGCCACGCCTGGGTCGCGCGCCGTCGCACGGGAGCGGCCTCCCCTCTCCGGTGCTGTAGGATTGCAGCGTGCACACGGACCCGATCCCGACGCCTGCAGCGCCAAACCGCCTCACGCGGTTCCGGGGGCTGATGCGCCAGCTGTCACTCGCCGCCGACACCACGCGCGCGCTCGACGAGACGCTGTACGTGTCGTTCCCAGGGGCGGCGGGAGCGAAGATTGCCGGGCGGCTCGAGCTTCGGCCCTCGTCGACTCACCTCCTCGTGGGAGGCGTGGGGTCGGGGAAGACCACCGAGCTTCTCGAGATCCGCAGGCTCCTGGCGTCCTCCGACGATACGAAAGCGTTCTATCTCGATGCGACCCGGCAACACGACATCTCGAAGCTCGTGCCGGGGGCTGTCGCTGTGCAGGTCGCGCTCGAGATCGTCACCTTCCTGCGCGCGCTTGCCAGAGCCCGAGGAGCCCAGATCACAGCACAGCAAGAACGCGCCTTGAGTGAAGTGGAGCGATTGGCAAAAGGCTACTGGTTCGATCCGGACGACTACGACGAGCGGGATGACAACCACCCCTTGTTCTACCGTGACGGTATCTTGGTCGCGCCCGAGCAAGTCACAGGTCGAGTCGAGGAAGTCCGTGACGCGCTCCTGGGCGCGCTCGGACTGGCAGGCCTCGAGGGGGTGTCCTACGTTGCGCTCGTTGACGGGCTCGATCGCCTCAACGACATCTCGGCGTTCAAGCAGGTCGTCGACGAGGACATCAAGGCGCTCACGTCGGCTGGCGTCGGCGTCGTGCTCGCGGGACCCCTGCGGTGTCTCTATCGGGCCGACCGAGTCATCTCTGAAGAGTTCGAATACTTCACCTTCCAGCCCTGGCGCGATCCCGGTGCCGACGCCGTCACGGCAGCACTCCTCCGCGACCTGATCTGTCGGCGCCTTCCGGCAGATGCACTCGATTCGTCAGCTGCCGAAAAGCTGGTCAGGTTTTCAGGCGGCGTCCTTCGGGACCTGATCGCGCTCGCGCAGCTCGCTTGCGAGGAAGCCTACCTTGGGGGGGCGAACACGGTCGCGATAGCTCACGTCGACACCGCCATCGACGCCTTCGGTCGCAAGCACGTTCTCGGACTGCAGGACGACGAGATCCAGATTCTTGAGCGCGTCCGAGTCAGCGGGAGCTTCGTTCACACATCCGACAAGGAGCTGACCCTCTTGATGACGCGTCGTGTGCTCGAGTACGCCGAGGGAGCGGCTCGGCGATACGTCGTTCACCCAACCATCGAGCACCTGCTGCGCCAGCTCAACCCCGAGGCGTCGCCGTGAGTGGGCTCATCAGGGTGGGCGCCGCCGAGGTTGCGGTACGACTCCAGGCGCTATCGGCGGCCACCAACACGTTCGTCGCAATCATCGCACCGGTCCTGCTCGTCGAGCTCGTCGTCGACGAGATCGTCGAGGAGCTTCGCTGCCGTTTCCCCGCGACGCGCTCGGTTCCCGACGACGGATCCGTGCAGCCGCTCTTGGCCGCCGTTCGAGACAACCCGCTCACGCCGCTCGTCGCACGAGGCGATCGCTTTGGCGCGGGCGAATGGGCAACGCTGGACAGGCGCCGCTCCAGCCTCGAGCGGGAAGGCGTGACGGTCTTCGTCGCCACGGAAGCCAGCTTCGCAGAGCTTGCGCGGTCTGCGCCGAACCTCGCGAGCTTGTTCGGCGCAAACGTATTCGCGTTCGATCCCCAGGCCGAGGAGACGACCGCGGCGCAGGGCGCCCAGCGGCTCGAAGCGCTGCGAGTCGGGTCGGGAAGATCGGACCAGGACATCATCGACGCGGCGGAGGCGCGCACGCTGCCCTCTGACCCGGAGTACGGCGAATGGCTCGTGTTGCTCGGCCGCGGGGATCTCCTCGGTGGCGAATGACCTTCTCCGCGAGGTTCAAGAGCACTCGCTGGCTCGAGCGCCCCTGCTCGGATTGCCGCCCACGTCGAAGGCGCTCCTGCGGGCTCTTCGGAGTCGACTGACGGAGGCCTCGAACTCGGGCGAGATACTCAATCCACTCGGGGACGTTCTCTCCCAGGTTACGTTCAGGCCGCCTCCGACTGACATCTCCGCCGCCGCAAACGCGGCCGGCGGTCGCAAAGACGTGCAATACATCTTCGGCGGCGACAAGAACCAGGCGCGCGTTCGCGACCGGCGACATTTTGAAAGGCCCGATGGCGCCTGGTTCGATTTTGCGATCACCCTGAGTGAGTCGAAGGCGGGCCTGGAGCTGCTCGCGTTCGACTTCGAGATCAGGTTCTCGACGGACGCCGCTGTCCCGTTCATTCGCTTCGACCTGAACCTCGCCGGACATGCGAATGAGGCGCGAGAGATGCGATGCCACGTGCACCCTGGCAGCGACGAAATCCAGGTTCCCTCGCCACTCATGAGCCCGCTCGAGATCCTCGAGCTGTTCATCGTGCAGCTTCGACCGACGCGGGTAGGCCGAGCGCCGACCGGCTTCGAGATCGACTGGCATCGGGCGTACCTTCAGCGCCACGCACCGGTGCCAGCCGCATCTCCGGCGGTGGTTCCTGAAGACGGAGCCGCGCCCCAGGACCTCGGCGAAACCGACGTCCCGGCTGGCGAGGGAGAAGTCGACGGAGGGGTCGAGTCGTGAGGAGCAGGACCGCAGCGTGCCGGAGTGCCGACCGGCCAATCGCGTCTCGCTGCGTCCGGTGATCGGACGCGAATGACCCGCGTGCGCACCTTCATCCCCCACGACGTCGTCTTCCCCGGCGAACCATCGACCTTCGAAGCGTTCCGCGATCTCCTCCGCACCCTGAGCCGCACCGACACGCTGATCTGGTGCGCCCGCTTCAACCACACGCTCGACAATCGCGGGCACCACGACGAGCACTTTGTTAACGATCGCCTAGATCCTGGCCACGGAGGCAGGGAGCGCCAGCGTTTACGACGAGCGCTTCGGCTCGTCGGGGGATCCGATCTCCGATCGGGTTCGCGCTGCGGCGGTCCTCCGGCGAGCGATGGCGATCTCGTCCTCGCGGGTGAGCCTGCTCGAGGCCGTCGCCCGCGGCGCCTCGATCTTCGATGACGCGATGCGGAGCCGTCGCCCCGAGCTCGAGCGCCTCTTCAGCGAGGCGAGCGGCCTGACGTTCGACGAATATCTGGCCATAGCGAGCGCGCTCGCCATGATTTACAGCGCAGATGCGGCAGATGTCCTGGAGTCGAATTCCGCGCTCTTCGACGCAGCGCGGATCGGAGAGCATCTTTGCCCGGCGGCGCGGAGCAACGTGCCCGCCTTCCTCGACCTGATTGCACAGACTCCGGAGGAGCTGGCCGCAGCGCTCCACCGGGACGACCCTGACGGTTCCCTGCGCTGGGGCGTGAAGCGCAGCTATCGCGCGGTGCGAGACAGGCCCCTGCTCCGGGTGAGCCGTGGACGCGTCATCGTCCTGGATCCGGGAATGATGTGCGACGCGATCTCCATGGGCCCGCTATTCGCTGCGCTCAGGGTGGCGCCCAAGGGCTTGGCGAACACGTTGTTCGGGGCGTTCGGAAACGGCGTCGAGGCGTATGTGCAGCGCCTGGCGCTGGGCATGTATCCCGCGACGCCGTCGCTCGCGCCGCGTGTGGTGCTCAACCCGACAAGCCCAACGAGGAGGAAGGGCGAGGCGGAGGAGCTCTGCGACCTGGTGATTCACGGCACGGACGGCATCGCACTGGTCGAGACGAAGGGGGTATTCATCAGGGACGAGGACGTCCTGAGCGCGGACCCAGCCACGTTCCCAAACGCGATACGCAAGCAGTATGCGAATCCACCGTCCAAGGGCGGTCGGGCCAAGGGGGCGCACCAGCTCGTGCGCGCGATCGAGCGGCTCGCCCGCGGGGATGCGCAGCTCGTCGGTCTCCGCGCCGGGATGACGATCTATCCGGTGCTCGTGACGCTCGACGATCTCGTTTCCGCTCCCGGTACACGCGACATCCTTCACGCGGCGTTCGCCAAGGCTCTCGGCGCCGACGCGGGCCGGTTTCCGTTCAGGCTGCGCGGCATCTACGTGGCACAGCTCATCGTCATGACCGTCGGCGACGTCGAGCTCCTCGACCGCGTCGTGCAGACTACGGGGCTGATCGACGTGCTCCGGGCATACGCGAAGGCGGGACCGGCGCACTCGTTTCACGATCACCTCGCGGCGAACCAGATCGCGTACGGCGTGGCGATCCACGGCCGTCAGGTCACGGAGATTGCGGATGCGGCAATGGACCGGGCGAAGGAGTTTCTGTTCGGTTCCACCAGAGCCGACGGATGAGCGAAGCCGGGAGTGCCATCCGCGTCCATGGCGAACCACCAATGGTGTCCGGGCGCCCGTGATGCCGACGCGGACTTCACCGTCTTGCCGCGGGACGAGACGTTCACCGCCGCCGCGCAGACCTCACGCTCAGATCAGACCTCAATCGGAATCGTCACGCGAAGGGCAGCCTCAACCTCCGTGTAGATGTCCTCCGCGAAAACCGAGACGATCAGCGAGAACGGCTGCGAGCGGTGCTTCATGTCAGCGCGACGGTCCCACCACCCGAGCACGGGGACGACGGCGACGAGCTTCGAGCCCACGAGCATCGACGCCCTCCCCGACCAGCGGTCGCTCTGCACCGTACCCCGGCTCCTGCGTTGAGTTCTGACGTCCCAGTCGAAGCTTGATTTGTGCTGTTTCTTCACGCGCTTGTTGTCTGCGTCCCTCGGGCGAAGCAGGTCGTTCACCCGCTCGATGAACTCCCCCTCGCTCTCGAGCGGCCCCTGCATGTCCCACTTCAACTTGAGCCCGTACTCGACCGTCGCGCGGTAGGTGCTGGGCTCCGGAAGATACGAGAGCGTGACGCGCAGCTCGACGTCGGCGTCCGGCTTGGCGGTGAGCTTCGCGTCCGGCATCGGCATCCGGAAGAGCTTCATCCATCGGGCGTCGACGTCCTCGGTCGTCGCCGTCGTCGCGCGCTTCGGGACCTTCTTCCTCGGCCGCTGCAGTGCGACCACGTTCGGCATCTCGTCCTCGACGATGACCGTGGCCCGGTCGTCGGTGCACGCCCGTGCCCACTCGACGTCGGGCACCCCATAGCCGCACGCGTAGAGCCGATCGGGCATTGGAAACTGTGTACGCATGGCGGAGGTCCACGAGGCCGAATGGACCAGGAGCCCGCGCACCGTTTCCGGACGAAGCGACGGGTTGTCCTTCCAGATGACCGCCGCCATGTGGGCCGCCCGAGCGGACGCTTCGCTCGTCGCGTTGATGTGTGCGAGCGGGGCGCCGAGGACGTTGTGGCCCGTCGTGAGGGTGACCAGGGACTCGACGCTCGGGTCGGCCAGGGAGGAGCCGAGGGCGACGTTGCCTCCTTCGAGCACGATCTCGGGCTTGATCGCCCACGGCGGGTCGACGCGGCCGGTCGTCGTGTGGGACCACGACGGCGGGCGCATCCGCGGCCGGCGGCGTCAGGTTGAACGACCGCAGCTCCTGATTCGGAGGGTCGGTCAGCAGGAGCCAGGTCAGGATGTCGGTGGGGGCGAGATCGTACGCGAAGACGCAGTCGACCTTGTCGACGAGAGCACGAAGCTGGGTGAGAGATAGACGGACGAAGAACGTCACCGCCTCGGGTGCAACGAAGTCCTGGGCGACGGGGTGCCCGAGGTGCAAGAGTTGGCGATGGATCTGCGCCCTGCTGTTTGCCGTCTCCCCAGGGCCAAGGGATCCTCCGCGGCAGGCGACCTCGAACCACATCGGCCGTTCGAGGTCCAAGTCCCCTTTCTCGATTGCGAGTCGAAGGTGAAGCCCTTCCCAGTCGGGCGGGGCCGCGAGCCCGATCTCCTCCACCGGCGCGAGCGCTCGCTCGTGGGCGACGACGTCCTTTGTCGTCCCGTCGGGCATCTTGCGCGTCTTCACCTCCCCAAACTCGCCGGCCTTGGCTCGGAGCTTCACAAGCTCGGCGTCGGGGGCGTCGAGGAGGAGCACGCCCGTGGCGGGGTCGACTCCGATGACCCGCACGTCTCGGGCGCGATCGCAGAGCTGGTCGGCGGCGAGCTCCAGGTCGGCACGGAGCGGGCGGATGGCGACAATCTCGCGGGTCGCCTCGGGATCTCGGAGGCCAGCCCGGGTTCGCGCCTCACCCAGGAGCGCATCGAGCTGGCCGAGGAGGTGCGTTCGGTGCTGCAGCGGGTCGCGGCTAGGCACGCAGACCGTCACGAGGTCGGGCAGCGATGCTCGACGAGTCGAGTGACCTTGATCTGAAGGAGGTGTCTGCAGCGCATCAGGAGCTCGAGGACCACCGACGAGATCCCTCCGCCGCGGTCACCGCGGAGCCGGCGTGAGCATGGCTCGCCGCGCATCCCCCCGACGACTAGGCCGCCTTCCACGCGGCCGCTTGTTCTTCCTCGCACGGCGGGCGACTCTTCTGGCGCCATGCCCGCCACCACCGTCCGCTCCGCGCTCGTCTCCGCGCTGCAGGCCGACCTCGTCGGCCCCTTCGAGATCGACAAGGCCGCGACGTCGACCGAGGAGCTGACGCTGGCGCCTTCGCGCTGGTACCTGACCGGCTTCCTCGCGCCGAAGGCGGATCGCGAGACGAAGGATCCGACCGCGGAAGAGGAGCTGGGCTCCGGCGCCGACGACGAGGAAGACGGCGAGCCGGTGGC
>Ga0105046_10011438_pt1 | contig 13793 bp, 6 predicted proteins | sample MAT03_FD_78385 | JGI IMG/M metagenome (GOLD analysis project Ga0105046, IMG submission 78385) | Freshwater microbial communities from Lake Fryxell liftoff mats and glacier meltwater in Antarctica - MAT-03 (megahit assembly) | ecosystem: Environmental > Aquatic > Freshwater > Ice > Liftoff... | reverse complement strand
GTTTGCCATGCAACTTCGGGTGGTTCCATTTGGCGCAGTACCGATGCCGGACTTACGTGGCAAGTTTCAGGGCAGGCAATGGGTGCAGTATTGGAAATGATCGATGCCACTACGTTGATCAATTCCAACGACACCGGTGTCTTTCGATCCACCACCAGCGGCCTTTATTGGGAACAACTTGTCACGCCGGGTTATCAAGCTCTCTTCCAGATCGATTTCTACGACCCAACACATGGCATGGCCGTCGGTGAGAATGGATACGTGATTCGTACAGGTGATGGAGGCGGTATCGCTTTGCCGATCGCGAGTATCGTGACACCAACAGGTGCGTTCTGCATAGGGTTGCCGGTCGTTTTCGAGAATCCAGGCGATCCTGCGAACGACTATGAATGGCGCGTTGATGGAATACCCGTTTCCACCTCCCTTGAGTTGACTCACACCTTTTTGACCGAAGGGATCCACCTAGTTGAACTTGAAGCCGACAATGGCAACGGAACGCATGTTGCATCAATCTCCGTGAACGTGTTGGCATACCCATCCGTGGTTCCCTTCACGGCGTCCGCCGCCCTCGACACGTTATGCAATGGCTCGTCCACCAATATTTCGGTCCTCACTTCGCAATCGGGCACCTCTTACCGGTTGTTGCGTGGAAGCGTGCAACAAGGATCGGGAAGCCAAGGTGGAAGTGCGCTGAGTTTTGCGACCGGGGCGATCACCGAACCAACCATTTTCACCGTAATGGGTACCCGGTCGAATTCCTGCGGAGCGGATACGTTCTTGGTCGATGTGGAAGTGCTGGCCCCGTTCGTTCCGCTTGGTACTACGTGGAGTTTCGTAGAGCCAGAAGGATGCGCCCCTCATACGCCCATTGTCCGGATCCAGAACGCGATGGTCGGTTTCCAATACAAGGTGAATAGCCAACAGCCTGTGTTGGGCACAGGAGGTGTGTTGGATATTCCAATGCCTGCGGTTACAGGGAATGCGACCGTAACGGCGACCGTGCGGATGTTCTTCGCTGGGCATAGCTGTACCGGTGTGGTGATCCAAGCCGCGCAGAGTATCCAAGTGTACCAAGTCGCATCCGGGTTCTTCATTGATCAGGATCCAGGTGGCGATCCCGAATTCGCCCTCGTCGATCAGCCGCGTACCATCACACTCACGGCGAATGCTTCGCTTGGTTATGCGTGGAACTTCGGTGTGGATGCATCCCCCGCAACCTACCAAGGTCAACCGCCACCACCGTTCCAGTATGCGACACCAGGGGTGAAGACCGTTACGCTGATCACGAACACGCCATTAGGTATGTGCGGCGACATCAGCACCCGAACCATCACGGTGGTGGATAGTGTCGGTCTCGTGAATGCGCCGACCTGTAATGATGGCTTCGCGCCGGCCGATGCCTACATCGCGGACATGTGCTTGGACGCTTACAATAACCGGTACGTCACAGGCTATCGCCAAACACCGGGTTCGGGTTCGCAGAATGCGTTCTTCGCCATGAAGGTGGATAGTACAGGTCAGGAAGTCTGGCGTTACGAAGGGCCTTCCTCAGGGAACTGGCAATCTCAAGGCAGCTACGGCTATGGGGTCGCCGCCGACCGTGCGGGCAACGCATACATCACTGGACGCTTCGATCATGAAGATCGCACCATTGCCGGAGTATCCATCTATCACCCCAACTTCTTGGTGAAGATCGATCCGACAGGTATGTTGGAATGGCAGATCACAAGCCCTACGAATCGGTTCCGTGGTGTGGTCTGCTCGGATGATGATGTCGTGCATGTGGTGGGATACAATTCCTTTTACGGTTTGGATCTTTTCTTACCGAGTAGTGAACGTGACGTAACCGCCTTTCCGGCCAATGACCCGCAGCGTGGCAACCTGTTCATGCTGGATGTTCAACCGGATGGATCAGTGAGTGGCAAGCAGATGTTCGGGCAATGTGTTTCTTCATCGGACCCCGATACGTGGCAAACCATGAACGTGAATTCCGATGCGTTGGATACTGATGATCGGTACCGTTGTGATCCCATCCTGCGCAAGGATCCGAATGGCGGTTTGCTGATCGCAGGCATCATGCACGCGCTACCGGATGAGACCACATGCGATCTTCAAGGTGTGACCATGGAGAGCTATGTTCCTGAAAGCAGCTTGACCAATACGCGTCAAGTGTACGTTCTTCAGTATGTGCCAGGGCAAGGCGTGACGAGCGCATATGCGTTGGCAGGTGGAAAGCCTCAAACGGTGCAAGGTGTGTCGCGCTCTGCATCCGGCCAGTACCTGCTGTGCGGTCGGTTCAAAAGTCCCTTTCTTTTTAACGGGGAGGATATTCAGCCAGAACAACCGAACCTTCAAACTCCGAAGTACTTCAGTTATATGATCAGTGCGGATGCAAGTGGTGAACCCCTTTGGCAGGGAACCAGTCCGAGTCGAAGTACGCGATTCAATGATGTGGCCTTTGCAACTGATGGAACGGCATATGCCCTTGTCGGCTATAGCGCTACAGGCATGCTCCCCGCAGGAAATGGAACTTATGTGGGTGCCGGATCCGGTGATCAGAACTTGGAATATGCGTTCGCCCATTACGCTGTGAACGGATCACTGCTCGGGATCGATCGCAGTCCAACAGGCTCCGGAGTTGCGTTCAACCTGCGCCCTGATGCGTGCGGAAACCTGCATGTTGTCGCACTCCAAGCAGAATCAGCTGCTTATTCGGAACACGGATGGGTTCCATGTGGTGGATGCCCGGATAACCTGCGCACTACCGTGATCTCAGCGAACGGTTGTGCTCCTGGATGTTTCACAGCGAACCTACCAACCTTGCGCGATGTCGCGTTGGAAGTGATCTCCTTGAACGACTCAAGTTCCCAAACACCCACAGTGCGCGTTTCGTTCCGCAACAGAGGGCAGGTGCAAGCCGATGAAATAGTGGTCGGGTTCCGAGTGAATGAAGGCCCTGTTCAAACAATAGAATGGAGCGGTGGATTGAATTACGCGGAACAGGTGCTGGACCTCCCGGTCAGTTCGCTATCCTTTGCCGGTCGGCATTCGAATCGTGTGGTGGCGTGGGTCGATCTTGTTAACGGATCGCCGGATGATCTTCCTGCGAACGACACGCTGGAACTTACACATGTGCAGTGTTTCGAGCCGCTCCATGGAACCTATTCGTGCGGTAGCGAAGGCGCTGACTTCCGCACGTTCAGTGAGGCTACAAAGGCACTTGAAGAATGCGGAGTGAGTGGTCCTACAATGATCGCGATCGCAGACGGGCACTATTACGAGCAATTGCACGTGCGTTCGATCCCCGGTACATCCCCTACGGATACCGTGGTCTTTACGTCGGCAAGCAGTGATAGCGCCGCCGTGTGGTTGCATTTCATGCCCGGCACTAGCAGTCAATACAACGCCGTGGTGTATTTGGACGACTCCTGCACGTACATCACCATTACGGACCTTTCTCTTTCGCATCGCGTGCCTGGTCCGAGTAACCAGGGGGTCCTTGTGGGGTTATTTGGCCATGCGATCAATGTACTTCGGAACCACATCGTTGGTAACCCGAATGATGATGACCAGCTCGGGATCTGGATACGTCCGAACGTTGGTGGCGATTTCAGGATCGAAGAGAACACGGTGGAGTATGGTGCTTCGGGGATCGGGTTCAACGGGTCGAGCAGCTATGTATTCGGACGGTGTACGGTGATCGGGAATTCCATGATCAACCAAAGCCGACGATCCTTGTACGGAATTTTCATCGGAGAACTGATCGTAGTTGGCAACACCATCATTTCAGAGGATGCTTACAACGGTAGCCTCTACGAGGCCGCGTTGCTGTATCCCGGTCCAGCGCCGTTCCGGTTCGATGAGAACTTTATCCGTGTTGCCACTTCGGCCCAAGTCAATACGAACGAAGGGGTGGGCAACCTTGTTCGGCTATGCTTCTCCAGCAACGCCTCCACCCGCGGATCCATGGCGAACAACATGATCTTTAATTCGCTGGCGACGGGACCCAATGTCATTCCCATTGTCGGCATTGACTGTGGGAAGGTGGATGTCTTGCACAATACCTTCGGAGGGATCACGCAGATCTCAGTCACCGAGGGGATCACCGTACAGAACAACATCTTTTACAACGAGGAGGCCATCTTCGCTTTGGACTTCTATGGGGATGTCGCACCATCGATGATCTCCGATAACAATGTGTTCAGTGCGGGACCGAATGGAGACTACCCGGCCATTATCAGTTACCAAGGGACCGGCAAGTCGTTGGGCCAGTGGAGAACACTAACTGGCCTCGATCTTTCTTCGACGCAAGTGCTGCCAGAATTCGTTTCCATAGATGACCTGCACCTCACCGATAACAATTCTTTCTTGTGCCCCGGCTTACCTTCCGTGACCACGGACATTGATGGTGATCCTCGCAATCCGATCATTACGCGACAAGGGGCGGATGAGGAGGAATTGTTCACTGCAATAAATGTTGTTGCGGAAATGTCTGGGCTTGCAGTAGTGCCCAATCCGAGTGTTGGTGCTGCTATGCTTCATTTTCCCGTGGCAGGTGAAGTTCAAGAACTACGCGTGATCGATGCGGTCGGCCGGTTGGTATATCAGTCGCAGGTACCATCAGGTCGCACCAATGTTCAATTGGATCCGCACCCCGCATCCGGAGTTTATCACATCGCGCTATCGGTCGGTGAACGGGAGATCGGGCGGACCACTTGGGTCGTGACAGGGGAATAACGTACTTACCACGTTGTAGATGGCGATGGCTCGAAACCCCTCGGATGCGATATGTAGCTGCCTTCTGCGTTTTGCCACTGATAGCGCCCTTGTCCAGCTGATCATTTAACTGGGATCTGTTTCCTTCTACTTTCACGCCGATGCAGCATAGTGGCTCCCGCATTTTCGGCCTCGACCTCATGCGTGCAGCGGCCATCCTGCTGGTGGTGTATTCCCATGCCGATGACCTCCTTTACCGATTCTTCGCAGTGGATACGGGGGTTTCCGATGTGGATGGCGTTGACATGTTCTTCGTCCTCAGCGGGTACTTGATCGGCGGTATCCTCCTACGCACGGCACTGGCAACATCCGTTCCGTGGTATTTGAGGCTTGCGGATTTCTGGCAACGGCGTTGGTTGCGTACCCTGCCGAATTACTACCTGTTCCTGCTGATCAACATCGCCATGGTGCATTTCGCGCTGGCCCCCGGATTGATCAACATCAACACGCTCGCCTATTTCGTGTTCCTCCAAAATTTCATGATCCCGCTTGACCTTCTGTTCTTCGAGTCCTGGTCATTGGCGATCGAGGAATGGTTCTACTTGATCTTTCCATTGCTCTTGCTCCTTGTGTTGGTGCTGCGACGAAATGTGAAGTTCGCGTTCCTCATCGCAGCGCTGATCATGATCGTGTTCTCCACATGGATGCGATTCCCGGCCCTTCATGCGGTGGACTCCATGTTCGAGTGGGACCTGCTCATCCGTAAGATCGTAGTGCTACGGCTCGATACGATCGGCTACGGTGTATTGGCCGCTTGGGTGCATCACTATTTTCCACAGCGCTGGGATCGGACCAAGATCTCGTTCTTCGTTGTCGGTTTTCTCGGCTTCTCGATCGCAGTATGGTTGCGCGGTGATGATCATCTGTGGTACATGAGCGCATGCTACTACTCGTTCGCAGCCTTGTCGATGGCGCTTTGGTTACCAGCGTTGTCGCTCTGGGAGAACACTGGGAAGTGGGGCGGGGTGATCACGTTCTTGAGCAGGATCTCCTACGCACTTTACCTGGTGAACCTGCCACTGCGCAACTTGGTCGATGACCTTTTATTGGATCGATCCTTGATCCAAACGATCGGGATCTACGCGCTCTATTGGGTCCTTTGCATCACCCTGTCCACGCTGGTCTATCGCTTCTGGGAACGCCCCTTCATGGAGTTGCGTAAGGGGTTTTCAAAAAGGATCCTTGCTCCGATCGGGCAGGTCAATTCTTCTTCTTGAACAACCGATCGAAGAATCCTTCTTTCGGTTTGTCTTTCGGCAATCCGTTCTCGTCCAGACTTTCTTCAAGGAGTTCTTTGCGGTCGGTCGGTTTCTCACGAGCGGTGTTCGACTTTTCATCGGGGCCGCCAAAGACATCATGCAGGAACTCTTCGAATGCGCTGCGTGTTCGTCGCCCTTCGCATTCCAGGTCCGGGGCGAATTCCTGGACCCAATTCATATCGCGAATGTAGCGTTGGCGCAGGTCCGGCGCGCGTTCGATGCCGCGTAGTACGGTGCCCACGATGGGCAGGGCAAGTTGTCCGCCTGTGCCCAAGGCACTGTTGAAGTGGATATCATTGTCGAACGCGCCTACCCAAGTGCCGATCACCAATCCGGGTGTGTAGGCCACGAACCATGCATCGCCATAATCCTGCGAGGTGCCTGTCTTGCCTGCAAGCGGAATGGTGACCCCGTAACGTGATCGAATGCTCGCTCCTGTTCCTTGATCGATCGCACGTTGCAGGATCGCGGTGATGGTCGCGGCGGTGGTGTCGGATACCGCCACTATGCTCTTCGGTTTCTTGGCTTGATAGATGGTCTTTCCGCTCGCATCCTGAATGCTTTGTACGAACTGTGGTTCCACCCGTTTGCCCCGCATCGCAAAAGCGCCGAAGGCAGGCACGATCCCGCGCAAGGAGATGTCGGTAGCGCCCAATGCCATCGCCGGATTTCCAGCATCACGCGTGGGCAACCCCAAGGCTTTCATGGTTTGGCGAATGGTGTCTTCACCTACCTTGAAATAGAGATCAACCGTCGGGCGGTTCATGCTTTTGGCCAACGCGTACCAGAGAGCCACTTCACCACCAACGCTATCCTTGTCGAAATTGTCCGGTGTCCAATCATCAAGGTCCGCATAGGTCACTTTCTCGTTGCTCAGGTATGTGCATGGGCGGAGGCCGCGTTCCAAGGCTGCAGCATATACAATGGGCTTTATGGTGCTCGCAATGGGGCGTTCCGCTGTAACAAGGTCATACGGCAAGTAACGATGGTCATTGCCACCTATCCACGCGCGAACAGCACCGGTGGAAGGCTCCATCATGAGCACTGCAGCGTTCAACAACCGTCGGTAATGCCACAAACTATCGCGGTAACTGAGCGTGTCCAAGCGGCGTGCTTTGTGGTCGTACACCTCACGGACCATCCGGGCATTGGTCTTCCAACGCGCTCCGGCCCGCTTGTCCTTTTGCTTCTCCCAAGCTTTGCGCTGTCCTCTGGCTTTCAGTTCGCGATCCAACTTTGGTTGCATGGTGGCCAAATGATCATGTGCTGCTTGGCTGGCCATCAACTGCAACTGGGCATCGAGCGTGGTGGTTATCCGTAGTCCATCCTTTTCCAGGTTGTAGGGTTCGCCCTTGGCATTGCGGAGTTCCTTCAACAGTTCACGCGTCTCCTTGGCCACCTGATGAACGAAATAGCCATGGAGGTCCAACGCATCCCCGCCCGTATAATTCAACGCGAGCGGCAATGCTTGCAAGCTGTCCACTGCGGCCCGTGATAGATCGCCGTGCTTTTGCATTTGCTCCAAAACCTGGTCCCTTCGGCTTTTGGAAGCCTTTGGGTGCAACCGAGGATTGTAGGAGGTGTTCGCCTTCAGCATGCCCACCAAAACCGCACTTTCCTGCACGTTGAGGCGCTTGGCCGTTTTGCCGAAGAACCGTTGGCTCGCCGCTTCAATTCCATAGGTGTTCTCCCCGAATGGAACCGAGTTGAAGTAGAGCACCAACACGTCCTCCTTGCTCAGTATCCGCTCCAGCCGTTGCGCCACCAGAGCCTCCTTCATCTTGTTCACCGGAACGGTCAGCAGACCATGTTTCTCCCGCCCATACAGGTTCTTGATGATCTGTTGGGAGATCGTGCTGCCACCACCACCGCTCTTGTCACGGCCCAATAAGGTGCGGAAGAAGACGCGCACATAGCTGCGGCCATCAACCCCTTCATGGCTGAAAAAGCGGGCATCTTCCGTGGCGACCAAGGCGTTCACCAGATGCTTGGGAAGATCCGGGAACTGCACGTTGGTGCGGTCTTGCGCAAAGAGCTTACCGATCAGCACTCCATCACGGTCCAACACCAACGTGGCCTGTTCATGACGGATGGAGGCAAGGTCCTCCTCACTCGGCAAGGCACCGAAGAAGCCGCTGCGCACCACTTGCATCAAGGTGAAGAAGGCCACAAGGACGCATACGGTCGCGATCGCGAACAGCTTGATCCAGGGGATCTTCCCCGATCCCTTCTTTCTTGTTCTACCGGGCTTGCGTTTTGCCATTCCGTGCGACCGATCCTCCGCACTGTCGCGTAAGGATCAGTATCGGGTCACTCCTCCGAATAACTATCCTTGAACAACAAATCGCTCTCGTAAGGGTATCTCTCAATGTGCAAGGCTTTTACGCGCTCATAAAGCAACTTCCGAAGGCCATCGATGTTGATCTTTTCCGCAGCGCTGATGAAAATGCATTCTTCACCTTCCATGCGCGCCATCCATGTCTCCTTCAATTCCTCCAACGTGTACTGGTCCACACGCTTTTCCTCGAGATCATCTTCGTGCCGGTCCGCGGGTCGGTATGCATCGATCTTGTTGAAGACCACGATCACCGGCTTGTTCCCGGCACCGATCTCATCCAATGTCTGCCGTACCGTACCGTACTGTTCCTCGAAATTGTGGTGACTGATATCCACCACATGCAGCAACAGGTCGGCTTCCCGGGTTTCGTCAAGTGTGCTCTTGAAGCTCTCGATCAGCTGGGTGGGCAGCTTACGGATGAAACCCACCGTGTCGCTCAAAAGGAATGGCAAGTTGCCCAACACGATCTTGCGTACGGTTGTGTCCAGCGTAGCGAACAATTTGTTCTCCGCAAAGACCTCGCTCTTGCTCAACAAGGTCATCAATGTGCTTTTGCCAACGTTGGTGTAGCCGACCACCGCAACACGCACCAACTTGCCGCGATTGCCGCGCTGTGTTGCCATTTGCCGATCGACCTGTTTCAGTTGTGCCTTCAACAATGAAATGCGATCGCGCACCAGGCGACGGTCGGTCTCGATCTCCTTTTCGCCCGCACCGCCACGCGTACCCGTGCCTCCGCGCTGCCGTTCCAAGTGGGTCCATAGTTTGGTGAGGCGCGGTAACATGTACTCGTGCTGCGCCAATTCCACCTGCGTTTTCGCATGGGCTGAGCGGGCGCGCTGTGCGAAGATGTCCAGGATCAACCGGGGTCGGTCCAACACGGGCTTGCCCAATTCCTTCTCCAAGTTGCGCTGCTGTGCAGGGGAAAGTTCATCATCAAAGATCACGGAGTCCACGTCGTGCTCTTCCATGTAGGCCTTTATCTCGGCCAATTTCCCACTTCCCACATACGTCCGCCCATCTGGTTTGTGCAGTTTCTGGGTGAAGCGCTTCACAGTGGTGATGTCCGCAGTTGTGGCCAGAAAGTCCAGCTCATCCAAATATTCCTGGACTTGATCGTAGGTCTGGCGGTCTGTGACAAGACCGATGATAACGGCCGTCTCCGGTTTATCGGTTGTTGCTTTCTTATCGATCATGTGAACAGATGAAGGATAGCCAATTGATCATTTACCAGTGTCCGCCGCAAGTGTGCGAACGTGCTCCACCACCAGCTCGATCTCCTTCGCTGAAAGTACGTTCTTGTAGGGCATCATTTGACCCTTGCCCTGTTCCACGATCGCGATCATTTCCGCTCGTGTCAATGTGGATAGGGTCAGGTCCTTTGCCCCGTTAATGCCCATTTTTCCATCGCGACCATGGCAGAGTGTGCAGTTCTTGTTGAACAGGTCGTGTCCCGGTGTTTTATCCTTGCGGGTGGTATCAGCGGTATCAACGGAAGCACCTCCACAAGCCAATAGGAGCAGCATGATCAAGACCGGAAAAGAGCGTTTCGTATTCATAACCATCCGCGCCCATGTCCAATAGCGGTATACGGCCATGGGATCGCCCACAGGATCAAGATCAATGCGATCAAATAGAAAACAGCGATGTGCCGTTGTTTCAGCCGTTCTTCCTTCGCACGTTTGCTCAACATACGGCCAACAGTTACAAGCAAGATGGCGATCACCATGGTGCCGATGTGTTCCATCTTCCAGAAACGACCCATCTCACCGTTCATGTTCTTGTAGGATTCGAAGTTGGAGATGTATAGAATGAGGCCGATCACCAGTTGGATGTGGCACACCACCATGGCCGCTATCGCCAACGCGCGGTCCCCATTGAGAATTGGGCGTTGCAGGAGATATCCACGCAGGTGAACAATGGCCGCCCAGGCCACGAGGAGCAACACGCCGTAGCGCAGTAGGCTGTGGATAAAGAGGAAGAACGGGTTTTCCATGGAGATGTGGTATTCGTGCGGAGCGCCTCAAAAGTAGTTGGTACGTGGTTCACGACGGCCGCAAGCGGAATCCTAATTTCGCCCCACCCATGCGGACACTTCTTGTCGGACTCTCGGTAATGCTGTTGGCGCCTTCGTACGGCCAAAGTGTGGAACCGCTCGGCCATGTGGAGGATGCCGTGAAGATGCCGGTCGCATTCGTGCATGCAACGGTGCATGTGGACGCACGTACGACCATGGTGGATGTCACCTTGCTGATACGCGACGGAACGATCGTGGCTGTGGGTAAAAAGGTGGAGGTGCCAAAGGATGCGGTCCGGATCGATCTGCATGGGCTCCATCTCTGGCCTGCCCTGATCGATCCATACAGCGACCTGGGACTGAGCAGCACTGCAACTGCCAAGATCGATGGCGGATCCCCTGTAGGCGCACGCCACTGGAACCGAGCCTTGCATGCAGAACTCCGGGCGGATGAACTGATCACCAACGATACCGCGCGCACCAAGGAATTGCGCAAGCAAGGCTTTGCCACGGTGATCACCCACCGTATGGACGGTATCGCACGCGGCACTTCGGCAGCCTTCGCTCTGGATGATGGTCCGTTGCCAACAAGTGTGATCGAACCGGAGGTAGCTGCATACTTCAGCCTGAAAAAGGGAAACTCCCCAGATGCCTATCCACGGTCACAAATGGGCGCGATCGCCTTGGTGCGACAAGCGTTCTTGGATGCGCAGCAGTACGGAGCAACGAACGTCCATGAAGAGCGCGACGTGGTATTGGGCTACCTGGCCAAACAGTTGAAAGGACGGACCGTGTTCGAAGCGGACGATCGCAATGAGGTGTTGCGCTGGTCCAAAGTGATGGCCGAATTCGATCTGCCGGGGATCGTAAAGGGGAGTGGTGATGAATATGCGCGCGTTGATGCCATCCGCAAAATGGGAGTGCCATTGATCGTGCCGGTCGACTTTCCGGAAGCCTACGACGTGGAGGATCCATATGATGCGTTGGAGGTGAGCTTTGCGCGGCTGAAGCACTGGGAACTCGCGCCGCACAATGCCGCGATCCTGGATTCAGCTGGGGTTTCATTCGCACTTACCACATACGGCAGGAAAGACCTGAAGGACCTTTGGAAGGATATGCGACGGATGGTGGCGGGTGGCTTGGATAGTGCCCGTGCGATCGAATTGTTCACGACCGAACCGGCCCGACTGTTTGGTCTTGATGATCGGATCGGTGCGCTGAAGGAAGGTTTGCGTGCCGACCTGCTCGTGACTTCGCACCACTTGTTGGACCAACGGAACACGATCCACGAAACATGGGTCGGCGGAAAACGGTTCATCCAGTCCGAAGTGTCACCGATCGAATTGATCGGACGCTATACGCTGAACCTGGGTGATGGTACCTGGGAGTTGAATGTGACCGGTACACCTGAAAAACGAGAAGCCACGGTGCAGCGCACGAAGGAACCCGATACCACAATGGTGAAAGCGATCCTTCAGCAACAGGGCACATTGATCAGCTTGGCCTTTGCGCCGAAGAACGAACCCGATGCCGTGGTTCGGCTAAGTGGTACCATTCATCGGGGAGGACTCTGGGACGGACAAGGGCAAAAGCCCGGTGGTAAGTGGTTCCCATGGAGCGCTGTTCGTCAAGCTGATCGCACAGTATCGACGAAAGTCGATACCGCAAAAGCTGAACTGCCAACACAACGCAGCCGGATCAACTATCCGCTGGTGGGCCTCGGTTGGCTTGATAAGCCGGATACCGCTTCCATCATCCTCCGCCATGCCACCGTTTGGACCAATAGTGCACAGGGGATCCTTCGCAATGCCGACGTTTGCATCCACGAAGGGAAAGTACGCGCTATTGGTACCGACCTCGATCTGGCCGTGTTGTTCCCCGGAAAGCACAAGCCGGCTATCACGGAGGTGAATGCAACGGACAAGCACATCACCTGTGGTATCGTGGACGAACATTCGCACATCGCGATCTCCAAAGGGGTCAATGAGGGTTCACAGAACAACACCGCCGAAGTGCGCATTGGCGATGTGGTGAATCCCGATGACGTGAACCTTTATCGTGCGCTGGCCGGAGGGGTCACAACGGCGCAACTGCTCCACGGCTCGGCAAACCCGATCGGGGGGCAAAGTGCGTTGATCAAGACGCGCTGGGGCCAGAATGCAGATGGACTCTTGATAGACAATGCACCCAAGCACATCAAATTCGCTTTGGGTGAGAACGTGAAACAGAGCAATTGGAATGCGAAGGCGGGTCGATTCCCGCAAACGCGAATGGGGGTGGAACAGGTGTTCGTTGATGCGTTCCTGCGAGCAAAGCGATACGATCTGGAATGGCGAAGTTGGCAAGTTGCAAAACCGAAGTATCGAGGGACTCCACCACGACGGGACCTGGAGTTGGAAACGCTTGTGGAGATCCTGAACGGAGAATGTAACATCACCTGCCACAGTTATGTGCAAAGCGAGATCGCCATGCTCTTGCACGTGGCCGATAGCTTAGGCTTCCGTGTGAACACCTTCACCCATGTGCTGGAAGGGTATAAGGTGGCCAAGCGGATCGCTGATCACGGCACCAACGCAAGCACCTTCAGCGATTGGTGGGGCTACAAATTCGAGGTCAACGAGGCGATCCCATACAACGCCGCATTGTTGCACGATGCGGGCGTGAACACAGGCATCAACAGCGACGATGCGGAAATGTGCAGAAGGCTGAACCAAGAGGCGGCGAAGACCGTGAAGTATGGCGGTATGTCTGAAGAAGAAGCATGGAAAATGGTGACCCTGAACCCTGCCAAAATGCTGAAACTGGACCATCGTATCGGTAGCGTGGAACCCGGCAAGGATGCGGATATTGTGGTATGGAACGATAACCCGTTGAGCATTCGTGCCATCGTGGAAAAGGTCTTTGTGGACGGCGTGCCTTATTTCGATCGGGAGCGTGATCTGGAACAACGTGAATGGATCGCTACCGAGCGAGATCGCATGGTGCGCGCAATGATCGTCGCGAAGAAGAACGGTTCCAAAACGAAAAAGCCGGAACCCGAAAAAGAGAAGCTCTGGCATTGTGATGATCTGGGGGATGGTTCCGAAAATGATCACGTTGCACCATGAGCTATTTCTTCAACCGGAACTACCGATCGTGTTGGAACGGAAAGTGCTTTCCACGCTTGCTTAACATCGCTGCGCTCCTGATCTGCTGTTCGGTCCACTCTTCCGCACAACGACCGATCCCCGCGCCGCAACAAACACGATCGGTCCTCATTACCAACGGAACGGTGCACGTGGGCGATGGACGCACGATCGCTGAAGGTGCCATCGGTTTCCGTAACGGCGTTATCGATTTCGTCGGGTATGCGTATGGCGCCACTGCCAAGTATGACACCACGATCGAGGCGCTCGGTCAGCAT
>Ga0105046_10011436_pt1 | contig 13795 bp, 9 predicted proteins | sample MAT03_FD_78385 | JGI IMG/M metagenome (GOLD analysis project Ga0105046, IMG submission 78385) | Freshwater microbial communities from Lake Fryxell liftoff mats and glacier meltwater in Antarctica - MAT-03 (megahit assembly) | ecosystem: Environmental > Aquatic > Freshwater > Ice > Liftoff... | reverse complement strand
AGTTTAGGCGTTTAGCAGTAAGGTGGGAAAGAAGGGTGTGTTATTGGAAAGGTTTTTTAGCGCTAAGCCTAATACTTTTTTGCGTTAACAGATTAGTGGGATAGGTTCATTGTTTGAATCAATTTTATAAACACTTCCTCCTAATATGCCAATGTCATCCTGCATCAATGAAGTAATTAATATTTTTACAGCTTCTTTTTCCCAAGTCAAATCATTCATGCCAAATTTATCTAAGGATACTGCTGTCTCTAAAATTTTTTGTTTAATGTAACTTTGAATCATTTTTGGTCGTATACCTTAATTAATTAGGAACAAAAAGTCTAGGGCTAATAGCCTTATCAGCCTCTATGATCCATTCAAAACAGCCCAAAAATTGACTCAACACGACCAAGTCCAGCAAAGTTATCCACAATCCCAGAAAAACTAGCCTAAAAGTGGGTGGGTTTGTGATTGCTTTGTGTTACCCAATTTTGGTCATTTTTGATCCATGCCGCAAGTGGAGCTAAACTGAGACGCACTTCAGCGGGAACTGCGGTTGGATTTGCGTTAATCCTAATAATACCAAAATAAATGGTTATTATCTATAATCCTTCCACTGCACCTGGAATGCAAGGTCCACTAGAAGGATGATATGCCCCCTAATAAAATTCATATTTTAGATAATCAAACAATTAATCAAATTGCTGCAGGTGAGGTGATTGAAAATCCTGCTTCTGTGGTCAAAGAGCTGGTTGAAAATGCTTTAGATGCCCATGCAACTAAAATTCTTGTCGAAATTCAAGAAGGAGGACGGCAACTCATTCGCGTCTCAGATGATGGGGATGGAATGTCAAGAGAAGATGCGTTATTATGTCTTGAGCGTCATGCCACTTCAAAAATTCACAATATTGATGATATTCCAGAAATTTATACCATGGGATTTCGAGGAGAAGCGATTCCTTCTATTGCTTCTATTTCACATTTCAGTGTCTTAACAGCTCCACGTGAACAAGAAGCGACATTGATTCGAGTAGAAGGGGGTCAAGTTCTTTCTTGTACTTCCGCTGTGCGCTCTCCGGGGACCACAATAGAAGTAAAGTCTCTTTTTTTTAATGTCCCTGTTCGACGTAAATTTCAAAAATCTCCTACAACAGATGTGCAAGACATTTTAAAAATGCTTCATCTATTGGCTTTGGGATATCCTTCGATTCAATTTGAGCTTTTAAGTGATCAAAAAGTCTTATTTAAAACACTACCCTCTTCTTCATTACTTCCTTTTAGGCAGCTTCTTGGGCAGCGAATTGAAACATTATTGGGATCAGAAACTAAAAAATGTTTAGTCGCAATGAACTATCAACAAGCTCCTTTTGAAATAGAGGGATATATTAGTCAACCAACCGCTCACAAGCTTAATAAAACAGGCCAATATTTATTTATTAATCAACGTGCTGTCCTTTCTCCCTTTATTGGAGCAGCTATTCGAGAAGGCTATGGCATGACACTTCCTTCTCACCGCTATCCTATTTTTGTGCTGCATCTTCGCTTACCTGGTGCTTTATTAGATGTGAACGTCCATCCACAAAAAAAAGAAGTGCGTATTCGACAAGAAATGGATTTGCGTGAAATGTTGATTCAGGCCGTTCAAACAACTTTACGCCAAACTCCTCCGTTTATTCCACAAGAAGTGATGGCTCCTTACGTGTCTATCTTAGGCAAACGGCCCCCTCCAGTTGTAAACGAAGAGCCCTGGATTTTTCAATCTTTAGAAGTTCCGTCTCTTGAAAAAGTCACCCCTGTTCCTTTAGCTAGACCTCCCACGTTAGCTCCTGCATTTATTCCTTCCATTCCTCGTGTTTTACTGACAATAGTCGCTTATTTTTTGATTGAAGCAGTTCATTTAGAGACCCGTTTATTTGAATCAGCGATTCAAAAAGAAAAGGGGGGTCTCGCTTTAATTGATCAACGGGCGAGTTATGCACGTATCACTTACGAACGTTTATTGAAACAAACAGCCTCAACTGATGTCCAGCCTTTACTCATTCCTTTGACTTTACAATTTTCTGCATCAGAAAGTGCAATCCTCACAGAAAATTTGGCTTTATTTCATCAGTTAGGATTTGGAATTAAAGAATTTGGTGTGCAGACATTTGCAATTGATACTTTTCCATTAGCTTTGAAACAGGAACACTTACAAATCTGTTTGAATGAAATTATTGAAGAACTTGTTGAAACACAAACGACTCGCCGCCTACAAACAAGAAAAGAGGAACGATTCGCTCAAATTGCCTGTCGTCATTCGTTATCTTCATCTAAACGTCTAGGAATAGAGGAAGCACAGGCCTTACTCCAACAGTTGCTAAATTGTCAAACACCAGGCATTTGTCCTTTTGGCAAACCAACAGCTCTTTATTTTGCACCAGAAGATTTAGCTAAAATCTTTCAAAAAGGAAATATATACTCCTTCTAGTTCAAACCTGGAGTTTCGGCTCGCCAAAGCCTCGGGATTCAACGATCAAAAAGTGGTCTATATTGCTAATATGGACCACTTTTTGATCATTGAATCGCGAGAGCTTTCGCGTTGCCCAAATTCCAGGTTTGAACTAGACTGAATATATGAATTACACAGCACGTCTTAAAAGATTACGTGAACTTCTTAGCGTCACTGCTTGTGATGCTCTATTGATTGAAAATCCGATTGATTTGCTTTATTTAACAGGACTGCATCTGTCAGCTGGTCATTTAGTCGTAGGATTACAGGATAGTTGTTTAATTGTGGATGGACGCTATTATGAAAAAAGTTGCCAACAGTCTTTATATCCTGTGGAGCTTTTAGAAAAATCTAAGTTAAAAGATTGGTTGCAACACACTCACCTCACTTGTTTAGGTTTTGATCAAGAAAAAACAAGTTATCAACGCTACGTTACCTTAAATACGTTTATCCATGAAAAAAAAATAAAAGAAGTAATTCCTTTAACCCCTTTAGTTCAACAACTACGTTTAATTAAAGACCAACAAGAAATAGATTTATTAAGAAAAGCAGCAAAACTAGGTTATGCAGGCTATGAATATATTGCTTCATTGTTAGAAGAAGGAATCACAGAAAGCGAACTTGCTTTAAAACTTGAGTTTTTTTGGAAAACACATGGCGCCCAACGCCTAGCATTTGAATCGATTATTGCCTTTGGTGTGAATAGTTCAATGCCCCATTATCGTGCAGGAACTTATGCATTAAAATTAGATCAGATTGTTTTAATGGATATTGGCTTAGTTTTAAATGATTACCATTCAGATATGACTCGTGTTGTTTACTTTGGGCAACCTTCTAAAAAATTAGAAGAGATTCAACAAGTTGTTCAAGACGCTAAGGACCTGGCTTTAAGTCATTGTCGTCCTGGCGTATTGATCGGACATTTGGATCAAATCGCACGTGATCATATTCAATCTAAAGGGTATGGAGATTATTTTACACATAGTTTAGGCCATGGAATTGGTCTCGAAGTGCATGAAATTCCTACCATTCGTCAAACAGGGGCTTCAAGTACACTCCTCCTACAACCTGGAATGGTCATTACAATTGAGCCCGGTATTTATCTCCCAGGCATTGGGGGTATTCGGTTAGAAGATACAATTGTAATAACAGAGACAAGTTATGAAAATTTAACTCAGAGTTAATAAAGTAAATCCCTTATTTTCACCTAAATTAAAATTAATTTTTTAACTTTATTATTATTTCTTAACAAAAAACGAGAGAATTATTAACTTTATTTAAAATAAAAAATTTGTTAAATTTCTAATAGTTTATATATATTGGATGAATTGTTTTATGTTTAGTTTTCGACAAAAAATCTTTATTGGCTATGCCCTTGTTTTTATTGTTTTTCTTTTAATTTTGTTCTCTTTTATTACTGGTTGGGTCCGTCACCTTGTTCTCAAGACAATGGATGATCGAACAACAGAAATTATTTTGAATATTAAGGATTCGCCCAATAACGAAATGTTAGTTAAAAACTTAAAAGATCAAAAAAGTTTGATGTTTTTTCGTAGTAGTGTCATTTCAAACGAATACAAACTTTTATATGATTCGCATACCAAACGGATCTTAGGCTCTCAGTTTAGTCAAGATTATGTCGTCAACTACCCAGAAGTTCTACAAGCATTTAAGGAAGGGAAAGGCTATCACGAAGATTACTCCAATCTTTTAAATCAAAAATTTTCCTATTTTGCAAAATCTTTCAATTTTAATGGGAAAACTTATGTTTTACGCACAGCTTTTCCTTGGCAATATGTGGCAGATTTATCACGTGATGTTGAAATGGGCCTTTTAGGGCTCATGGTTGCTATTTTGCTTACTTTCAGTATTTTGACTTGGTTTATTATTAATCATCTCACCAAACCGATTCAAAAAATTATTGAAGCAGTAAAACCTTACCAAGAAGGAACGCAGCACAGTTTACCTGCAATTCATTTAGATAATCCAAACCCAAAAGATGACTTCACTAAGCTTGCTTTGACTTTAAATAGTTTATCCACTCGTATTCAAAGCCATATTGATACCATTACTGCAGAACGCAATGAAAAAGAAGCGATCTTAGAATCTTTAGGCGAAGGTGTTATTGCAGTCAATGCACAGATGCAGATTGCCTATGTCAATTATTTAGCTAATCGCCTCATTAACCGACATGAAGAATCTTTAATTGGTAAACATATTTCTAGCTTGCATCAAGAGCGTTGTGAAAAACTTTTAGGAAACTGCCAAAAAGAGAGTAAGGCTTTAACAGACACATTAGAATTAACAATTGATGGCAAACGGATTTATTTAGATTTAATTGCTGCTCCTAAAAAAAATAATGGAGGGGCAATTTTGGTTCTACAAGACAAAACCGCTCATTATAAAATCTTCGAAATGCGCCGTGATTTTATTGCGAATGCTTCCCATGAATTGAAAACACCTATTACTGTCATTCGTGGGTTTGCTGAAGCCTTGCATGACAACCCTGGTTTACCCGTTGAAATGCAAGAAGAAATGACAAATAAAATCATTCGCAGCTGTAATCGGATGACTGCATTAATTAAAGACTTCCTCACGTTAGCTGATATTGAAAATATTCCTTCTTCTCGTTTGATTGAATGTAATTTATATGATTTATCTGAACGCTGTATCTACATGTTATTAGAAGCCCATCCAGATACAGATATTCAAGTGCAATCCTCAAGCAATCAAATCTATTTAGTTGCAGATGAAGGACTCCTTGAACTGGCCATCATGAATCTCATTGAAAATGCTGCAAAATACTCGCGCAAACCCGCTCATATTCGCATGACATTAGAAGAAACCCCTGAAGACGTGATTATTCAAATCGTCGACCAAGGGATCGGTATCCCATTTGCCGATCAAGAACATATCTTTGACCGTTTTTATACAGTGGATAAAGCCCATTCTCAAAAGATGGGAGGCTCTGGTCTTGGATTGTCCATTGTGAAAACAATCATTGAAAAACACTTTGGTACTATCACTGTGAAATCAGAACTTGGAAAAGGCTCTACATTCACTATACACCTCCCTAAAATTAAGCAAAATATCCATTAATATATAAATTAAAGAATATGATTTGCATATAATATTATTTAATATTATTGATAATATTATACGTTTTTTAATTAATTTAGGTTGATAAATGAACGGCCTTACTATTAATTACATAGATAATTTATTAATAGGTGCAATTAAATCAAAATTTCACTCTCATGGATTATTAGGATACCATGTGATTTATTACACCCAGCGCAAACATCTAGATCAATTTACTCAAAAAATTGTTACAATCGCAAAAGGCTTAACAGTTACTGAACAAAATAAATTACAAAATCAACTCACTGATTTATTAAAATTAAAATGGAAAATTAAGCGAGCAAATGTTTATTTAAATTATTTTTATAATAACACTAATAATAAAAGCATTCTTTTTAAAATTCCTTATGAGATACTTCAGCATATTGTCAGTTTCTTACCTACTCAGGATCGTGCACACTTTCGCGTCTGTAAGAATTTAGATAATTTTTTAAAGCAAGAGTTTTTTTTCGATGATCGATTAGATCACAGCATGTGTAAAATGGAGATTGAAAATTTATTTGATTTTGTTCGTGCACATAAACAAGTGTTAAAAATTTTAGATTTTACCACCTTTCAATATCAACTCTCAGATTTTGAATTTACAAACTTGATTAATCACTGCCCGAATCTAAAGGTTTTAAATTTACTTCACCAAACTTATATCACCGATAAATTATTGACTCATCTTCCGCCGCGATTAGAAATCTTGTCTCTAGCAAGTTGTCGTGAGCTGACTAATGCAGGAATGAAGCAGCTGCCCAAGTTCTTGAAATCTCTTAATCTTTCATGGACTAAAATCACAGATGATGGGTTGCAACGCTTGCCATTTTCACTACAGACGCTCAACTTATCTTATTGTGCCATTGATAATCAAGGATTAGAACAGATTGCACGTTTAGTGAATTTACACGCTATTTATTTATCAAGTTGCCGAACATTTAATGATGAGGGTCTTCTTTTTTTAACTGCTTTAAAAAATCTACAAGTGCTGAATCTATCTAACTGTTATCAAATTAGTGCCCACACATTTTACTTTATTGAACATTTTCCTCACTTACATTCAATTAATTTATCAGGATGTAATATTAATGATAATATTTTTTCTTATTTAAATCCCTCCATTCAATCCATCTATTTAAATAACTGCTTTAATATTACGGATGCGGGGTTATCCTATCTCATTCATTTTAAACATTTGCAATCTTTAAGCTTAAAAAACTGTACTAAACTGACAGATAAAGGATTAGAATTTATTAAATTTTCAACAACATTGCACACACTAGATTTAGGGAATTGTTCGAATATCACCGATCAAGGACTTGCCCATTTTGCACCTTTAACTTGTTTAGAATCTCTTGATTTAAGTGAGTGTGTAGAGATTACAGATAAAGGATTAGAAGTTTTGAAATATTTTAGTCAATTAAAGTCATTAACTTTAAGAGGGTGTCATCGTTTAACGCATCAAGGACTGTTGTTGCTTAAAACATTGAAACATCTAGAATTTTTAGATGTCACAGCTTGTTACCTCATTAAAGATAAGGTTTTATGCACTTTTAGTCATTTAGACCATTTAAAATCTCTTGATCTGTCTTTCTGTAAATTAATCACAAATCAAGGTTTAAAACATTTAAGATTGCTCTCTTTAAAATTTCTTAGTTTAAATGAGTGTCATAAAATTACAAATTTTGGGTTATCCCAACTTCCCTCTTCTTTACAAAGTGTTAATTTGAATGGATGTGGTCGGATCACAAATGAAGGGCTTAAATATTTTAAAAACTTTAAAAATTTAAAATTTTTGGATTTAGGAGGCTGCCAGGTTAATCGTCATCTTGCCATTTATTTCATTTCACATGTGAATACAGTTTTTTATGAGTAGATGTTCAAATTTAATGAAAAGCCTGCTATAATAAAAAGCATCTAACTTTATTTTACCATCATGCATACCATTGAAAAAAGAGCTCTTTATTATTTATTACGCCTTAATTGGTTAAGTAATCCCACAATGAACGTTCAAAAGTGGCAAGTTGAGGATTATCATTCCCTCACACCTGCCCAAATTTTTAAACGTCTAGAAACTTTGGATCTTTTTTTAGATAAAACAAGTATTTTGGCTTATGCTGAAGATTGCGACTCGCCTGAGGATCTTGCCTTTCATTTAGTGGGTGATCGAGATTTAAAGCCCGATGAGGAAGATCAGGTATATTTATTGATTTTTGAGTTGTGGAGACGTTTCCTTACTGAAAAACCTTCTTTATCAGTATTATGTCAGAACCTAGATGAACAAATTTACCTGTATGACCAAGGTCAATTAAATCAACCTATCCAGTTACAAGAAGCGTTGACTCAGTTTATTCAAGTCTTGCATCAAAATGTGGATCAAGGATTATCCTCTCCTGAAGCTTTTCATCTTCTATCGACTTATTGTGCCAATGATATTGAAACTTTCCTCTACGACTTCATTTCTGAGCAAATTGATGAAGAAAATGAATCCTATGCCTTTGATTTATTAGAAGAGGTGGATCCCTATTTAGCAGGCAACAAATGGTTTGATTTATTACATATTCGCTTATCTGGCTACCCAGGAAGTAAAACCTCTCAAAAGCTCATCAATCAATTGATTGAAACGCATTTGACAGCTCGTGATATCGAATTTAACCTAGAACTTTTATCTATTTTAATTGAAAGAGGGGATCCCTCCACTTTTCAAGCAATCATTAAAGACACCCTGTCTTTGATTGAAACAGAAGAAGAATGGCAAGATCTTTTAGCAATCAGTATTGACTATTTCCATCGTTTAGATAACGAACCTGTTGAACGTCAACTCCTTCAAATATTAAAAAAGCGTGCTAAAATTCCGTTAAATACGCTCTTTAATCGAAAAGAGAACGATTTTAAACAATTTGCTCAAATTTTTGAGCTTTAAAAATTCGGTTTTTAAATTTTTAGATTTTTTTTCAGATTGCTAACTACTTGATTATTAAATAGTTTTAAACGATCCTTTGAGATGAAAATTTTCATAGAAACGGTTTACAATCAATATGTTAAAAACAGCCTCAGAAGGGGTTCTGAGGGGTAACTCAAATAAATTCTGTATATTGACTTTAATACAAAAAAGTTAGATACCAAGAGCACTTTTGATACAACATATTGTGTTTATTTTTTGATCTGACTACAAGATGTTGTAGTGACCAGAGTCGTGGAAATTTAAAGGAGAGTGTACATGACAACCAGACCCACAGCACGTGCCATTGCCACGGCTTTAAGAACTTATCATCGTCCCGTCCGTGATGGGGATACTCAATTAGAAAGCTGGGAACAGGTGGTTGATCGCGTGATTTCTCATCAACATTGGTTATGGGAGCGCGCCCTTGGACGTTCATTAAATGAAGTGCAAGAAGATGAATTAGAAGAAATCCGTCAACTGATTCTTGGACGATATATTGCGCCTGCTGGACGTACATTGTGGTTAGGTGGAACAGAATTAAGCCGCACACGTGAATCAAGTATGTTTAATTGTTCGTATACTCATGTTGAGACTGTGTATGATGTCGTTGATGTTTTATGGCTTTTACTTCAAGGATGTGGGGTGGGTTTTAGACCAATTACTGGAACTCTCAATGGATTCCGCCGTCCCCTCCAAGAAATTAAGGTGGTTCGCTCGAATCGGACCGAAAAAGGAGGATACCAAAATAACGTTGAAACCTTTGATCCAGAATCCTATACATGGACAATTAAAGTGGGTGACTCAGCCATTGCATGGGCAAAAGCAGTGGGTAAGTTAGTCGCTGGAAAATTTCCTGCAAAAACATTAATTCTTGATTTTTCAGAGATTCGTCCAGCCGGTACACGTTTAAAAGGTTATGGTTGGATTTCTTCTGGAGATGAGCAAATTGCCAAGGCCTTTAAAGCCATTGCCAAAATTTTATCCGATCGTGCAGATCAACTCCTGACGCGGATGGATATTTTAGACATTGTGAATTGGTTAGGGACAATTTTATCTAGTCGCCGTTCTGCACAAATTGCTTTGTTTGAATATGGACAACCTGAATGGGAAGAATTTGCGATTGCTAAGAAAGAATGGTGGCTTAAAGGAAATGCTCATCGTCAACAATCCAATAATAGTCTTCTATTTCGTTTAAAACCTACAAAAGAAGAACTCGAGCGTGTCTTTCAAATGATGTTAGAATCGGGGGGTTCTGAACCTGGTTTTATTAACGCAGCAGAAGCTGAACGGCGTGCGCCTTGGTTTAAAGGCTGTAATCCTTGCGTAGAAATTCTTTTAGGAAACAAAAGCTTCTGTAATCTGACTGAAGTCAACGTCCTCGCGTTTAAAGGAGATAAGAACGGGCTAGAACGGGCTCTTTACTTAGCAGGTCGTATGAATTATCGCCAGACAATGGTCAACCTACGTGATGAGATCCTACAAGAAGCGTGGCACCTAAATAATGAATTTCTTCATCTTTGTGGAGTAGGCTTAACGGGAGTTCGGGCACGTCCAGATTTGACAGCTTATGACTTTAAGAGAATGCGTAATATTACGGTAAGCGCTGCTTATAGCATGGCAAATGAATTGAATTCTCCCCTTCCAAAGAATGTCACTTGTATTAAACCGAGTGGAACAATTAGTAAAATCATGGGAACAAAAGAATGGGGTGAGGTGCCAGAAGGTGTGCATATGCCTTTAGGAAAATATCTCTTCAATAATATTACTTATTCTAGACATGATCCTTTGGTCGATAAGTTTCGAGCAGCTGGCTACACAGTGGTTGAAAAACCTTATGAACCAGAATCTGTGTTAGTGAAGTTTCCTGTAAAATATGAAAACGTTCCTTTTACACGCACCACAGTGACACGTAAGAATGGCAAGGTAGAAGAAGTGGAAATTAATACAGATGCAGCGATTTCTCAACTTGAATGGTATGGTTTGTTACAAACGACATGGTGTGAGCAAAACGTATCTAACACGGTTTCTTATGATCCCTCAGAGATACCAGCTATCATTGAGTGGCTATTGAAAAATTGGGAGTGTTATGTCGGTGTTTCTTTCCTTTTCCGTAATGACCCCACAAAGAATGCAGAAGATTTAGGGTATGCTTATTTGCCACAAGAAGTGGTGACAAAAGAAGTCTATGATACTTATGCGTCTCATTTACGTGAGATTGACTACTCGGGCATTCATATTCGCGATGATGAACTCATGGAAAATTGTGCAACAGGTGCTTGTCCCATTCGTTAATCATTTTTATAGATAGCCTTCTGCTAAGGCCCTTCAGGCCTTAGCACAAAGCAACCTATCATTCAGTATTTTTAAAACACGCTCTAGGGTGTATTATCAATTGATGACACGCCCTAGTTACTGGATTTTTAAAGGCTGGAAATGTTTTAAGTAATCGCAAGCTGTCAAAAAGTAATTAACTCCATTTTTTTCACCAAATAAAGAAAGATCAGGTTTGACATTATGCAAGTGTCCAAATACACAGGTGTTCACCCGATATTTTTCTAATAAACGTGAAACCTCGCTTTCTTCCAAATGAGGTCCAATAGGAGGATAATGAGTCATCACCATGCGCGTTGTAGCACCTGGATTCATTGCCTTTAAACTTGTTTCTAAACGAGCAAGCTCTCTTTGGTAAATTTTTTCTTTTTCTTGTGAGGTATCTTCTTCTGTCAATTTCTTGACACAAGCATGCTCCTTAAAATCGATAATAGAATTAAAATTTAGAGTAGGCACATCCCATAAACGGGTGCCTCCAATGGCAATATCTTGCCAAGTAAAACTGTTATTTTGAATAAGATGACAAGAAGCAGGTAAAATAGGTTTAATTTTAGCTAGAGAGTGCCACCAGTAATCGTGATTCCCTTTGATCATGACCTTAGTCCCTGGCAAACGACCAATCCACTCTAAATCAGGGCGGGCTTCTTCAACACTTGTAGCCCAAGAAATATCCCCTGCAATTAAAACTAAGTCTTCTGGTTGGATGGATGTTTGCCATGCCTCTTCAATTTTTTGTGTATAATTTGTCCATAAAGGACCAAAAACATCCATATTTTTATTGGCAACACCAAAAGAAAGGTGCAAATCTGCAATGGCCCAAATTGTCATGAAGAAAATCCTAAGTGATTCAATCTAAAAAATAAACCCATCAGGAATTTGTGTTCCGCGTGGAATAATGGTGATGCCATCACGGACAAAAAGATGATCGCTATCATAGTGAGTCAACTTCTGTTTATTTAAAAGTTGAACCCCTTTGCCAATCTGCACATTTTTATCAATGATTGCCCGTTGGATCATACAATTTTCACCAATATGGGGACAAGGAGGAAGATGATTATGATCCTTTACAGAAGAGGTATAGTAGTCATTTCCCATGACATAAGAATCTCGAATAATGACTCCTTTATGAATGACAGAACGGGGACCCAGTAAGCTATGGCTCACTTCATCCGCTTCTATTATTGATCCTTCACACAAAATTGTCTGTCTCAGCTGTGTGTTAGAAAATTTAGCAGGTGGAAGATCATAACGGCACGTAAAAATAGGGCGAGACTCATGATGAAAGCTAAATTGTGGATGAGGAGCTGTTAAAGCTAAATTAGCGTTATAAAATGTTTCAATCGTCCCGATGTCTTCCCAGTAACCATCATATAAAAAAGCAGCAGCTTTTCCTTGGCTCACTTGAGTGGGAATTAAATGTTTGCCAAAATCTTCTCGGGAATCTTTTATTAATAAATCCACTAGTGCCTTACGTTTAAATAAATAGATTCCCATTGATCCTAAATAACAACGTTTAGAGTTCGCGTGCACATTGATCTGTTCTAAAATAGAGGGGGAACTGCGTAATTTCTGAAGTAATGTTTTATCCTGAGGTTTTTCATGAAAATCTGTAATCATATGACGCGAATCGACTTTAAGAATTCCCATGCGTGAGGCTTCATTAGATGTCACAGGTAAAGTGGCAATGGTGACATCTGCATCTGTTGCTTTAGCAAATTGAACCATCTCATGAAAATTAATATTATATAGTTGATCCCCACATAAAATAAGAAAATACTCCACAGGACTTTCTAACAAATATTCAATATTTTGCCTCACAGCATCCGCTGTTCCCTGAAACCAACTTTTTTGAGAAGGCTTTTGCTCTGCTGTTAAAATTTCAATCAGTCCAGAGGCGCGTCCCCCTTGCATGTAGGTCTGAAAAATGTGATGATGAAGAGAAGAAGAGAGAAATTGCGTCAGAACAAAAATTTTGTAACAATCGGCATGAATAGAGTTAGAGATAGGCACATCAATTAAACGATATTTCCCACCAAAATTAATAGCTGGTTTACAACGTGTTAAAGTTAAAGGATGTAAACGAAGCCCTTCTCCACCCCCTAAAATAATACTTGCTACTGATTTCATATCAACAGGTGAAGAATTTGCAAGTAAGGATTTTTCTCGTAATTTGACAATGCGATTCGGTAGAGTGAGTGTTGCCATAGGTATCCATTTAATTAGGGCTTGAAACCTTAACCTATCATAAGAAGTTAATAAAATAAAATTAATTGTTATGAGTCCTAAAAAAAATCAGAAATCGGTTATGAAAGTGTTTTACAAAGGTTTTAGTAATGGCTAGCTATCGTTCAATCCCAGATATATTTAAAAGATTAGCTTCTTCCAAAAGGCTTCGTTATGCATTTTTTGGCCTTTTTGGATTAGTCATGCTTATTTTGCTTTTACGCGCTTGTACAACGTCAACATCTATGGATCGCGGCTATTTAATTGGGCAAGATAGTCGGTGGAGTGAACTCAATTTATTGGGTAAAGAGCGTAATGTCACAGCCTTTAATAGTGATATTTTAGCTGCAATCGCCAGTGATGACCGCATTAGTATTCGTTTAGTCGTAGGAGAACAAAATCAATTACAACGTGAACTTAATAATGGTGAGATTCAAGGGGTATTATCTAATCTAAAGCCTAGTATTTTAAATGATAAACAGCTCATTTTTTCTAATCCCTATTTTTTAACAGGACCTGTTTTAACGATTTCTTCTTCTGAACCTATTCAAGGTTGGAATGAAAAGGCTAAAAAAATAATTGGTGTGCAAGCAAATGCGCCGACAAGTCTAAATTTAGAACAAGATCCTTCTCTCCAACTTCGTTTATATACGGATATTCTACAAGCTTTAGCTGATTTAAATGAACGTCGTATTGATGGAGTGGTT
>Ga0105046_10011433_pt1 | contig 13798 bp, 15 predicted proteins | sample MAT03_FD_78385 | JGI IMG/M metagenome (GOLD analysis project Ga0105046, IMG submission 78385) | Freshwater microbial communities from Lake Fryxell liftoff mats and glacier meltwater in Antarctica - MAT-03 (megahit assembly) | ecosystem: Environmental > Aquatic > Freshwater > Ice > Liftoff... | reverse complement strand
CACTTTACTCGCTGTTTTCTCCTCTGCCCGGAGCGCGTCAAATTATTGTGGCGGAGGTTGACCAGGTGCAAACGTCTTGTGGCTTCGGCGTACCGCTGTATGAACTTCAAGATCAGCGATCGCTGCTACTAGACTGGGCAACGAAAAAGGGGGAAGCCGGGTTGCAAGACTATCGCCAGCAAAAAAATTCTGTTAGCCTGGATGGGTTGCCCACTCCCCTTGCCAGTCAGGGCGTTGATTAGATTGATGGCATATCCCAACGCAATAAGTGGAGACTTGTGCGAACAATCCAGAGAACCGAATAATTGAAACCAAGATGAGAATACTGGTGAATTGCTGAAGCGCGATCGCCTTTCTAAGCGCTGGTGTGAAACAGGATGACATCGCCTTCTTTGACAATGTATTCTTTCCCCTCACTGCGAACCAATCCTTTTTCCTTCGCCGCTGGCTTAGAACCCGCAGCCACCAGATCATCGTAGGCAACGGTTTCAGCGCGGATGAAGCAGCGTTCAAAATCGGTGTGGATCACGCCAGCGGCTTGGGGCGCAACCATACCCGCGCTAATAGTCCAGGCACGAGTTTCTTTGGGTCCCACGGTGAAGTAGGTGCGAAGACCCAGCAGGTCATAGGTGGCGCGAATCAGAGATTTCAGTCCACCTTCTTGTACTCCCAAGGATTCTAGAAAATCGGCGCGCTCGTCTTCTGGCAGTTCCACCAATTCCGATTCCACCTGAGCGGACACGATCACGACTTGAGCATTTTCTTTGGCAGCGAGTTCTTTTACCTGTTCGACCCAAGCGTTGCCCGTTGCCAGGTCATCTTCCGAGACATTGGCAGCGTAGATCACAGGCTTTTGGGTGAGCAATCCTAACGCTTTGACGGCGATCGCTTCTTCTTCGGTAAGGCTGACTTGACGAGCGGGTCTGCCATCGTTTAGCACGGGCATTAACTTTTCTAGAGCATCCACTTCAATCTGGAGTTCTTTGTTGCCACGAGCTTGTTTTTTGGCGCGATCGAGCCTTTTTTCAATCTGCCCCAAATCTGCTAGCGCCAGTTCCAGGTTAATGATTTCGATATCGCGGATCGGATCGATAGAACCGGAAACGTGAATGATGTCATCGTCTTCAAAGCAGCGCACCACATGGGCGATCGCGTCCACTTCGCGAATATTCGCCAAAAACTGATTGCCCAATCCTTCACCCTTGCTGGCACCTTTGACCAGTCCGGCAATATCGACGAACTCGACCCGCGTGGGGATAATCTCGGCAGAGGCAGCGATTTTTGCCAGGATGGTTAGGCGTTCATCGGGCACTGCGACGATGCCCACGTTGGGTTCGATCGTGCAAAATGGAAAGTTGGCAGCTTGCGCCTTGGCATTGGCAACCAGGGCATTAAATAGAGTGGATTTTCCAACGTTTGGCAACCCAACAATCCCGGCTTGAAGCATAACTCACCTAAGCGATCGCGCTAGTAGAACAGCCTTTAATTGTATCGGTTTGTGACAGGCGTTGGAGAATAGAAAAAACGCAAACTCTTGTCACAAATGAGCCGATTTTTTCTTAAACCAACGTTAAGCTAGTTGCCATCGTCCACGGAAAGGGTTCTTCCGATGCTTAATCTCCTCAGATCACCAGTCGTTTGCATTGGGTTGCTCACTGCGCCTAGTTTGGCGATCGCGCCCCGGCTCATGGCTCAACCTGCTAGCGTCCCAATTCAAATCTCCTACAGCAAATTGGATGTCAACGCTATAGATTTGTACTATTCTGATTCAGATGAACCAGTAGAGTCATCTGATTTGGAAGAAGCTGTAGACTTAGACACCGCCAGCGAGGAATCATCTGACGAGACAACGAGTTTGCAATAGTGTTCCATCAGGGCGTTTGGTAATAGGCGATCGCGATGAGTCAGTCTCACTCTCAAGCAGAGATGCCGTTAGTTGATGCGCTGCGTCAGTCTCACTCTCAAGCAGAGATGCCGTTAGTTGATGCGCTGCGTCAATGCGTCGATCGGCTCAACGCCCCGTTTTATACACCAGGACACAAGTGTGGACACAGCATTGCAGCGCCCTTGAAAGATTTGCTAGGGGAACAGGTTTTTCGGGCAGATTTGCCAGAACTACCCGAACTAGACAATTTATTTGCGCCCGAAAGCGTGATTCTGGCAGCGCAGGAGCTAGCAGCGGCTGCATTTGGAGCCGATCGCACTTGGTTTTTGGCGAATGGTTCCACTAGCGGCGTAATTGCGGCGATTTTGGCGACCTGCAATCCAGGAGACTCGATCATCTTGCCGCGCACAGTGCATCAGTCTGCTATTTCGGGGCTGATTTTGTCGGGCGCGGTGCCTGTGTTTATCAATCCCGATTACGATGCGGCGCTGGATATTGCTCACTGCATTACGCCCGAAGCGGTGAAGCTTGCCTTAGCCAACCAGCCCAATGCAAAAGCCGTGCTGATGGTGTCGCCGACTTATTATGGTGCCTGTGGAGATGTGAGCGCGATCGCCCAGATTGCCCATAACCACCGCATTCCCCTGATCGTTGATGAAGCCCACGGTGCCCACTTTGCCTTTCATCCCGCTCTGCCGACCTCAGCATTGCAAGCGGGTGCCGATGTCGCAGTCCAGTCTACCCACAAAACCCTATCTGCCTTGACCCAGGCGGCAATGGTTCACGTTCAGGGCGATTTAATTGATCGCGATCGCCTCTCCAAATCTCTCGCCTTGGTGCAATCCACCAGTCCCAGCTATTTATTACTGGCTTCCCTGGATGCGGCTCGGTGGCAACTGGCAACTCAGGGAGAAGAACTGATGACCCAAACCTTATATCTGGCGGAGAAAGCGCGATCGCGGATTAACCAGATTCCTAAACTGACAACGTTGAGCCAGCACCACGCCAACACACCCGGATTTGTTGATTTAGACTCCACTCGCCTCACCGTTACCGTCTCTGGTTTGGGCATCAATGGCTTCACCGCCGACGACATTCTCAACACAAAACTGGGCGTAACCGCCGAGTTTCCCTCTTTGCAACATCTGACTTTCATCATTAGCCTGGGCAACACAGCGGCAGATATTGAGCAGTTAATCAACGCTTTTGAACAGCTAGCAGAGCAGGAGTACGGAGTGTGGAGTGCGGAGTGCGGAGTGCGGAGTACAAAATTTCTTTCCCCTGTTCCCTATTCCCTACCTTCCCTTTCTCCTCGTGAGGCGTTTTTTGCTGCCACAGAAACGGTAGCGATCGCCGATGCCATCAACCGCATCAGCGCTGAACTTGTCTGTCCTTATCCACCCGGCATCCCTGTGTTGATTCCGGGAGAAGTCGTGACAGAAAGTGCGATCGCTTATTTACAACAGATCCTTGCATCCGGCGGCATTGTTAGCGGCTGCTCTGATCCTAATTTTGTCACCTTAAAAGTCGTTAAAGCTTAGTCTTTTGCGTCACTATCCCAATCATCCATCGGAATCACGGTTTCATCAAAGTTTTGGGGTCGTGCTTGTTCTAATTCTTGTTGGCGCAACTGATAAGTGGCGTGAATTTTGGGACCAAACATAATTTCATCGTGATCGCTCAGGTCGCAGGCTTGCACTTTTCGCCCGTTGACTAGCAGACCGTTAGAACTTGGTTTCCCCTTGGGGGTGCCATCCACAATCCGGTAGTGATACTCATCATCATCACCAAGAAGCTGCACTAAAGTTGCATGACGGCGCGAAACAAACTCAGAAGCCAGACGAATATCGCAGTTCGGATCTCTGCCAATTGAATAGAGCGGCGCATCAAGAATATGCTCTTTGCGTCCCTGATCGTCTTCAACAATTAACACATGCTTAGCGTCTAAGACCATTATTTAGAAGACAACTTTAATGAAATGAGAGTATCTTACTATTCACAGCCAAATGGCAATTGCCCGGATTTCTACCCAAATCAACTAGAACACCTTCGTTTGCAGAAGGGTGAGTGTAAGGTGTAAGAAGTTGGGTCAGCCAGCTTTACGTAGCTTAACACCTGCAACCTTGTCTCATGCTTTCTTCCTCATGGTCATACGTTACTCCAGGAATTCCAGATGAGATGTTTGAGCGTCTGCCCGGAATTCCCATGACTCCCCGCGAAATTCGGCTCTTGCTCCTATCTTACCTACGATTAGAGTCAAATTCGGTGCTGTGGGATATTGGCGCAGGTACAGGCACTATTTCGGTGGAAGCGGGATTGCTCTGTTCAAAGGGGCATGTGATTGCGATCGAGCGAGATGAGGAAGTTGCTAGCTTAATTCGGCGTAATTGCGATCGCTTTGGGGTGACCAACGTTGAAGTGATTGAAGGCATTGCCCCAGACTGCCTCAAAGAGTTGGCGCGATCGCCCCAGCGGGTGTGCATTGGGGGTGGGCGATCGCTCAAAGCGATTCTAATGGAAGTTTGGCAGCATCTCCCCGCTACCGGGCGCGTGGTTGCCATCGCCGCCAGTTTGGAGGGGCTGTACCAAGTATCGGAAACCTATGCCGAGCTACAGGTTCGCAATGTGGAAGTGGTGCAGCTAGCGGTGAACCGATTAGAAAAGCGTGGGATTAGCCAGGTCTTTGCGGCAACTGACCCAATCTTTGTCCTCAGCGGGGAAAAACTGTAGCCAGCATAAACGAACGGTGTTAGGTTTCAGGCGCTAGGTTTCAGATATTAGGGTGCGTCTTTATGCAAGCGAGAAAGGCTGTAATTTCTTCCTATCTTTTTTTCAACTAAATTCGTTACTTTAAGAGTATTTGGTTGGTCTTTTGAAGCAATGTCCAATTTAGGTAAAACTAAATCGGTTAAAGTATTTCAAAGGCTTCTTAACCTTCTTTAACTTGTAGTTAATCTCTGCTAAAACCTGTGTCTGGGTCTTCTTCACCTCCAACAATTTCTATGCCGTGGTCTCGTATTTTGAGTGGAGCGATCGCCATTGCGATCGCTCTTGGAATGATTTTGCTGGGAGGTTGGTATTTCACCCTGGGTTTTGGCATCATCATCTATTTGGGGCAGCTTGAATATTTTCAGCTTGCTCGGGCAAAAGGGATGGCTCCTGCTGCTAAAACGACGCTGGTCGTTAGTCAAGCGCTATTGATTATTTCCAACCTTTCGCCTGCGTATGCCGATGCGGTGTTTCCGGTGGCAGGCACCTTTATCTGCTTTTACCTACTATTTCAGCCGAAATTTGCCACGATCGCCGATATCTCCGCGTCGATCATGGGCTTATTTTATGGCGGGTATTTGCCCAGCTATTGGGTGCGGCTGCGATCGCTGGGGCAAGTGCAAGCAAGCAACCTTCCTTTAGACGGCTTTTGGACTAATGATTGGACGAACCTACACGCCCTGCCCCAAGGGTTAACTTCTACCTTGTTAGCCTTTAGCTGCATCTGGGCAGCCGACATTGGCGCTTACATTTTTGGTAAAGCATTTGGGCGCACTCGCTTGTCTGATATTAGCCCCAAAAAAACGGTAGAAGGCGCAGTGTTTGGCGTGGCTGGCAGTGTGGCAGTTGCGATCGCTGGCTCCTGGTATCTGGACTGGTCAGGTTGGCCCATCACCGGAGCAGCCCTCGGCTTGTTGATCGGCATCGCTAGCCTGTTGGGCGACCTCACCGAATCGATGATGAAACGAGATGCTGGCGTGAAAGACTCCGGGCAACTGATTCCAGGACACGGCGGCATTCTCGATCGCGCCGATAGCTACGTCTTCACCGCACCCTTGGTCTACTACTTCGTCACCCTGCTTCTGCCCCTCCTGCCCTAATCCCTAGCCCCAGCCGCCTCTCCATTCAATTAAGAACTCAAAACTCAAAACTCAAAACTCAAAACTCCCTATCCCCTCTCCTCCATGTCTCTCATCACCGTTTTGCCAGAAGGACTCTACTGCGAACAGGGCGGCTTTTTTATTGATCCCTGGAAACCGGTAGACACCGCGCTGATTACCCATGCCCATTCGGATCACGCTCGTTCGGGTTCCAATCAGTATTTTGCTACCCAAATTTCGCAAGGCATTTTGAAGAAGCGATTAGGTGAGCAGACTAATTTGCAAGGTGTGGAATATGGCGATCGCGTCAAGCTTGGCAATACCTGGGTTTCCTTTCATAGCGCCGGACACGTGCTGGGGTCTGCCCAAATTCGAGTAGAGTGCGACGATGAAGTCTGGGTCATATCGGGGGACTATAAGCGCTGTGCCGATCCAACCTGTGATGAGTTTGAGGTGGTTCCTTGCGATACCTTCATCACCGAAGCCACCTTTGGGTTGCCGATTTATCGCTGGAATACGGGTGAGGAAACCTGCCGCCAAGTGTATGAGTGGTGGATGGGCGATCGCGATCGCCCGACCCTCTTGTTTTGCTACTCCTTTGGCAAAGCCCAGAGAGTGTTGGCAGAACTGCGAAAATTCACCGATCAGCCTGTCTATGTGCATGGTGCGGTTCATGTGCTAACTGAAATCTACCGGCAGGTCGGCGTGGAAATGGTGCCCACAATTCCGGTTTCAGAAATGCCGCGTGACTATAAATTCAAGGGCGATCTAATCCTGGCACCGCCCTCTGGTCACCGATCAACTTGGATGAAACGCTTTCAGCAGCCCCAAACTGCGTTTGCCTCTGGATGGATGGCAGTTCGGGGTGCCCGTCGTCGTCGGGGCTATGAGCGCGGCTTTGTGCTATCTGATCACGCAGACTGGAACGGCTTAGTGAATACCGTATTGCAAACCGGCGCAAAAACGGTCTACGTCACCCATGGTCAAAGCGATGTGCTGTCTCGCTACCTGTCAGAAGCTCATCACTTGAATGCCCTACCGTTGAAAACACTATTTGAAGGCGAGGCAGATATTTAGGCAAACGCTTTAAGATAGAGATTGCTGCTATGCGATCGCCAATTTCCATGTCTTTACCTTCTACGCTTGCTCCATCCACAAAATCAGCGGTTCCCCTGCTCGGTCAATCCTTGACAAATTTGACTGGCTGGGTGCAAGCGCAAGGGCAGCCAAGCTACCGGGGCAAGCAATTGCACCAGTGGATTTATGAAAAAGGGGCGAGATCGCTGGCAGATATTACCGTTTTCCCGAAGCCATGGCGAACGGAAATGCAAGATGTGACAATTGGGCGATCGCAGATTCATTTCCGCTCTGTTGCGCCTGATGGCACCGTCAAATTTCTGCTGCGCCTGAGTGATGGACAGATTATTGAAGCCGTCGGCATTCCAACGTTTGACTGGAAAAATAAGCAGGCAGACGCGGACGATCAAGAACTCGATCGCCTCACCGTTTGCGTCTCTTCCCAAGTGGGATGCCCGATGGGATGCGACTTTTGCGCCACTGGAAAAGGGGGCTTTATTCGCAACTTGGCAACCCACGAAATTGTGGATCAAGTCTTGACAGTGCAAGAAGACTTTGGGCAGCGGGTCAGCAATATTGTGTTTATGGGCATGGGCGAACCGATGCTCAACACGGATAATGTCGTCGCTGCCATTCACAGCCTCAATCAAGATGTTGGCATTGGGCAACGGCTGATGACCGTTTCCACGGTGGGCATTCCCGGTCACGTCAGGCGATTTGCCGAGCATCAACTGCAAGTCACTCTCGCCGTCAGCCTCCACGCATCCAACCAGGCACAACGCGAAACGCTGATTCCCAGCGCTCATCACTATGCCTTAAAAGACCTGCTGCAAGAGTGCCGAGACTATGTGCGGCTCACGGGTCGGCGGATTAGCTTTGAATACATCTTGCTGGCAGAACTCAACGATCGCCCCGAACACGCCCAGGAATTAGCGTCTCATCTACGCGGATTCCAAAGTCACGTCAATCTGATTCCTTACAATCCTATTCAAGAAGTGGATTACAAACGCCCGACTCCGCAGCGAGTCCAAGCATTTGTTGAGGAACTAAAAAAACGCCATATCGCCGTCAGCGTCCGCTATTCTCGTGGGTTAGAAGCCGATGCCGCCTGCGGACAGCTCCGGGCATCTGCCTCGGCTCCTCTAGCTATCGACTGAAGCCGTCGGAATATCTTCAGGCAAACGCGCACCCAACCGCAGGGAAGGCTCGTGCCAAACTTGGCGATAGATTAGTTCTAATTCACTGCCAATTTTAGAAAAGTAATCCATTTGACCTGCCTGCAACGATATCAGGATGCGGTACGCGATAAACGCGAGGATGGCGACCACCAAGCCAGCGGCGAACGGGATCAGCGCATCACTCACTCGGTTGGTTGCTTTGGCGATGTCAATCGTTTGCTCAGAATTTGGTTTGACGCTAGTAAAGATCATCATCAAATTAGCGACGGTGCCCAACACGCCCAACAGCGGGGCAAGCCCAATGATGCTCTCAAACCAGCGATCGCCCCTCCGCATGGGGGCAAATTCGCGATCTGCGGCTGATTGGAGTGCGAGGTGAAACGTGTCAGGGGTGGGATTGCTCAGCCGCAGCGGAGCGGATAAAAATCGACTGATGGCTAGATCGGAGGACTTTTCAGCGATCGCGCTGGCATCGTTCAGATCATACCGAGCGGCTTCCAATATCGTTCGAGCGGTGCGGTTATTGCGTCGCAGCAAGCGAAACCAAAAGACCCCGCGCTCCAAAGCACAGGCAAGCGTTAAAACCGATAGCCCCACAATGGGAACCATCATCGATCCACCTTTCACCAAAAAATCAAACAGTCGCATGATGAATGGAACACACTTCTTAAGGTTATCAACAGGCAATCCTTCTGTCAGAGTACCTGAGAGTTCCGCCTCCATCGTTAAGAAATGGTAAAAGAAGTCTTAAGTTCTTACTGAGGCAAATTTTGAGCAGCTAGCAGTCGGGCGAGTGCGAGTAAGTTTGTGTTTGACGAGGGGGGCGCACCCGCGATCGCGTTTTGGCTTTTTGCATCGGCACTGGGAAGCGATTGGGCGATCGCTCCGTGCTGCTGTTGGTAAGCTTCCAACGCCTGATCAATCATGCCCATGCGCCGATCTTGATCATGTCGAATGCTGGCTTCTTTGCTGATGTCGTCGTAAGCTCTGAGACCGGGCGCATCCCAGCCGCCTTTGCCCGCATCCCAAAACGCCCAGACTCGCGCATCCAAAATTGCCTCATCTCCAGACAAGCCCTTCTTTTTAGCTTCGGCTAAACGCTCCACATATCCGCCTGTCTCAGTCACCGCCAAAGGAGCCTGGTTGATTAAATCAATCCCGTTAATTTCCTCAGCTAGAGTGAGGGGCGCAATGCCCTTTTCGGCGGCTTTGGGTAGCATCACCGATTCATGAATCCGCTGAATTTTTGCCATCTGGCGGCGATCGGCTTCTTCTACCGTCAAGTTTTCTTCATTGCCAAACTGATAGGAAAAAGTGCCCCGGTTCCAAACGCCATTGCCCGGATCGCGGTGCCCTTCATGCAAACTTGTTTTGCCACCATCGGCAGCGCGGGTGCCCTCTGCGGCTCCCACCGTTCTAGCGACGAGCGATTCTGATCCCCCTTGGAACAACTTCTCCCCATTAGGGCTAGCGGCGGCTTTTTCGGCAGCCACTTGCGGATTGGATGGAGCCGTTTGATCCGGAGTTGTTTCTACGATTTCTGTGGGCGCAGATGCTATTTGAGAGGTTTCGCGCGGTTCCTCGCTTGCGGCTACTGGGTTGGCAGAGGGCGGATTAAAATTGAGCGCCCCAGACGGTTCCGCACCTGTGACCGCTACTTCCGTCACTGCAACGGTTTGCACTTCTGCTGGTGACTCTGCAACGGTTTGTGATTCTGCCGCTACTACTTGCGGTTCCTCCACGGGTTGCGGTGCTGGTGCTTGTGATTCTACTACTTGCGGTTCTGCCACAGGCATATCGCTGGCAACTTCTACAGACACGGTGCTGGAAACCTCAACGGGCATCGTGCTGGCAGCCTCAACAGGCATAGCAGCAGTTGCCTCGACTGAGGCGACATCCAGCGGCACTTGCGCCAGAGTCACCGGATTTTGGTCGGCTGCTAGGTCTATGGTTGGTTCAGCCGCGATCGCAGTTGAGGTTGAACACGCCGCGATCGCAGCCACTAACGACAGGGCAACGGGGAAAAGAGTTTTAACTGTTTTGTGGGTCATGATTTTGTCAAAATCCGCTCAATCATTGGTTTACTGGGTTCCACGATCGCCCAAGTGCCATCGGGTTGTTTTCGCAAGGTTGCAAAATGGAGAACGGCTCCCGACCCTAGAGAGTCTCCCTGGTTGGAGTCGCCCAGTCGCGGGTTAGAAATGCCGCATAGCCGAAACAGGTAAGCAGGCACATCGGCGCTAGAAAAAATCAGGCAGTTGCGCTGATCTTTTTGGGCTTGTCCTTCAAATGGAGCATAAACAGATTTGCCGTTTAGCTCAATAGAAACATCTCCTAACCCAGATACAACTGGAAAGCCCGCAATTTTATCGCCCGGTTGTAGCTGCCACTTTTGATAGATATTTAGGTTAATTGTTTCAGGTGTTTGAGAGGCGCGATCGCAGGCACTTAACATCAATAACGCTAGCGCCAATCCTGCCACTTTGGCGAACCCAATGAGCGATCGCGCAATGCCGAAATTAGCGCCGAAAACTAAAGGAATATCCGGCATATTCATCTCCCTCATACATCACAATCAGCCATGTTTTTGGATCAAACGCGAGGGGATAAGCTTCGCGATCGGCGGTTGTGCCTGCGCGGGGTTGAATCGTTGCAAGGCGGCAGTAGGGCAACTGCATCACTTGCCGAATTGCCTGTTTATTAGCGCGTTCTGGGACGCTCAACACTTGGGTTAGCTGCTGACGAGACAACACTGCCTTCTCGGAGATCACTTGCTGGCAGCTATCTTTAGCAGAAGCCATTTTGGGTAACAGCCCTTGTGGATCGACCAACAAGCCTAGCGCCGCGATCATAGAGCCGCCAGCCAGCATATATTTCACACCACTACGGTTAGGGCGGTTCATGGTTTTTGCCTCCATCGGTTGGGCACATTCGATTTAATTGAGATTAAGTACAATTGTACTATCTCTCGATCAAAAAACAATCCGTAGTGGGTGAGGTATTATTTGCAACCTGCCTTGGACGTAAAGGTTGGTTTACCGTTCCTTGGTGGTCTGGCAACTATTGAATTTAGGACTTACGCACTTGCCCCCTAAATCCCCCAATTCTGGGGGACTTTGATCTCTAGCTCCCCCAGAATTGGGGGTTGGGGGCAAATTTCGGTTGATTTGCGTAAGTCCTGGAATTAATCAAGCTGAAAAGATTTGATAATGCTGGTATTTAACTGCTGAATTTGTGGATCGCTCAAACATCCAAGTTTTCTAACCGCTAACTGGCGATCAAGGGTTGCAATGCGCGTTGGTCTGACTTTTGATGAAACCCTTAATCCTGTTTGTGAAAATTCCAGATCGGCAACATCCAGTAAAAATTCTCCTTCATCAAGTTAATTTGTGTTTTGAGAGGTGATTGCACAAACGACAACATCGTTACCCACCGGGTCGATCCACAGAATAATTGCAGGACGAAGCTTTGTTTGCTCAGGTCAGTAAATGGGAAATTCACTAATATGACATTCCCCTTCATGACCATATGATGAGTTCTCCATCGTTTAAGGTGTAAAGATCGGGTTCATCATGCCAGAAGTCAAAAGCGCCTCCTTGCTCTGCAAGATGCATCATTTCGAGTGTGGAAGGAGCAGGACTTTCACCCAGCAACTTATCGAGCAATAGTGCCTGTTCGGTGGCAGAAAGCGATTGAATCACCTGAATGAGCGATTCAACGAGTTGAATGTTTACGGTTGATGTGGGCAGTTCTAGCATAGTGGTCTCCCCTCCTATTAATAGCCTACTCCTGAACCTAATGATCGGCAGGTGCCCAGCACTCTACAACAGTTCCAAACGCCCGAAAGAAGCGATCGAGAAACACCTGTGCTTCTCCTCTTTCGTCGCCTTTTATGTGCTGCTGGCAAAACTGAACAAACGTCGCGATCGTTTCAGGAGTGGAGGTCATAAAAATTTGGCAATCAAAGATCCATCATCGGCACAGGTAGGGACATTTCTTGTGGGTGCCTTCAATCATACCGGGCAGACACAAGACCCGCCCCTACAGTTGCTTCAATAATGACCTGATGTGCAACTTTCCCGATTTTCCACCCTGCGGGAAGCAAGCTACACCTAAAAAGGGGAAACGGGCTTTCAACGAGACTCCCTATCGTCGTCTGGCTTTGCTGACCATTTTGCGAGAGAGGCGAAAGGTTAAGTCCTCCGATTCTGCCCAATCTTGCAGCAGCCGAAAAAACAGTTGGCTATCTTCGGCTTTAAGCACGGCGGTTTGATCAGCCGTTTCGATCACATAGGGATAGCCGCCGCCAATAATCACCTCACCCCGCACCCAGTCTAAAATTTGCTCTAGCCGTCCACAATCATAAATCCATTGGGGTAGCTCTAGGCGAACGGGTAAACCGTTGTGGGCTTTGAGGTAGGTGAAGCTGATTTGGTCGGCGATCGCCGTCGGGTAGTCCCGTAAAACTCCAGCGCGGCGACAGGAAAACAGCGGTGTGCGATCGCCCCACTGCATAAAGGTTCCGAGCAGCGGTGCATCGTGAATCGAAGGGGCATCCGGTAAGTTAAACAGGCGTTGCAGCATCACGGTCAAATCCCGTGCATAGCTGGTGTCAATGTAGCCAACCACAGGCACCTGATAGTGTTCGCTTGCCTGCAACAGCCGCACTACGCGCTTCACATAAAAATCTCGCGTGGCTGGATCAAATGTGTCTGCAAAGCTGACCACCAAGGAGCCATCAAAGAAGGCAAGACAGGTGCGATCGCCGGCTCGGTCTTCCATATATTGAATCAGTCGCTCCACTTCCATTTCAAAGCGGCGCATATTCACCTGCTGATTCACCAGATCGCCGCTGCTATTTGCTTTTAGCTCGGCGGGTGTCATTACATCCACATCAATGTCTTTTTCATAGCGGCTGTCGGCAGAATGAAAGTTTTCAAACCAGCCAATTTGAATCAGCGCGATCGGAATCGAGATATCCTTGCCGGGATAAATTTGGGAGCCATCCACGGCAAAGGTAGAAATGTCGGTCAGGCGATCGCGCACCCAGGCGTGGCTGTCTTCGCGGCTTTGCCAGGTTAGCCCAGAAGTTTTCACCCAATTGCCATCGTTAACGAGCGCTTCCAATGGTGCCGCGCCGCGATCGCTAGGGGCACAGTCGCTTAAGCCGTCTAAAATCACTGCTTCTGACTGCTGCGAAGCCTTTGCCAGAGCCTTGCGATATTGCTGAAAAGCCTGCTGTGCAGTGTGATCAAACTGTTCAAAATCGGCTCGTTTCTTTTTGAGCAGCGCTAAGATTTGGGAGGAATTGAGAGGCATAGTGGAAAGTGTGCGGCTGTGAAAGTTTTAAGCTTTGGGTTTCCTTTTACTCTAATACACCTGATCTTTTCTATTGCATTTTGCTCGTGTTTGGGTAGTTTGCTCAGCGATCGCGTTGATCCACCGAATGGATCAGCTAGGTGAGGCATGGAGTGATGATGCGATCGCCCTATTTATTCAGGACTTACGCAAATAAACCGAAATTTGCCCCCCAACCCCCAATACTGGAGGAGCTAGAGATCAAAGTCCCCCAGTATTGGGGGATTTAGGGGGCAGATGCGATCGCCCTATTTATTTTTGGGTTGCTTGCTGATGTAGCTGTCGGGTTTCATCCAAAATCAACGTGACATCTTCTTCAGACAAATTTTGAACGTAGTTGATTTTAATTTCTTCGAGCAGGTCGGTCAGTAAAGATTGCACTTCTTGTAGATTACTTTCCTGGGCGTGTTGGATGAATGAACTGCTGAAGT